>BNJS01002069.1_pt1 | contig 103215 bp, 190 predicted proteins | sample 8540461 | NCBI WGS metagenome assembly BNJS01 (sample SAMD00202454, study PRJDB9452) | human saliva metagenome | isolation source: human saliva | place: Japan
CAATTTATAGATGAGGCTCATCATTTCTGTCTTATTTAGGAAAATAAATGAAACATTGATAAGGAGCGAACTACTATGAAAAAAACATACGGATAAAACAAGAACACGACAAATAAAATGATGTTGGTTTATCTATTGGGCTTTCCACTGGTTCGACCTCGGAAGCGCCAGGCATCACACACACAATATCGCCTTTGACTCAATGGGAATCAGCTGAAATGCTCTTAGCCTATTTTTATCAAAAGATGTAAACTAAACTGCTCCCGCCCTCATTTCAAGAATACCGTCAATTAAAAACGCCCCTTAGCGTTTTTTGGTTTTACTTCACTATTTACCGGGCAACAACTGCGCCTCGAGTAGTTTTTGTTGATAAATCTTACCGCCTTAGGGCTAACGAGAACTTTCATACCGTTTTAGTCTTTTCGCCATCCTTATCTCTCTGCACGAACAGCGATAATATTGAAGAATAAGCCTGCAGCGTTATCTGCTCTTCTGTAAAGGAAACAGGAATAAACGAAATATATACAAGATTGAGATCATTTTTCACACCACCAATAAATTAAACACCAAAGCTGATTCTCATTAAAGATCACAACAGGCTCAATGTCATTGAAGAACTGTCAGAATATAATAAATTGTTCAATTATATTTGTTTTGAGATCATTAATAACACAACCTGTTTAAAAGTCTTATAATAAATGACTATGACTAATGAGTCTGTTTTATTATTTTATTTTATATAATGTCACATTAAGAATGAATAAAACAATGACAACGAATAATCATCGTAAACTATGAAGTATATAATTAAATGATCACACATCCCTAGGCCTCCGCACCTGATAAACCATTAGTGAGGGCAATCACGTAGTTAAGAAAGGAAACCCACTGATGGTGAAGAAGGGTCAGTCTCATCGTAAATAGTAATACTGAATTTTAATGATTCTTCAAAAGCATACAAGCATTTACACACCACTAATATTTTTAACTCATTGTTCTGATGTACCATCAGGTACCCAACTTGCCGCCCAAAATGACCATTTGGCTATTGCATCTGCAGAATATTAACCGTATCTTTAACTGCGTTCATCTGATTGGAGAAGAAGCCCAAAGATGAGCCACCATTAGCATGGCGGAGCTAAAGCCACATGATTAGGGCGCCGGTGCTTGTGTGCCTGAGGACCAAGCGCTAGTCGCCCTTGTCTTAGGATGATGAAGATTTTTGGACAGTGCTAACTTCTGCGATTATAACGCTATGATTGCCACCCTTTGGCAAATTTCCTGATGGAACAACTGCATGATAATAATGGTAACCATTTTCAGCTAATTTTAAAGTCTCAAGACAGACTTATGGTCTCTCAACAGCACTTGTTCATCACGAGAAGTACCCAGGCTCATGTTAAAGCTCTATTCGTCTTGAAGCCAGTCCTCCTGAGAGCTGAGATGGATAAGAATTAAAATGATCGCTTAGTCCGCCAATTTCAAAAAGTTCAGCATGCTTTTGGGCATCTTCTTCATCCCTGAACGTCGTCGGAAAAGGGTTTTCGGCACGTCCGTATGAGGAGGCAACTGTTGAAAAATCGCGCTCATCTCACGGCAATGGATGCAAAGTCACCAACTCAGTTGCTCAAGACTCTTATCATTAAAACACCTGCCTTCACTTTATAATTCGAGGAAGCAGGCAGCACTGGGTGGGTACTACCGCCCCACTCCATACCATTGCGGCCGTGATTCGCCCCTGCTGAATCTCTAGATTAATGTCCTCCAAAGCATTTATCTTCGTCTTTGAGATAAAATCACCAGCGAGGACTCTGCTTTAGAATCGCCCGCTCATATAGCTCCTCTCGCTGAAATTTCTTGCCGCGGCGCATTTTGACAGGCGAACGGGCTACGGCATTAGCTGGCGGGTCAAGGGCACGCCACTTGCAATTTGGTTTGAGACTAGGATCGAGGAAAGTGCCCAGGTAAGATAACCACTTTGCGAATCCTTTGCCCGAACATCCCAGCGCGCCACCCAAACCAGCAACCAGCAACCAGAACGTTATAACAGCAGCCGCCAGCCATTAACCTGGCGCCCAACCGCACAGCAACCAGGTTCAGATCCACCATGGAAGATCGCAACAGCAGACCGATAACAATGCACCATAGACCAAACGATCTGATCGGTAGTCAGCTGTGTAGCTTGAAGGAAATTGAACAGTTTTGATTAAGCGCGGCAAAATCAATTAGCAAAGCTACCAGCATGCTGGACTCACGGCAGGTTTGTGACCAAACAGCAGCTTGACCAGAAGAGTCATCATCGTACCACCCGCCTTCAGGCAAGCGAGTTTTCCGATGCTTCACCGTAGCACCGAGGGCGCAACGTCGTCGCGCCACAGGCGGGCGCCGCGCACAGTCCAGAAGACAGTGCACACACAAAAGAATCAGTGTTTTAAGAGATCTGATGAGGTCGAAACTCGTCACAACCTTGCTATTGTGGTACCCAGTTTAAACATTCATACACCCTTTAGATAAGGCTGCACAATCCCGAAACCTTTCCCAAATCAAGTCACCACCCATGGGAAAAAGGACCTTCATCATTATCATAGAAAAACAAGACCCCTGCACTTAAATGCTCCTTGAACAAACCAGGGCATGTTAGGCACAGATAGATTACACCACTGTTGTCGCTATCCAAAACCCATCACATCAGTGCTGATGAAAAATGGACACAAGGATTTTACTGACCTAATCAACGCTGCCATTGAGCTCGGTGGTTACACAGAAGATAAGGTCTTTGGTGGTACCAATGGTGGGGAAGTTATGCCAACAGGCTTTTGGTCATGGCGCTGTCTTAGAACACGCTGGCGAAGTCATCGAGGCAGTTAAAAAAATGGTCAAATCAGCCATTTCTTCCTTGTTGGTGGTTGTGATGGGGCAAAACCTGGTAGAAGCTACTACACTGACCTTGTCCGTCAAGCACCGAAAGACAGTGTGATTTTTGACCCTTGCTTGTGGTAAATTCCGTTTCAATGACTTAGACCTTGGCACTGTTGCAGGACTACCAAGACTCATGGATATGGGACAATGTAACGATGCTTATGGCGCAGTTCAAGTTGCTCTTTGCCCTTGCAGGTGCCTTTGAATGTGGGGTCAATGATTTGCCACTTACCTTAGTCCTTTCTTGGTATGAACAAAAAGGCAGTTTGCGTTCTTTTAACACTTCTCTCCTCGGCATTAAAAAAATATTTACGTTGGACCAAGCTTGCCAGCCTTCTTCTCTGATACCGTTTTATCAACCTTGGTGGAACTCTTTGACCTCCATCCAATTACAACAGCAGAAGAAGATTTAAAAACCATCTTGGCATAGGACAAAAAAATAAGCTAGGCTAAGCCTAGCTTATTTTTTTATAGTGGTAGCGATAGTTTTTTTAGGTAGAGGATGGTACAAGCGAGCCAAAGCAAGGTGCCGAAGCGTATGCTCTTAAAGTAGCTAGCGTAGTGCTCAAATAAAACGGGTACCCACAACACCAGTATATTGAAAAAGACAGAGGAGGGCACAAACTACAGAGAAAACCATCAGATAGCTCTTGGTAGCAGGGTTTTTCCCTCAAAAAAACTGTGGTAAGACCATGCCACCAGACAGACCAAAAAGGGCAAGAGCGACAAAGTAAGAGGTTTCTAGCGCTCTGGCATAATCATGTGCCCAGAAAAACCTTGGTTTTCCAGTGCCACGGTTTTGATTTGAAAAACGATAGGGAAAGCAAAAGCCAACACAAAAACTAAAGAGAAAAAAGGGTGAATTTTTTTGAGGGCTTGGTTTTTCCCTTGGAGCGATTTGAGAAATTTCGGACATGATACAGACCTCCTTATGGTTTTTTTAAGATAGTGATTTCCTTTGAAAAACAACAGGGATAAAAAAGTCAGCAAAGCACTTAACGAGAGGCTGAGTAGAAATCTTAGTAAAAAGCCCCTCAAGTCTCGAGTATTAAAATGTGTTATTTGCTTGCCTTGGGATATCATCATGCCTCCTTAATTGCTCAGTTCATAATCAAGAGATAGCTGTCATTTACTTTTTGTGTTGGGCAAGATAGTTTTTTTGACATAAAGAACTGTACAAGCCAGCCAGAGAAAGCTACTAAAAACGCAGGGTTTTTGAAAATATCAAGATAAAAAAATAATCCCTGAAAATATTAGGATAAGCATCTCTATCAAGTAAAAAAAGATAGGCTTAGCATGAGGATTTCAACGAGATAGAGGAACAGGCAAATGCTAGTAAAAACCGTCAGGTAACTTTTGGTCGTCTCTCCTGCAAGCAAAAAAATTCACGATAGGTCAAGATGACGAGCGCAAGCAAGAGGCTAAGGATGAAAAATAAAGGAGTGACACGATTTCGAGCGACCTTACCTTCTTCAAAGATAACTCCTAAATCACACAACTTTTTTTGTCTCTATGTGGTAAATGATTGTGACCAAAAAAACTAAGCAAAAACTAAAAAAAGAAAAAAAGAATAAATTTTTTTCGCTCTCGAGTCTCTGCTTTCGCTTGAGTGGGACATCATCAGACCTCCTTTTTGGATGATTGAACTGTGAGTAGTTATTTTTTTATGCTGGACAAGATAGTTTTTGACATAGAGGATGGTACAAACAAACCAGAGAAAACTACTAAAACGTAGGGTTTTTAAAAAGACTAATATTAGCATAGCCACCGATTAAAAAGGATAGGGTTAAGTTGAGGATTTCAACGAGGTAGAGGACGAGACAAACACTAATAAAAAAATTATCAGGTAGTTTTTACTAGTCTCTCCTGCGAGCAAAAATTCACGATAGGTCAAGATGACGAGTACAAGCAAGAGGCTAAGGATGAAAAAAATAGATGAGCTCTATTTTTTTGGTCATTGGTACCCTCTTCAAAGAAAAAAACTGGAGGTCACGCAATCGTTTTTGTCTCTGTGCGGTAAAATGATGGGTACTAAAAAGTTAATACAAAACTAAAAAAAGAAAAAAATAACAAATTTTTTTCAGTCTCAAGTTTTTTTATTTTTGTTTGACTGGGACATCATCATGCCTCCTTTTTTTGAAAAAAATGGGGGAGATAAGCTAACTTTTAAAAATAATATTACCATAGGCTAAAAAATGAAGACAAGGGGCGAAATCAGCACTATTTAGACTAAATTTTTCTCAAAGGTAATAGAAAAGTAAGGAAACTAGATAAGTCAGAAAATAAAAAAATATTTTTAAAACTGTACAAATAAATATCATTGATAAATACAGTTAATGAATAAGCCCTTTACAAATGGCTATTATTAACATATAATGGCTCAAACTTCAGTTGAAGTTCATTTATCAAGAGTGGTGGAGGGACTGGCCCAGTGAAGCCCGGCAACAGCCTATTATGGAAATGTGCCAAATCCAGCAGACAATGTCTGAGAGATAAGTGTAAAAATAGCATTTTTTTGGGCCATCTCTATAGAGATAGCTCTTTTTTATTTACTAAGAGGAGGCGTCATAATGACCAACGAAGAATTAAACGTTTTACAAACTGAAAGCAAATGTGTTCAGGCAGGTTATCAACCAAAGGCCCACGAACCACGCATTATGCCAATTGTCCAATCTACAACCTACAGATACGACGATGCAGATGAATTGGCAAAGGTCTTTGACCTCTCTGCGCTTGAATATGTTCAAAGCATGTACTCGTCTAGGTAACCCTACAGTGGCTTATCTAGAAGAAAAACTCGCTTGCCTTGAAGGCGGAATTGGTGCGATGATGACCTCTTCTGGTCAAGCTGCTGTTTTGGTCACCTTTTTAAACCTAGCAAAAACAGGAGATCACTTTATCGCCCTAAGTAACCTTTATGGTGGGGTACACACCTTACTTGGTAGCCAAATCAAAAGGCTAGGCATTGAAGTGAGCTTTGTTTCTCCAGATGCTAGCCTAGAAGAAATGCAAGCCCTTGTAAGAGAAAACACCAAGGGGATCTATGCTGAAACCATTGGCAATCCGGATGTTGATGTTCTAGATTTTGAAAAAGTCTCTGCCCTAGCAAAATTTGCCGGTGTTCCACTTATCGTAGACAATACCTTTGGTACCCCTTACCTTTGCAATCCTATTGCCCATGGTGCAGATATTGTCTTGCACTCAACCACCAAGTACATTGATGGTCATGCGACCTCTGTTGGTGGGATTGTTATCGATGCAGGGACTTTTGACTGGACAAGTGAAAAATTCCCACAATTTAGTGAGCCGGATCCAGACTACCATGGTCTCGTCTATAACAACTATGGCAAGGCAGCTTTTTTGGTACGTTTGCGTGCTAGCCTACTCCGTGATATGGGGACAACCTTTAGCCCATTCAATGCCTTTTTGACCAACTTAGGACTAGAAACCTTGCACTTGCGTATGGCAAGACATAGTGAAAATGCCCCTTGCAGTTGCAAAAATTCTTAGAAAACCACGAAAAAAATAGAATGGGTCAACTATCCAGGCCTTGAAAGCTCACCATCTTATGAAAGAACAAAAAAATACTTGCCAAAAAGGTGCTAGCGGTGTTGTTTCTTTTTGGGGTTAAAGGTGGTAAGGAAGCGGCGAAGAAGTTTACAGAAAACACCAAACTCGCTAACCTTGTTGTTCATGTTGGGGACATTCGTACCTGCTTACTCCAACCAGCGATGACTACCCACAGACAACTTTCTGATGAAGAATTGCTAAAAGCTGGTGTTCGTCCGGAAATGATTCGTTTCAATGTAGGGATTGAGCATATTGATGACATCATTAAGGATTTAAGCCAAGCTTTAGATAGCCTATAAGATTCAAAAATAAAGGAGATTTGCGATGCCTGTCATTATACCCAAAGACTTGCCTGCCAAAGCCATACTGGATAAAGAATACATCTTTTCGATGTCAGAGGAGAGGGCAAGAACACAGGACATTCGCCCTTTGCGTCTTGCCTTAGTCAATCTGATGCCGACAAATAAACAAGGTAGAATACAGATTGTCACCGAAACCCAGTTTATGCGACTCTTGAGTAATACGCCCTTGCAAGTGGATATTGACTTGATTGCCATGAGCACACATGAGAGCAAAAACACCTCCAAGGCACACTTGTATCGCTTTTATAAGACCTTTGAGGACATCAAGCACCAAAAGTATGATGGGATGATTATCACCGGCGCACCGGTGGAAATGCTCGATTTTTCTGAGGTGAATTATTGGGAAGAGCTTGAGTCCATTATGGACTTTGCCAATACCAATGTGTATTCTACCTTGTTTATTTGTTGGGCATCTCAGGCAGCCCTTTACTATTATTATGGCGTAGAAAAAAATATCCTCTCGAAGAAAAGATGTTTGGCATTTTCTCCCATCAGCTTTTACGTGTGCGTGATATTACCAAGGGTTTTGATGATGAGTTTTTTGCCCCTCATTCCAGACATACAGAAAACAGACCCCAGGATTTGGCAAAGTTACCTCAGCTAAAAATTCTTGCCCAATCTGATGAGGCTGGGGTTCTCCTTTCAGCTACCACTGACCAGAGACATTACTTTATCTCTGGTCATATGGAGTATGATGCGCTGACTTTAAAAGAAGAGTATGAAAGGGATTTAAAAAAAGCGCAAAGTGGTGTATCCTTACCTAAGGCGTACTTTCCTCATGACGATCCTAGTCTCGAACCAATTGTAAAGTGGCGTGCCCATGCAAACTTACTTTATTCTAATTGGCTCAACCACGTTGTCTATCAAAAATACGCCTTATGACTTAGAAAAGTTACAACCACGAGAGGAGCTTATATGAGCGAGGCGATTATAAAAATAGAGTCACTGTACAAGCAGTTTTATCTCAAAGGGCAGAAGATAAATGCTTTTGGAGGACATTAATCTAGAGATTAATAGAGGCGAGGTCTTTGGTATTATTGGTATGAGTGGGGCAGGTAAGAGTACCTTGGTACGTTGCCTAAACTTCCTCGAGGTGCCAAGTGAAGGGCAGATTATTTTTAATGATAAGAGTCTTGGGCAACTGAGTCAGGTGGGCTTGCGTCAAGTACGCCGTGAGATGGGCATGATTTTTTTCAACAGTTTAACCTCCTCATGCAAAGGACAGCCTTAGAAAATGTATGCTTTCCGTTGACGATTTCAGGGATGAAAAAGAAAGATGCCCAAAAGCGTGCTTTGGAGCTTTTTAGAAATTGTAGGACTAAGCGATCGTGCCAATTCTTATCCATCTCAACTCTCAGGAGGACAAAAAGCAAAGGGTAGCGATTGCTAGAGCTTTTGGCAACAGAGCCTAAGGTACTTCTCTGTGATGAGGCGACAAGTGCCCTAGACCCAGAGACCACCAAGTCTGTCTTGAGACTTTTAAAAGAATTAAACGAAAAAATGGGTATTACCATTATTATCATTACCCATGAGATGAGTGTCATCGAGGAGATTTGCCAAAGGGTGGCAATCATAGCCGACCATAAAATCGCAGAAGTTGGCACTGTCCAAGAAATCTTTACTCATCCTAAGACAGAGGCGACTAAGCGCTTGGTCTATCAAGACACGGCACAAGCACCAAGCTTTAACCCTAATCGTGGCAAACAGCTCCGTATTGTCTTCAATGGTGGCTCATCTTTTTGAACCTGTACTCAGTCAGATGGTGCTAGATTTAAAGATACAGGTCAATATTATGTTTGCAGATACCAAAAAAATATTGATGGTCGTGCCTTTGGACAGCTTGTGATTCAATTACCTGATGAGGTATCAAGTGAGAAAGTCTTGAGTTATTTAAAGACAAAAAAATGTCCAAGTCGAGGAGGTGACTCAACGTGTCTGATATGGTAAATATGCTTTTTTGAAGAATCGTTAAAGACACTGATGATGACCTTTATGACAACATTTTTTTGCCTATCTCTTTGGACTACCTTTAGGGGTCTTTTTAATCACTAGTGCCAAGGGCGGCTTAAGACCACATCCTATTTTTAGGCAGTATTGTTGGCCTCATTATCAATTTACTGCGTTCGGTACCATTTTTGATTTTTGATGATTTTGTTGGCGCCATTAAGCGACTTGCTTTTTGCATGCGACCATCGGCCCTAAGGTGGCGATTTTTTTGCCCTTACCTTTTTCGGCAGCACCTTTTTGTGGCTAGGGTAGTGGAACAATCTCTTCTTGAGGTTGATAAAGGTGTCATCGAAGCCGCCCTTTCTATGGGTGCCAGCCCGAGGCAGATTGTCTGGAAGGTCTATCTCGTTGAAGCTTTTTCCTTCCTTGGTCAATGGGATGCTCCTTTCTCTGACAACGATTCTTGCCTACACAGCTATGGCAGGTTTTTATCGGTGCAGGAGGCCCTAGGGGATGTGGCAATCCGTTTTTGGTTACCATCGCTATGATTTTACGACGATGATTGTTGTGGTTATTGTCATTGTTGTTTTAGTACAAATTATACAAATGCTTGGTGAACATTATGTTCGCTATACAGATAAAAAGAATAAAAAGAATAAATAAAAATAAATAGAAGAAACGAGGTTAGACTCATGATAAATACAAAAAAATTAACAGCTGGTGTTTTAGCCCTTGGACTTTTCGCGACAGTACTAACAGGTTGTGGTAGTAATGCCAATGATGCAGATGCTGCAAAGACAGAAACAGAAGCAAGCAAGGTAATTAAAATTGGTGCTAGCCCTAGCCCACACGAAGAAATCTTAAATGCATTGAAAGATGAATTCACAGCAGAAGGCTATACCCTAGAAGTGGTACCATTTTTCTGATTATGTTTTACCAAACAAGGCACTTGCCAATGGGGAATTAGATGCCAACTACTTCCAACACCTACCTTACCTTGAAGAATTCAACAAAAGAAAAACAAACTTGACCTTGTCAGTGCAGGCCCAGTACACTACGAACCAATGGCAATCTTTAAAGGCAAGACCGAAACTTTGAGTGCGCTAAAAGATGGTGCAAAGATTGCTGTCCCAAATGATACCACCAACGAAGCAAGAGCCCTTCTCCTCCTTCAAGATAACGGCTTTATCAAGTTGGACGAAAAAAAGCTGGTCTCAATGCGACTAAAAAAAGACATCGTAGACAATCCTAAAAACTTTGAAATCGTAGAACTTGAAGCAGCGCAAATTCCAAGATCTCTTGGTGATGTAGACATCGCTGTCATCAACGGTAACTATGCCATTTCTGCCGGTCTCAACCTCAGTGATGCCCTTGCCAAAGAAGAAGCAGATAGCTTAGCTGCAAAGACTTATGCTAATATTATCGCTGTTCGTGCAGAAGATAAGGATAGCGAAAAGACTAAGGCAATTATGAAAGTTCTCGTTAGCCCTAAGGCAGTAGAATTTATCAACAAAAAAACTATAAAGGCGCAGTTGTTGCCAGTAAATAAGTGAAGTAAAACTAAAAAAACGCCCCTAGGGGCGTTTTTGTTAGTGACGAGTATTCTTTTTAGAGAATAGGGCAGGAGCAGTTTAGTTTACATCTTTTTTTATTAAAAAAATAGGCTAAAGAGCATTCCTAAGCTGATTCCCATTGGAATCCAAAAGGCGATATTGTGTGTCATGATACCTATAGCGCTTCCGAGGGATAGACCAGTGGAAAGCCCAATAGATAAACCAACATCATTTTTGTTTGTCGTGTTCTTGTTTTTTTATCCGTATGTTTTTTTCATAGTAGTTCGCTCCTTATCAATGTTTCATTTTATTTTCCTAAAATAAGACGAAATGATGGTACTCATCTATAAATTAAAAATCTATCTGATTGTCCGTTGTAACCGCCTTTAGTACCTTTTTAGTGCAATGCGATATGATTATAGAAAGTGTCTACGTATTTTTTTGGAGAAGATGGATGATGACATCAACATGTTTACAAGAGGAAGCAAAACTTATTTTGACCTATCCCCATAAGGCTCAATTGAATCAAATAAGTTACTTAGCCATAGTAGCGACTTTTTTTATGGAAGAGTTCCCAAGCAAATAAAAGAAACATGATAAAAGTTTGGTAGGATATAAAAATTTATTACCTATTGTAGGTCGTTAAAATCAAAGTGTTGTCTACATACTCTCCTAAAAATATTTCACTGTATTTATTGATTCCTTGATGGTTTAATTCTTTTAGAAGCCATTTTTTCGTCTTTACCAATTACTTTTAGGATATCATTTTTGTACCTGACCATCTGTAATAATTGGAAATTTTGGGTTTTTCTTCACCAGCTTGTATTATGATTAGCTGGCCATTTTTGTTCGACGACTGCTCTTTTGACCGTCTTTGATGAATAAATACCATTTGTACGAAGTTTAAAGGCGACATCATGGGCTGATAGTCCAACTTTCTTACAATTATCAATATCAATTTTTCCGTTATCGATAATGATCATAGCCTTGCCATCTATCAGTTGTTTAGCTTTTTACATTATGTTTCTTTATCCACTTTAGGCTTAGAACAAGTGTACACCAAATACATAGAATGGCAATAAAATCGGGTATTTGAATAGTCTCATTATAAATAACACCACCGATAATTCCACCAAGCACATAATTTACTATTTGGTCGCTAGCTGATGAGGGAGCTAGATTTCCTTTACCAGATAAATTTATGGTTGTAACCATTGCAAAAAAACCGATTAGTAGTTTGATTGTTACTAATAGAAATGGATGCATTATTTTTTTCACCTTTTTTTCTAAGTATTGTGTGTCATATCATGGTATGACACGTCTACCTTTTGATTGACAATAGTGTTGATAATTCTCTCTCTTAGAGGATTCCAATAGACAAAGACATATTTGGAAACGCCAAAGATGGTGTGATGGGGTTTTTTTGTTGCAGTTTTAGGGTTTTTCATAAAGAAAGCAAACAGCCCTTCATACTTTCCAGGCTCATAGAAACGAGGGAGATGGGCAGGCATACTGAAGTAGATGGTTTTGTCATTAAAGCAAAAATTTCATATCTGCGATTGCCCCACGTTTGATGTCTACAGCTTGAATGTAGTAGAGATTATCCAAGATATTGGTATAGACCAAGTTATCATTTAAGTAATAGTTAATGATCTTGTCCTCTGTGACTTCTATTTTTTTGCTTATGGATGGATAAAAAGATGACAAGGATAAAAGAGACGGCAATCATTAATCTGATGAGATAAATGGAGTTTTTCTTGGTGATTGGGATCAAAAAGATGATAGTAGACGATACTGCTCAATAGATAGACAAAGAAGGCGATCGCTAGGACTAGCCAAGCATTTAGCCTTGTGCCGTAGAAGGTAAAAGTTTGAGGTTTCAAGAGGCGTTATCCTTTCGTAGGGTATTTTTGCTGATACTTAAAGGTTAGATTTATTTTTTTCGTTTTTCAAGCATCTTGGCGATTTTTTTCAAAGGTATTACTATTTCTGATGGTAATTTGCTTATAAAAAAATCTTGCTTTTACTAATTTTTTTATGGTAGGTCGTTTTGAGATATTCTGAGGCATCATATTTGCCCCAAAAATATGGCGTGCTTTCCGACATGCACGATTTCATTGTGAAAGGTCGCTTTAGCGATAAAGTCAAGAATACTGGCTTTATCCAAGTGAGGCGAAAAAAATAAAAACATCCTTTCTTGCTAGCGCTTGCCCCCACCAATCCGGCAAGGTAGCACTTTCTTTTTAAGTAAGCCTCTTTGGTGATTAAAGCAAAAGGGATAGGAAAGTCGTAGTTGGTGTCTAACAAATGACCTATTTTGGCAAGACAAGTTTCATTATTTTTGGTCACTGCTGAAAAACAAATTGCCACTATTAATATAAGATGAAACCTTTTCAAAGCCTGCCTCTAATAACAGTGCTTTTTAACTCGCTCATCGCTACCTTATGCTTGCCACCGACATTGATGCCACGCAATAAAGGACATATCTCAATGCCTTCCCCTCCATAAATTTCAATTGATGGTAAAATCATTGATAAAAATTATAATATTTACAAGCAGTTTTTTTCTAGAGCAGAATTTTTTTACTTGTTTTGTCAAAAGTCCTGTAGTAAAAAAATGATAGTAGGATAAAGTTTATCGTATCTTTATTTTATCCAAAATGAGGGCGTATTTGACGTGATGGGGGCGATAGTGCTATACTGTCCTTAGACAAATGATGGATAGGATTTTAATATAGAAAAAAAGCGACCAGGTGGAGCTGGTCGCTTTTTTTATTTAGGCTAGTTGTCGTCTTTGGGACTGTCTAGCCATTTGGTGGTGTAATGACAAATTACGCCACCTATGACAATCCCAATGATGGACAGAATGTATTCAAACATAGTATCACCTCCCTATCGTCGTAGGAATGGTTGATGATAAAAACACTGTAGCATATTACTGCTAAGATGGTGGCTTTTTATTTTAAGCCCTAGATAGAGGAAAATGTTGGGCAGAAAAATTCTACTGGGGTCGTATTTGGTGAGGAAGTGGTGGAAAAAGACTTATCCTAGGCACCCAGGGGCGTGTTTGCTTTGTCTTTTTGACTCAGATTTTGCTATGATTAAAAAAACCACTAAAGGAGACACTAACATGGCACTGACCTATAGCGTAGAACAGGTGGCAGACTTGCCCCAAGCAATTGACCTTGATAGCCTAATCGCTTTTTTTGAAAGATAGCCAAAGTTATGAATGGACGATGTTTGCCTCTAAGACAAAAAGACCCACAAGATACACTAAAAAGAGGCTTTACTAGAGACTAATTCTAAGCAGTGGTTGACACGTCCCTTATCAATTTTAGGGATAGACTTTACCCTCGCCTATCTGGATGACACTGTGGACAGCAGTCGTCCGATGATGACCAACTACCACAAAAAAATAGAATGCAGCTTTACCAAAAGGGAGGCACAAGCCTTTTTACCTCAATGGCTTGCCGTTTTGGACCTTGGGTGAGGCAAAATCCTTTAGCCTTACTTCAGTTTGCACAAGATGAGGCGGGCAACGTTTTTTTGTGTCAATGGAAAGCGACCTTTTCTTTTTGCCTCTGCGGAAGATTGGCAAAAGGCGACTGTCGAGACCTTTTTACCCTTTGCTTGGACTATATCTTTTTTTAAAGAGGACTTGCGCTTGCTGTCCCTATAGCGCTTTCCTCGCCCTAGAGGCCTTGAGGAGATTGGCGATGGTGAGTTTAAATAAGCGCTACCGCTACCAAGTGGGGAGACATGATGAACTAAGGGACACTTACACTACCTTGCCCAACTTTTGACCGGTCAAAAGCAAGCAAGGGGGATTTTGGATACGGTGGTGCTTATCACGGAAGATGGCGAGGATTTTCTCTTTTGGGAAGAGAGCTTTCAACAGTTTGAGACCAAGGAAAGACGCCTCATGCACATCACAAGTGAAAGAGACCTTGCGGTGGCTTTTAAGTCGTGATATGGAGATTATTGTGCTACCACAAGCCCATTTGGAGACCTTCTTCTATATGCTACCAAGTTGGCGCAACAAAAAAATAGCCTATCTTTTGGATGAGGTGAGCCTAGGCAAAGAGGGTGCAGAAACGTTGTGGCAACGTCTGGAACATCGCATTGAAAAAGAGAGAAGTCTTGTTCTCTACCCTGAGCAAGTCGATAAAGACACTAGCCTTGCTTTTTGAAGGCTAACGATAAAGGAGCTAACGCAGGTATCTTGGTGCGTTAGCTTTTTTTGCTAGTGCTAGCCTAAAAAAATAAAAAAATTAAAAAAAACTGTGACTTTTTGCGCCTAAATTTCGTCTTAGTAGGTGAAGGGTAATTCAGTAAAGCTAAAAACCAACCTATCAATAGAAATGTTAAGATGAAAGGATGAACGATAATGATGAAAAAAAGAATGGTCGCCATGATTTTAAGTGTTTCCATGGCAGGCAGTTTTTTAGTTGCTGAGCGAGGGAAGCCAATTCTAATTTACCTGAAGTTAAAGACTTGAATTATACCATGATAGAATACAATCAAAGCGTGTTGACCCCTATGGAGCTCATGCGCCAAATCTTTCAGCCAAAGAGGAGTCACGATATTGCTTCAGGTGCTTGGGCAACGAATGAAGGTAGCACTCTACCAAAGGATAACCCAGAGGCGATGAATGCTTTTAAGAAAGCGACAAGGGATTTAGTGGGCTATCGCTATCAAGTGGTTGCCGTTCTTGGTTCACAAGTGGTGGCAGGGATGAATTATGCCTATCTTTGTACCGCTAAAATGTCAGCCCCTCAAGCCAAGACAGAATATCGTATAATCACTGTCTATGAAAAATCTCAGTGGTGAGTCAAGTGTGACAAGTGCACAAAACTTACTTCCAGTGAGCCAAGAAGGGATGACAGGTGGTTGGCAGTATCATCAAGGTAAGCCAGCTTTAAAGGATAATCCTAAGTTGAGCGCTGATTTTAAAAAGGCGATGGCTGATTTTGTAGGCACTTACTATAGTCCGATGGTCTATCTTGGCAATCAAGTGACAAATGGCACAAATTATGCACTATTTTGCAGTGCCAGGGAAACAACTTTAGGTGCCAAGAGAAAGTTTTTCAATCGTTACAATCAATAGTGACCTTAATGGCAAGGCAACACTTGTTGATATTGCTGATGTGTCTATCTAGTTGAAGGCATAAGTGAGAGAAAGAGGATAGTATGCAAGATGAGACAATTATCAGTCTCTACTTTAAAAGAGCAGAGGAAGCAATCACTGCCACAAAGGATAAATATGGTCGGCTGTTGGTTTCTATTGCCTATGGGATACTAAAAAAATACAGCAGATGCCGAAGAATGTGAAAATGATACCTATCTAAAAAAACATGGGCAAGTATTCCGCCGAAAAAAACCAGCATTTTTTTAAGGGCATTTTTAGCTAAAAATCACAAGAAATCTAGCTTTGGATGCTTATGAGGCAAAGCAGGCACAAAAAAACGTGGTGGGGGCGAAATACCAGCTGTTTTAGAGGAATTGGCTGAAATACTTCCAGACAAGGCGACTTTTTTTCAGAAACTTCAGATTTAGCAGAGGGGTTAAATGCATTTTTAGCAGACCTAAAGCCTGAGGCAAGTTATCTCTTTATGAGACGCTACTGGTTTGGCGACTCTCTACAGGAGCTTGCAGAGCGTTCTGGTTATGGCCTTAGTAAGATAAAAATGAGCCTTTCACGCTCAAAAAAAACAGCTAGGGGAAAAGCTAGAAAAGGAGGGCTACCTTAGATGAAAACACAAGAAGTCAAAAAAACTGTTGTATGCGATGAGCGAGATTGATGATGCTTATATTGAATCAGCCTTAAGCTTTACACCTAGGGTGAAAAAGCCTAGCACTAAGCTGACTTTTCCAGCGATGAAGCGAGTGGTCTTAGCGATGGCAGCTTTTCTAGTGATGGGTGTCAGTCTGTATTATCTTTCAGATTTTTACCGAGGATGCACCTCCTATGATTGAGGAGGCTACACCTTATCAAGAAGTTGGCTCACTTCAAGCAGCCTCTTCTCTGGCAGGCTTTGAAATGATAGTGCCAAAAACCAAAACATCTGAGTATGAGGTAGCTTATCTTGTCTATCATGGCGATGGTATAGCAATGATTGAGGTAAATTATAAGGCAGAAAATGGGACTGATAGAGGATATTATGTCCGAAAGGCTAAGGGTAATGAAGACATCAGTGGAGATTACAATACTTATGCTAGCACAGATATTGAAAAAGCGAGATGGTCGAGTGATTACCCTAAAAGGCAATGATGGCAAGTGGTCTTTGGCAACATGGTCAGCCAATGGCTATTCCTATGCAATCGGCTTACAAAATCAGTCAATGGATAAGGAGACAATCCTAGCCCTCACCAAGGAAGTCAGCTAGAAAAAGTGTGTTAAAAAAGACTAGCAAAGAAAATTTTTAGCATGGAGGAAAATAATGAAGCCTGTTATAGTATTTTACTCTTATTCAGGGATAACAAGGCGTTTGGCAGAGGATATTGCCTTGATTGTTGGTGGAGAGTTAAGGGAGCTAAAACCGGAAAAACCTTATTCTTTTTCTTACAATACTGCCGTTAAAGAGGCAAGAGCCGAGATAGAAAAAGGGTACTGCCCACCCTTATCCCAAGGTGCAGAAAGTCTTGGAGAAGCAGAAGTGATTTTTTTATAGGCTCACCAAATTGGCTCAAGACGTTTGCGCCACCCATTCGTACCTTTTTGCACAAGGTGGATTTAAGGGGCAAGACCATCATTCCTTTTTTTGCACACATGGTGGTGGGGGCTTTGGGAAAATGATGGAGGAGTATAGGGCAAGCTGTCCAGCGAGTACGGTGCAAGAGGGGATTGCCTTAAAATCAGATTATGATTTTGAGAATTTGGAAAGATGGTTAAGTGCGCTGACTGTTTTAGACAAAGCCCTTTAAAGCAAGGTGTACAAATAAAAGCCATTCCAAGATTGGAATGGCTTTTTTTGTATAAACGTTGTTTTTAATCTCGGCGTAGCTCAAGGACAAGACGGACTAAACTAACCAAGACAGTAAGGCTTGAGATGATTAGTGTGCACTTTAAAAAGTTGTTCTGTTTCCATGTTTTATCCCCCTGGTTTATTCGTTTGATTTAGCTTAGTGTATTATAAGCTATCTTACGAAGATTTTCAAATCATGGTAATAGAAAGAAGTATTAAGCAGATTAAACGCATAAAAAACCTCAAGATGAGGAAAAACTATCTCATCTTGAGGTGGGGATAACTTATAAAAGTGCTTCGATTTCTTGAGCAAGTTCTTCTGGGGTGACCGTTGGAGAAAAACGTTCTACAAGGTTACCTTCTTTATCAATTAAAAACTTTGTAAAGTTCCATTTGATCGCATCGCCTTCACGGGTTTGCTTGAGTTCTTCAAGGAGCTTTTTAAAGTCTTCTGTACCAGCATTTTCTTTATCTTCTGGTTTTGCTTCACGAAGGGCTTTAAATAGTGGAATAGCATTCTCACCATTGACATCTACTTTTGCAAAGGTTGTAAAAGTGGTGTTGTAATTGGTTTGGCAGAAGGTTTGGATTTCTTCATTGGTGCCAGGTGCTTGTTCTAAAAAAATTGGTTAGATGGGAAGTCTAAAATCACTAAGCCCTTATCTTTGTAAGTTTGATTTAATTTTTTTCTAAACCTTCATATTGTGGAGTTAAGCCACAAGCAGTAGCGGTATTAACGATTAAGACTACCTTACCTTTGTAAGTTTCTAAGCTGACTTCCTTGCCATCTGCTGTTTGGACATTAAATTTATAAATATTCATTTTATTTCTCCTCTCGATAGACATGACGATTATTATTGTTTGTCATAGAGAAGTATACCCTAATCTACCTTGATTAATCAGATTTAGGTTTTTTTGCAACTAATTTATAAATTGGGAGGCCTTCACGCACAAAACGGCGCTCATATTCTGTGGCAATGTTATCTTCTGGCAAGTAGGCATAGAGGTCACGTATCTCTTCTATAATCTGCCAATTGGCTGCCTTTAGCTCTTCAAGGGAAAAAAATCAAAAAGGGCAGACCGTCGGTTTTTAAAGACGAGTTCGCCATCTTCTTTTAACAGCTGTTGGTAGACTTCAAGGAAGTGGTGATGGGTAAGACGCCTTTTGGCATGTCTCTTCTTTGGCCAAGGATCAGAAAAATTGAGATAAATCTTAGCAATACTGGCTTCACCAAAAATATCCACCAAGGTCTTGGCATCAGCTAGAAGAAATCTCACATTGTCACTAATCCCTTCGCCTTTTGGTGTGCTTTTTTTGACCGCATCGACCAAAAATTTCTGGTACAATATCAATACCAAAGTGGTTAAACTCTGGATGAAATCGCCCATGAAGAGTAATAAAGCGTCCTCTACCACTGCCGATTTCTAGGATTAGGGGAAGGTCTTTTTGAACAAATACCTCTTGCCATGGACTAGCAAGTAGGGTGTCTTGGGTAAGGATATAGGGGCTTTTCGGCGATACGTTCAGGGCGTATCTTTTGCGGCGTCGAACTCTAGCCATATAAAAAAATCAGTCCTTTTCTCTTTTCATTTTTTTATAAAATTTCGTTACAATAATAGAAAAACATCTTCCCCATGATAGCACAAAAAGGGGAGAAAGTGGGAATGCTATGAAAGGTCATCTTGAATTATTTGAAAATAGATTAAAACAAGTTGCCAAAGGTTTAAAGGGCAGTGAGGCTATGAATAGCGAGGCGCTTTTTTTGGCCTTTGCTGATGCCCTAGGGGAGAGTATCCCTTACTATGATGTCCATAGTGGTGTGACATTAGCAGATTATTATAATGCTCAATTTGTGCAATTTGTCAAAGCTAAGCTAAAAGAGGCAAATTAGTGCAAATTTAGGGTATATGATAATGGAATAAGACAAAGGGGGACATGAAGGATGAATTTTTTAACAGTCGATACTTTTCACCAAGAAATAGCTAAAGGTGGGATCAAACTGGTAACCTTTGTGAATCCAGGTTGCCAAGTGTGTGCCATAGTGTATCCTAATGTAGAAGAAGCTGTAGCGCAGTATCCAGATAAGCTCCAACTTTATCGTGTGGATGCCAAGGCAGATAAGCCTCTCATGGAGGAGTTTTCTTTAAATGGGGTGCCACAGGTACTCTTCTTTAAGGAAGGTCGTTATATTGGCAAGATGGCAGGTCCTCAAGATGTCGAAGACTACTTAAAAAAAGATTGAAGAAATTATCTAAATGGGCGGTGTGGCAAACACACCGTTTATTTTTTTGCCTAGGGAGTGAAGAGATGAAATTTATCTCATGGAATGTCAATGGTCTCCGTGCGGTTTATCAAAAAGGTTTTATGGATATTTTTTTAACGGCTTAGATGCTGATATCTTTGCTTTGCAGGAGACAAAAATGCAACCGGATCAGTTGACCCTTGAGTTAGAGGGTTACCATCAATTTTTTTAACAGTGCTGAGAAAAAAAGGGTATTCTGGCACAGCGATTTTTACCAAAAAAAGCGCCTTTGGCAGTGCAAAATGGTATTGGCGTTGCCGAGCATGACAAGGAGGGAGGGTGATTACCCTCGATATGGGTGAGTACTATTTTGTGACCACCTATACACCTAATAGCCAAGACAAACTCAAGCGTTTGGCGTATCGCCTTTCTTGGGAAGAAGCTTGGAAAGCTTATCTCAATAGTTTAAAAGCCCATAAACCAGTGGTGATTTGTGGGGATCTCAATGTCGCCCATACAGAAATTGATCTCAAAAATCCAAAAACCAATCGCAAAAATCCTGGTTTTTTTCTGATGAAGAGCGAGAGGCTTTTTACCAGACTTTTTGGCAGATGGCTACATTGATACTTGGCGTTATCAGCACCCTGATACCATTGAAGTGTATTCTTGGTGGAGCTATCGCTTTAAGGCGAGAGAAAAGAATACGGGTTGGCGGATAGATTATTTTCTAACCAGTGAGGACTTGCAAGATAAGATCGCCACCACTGCCATACACACGGATATTTTTTTGGTTCTGATCATTGCCCGGTGGAACTTGTCTTAGAGGATAAGGAGGGGCTATGTTAAACCGTTTACAAAGGGACATCCAGTCCATCAAAGAAAGAGATCCTGCAGCGACAGGACTTTTGGATATCTTGCTCAACTATCCAGGGCTTCATGCCATTTGGGTACATCGCTTGACTCACAAGCTCTATAAAAGGGGAACCGAACCCTAGCACGTTTCTTATCACAGATTGCACGGTTTTTTTCACCCAAGTGGAAATTCATCCAGGTGCTGTGATAGGTGAAGGACTTTTATCGACCATGGTTGTGGGATTGTGATTGGTGAGACCACTATTATTGGCGATAATGTCACGATTTACCAAGGGGTCACTCTAGGGGAACAGGTAAAGAAACCGGCAAGCGTCACCCGACCATTGGGGACGATGTGATGATTTCTTCCGGTGCCAAGATATTAGGCAATATTACCATTGGCAGCAATGTCAAAATTGGGGCAGGTTCTGTTGTTTTAAAACACGTACCATCCAATGCGACAGTTGTCGGTGTGCCAGGGCGAGTCGTGCGTCAAGATGGACAAAAGGTACAAAATCTAATCACCGAGCTAGATCATGGGCATTTGCCAGATCCTATTGGGGATAGCTTGTACGAGTTGCGCAAGAAAATAAAGAGCCTAGAGATGAGACTAGCAAAGTATGAGAGCGAAAAGAGAGATGCGGAGGGTGAGCATGCAAACGAAACTCAGTCTGTATAATACTTTAAGCAGACAAAAAGAAATCTTTGTGCCTTTAAAAGAAGGTGAGGTCAGTATTTACGTCTGTGGACCGACGGTGTACAATTACATTCATTTGGGTAATGCCCGTCCAATCGTGTTTTTTGACACCTTGAGACGCTATCTGACCTACAAGGGTTTTAAGGTCAATTATGTGTCTAATTTTACTGATGTCGATGATAAAATCATCAATCGTGCCAATGAGGAGCAAAAAGCGCCAAGGCAATCGCTGAGTGCTACATCAAAGCCTATTTTTGAAGATACGCAAAAGCTAGGGGTCTTACCAGCGACTAGCCACCCTCGTGTCAGTGACTATATGCAAGAAATCATTGCCTTTGTTGAGGGGCTTATTGAAAAAGGACATGCCTATGCCTTGGAGAATGGTGATGTTTACTATAGTGTGCGTAGCTATGAGGACTATGGTCGCTTATCAGGGCGAGACATTGAGGACTTGAAAAGTGGGGCTAGGGTAGCCATAGATGAGGAGAAACACGACCCTTTGGATTTTGCCCTTTGGAAAAGTGCCAAGCCAAATGAGCCAAGTTGGCCTTCCCCTTGGGGTGAGGGGCGTCCTGGCTGGCATATCGAATGCTCTGCCATGAGCCAAGCCTTGCTAGGCAATGTCTTTGACATTCATGGTGGCGGTCAAGACCTGATTTTTCCCTCATCATGAAAAACGAGCTTGCCCAAAGTTGTGCCCTTCATGATGGCAAGATGGCAACTTACTGGATGCACAATGGTTTTATCACCATCAATGAAGAAAAAAATGAGCAAGTCTAAGGGGAATTTCTTTCTTTTGAGGGAGATTCTAGAGAAGCATAGACCGGAGGTTGTGCGTTTTTACTTGCTTAGCGTCCATTATCGCAGCCCACTAGATTTTGATGATGAAAAGCTCGAAGTGGCGAAAAAGGGCTTAGAACGCATTAAAAACTGTCTGATTGCCTTAGATGAGGTAGAGGGAGAAGGCCAAGGTCAAGCCAGTGAAACCATTTTTGGCAAGCTTAAAAGGCGAACTTTGAAAGTGCCATGGATGATGATATTAATACTGCCTTAGCCATCAGTGCCATTTTTTGATGCAGTGCGCGAAATTAATAGCCTCTTAAAAAGAAGGTTTGGCAAAAGAGACAGCCCTTGCCTTAAAAAGAAGGACTTTTGACCTATTTAGAGATTTTAGGCGTCAACCTAGAGACAAAGGCAGATGAAGATGGCTTTGGTGGATAAACTCATGAATCTTTTAATTGACCTTAGAAAAGAAGCAAGAGCCTCTAAAAAAATTTTTGCCCAAGCAGATAAAATCAGAGATGAGCTAAAAAGCCATCGGCATTACCCTAGAAGATGGTAAAGAAAAACCATCTGGAAAGTGGATTAACAAAGAAAAATACCCCTAAATCCGTAAAAATGGATTTAGGGTATTTTTTGATTGACAGATTTAATAGGTATACGATATAAATATAAGTAAGAAGAGGAAATACTGATGATTGTTCAATCTTTGTCGTCTTTATCGTAAGCAAACTTTTTAGGGAATATCAACCTTTATCTGAATATCGGACTACTTTGTATTTAAGGAGGTTTTTAAGGTGAAAAACATTTATGGGAGTAATGATGTCGTTTGTCTTGATGTTTGGTGGATTTAGTGGTGACAAAGCGCCTTTGGAAAATAACCAGATGCCTATTGCATTTGATAGAGTTTCCCCTATAGTACCTTATGTCGCTGATTATTCAGGTCATTTTAGTGTTCAAGTTGGTGAAAGTTGGCAACATTGTTTTTCAAGCGAATAAAGCGCTAAAAGATAATGGCGCTGTTTTTATAAAATTGACTGAAATTACTGCTGGCGGTCAGTACAAGGTGATAGTTGTTGGCTCAAAGGGGTATGGTTTTGAGTCCAATGAGTATTTTGGCAATGCTTCTTTTACGATTAAAGGTATCAATGTTGATGAGGATGTTATAGTGTATGTCATAAATACTTCTGCAAAGACAGTTTCTGGTAAGGTTCAAATTTCTAGGTGCTCTATTTAATAGCATAGCAAATCTTGATTTAACACTATAATGGTCAGTCTGACACGATATATCTTCTCTATTGGAGAGGAAGAATTTTTCTTGTTTGTATAGGTACAAGGTTAACAAAAGTCCCCCATTCAGTGATTTTTGATGCTCACTGAATGGGGGACTTTTCGTTAGGCTAATACCATGTACAAGGTATGAACACTATCTATATGATAATTAGCAGGCAATAGCCTTTGTTCGTTGCGCTATTATAAAGGTATGACTTCGTAGAACTTGAGGTGATGTGATGACTGTAATACAAGTGTTCTTGATCTGTTTGAGGCATTTTTTCTAAGATGTGCTTTAAGGCAAGTAACTTAACTTTCTTAAACGGCTTGGCCATCACAAGCTCCATATCAATAAGCTCCAGATAATTTGTGTAGGTTTCTTCAAAAACCTTTATCGAGCCTATGTAGTGTGCCAAGTTTTTTTCTGCACTCTTTAGCGAAAAAAAGAATAAATAGTGAAGCGATCGTTTCCAAACCCTATTTCGCTCTGGTATTCATTTTGACACTCAGCTACATTAGTTTGAATTTCTTTGAGATCTTGCATTTCTCGACTGACAGTGAGTTCATAAAAAATTCCGTTGAGGGGTTCGACGATGATGTTAATGGCATCCAGTCTAATTAGTGCGATGACATAACATATGATAACAGTGCATACAATAAAAAGCGACAGTATTATTGCTTAAACGTTTCATGATTGACTACCTCGGTAGTATTGCTTGATAAGGTGATTAAGTTAGTGGCTCGGCTAGCTTGTCTCAAAGGCTAGACGCTTCGAGTGAGAGGGTGCCACTAAAAATAGGTGCCACTGACAAAGAGGGCGTATTTTTCCCTTTTCTAAGGTGATTTTTTTGGGATTTTTCCAAGTCTAAGTGGTAGGTGGTTAAGGTGTTATTGTTCAAATTAACAATCGTTAGCCTTGGTAGGGTATGAAAACGACTCGTCGTGGAGACTGTTAGTACCATGGGTATGGGGTAATCGAGGTCTTTAAAGTGTTCAATACCGATTAATCCACGGATAGTGTAGTTGATGTGATTGCCTAACTCATCCTTGAATGAAGTATTGTAAGTATTGTCCAATCTTCGCTCATAGTTGGTATAGCTCAGCACATTACTTTTGATAAACTTATCAGGGTCATCTTTATAATCTGAGTAAATTTTAATTCTAGGTGTAAGAATCGTTACAGCAAGGGTTATAAGGATACAGAGCCATAGAAAAGTATCTTTTTAGGACGTACTAACATAGGTTAAAACCTCTGATTTCATGAGTATAGTAGAAAATAAAAAAACGACTAGAGTTTTTCTCTAGTCGCATTATGATGGCGATACAGGGACTTGAACCCCGGACACTACGGGTATGAACCGTATGCTCTAGCCAGCTGAGCTATATCGCCATAAGCTGATAACCGGGATTGAACCGGTGACCTCCACCTTACCAAGGTGGCACTCTACCGACTGAGCTATATCAGCAAACAAAAAATTGCGGGGACAGGACTTGAACCTGCGGCCTTCGGGTTATGAGCCCGACGAGCTACCAACTGCTCCACCCCGCGACAATAAAAAAGATGGAGGGAGAAGGATTCGAACCTTCGAAGGCAGAGCCAACAGATTTACAGTCTGTCCCCTTTGGCCACTCGGGAACCCCTCCATCAAGGTATTCACTAGGAATACCAGCGAGATAAAGTATATAATATAAAGCTTTAAATGTCAATACTTTTTTTCTTAAAAAAATTAGAAAAAAAGGTGAATTTTTTTATTTTTTTAGTCTAAAACCACAGTTTAAGCTTCAAAAAAACTGTGAGTTTTTTTCTTGGCGTGGTAGTTTGTCTTTGGCTTCTGCAGGGGTGATGACTTTGCCAAAAGGCATTTGGGCAACGAGTTGATAGTCTTCAGGGACTTGATAGCGTTCCTTGACCCAAGTCTCTATGGCAGGGCCATAATGTTGTAGGCTAGCGCCTAAATTAAGGGTGGTAAGGGCATTCCAGATATTGATTTGTGCCATACCATTGGCATGGGTGGCATAGACGCCAAAAGCATCTTTATAGAGAGGAAAAGACTCTCCGAGGTTATGAACTGTCTTTTGGTCAATAAAATAAAGGATTGTGCCATTTGCCCCCTTGAAACCGGCCAATTTTTTTCTTTGTCAAGTTTATTGTCATAGGTGGCATTGACCTCATCCCAAAAATCCTCACTTGCTTGGTCAAAAAGGAGGACAAGGCGTTGAGACTGCATATTAAAAGCATCAGGGGTAAGGTCAAGAACCTCCCCAATTAGGGCTTTTACTTGCTCTTTATCAAGACCTGGGTCTTTTTCAAGGGCGTATTCGGAATGTCTTTTTGTAAAGCATCTATAAATGTCATTGTATTTTTCTCCTTAATCAGTTGTTACTCCCTGTATACCCAGTGAGAAGGCTGATAAAAATAGTTGACGGCTAAAAGTGCTTTAGGGATTTGGAACAAAAAAAGAAGATGGCGAGTGCCATCTTCTTTTTTTGACTAAGTTTAACCAGCGACGTACTGTTCAGAGACCCAACCTTCTACCCCATTTGCAGTGACGACACGTACCATGCCATTAGCGCTTTCGTATAGGGTTAGTCCACTACCATCACCAGCTTGGCTAATAATAGCAGAGTTTGGATCAGAGCTAGAACGGACATTTAAGCTAGCGCCATTACCTGTGGCAACGACACCATTACGGGTGCTTTGCGCCGGTGTTTGCGGTGTTTGTGTTGTTGTGTTTTTGGGTGGTAGTTGCGGTTGTTTGATTTTTGAGTTGTTGTAGGTTGTTCTATGGTTGGTTGCGCTGTAGAAGTAGAAGTTGTAGAGCTTCCATTTTGACCAGTGGTACTTGTGCTACTGTTAGATGTACTTGAACTGCTAGAAGAAGAGCTTGAGTTGTTTTTTTATTTTTCAATTTGGCTTTCTGTTTCATCTTCTAGGCCATTTTTTTAATAGGGTTTCATCCGTATTGGTCGTGGTAACACCTGGTTTGGCATCACCATTTAAGCTATTTGAATTAAAGAGTCCACTAGCAGCACCAATGATGACCCCAAAAACAATACCTACACCGATCGCAAACACAATCCCTAAAAAAATATTCTTCTTATTCATTCTTTTCCTCCTTAACTTGGCTATTCTTTCCCAATATATCGAGTTTGCCCGCACCTAAGATGATGGTGGTTAGAATAATCACAATAAAGAAAAAGCCTTTTTGAGTGGTAAGGGCGCTTAGGATAAGGGCGCTTACTGAAAGCCCAGCTGAGAGGGCGTAGATGGTTAAGACTGTTCTTTTGTGGCTAAAACCACGCTTTAGAAACTGGTGGTGCAGGTGTGCTTTATCTGCTTCAAAAATAGGTTTACCAGAAAGCATTCGCCGAACAATGGCAAATAAAGTATCAAATATAGGAACACCCAAGATTAAAATTGGGATACAGACACTAATAAAAAGTTAGACTTTTTTGCAGCTGCCATGAGCGAGCTGACACCTAAGGCATAACCAAGAAACATCGAACCCGTATCGCCCATAAAAAAATAGAGGCGGGATTGAAGTTGTAAGGCAAAAACCCAAGGAAGCACCAAGCAAGGCGAAAAGAATCACTGCAAGGAGTATATCTTTATTAAAAAAACGCTAAGATACCCATTGTCAAGGCTGCAATAGCAGAAAGACCACTGGCTAAAACCATCTAGTCCATCAATGAGGTTAATAGCATTAATGATACCGATAATCCAAATAATCGTCAGAGGGATAGCAAACCATTCTGCTAGAGGCAGGATATTGCCTTCATAATTAAAGACATTGGTCACATAGTCGATACGTGTACCAAAGATAGCAACGATACTGGCAGCGATAATCTGACCAAATAGTTTAACTTTTGCAGGGAGTTCTTTCATGTCATCAATCACACCGACAACAAAAAGGACTAAGGCACCGGCAAAGAAAGGTAAAAAGCACTCGATGATTTTCTATGGTCAAAAAGAGTGCGAGCCAAAAATCCACAAAAGATGGAGACGCCACCTAGCCGTGGCATAATTTTTTGATGTACTTTTCGAGCATTGGGTTTATCTACTGCGCCTAAGAGAAAGGCAAGACGCTTAGCAACAGGCACTAAAAGAAAGCTAAAGATGAAACTCAACCCAAGTGCCCACAAGATGCTAGTGAGCATGACTTCCCTCCTATAAAAATATTCCTTATAATTTTTAATGGTTTTTATGTTTTTGATAGCAAGAATAAAAATGATTATTTTAACAAATTGAGAGCAATTCTTGCAGATTCATGTGCACTTTGTTGATAGTTGGCTAGGTTTTTCTTGATAAGTTTGAGCGGTAAATAAGTGATGCTTGATGTGATAAATAAGATTTTTCTGTGGTGAGGATGTCTAAGTCAATACTATTAGGATTACCTATCATGTGCATAAAACTCGCACATTTTTGGATCATAGCTTAGGGCAAGTAGTGGTTTTTTTGTGCTGCTGCCATGATGAGTCCATGTAGTCTCATGGCAATGGTTGCATCTGCTTGAGAAAAAGATTGCCATCAGTTCATCGATAGTGTAGTTGCCTTTTTAAGATTTCTACAGGACTTTGACACTCTTTTTGGATGAGTTTGGCAAAGCTATCATCGCTACCAAGATGAAGCGGTAAAAAGTAGGATTTGATATTCCTCGCTCAGTGCATCAATAGCATGAGAAAAGAGGCTAGGTGAGAGGTTTTTTTCCATCCTCTTAGGGCAAAGATAAGAGTCTTTTTTTATAAGGGTCTTTAACAAACATTTCACGATCAACTTTATTGGTATAGCCCAGGACAGGGTCAAAGACAAGCTCACTTTTAGGCATATTATTGCCTAAGCTTTCAAAGAGTACTTGAGATTCCTTATCTCTAAAAAGTCGCCTGGTTGACATGTTTTTAGGATGAGACCAGAAATATGGCGATTGAAAGGTAAATTGATCGGGCCAAGACCTTGAGCATAAATCATAGTAGGTTTTTTTAAGAAACTTGGCAAATAGAATGATAGCAAGGTAGTAATACAAGCCATATTTACTACTGACATCCTGTAAAAGAGAGCCACCACCACTGATGAGGAGATCAGCATTTTTTAAGGTTTTTAAAATAGGTAATAACTTCCAACGATTGACAGCACTAACCTGATAGGTTAGTGCTGTTTTTTCTGGTTGATTGGAAAGTACAACAATATTTAACTGAGGGTCAAGGGCACGAAGATCAGAGATGATACTCTTACAAACTGCTTCATCTCCGGCATTATCAAAGCCATAATAACCACTTAAAACGACTGTTTTCATCGAAAGACTCCTTTATGTCGGGAACGATCAAAATACTGATACAAGTAACGATCAAACAAGGCGCCAATAAAATGAATCGCAAGGAGCAGTAAAACACCGAAGATAATCCCCAAAAGCATACCATTAAAGGAGCGTAAAAGAGAAATAGCGAGTGGGGTATGAAGGTGTGCATAGGTATTGACTAAGGAAACTTGACCAATCACCATCGGGATGGTCAAAATCCAAAAAGCTCGCTTGCCAGCACCAAAATGGAAGAATACAAGTGTCAGTGGATAGCCAATGATAAACTCTTTATTTCTCGGTCTGACGCCAAGGTAGTCGGTGAGGAATTGACGAAAGGCAGTTTCTGTTTCAGAAATTTTCATCCCATCATTGCCTGTTCTTGCCAAATAAATGCTGATAGCAACGAGTGCAAGGACACTTAAAATCGCCCAGCGATAATTAATTGCTTGATTTAAGAGGTTTTTTTAATTTCATCTATTGGGGATGGTGCCATCCAAATGTAGGTGAGGAAAGGTACCAGTAAAATTGGCAAGAGATGGGCGAGCTTGACCCCTGAGAAATGTTCCAATTTCACAAGGAAAAGGGTTTCACTCAAAAGTCCCACCATCAAAAGGGCACCAATCATACTGAGTAGTGACATACCTAGTAAGCTATACACGCTACGGGCAATGGTCATCTTACGATTAGGGAAACAATACACCATGGAAAAGACAGGGAAGATAATTACCGAACAAAATGCCATAGCCTTTAATGCCAGCGTAGGATTAATGACAAGATAACCGATGACAAAGCCAAGATAGAGGAAGAGACCGGAGAAAAAGGCAAAACGTTTAAATTTCAAATAATCCAAAAAGAAGTGCCAATCCACTTGCTACCCCTAGGGCGATCAAGAGAATGATGAGTTTTGGTGTTTGTGGCATTTGTAAACGCTCAAAGTCACCATTGCTAAAGACAAAGCCATCTTCTTCTAGGGCATTTTTTTGATGTCTTCAAGGTAGGTCATATTTTTCTTTATAGCTTAAACCTGGTGTTTCCATAGACCAAAAAAACGCACTAAAAAGAGCACGCATTTCTCTTTCTTTGACAGCGAGTTGCCAACGATCAATGGCAGCTTTTTTTACCCAAAAACTTTATCTTGAGGGGTGTCGCCTGTAAAGTTTCTCATTTCACCATTAGAGATGGTATGTAGGCGAACGACCCACTTGTCAAGATTTTTGGGCAAGTTTTTTTCGCTGCCGATTTGGTCACTAAATTCAATCGTGCCAAGGGGATAGAGCACCTTGCCATCTTTATTTTTTTAAAGTAGGCAGAAAACGCTTGAATCTCATCTGGATAGCCTGGGATAACAGGGTCATTAAATAAGATGAGACGAATATTTTTTAGATTTTTAATTTCGTCATAAATCAGTTTCATGGAGTTGGCATCAATCCCTTTCCATGTGCGAATTTGAGGGACGATCCCCATATCCATACTTGCAACAGCATCAGCTAAAAAGCTTGATTAAAGCCGATGCCGACTTCTTCATAACCTAGAGAAGCGCTTGGGACTTCTTTTTTTGATCTTGAGGCAGCATAGATGGGACTGCAAGGACATCTACCTTGCCTTTTTTTCATAAAGCACAGCCCCCGGTATCTTTGGTAGGGCGAAATTTTTCAAGTTTTTTTCAACCAAGTATCGTTTTTCTAGTACAAGGTAGGTCATTGTTTCTTTGAGAGGAATATTATCTTCCATATCCTTATAGCGAGGATGAGATTGGAGGGAATAACCTTTATAGACAGTTAAATCACCAGATTGAATAAGACTACCAAGACTTGCTTCTTTAAAGAGGATATTAAAAAAACCCCTCTTTTTTTCATTTCACTTAAAAACTTCGGCTAAAGTCTTACCAGTTGCTCCGCTAAAGCTTCGGGCATCAGCTTCATTGACCACAAAACTGAGTTTATTGTAGTGTTCTTCTGCTACCATACGTTGATAGCCCACCCAAAAGGAGAGCAAGATAGAGAGGAGAACAAGTAAAGCAAGCGCTTGTTGCATTCTTTTTACTCATAAAAAAACCTTCCTTACGTTGTAATATCGCTTTATTTTTAGCATAAAAAAAGGCTATATAAAAAGCCTTTCAAGCCATAAAGATGAGCATAAAGTGGTTATTGGGTTAAAAAAAGTTTTTTTGTGAATCTTTTGCTTCTAATTTTTGTATTTACAGTTTTTTTAAATGAAATATTGATAATGTTTCATTTAAAACTTGCATTACCATTGGATAACATCTTGTCATAAAAAAATACAGCCATTGATGGATAAAGTAAAGCAATTAAAGAAAGGCTATAGGCTGTTAGCTAGAGATAAATAATTTTTTTCCTTTTTAGAATTATCTCTAATATTGACAAAGAGTTTTAATTAATCTACTCTAATATTTAGATATTGGATAAAATAGTTATAGGTTACAATTTTTTTAAAAAGATAAGAAAGTTTAAAAATAATTATTTGCAAAAATAAAAAGGTGTCCAATATTAATACCAATCTTATATCTAGGAGGAGAACACAATGTATTCCACTAAAAGACGTTTGTTGTCTTTTACGCTCGTTGCCTTGATGGCAAGTAGTACGGGGACAGTCTATGCAGATGCGACAAGCCCAACTAACCAGGTAAAAAGGGTGTTATGGCAGTTGAGGATACCAAAGGGAGGGTTGAAGTTTTAGCAAATCAGTTACTTGCTAGAGAAGACCTTGTAAGGCGATTTTTTTGGGGACGGTTTACATGCATCCCCAAGTAGCAGGGCACTACACTGGCACAGATAGAAGTGCTGTGCCTAAGGAGATTATTAGAGATACACCTTGGTATTGTACTTGGGAAGCAGCTTATGAGACGAAGCTTTTCCTTGGTAGTTATGATGAAAAACTGGCTAAAAATGCAATGAGTAATCTGAACTACTATGATAAGCTTTATGCCTTTCCTATGAGTCATCACCTCACAAAAGATGGCTTTTATAAAGGGGACTATAAAACCTACACCATGCAGTTTTTAGGTGGTAATCCTGCTGTTCAGGCATTTTTATAAAAATGAAAGAAGAAAATAAGGACATCAGAAAACTATTTTCACATGTTGGTGTCTTTAAGAGGGGCAATGAGCTTGAGGTGAATTTTGCCTTAAATAAGGATGAGGCAAGAAATATTGAGTATGTATCTGTTGGACATATTGCGACAATTTTACCAATTGCAGAGTTAGGGCCAACGGCTGAAGAGAAGACACTATTTTTCTGTAGTAATTCCTGGTGAGCTCACAGGTGATGAACTCGTTATCACTGAGCTATCTTATGTCGATAAAAAAACGGCGTGAAGAAAAAAACAGGTACTTTTGGGGTGGATATTGACTACAGTAAGCTTGCCTTTGATAAAAAAATTATGAAATTCCAGGTCAAAAAAAGAACGTGTCAAGCAAATTGCAGAGGCTTGATTGCAAGAGGTTATGCCGTGCTTGATGAATTATCTGAAACAGACCATCCTACCGAAGCCCGTGAAATAAGAGGGGCGATTGAAAAAAATTAACTGCTCTAAAAGCAAAAAGCTGATTTAAATCAAGATGAGATTTATGCTGTTGTCGCTCCAATTTACATCAGTGAAAATGAAGCCACCTTAAGAGAGCTTATTTCTGAGAAGATTACCAAGCATATTGATATTGTAAAGACTGGCTTTTATAAAGAAAAAAAGATTATACAAAGGAGAGCATTAAAGCTTATGCCAATTTCTTAAATAGAGCCAATAGTAATAATGAATACATGAGTTTAGGTGAATTGGTTGAGTTGGATAAAAAAATTAGATCGTGCCAGTAGCAATACTATTTTTACGCTTTAATACTGCCTATTTAGAAAAAAACTCTTGGCCATTGCTGATAGTAAGCATGTTACTAACTACACAGAAGAAAGCTTAGGTGCTTTTTATACAGCCAAGTCAGGGGCTAAAAAATGGGTAGAAAAAAATAAGGCCTCAAGACCTCAACTCAATGAAACAGGTGAGCACATTGACACCTTATTAAAGGCAATCAATAATCTAGAAAGAATTGATGGGACTTCAGAAACACCGATTAAAAAAAGAAGATTTGTATGACAATAAGATAGAAGTACCAGAAGTGGAAAAAGTCTATTCCGTCAATGGGGCGATTAAATACTTCTATGATTCAAACCAAGATACCCCTTTGGCAGCCATGTTTGAAAGTAAGATGAGACTGACTGAGACAGCAGGCAACAAAGGCAAGTTGCAAATCAATTTGAAACCCTTAAAGGATCAGGCAGGCAATTCCCTTAAGGTCATTACCAAGGTGGAATACAATAATAATGGACGCTTCAGTGAAGCCAAAGTGATTAAGCGAGAAGAGACGACCATTAAAAATAGCCTCCAACAAGAAATTCCAGTGGTGTATCCAAGTGTCATTGAACTCAATGTGGATACTGCTTCAAATGCCCAAATGAACCTTGATTTAACCCTCAACGATGGTAGCAATAGACCGATTCCTGATAGTGTTGCCCTAAAGGTCAACTATGATGGAAAACGAGAAGAGAGTAGCTCAGGGGCTAATGATAAGCTTGAATTGCAAAAATAAAGTCAATGCCCTTAAAAAAGAGTTTTCTGAAGGCTATCTCAAAACCCTACCAAGCAAGCAAACGGAAACTTTGCTCAGTCTTTTTAGAAACCACAAAGACCTTGCTTGAAAAATGCACAAGCGTCTTCAGTGGAATATAAGGTTGCCCTAAAAAAATTTGGAAAAAGAAGAGGAACACCTTTCAAAAAGTCGATGCACTACTTGATGCTCATAAGGCATTGAAAAAAAGATTGTGAGACTTGGAAAAAGACAAACCAATACACCAAAGCGAGCATAGAGGCAATTGTTGGTGGTTTGGATGAGATAGAAACAGATTTTAACCATCAAAAAAACTTTCCGATCAGATGATTCAAACACAAGAGAATAAAATACAAGCCTTACGTGCAGAGGCGATTGTTAATACAGAAAGTCTAGTACAAAAAATTGCCAGTGCCAAAGAAAAAGCCCAAGGTAGTGAGGGCAAGGCAGAACAAAGGCGTGCCTTGAGTGCTGCTATTGACAATGCAGAGGCATATATTAAAGATGTCAATGAAAAGAAAAAAATCACACCAATCGAGTGAACTACTACATTGACCAACTCAACTTCTTGATGAAGGCACTAGAGGAAAAGGACTCACCAAATCTAGATCCAAATCCGCCACAACCACAGCCACAACCAAATCCAAATCCTGGTGGTGAGCCACAAGGCCCAGATGTCACCACAGAAAAGGTCTATACGGTCAATGTGCGTTTTGTCAAAGACAATTTAACTACCCCATCTCACGCTAATGGTGTTCTTATTACTAAGGCAAAGTTAGTGACTAAAGGGGAAAAAAACATACCTTGTTTATGAAATTACAACCACTGCCTGGTGGTGATGGTACACCAAGCGGGGTAGTAACAGGGCTTTCTTATTATGTTAACAATGAGAAAAAACCAATGACGAAGTTAAAAGAAGGTAGTGTTGATATTAGCTATGAAGGTCGAGTACAAAGCTATACCTATCCAACAGAAGTGAGTTTCCCAGTAGATGGACAGACCAAGCATGTGAAGTGTAATACTGTTTCCAAATCACCAGCAACAGGTCAAGATGCCCATGACCATGATGTCATCTTAGAAATTGATTATGAACACAAAAATAGAAGGCTATTCTGAGCAACAAGTTAATAAGTCTGAGTTGATCACGCTATTAAACGTTGTCAAAGGGGATTACTATGCACGCATGAAAGAGACGGTGCCAAGTCTCCATTGGACAAAGTTGGCAGAGGCCATTCAAAAGGCGGAAGCGATTGTTCAAAAAAATCAACTGCTTCAGAAGATGAAGTCAATACCGCTTATTATGACTTAGGTCAAAAGAAAACCTATGTTGATTTTTGTATCATTGCTCAGTCCACCCAAGCCAGCGTAGCGACAGACTTAGCTATGGACTTCAATGATGCGAAGTATTCCCAACAAAGCCGTGATAAGGCAAAAGCCTTTGTTGAGGAAAAACAAGTTGGTGGGTGAACTCTTAAAACAAACTGATTTCTCAGTAGATGCAGGTCACGCTCTTTTTAGAAGAACTCCGAAATTACTATTTAGAATTAAGGTATGATGTCAGTACTTTGGAAAGTTTGCTTAGCCAAGCCAAAGAAAAACTCAATCATCAGACCTATACCAAGGACTCGCTTGATCATTTACGTGAGGCAGTTATTGAGGCAGAGGACTATGTCCAAAAAGCTAAAGCCAGTCGCAAGGTAAGTGACGATCGTGCCAAATACCAAGACAGTCTTCAAACAGCCCTCCAAAAATCTAGTGGAAAAAGGGACAGGTAATCCAAGCCAACCAATTAATACCACAACCCTTGAACAAAAAAATTATCGAAGCACAAACTCAAATTACTGACTCTAATTATACAGAAGCCAGCATTCAAGCTGTGCGTCAGGTCTTCACTGAGGCGCAAGCCTACATTCAAGGGGTCAAGAATGGTAGTGAAACAACAAATAAGGTACAACACTATATTACTGCGCTCAATGAAAGCTTGGCGAAGTTGGTGCAAAAAGCAAGTTCAAACTCTCCAAGGCAGTTTGGAAGCACATTTCACTCAGCCAAATGGTAGTCCATCAATGATGGAAAGATTTTTTTCCCAGAGAAAAAAAGTTGATGTGACTTATTTGATTCAGGACAATAAAACCATCTATGACTTTGTCTTAGCACCAGCACAGGTTGGTACGGTAAGTTTGAGTGAAGAGGCTGCCACAACTGAAGTTGTGAGGGCAGAAAAAGCAGGCAGAGACAGCTTTACCACAAGCAGAACAAGAGGTAGTGACCCCTCAAAGCGTACCAGAAGCAGTCGATACCCTCGCACTGACCTCAGAAGATATTAAGCTATGGTATGTGGACAATGATGGCATGGAAAAAGCGATGACTAGTGAAGCCCCTAGCCGATGGTAAGCTTAAATTCCATTTTGAAAAAGATGGGCAAAAGTGGATCCAAACCTTAATTTAAAAGTTTTTGGTTAAAAGCTATGCCAAGTGGACAAAAAGATGGGGGTACGTCTCAATATCGTTGTCCCAGAAAACTTCTATGGTGCTTTAGAAACAGAGGAAAAAGCAAAATCTCAAAGATGAACTCAAAAAAAGAAATTGCCCAAATTGATGAATTTTTAAGCTTAGAACCAAGTGATAAGAGTAGTCAATATGACACCTTAAAAACAAGCTTAGAAAGTGCCAAAGCAAAAGGCGATTCAAGCCATCACTTCAGGAGAAAAAGGCACTTTTTAGAAAATACCTTAAAAGAAATCAAAGAAAAAAACGAGAAGCCTTTACTCAAAGCTTCCCTAAAGTTTTAGAAATGAAACAGGCAAAGACAGGCTTACAAAAAGCAGATTGAACTGGCTAATGCTAAAAAAAGAAGTAGATTATGAAAAGGATAGTTTTACACCTTTTGCCAAAGCCCTTGAAAAAGCAAAAAGCCGTCCTCAACCAGGCGACAATTAGACAAAAAGATTTGGATGAGGCTATTAGCGATCTAGAAAAAGCGACCAACGCCTTAAAAAAACAAAGGCAAGTATTTCTAGTGGCGGTGGCGGAGGTGGTGGCGGTAGCTATCCACTACCAACAAAGGTTGAAAACAACAATAAAACAGGTGAGCCAAAAAGAAGGTGTCCTTGCACCTACAGCAAGTCAAGGTCTAAAAGCAGTCTTTAAGATTGGACAAAAATCTTATCTTGTGATTAAAGAGGGCAAGCAAGAAGCGTATCACTTTGATGTTGCACCAATTGTTAAAAAAATGGCAAAAACCATGTTATCGGCACGCATGATAGGTGAGCTTTTAGGGGTTAAAGTTGACTTTGATAGTAAGACAAAGACAGCTAAATTTACCTATGCTACTGATAAGGCAAGTAATAGCCTATCACTTACCTTAGGTAAGCAAATGATGGAAATCAATGGCAAAAACCGGGCACTAAGTACGCCGATCGTCCTTGAAAAGGGAAGAATTCTCTTGCCTTTGAGAGATATTCAAGTTGCCTTAAAAAGAACTTGGCTTGGAAACTTCCCTCGAGTGGAATCATCAAACAAAGGAAGTTACCTTAAATAAGTAAGTGTACTTGCCTCCCATAGGTTTAAAAAGGCAATAAAAGTATGTTAGGATAATCCCTATCTGTTAGTAGGTAGGGATTATTTTTATTAGGGGAGAATCATTATGCCATATGTTGTGATTACAGGTGCAAGCAGTGGGATTGGCCTTGGTGCTGCCTATGCTTTTTGCTAAAAGAGGTGAAAACCTTATCTTGGCAGCTAGACGAAAAGAGGCGTTAGAAGCGCTTAGAGGTGAGCTGTTAAGCCTGTATCCCTAACCTTAGTGTATTGAGTTATGCTGTGGATTTAAGGGTACAAGAGGATTTAAAGACATTTTTTTGATTGGACGAGAGATAAAGCAGTGCATCTTTGGATCAATTCTGCCGGTAGAGGCTATCGTGGTAAAAGCCTAGATCTAAAAGTAGAGGACTTAGAAGAATTACTTCAGCTCAATGTGATGTCGGTAGCTAGTCTATCTCACCTTTTTTTGTCCAAAAATGCCCAGGCGAATGCTGCGCTTATTAATGTGGCTTCTAGTATGGGTTATCAGTTTACCGCTCAAGCGAGTTTGTATTCAGCGAGCAAATTTTTATTACCAGTTTGACCGAGGGCTTGTATGAAGAAATGAAACAAGACCCACGAAAGCTTAAAATAAAACTGTACTGTCCTAGTGCCGTCAAGACTAATTTTTCTTTTGTTGCTGGGGGTTAAAGGAAGCGGACTATGAAAAAGGTTTTCAGTCGCTTTCATACAAAGGAAGAGGCGGGAGAACATCTCTACACTTTGTACCAAAGTGAAGCAATGCTTGGTTTGGTGGATGTCAAAACTTATGAATTTAAGCTTTTACCGCCACAGCACCCGACTTTTCAAGCACATCAGTATGATAAAGAAAAGCACACTTCTTTGAGTTTTTCAAAGAAGTGTGCTTTTTAACGTTCTTTAAAAGTGGCGTCATGCTATTTAAAGCCAACACAAGGGTAGAGCCATTGTGTAAAAGGGCTGAGGAACCTGGGGTGATAAGGGCGAAGAAGCCAAGGGCAATCAGTCCACCATTAAAACCTGTTACGGTACGATAGTTGAATTTAATGCGCTTCATCAAGCTTCGAGCAATTTCAATTAAGGTCACCAGACTCATCAAATCATTGGAAGAAATGGTGATATCTGAGATTTCTCGTGCCAAAGATGAGCTATCTTGCATAGCAATCCCAGCATCACTTGCTGAAAGTGCTGGGGAATCATTGACGCCATCGCCAATCATGATGACTTTTTGTTCTTAGCTTTTTTCAGCTTGGACAAAGTTTGCCTTGTCTTCAGGTAAGACTTCAGCAAAAAAATTCTTCAAAGCCTAGCTCTTCTGCAACAGCTTTTTGCTGTACGGTAGCTGTCCCCTGTCATCATTACAGGGCGGATGCCCATAGCTTTAAGGGCTTTGATCATCGCAGGGCTTCTTCTCGAATTGGATCTTCAATGAGTAAGATGGCGGAAAGCTTATGATCAATAGCCATATAAAGATGAGAAAAATGTGCGGGCAAAGCTGCCAAGATGGCCTCTTCCTCTTCTGTGACAGGAATGGCTTCATCTTCAAAGATGAAGTGGTAACTACCGATTAAGACACGTTTGTTGTCAATAGTGGAAGCAATCCCATGAGCGATAATATATTCCACTTCGGAGTGCATTTCTTCATGAGTTAGCCCTTCTATCTTGGCTTGATTGACAACAGCACGTGCCACAGAGTGTGGGAAGTGCTCTTCTAAGCAAGCGGCAATACGAAGCATTTCTCGTCTATCATTACCATCAAGGGTAATAACATCATGAACAACAGGGCTAGCCTTTGTCAGTGTCCCTGTCTTATCAAAGACGATGGTATCTGCTTCGGCACAGGCCTCAAGGAATTTACCGCCTTTGATGACAATAGAATGGCTGGCTGCTTCTTTCATTGCTGAGAGAACAGAAAGAGGAATCGCAAGCTTTTAAGGCACAAGAAAAGTCGACCATCAAGAAAGCTAGGGGCTTTATTGAGATTACGGGTGAGAAGGAAGGCAAAGATAGCGCCTAAAAAAAGCTAAATGGTACCAATTTATCAGCGAGTTTTTTTCAGCAGAAGATTGGACATTGCTCTTTAGTTTTTTTCACTTTCTTCTATCATGTTGACGATACGTGCATAACGACTTTCAGCTAGTGGTTTATCCACAAGAATATCAATGGCACCTTCTTCAACAACAGTACCCGCATAAACGCTCTTGCCTTTGTTTTTTTGACAACAGGGATACTTTCACCTGTGAGGGTTGCCTGATTGACCATGGCTTCTCCACTAAGGACCGTCCCATCAATTGGGATTAATCCTCCCATGCGGAGGACTAAGACATCATTTTCTTTGACAGAAGAAAGTGGAACGAGGACTTCCTCTCCAGTTTCTAGACGCAACCATACATTATCGACGTTGATTGCCATATTTTTGGCAAGATCATCGATGGATTTTTTATGCGTCCATTCTTCTAAAAGTTCACCAATCCCAAGGAGATACATGATATTAGAAGCAGTCGGTATATCGTTACGTAAGATAGAAATTCCAATCGCACTAGCGTCTAAGAGGGCAACATCAATTCTCTTTTGGTAAAGGGATTTTTAGCCCACTGAGCAAGTAAGGTATAGCACCATAGACACCAAGCACATAATTTAGAGAAGCTGGCAAAAAGTATTTTTTTGGTAAAATGAAAAAAATGTTTTTGCTAAAAAGACGTTTTTTTATAGACGTCATTGAGTTCAATTCCTGTGAGACAAGTCTTTGCTTCATCGCTGAGTTCTTCTTGAAATTGGAATTGGCTCAGGGCATGGAGTAAGGCTTCTTTGGTTTGAGGCACATCATAGTACAGTGCTAGCTCGCCGATATGGCTATAATATTTTTAGTTTTTTTCAAGCCGTTAAGAATAGGAAAGGCAACTTGAAGTTGAGCGATTTCCTCATAACTTAGGCTAGCTTTTTTTGACGATTTTTTTATACGTAGACGTCCTTTAGTGGCGTGTTTAACTAAGATTTGCATGAGGCTTAAATTTCAGAAGTTTCTTCGTTGGCGTCAACGAAAGCTTTAGCATCTTTCTTTTCTTGGTTAACTGCCTTAGCTTCAGCGATGACATCATCAACATTAGCTTGGACACCATCAACCATACCAAGGACATTATCTTTAACACGAAGACCAAGGGCAGCGACTTCGACACAAGCCTTTTTAGATGGGGCAGAAAGAAGTGCCTTAAGACCTAAAGAACCAGTAACGACACCACAAACAAAAATAAGCTAATTTTTTTCTACAAACATGAATTTTTCTCCTTTTTAGTGAATACATAAAAATTTTTTTAATACATAAACAATAAGGTTACAAAAATGATTGACTAACTTTTTATTACGTCCAGTGATGTAAACCATGACCATAGCGAAGAATGAGACATATGCCCAAAAACGATGCTGTTTCATCTAAAGGACCTCCTTTCAGTAGGAAAAAAACATGTTAGCAAAAGCAAGAATAAGTAACTTTCTTAATAAAGATACCCTAAAAAAAGACGTTTGACAACGGAAAAAGTAAAAATTAGAAATAATGACTTGATTTTTTTGTAAGCGTAAAAATAATTCAAACGCATCAATCTTGACACAGTATGCTATACTGTAAGGAAAAAGAATGGGGGTTAAATGGATGGAAAACATCAGTGAGGCGTTAATTCATTGGGTCAAAGTACAGATGGAGACAATTGGTGCCAAAAATGCAGTTGTTGGGATTTCTGGTGGTAAGGATAGCGCTGTTGTGGCTGGACTGATGGCAAAAGCAATTGGCAAAAGAGAGGGTTTATGGTGTCATGATGCCAGATGGGGAACAAAGTGATATTAGCTATGCCAGAGAGCTTTGCGATTTTTTAGGTATTCATCAAAAAGAGCTTTCTATAAAAGGGGTGACTGATGCGTATTGGTCACTGATGCGTGAGGTGGAGGGCACATGGTGCCAAGAAATGAGTCAGCAAACAAGGCTAAATCTGCCACCGAGGGTGAGAATGACCTTGCTTTATGCCCTTGCGCAAAGCCTAGATGCTGTGGTGATTAATACCAGCAATCTCAGTGAAGACTGGGTAGGTTATGCCACAATTTATGGGGATACGGCGGGTGCCTTTTTCTCCTCTGGGACAACTGACTACAGAGGAAGTCATTGCCTTGGGTAGGACTTTGGGTTTAAGTGAAAAGTTTTTGGTCAAAGCCCCATCTGATGGCTTGACAGGAAAGACAGATGAGGAAGTCTTAGGCTTTAGCTACCCGCTTTTAAATCGTTATTTGAGGGAAGGCATTTGCGAGGATCCGGCAATCAAAGAAAGAATAGATAAACTGCACCGTCAAAGTCGATTTAAGTTTTTACCGATACCGATGTTTGAAGCACCCTATGATATTTTTGGCAGAAGATATTGCCCATATTTACGATACAAAAAGCCACTAGTTTATAACTAGTGGCTTTTTTTGTGTACTTGATTAGATGAAGAATAATTTTGCCATAAAGAGGAGAGAAAGGAGTAGCATGACCCAAGAGATGCGTTTTTCTTTCTTCTTTTTAGCGATAAGATTATAAAAAAAGATTGATAAAGACATAAGAGAGGACACCGATGGTTAAGCCATCACCAATGCTGTAGGTGAGTGCCATAGCAATAATAGTAATAAATGCTGGCAAGCCTTCGGTGATATCATCGAGGTCAATTTTAGTGATTGAAGTAAGCATGAGGTAGCCGACATAAATAAGGGCAGGCGCTGTTGCACAGCCTGGAATGGCAATAAAAATAGGGGCAAAAAAAACATTGCGACAAGGAAGAGGACGCCTGTGGTAAGGGCAGTGTAGCCGGTACGACCACCACTGTTGACCCCAGCAGAGCTTTTCCACAAAGGTAGTGACGGTAGAAACCCCAAGCATAGCACCGGCAGTGGTGGCAATCGCATCACTGAAAAGTGCTCGACCAACACGAGGGACATTACCTTTTTCGTCTAGCATACCAACTTTAGAAGAAACACCGACTAAGGTACCAACGGTATCAAAAAAAGTCGACAAAGAGGAAGGTGACTAAGACAACAAGGAAACTTGCCAATTTTTTTCTGGATGAGAAAAGATGGAAAAAGTCCATTTTTCATCGCAATTGGTGAAATAGAATCAAAACGGAAGATGCCTTCAGGAAGAAAAAAATAAGTAGCTCGCTAGCATGTTCCGGATTGATAAAGGCATAAGTCCAAGCAAGGATGGTACTCACTGCCATACCGATAAGGATAGCACCCTTAATCCCTTTTTTTGGCGGCCACAGCGATACAAATAAGACCAACAAAAGAAATAATAATCGCAACGTTGATAGAGCCTAGGGAAACAAGGGTGGCTTCATTGGCAACAATGAGTCCAGTACCCTTTAAGCCGATAAAAGCGATAAAAACGCCAATCCCGCCTGTGACAGCATGTTTCATATTGATAGGGATAGCATTGACGACAGCCTCTCTGACTTTAAAGAGCGTAAGTAAAATAAAGATAAGACCTTCACAAAAGACAGCAGTAAGTGCAATTTCCCAAGGAATACCACGTTGGAGAACAACACTAAAAAGCAAAAAGGCATTGAGTCCCATACCAGAAGCTAAGGCAAAAGGTAAGTCTGCCACAAAGCCCATGACAAAACAACCGATAGCGGCTGCTAGACAAGTTGCAGTGACCAAAGCACCTTTTATCCATACCTGTCGCCCCTAAAATATCTGGGTTGACAGCAATGATGTAAGCCATGGTAATAAAGGTGGTGAGTCCGGCTAAGACTTCTGTACGCCAGTCAACATTTTTTTCCTGCCAAAAAAATAGGAAAAAAAGTTTGACTAAAAAAATGAAGGTGAAGCCTGTGATGAAGATTGCATAAAGACCTCCTAGAATAATAAAATAAAATAACAGTTTCACTATAGCACAAGCCCCCTAACCTAGACAAGATTAGGGGCTGGGTATTTTTGAGGTAGAAACAAGAAAATCTGATTATAAAAAAAATAGAGCAATCTGACACTATGGTCAAAGGTGGTTTTGTTTTTATGCTAGGGGGCATAACTAAGGAAGGATTGGTTAGAGGATCATGAATAAAACAAAAAGAATTGACCTTATTAGCACTTTTTTTATTGCGCTTGTCACTGTGGCAACCCTAGCAATTAGAGTGCCAATACCAGCAACAGGGGGCTATGTCAATATAGGAGATACGATGATTATGTTCATCGCCCTTCTGTTTGGTAAGCGTTATGGTGCTATCTGTGGGGGCTTGGGCTCTGCACTGGCGGACGTTATCGGGGGTTATATGCAATATGCCCTTATCACCTTAGTCGTCAAGGGTCTTGAAGGCTTTTTTTAGTAGGGTTTTTTTATTTGACTCCTTTAAAAGGAAGAAGGTTTTAGCACCAGTAGTTTGCCTTTTTAGGTGCAGTGCTTATGGTCTTTGGCTATTTTTGTAGCAGAAGCAACAATACTCTCCTATGGCTGGGCTGCCTTAGGCTCTGTTGGTGCAAACTGTATTCAAGGGGCTTATCTGTCATCTTTGCTCAAATTCTTTACTTTGCTGCTATTAAAGCCAATCTCATGAAGTTTTTTAACCAACCGCTAGACGCAGGTCTAGTGGTTTTTTTATTGTCAAGAAAAAGGTACTCTTGTTATAATTAATCAATTAGAGAAGATGAAAAGGGGGCTGACATGAGCCTTGAAAAAAATAAAATTATCTCCAGTGCAGTGAAATTGGTGATTATTTCAGTAGTTGCTTTCTTGCTCTACAAAAGAATTTCGCCATATTAATATCAGAGAGCTTTTTTTGGGCTTTTTGAATAGGTTGAGTGACTGGGAGCGTGGAGCGATTTTAGTCATGGGATTGTCTGCCTTTATGCTTATTATTTCCTATGACTTTATCATGGCAAAGTTCTTTGAGTTGAAACTTTCCCCAAAGACAATTTTTTTAAAATTGGTTGGATTAGTGCAGCTTTCAATAATTTAATTGGTCTTGGTGGCTTATCTGGTGGTACGGTACGTGTCAAGATGTATCAGGATGCCGGAGTAGAAAAGGAAAAAAAGTTTTGATGTTTCGGTTAGTATCTGGGCGGCGACAAGCCTAGGGCTAGCTTTTTTTAATGCTTGTCCTAAGTCCTTTTTGACAAAGTTTCACTTTTTTTATTTATTGATGTTGGTTGGGTTATATGTGCCATTCTTTCTTTTTGGGCAATACATCCCGTTTTTTTCAGATTTACCGATTGTAAGAAATATTTTTTTAGTGTTAAGAGCCTCTCTCAGCGTTTCATCTTGTTGGTGATTTCCAGCGTTGAATGGTTGGGCGCAAGTATGTTTTTGGTTACTTATTGAGACTCTACAATCCAGAAATTACCTATCCTATTGCGATTTGTACTTATATTGTAGCGATGATTGTGGGAATGATGTCGTTTTTTTACCTGGGGGTCTGGGATCTTTTGAGCTGATGTGTGTCTTGATTTTAGGACATTTTGGTTACAATACGACAAGTCTCGCTGCAAGTATCTTGCTTTATCGTTTAATCTATTACATCGTTCCTTGGGTCATTGGGATGCTGGGAATGCTTTGGGGCTTAGTGCGTTCTAAGCTTTTTGCTTCATCAAGATACAGGGTTTAGTGGGGATCTCATTATCAAGGGACTATATTATTCTTGTAGCTTGATTAGTATCATTTTCCTCGTTGGTGCAGTCTTACCTGAATATGGGGAAAGATTTTCTGAGGTGATGGATTTAGTCTATTGGCAGATGGATTTTTGGATAAGGAGTATTTACTTCTTTATCGGGGTCTTTATGTTTGCCTTTTCTAGAGGGATACGCCATCGCCTAAAAAGTGCCTGGTGGGCAATGCTCGTTCTCTTTGCCCTTGGTGCCTTTGTCTTTATTCCCAATAATCTCAATATACGCTCTATCGTGCTTTATCTGGCTTTTGTTGCCCTCTTGTATTTTTTTCAAGAGATTACTTTGATCGGGAACGCATTCCTTACCAAAAGCATAATTTTCTTGTTTGGGCTGCGGTCTTGCTTGGCGTGCCATTGATTGTTTCAGTTATTTCTTTTTGTGCTTCGTAATGGCATCTATCATGAAAAAAACATTTTTTTCAGGCAATAGGTCATTTTGTCATGGAATATCATGATTTGGTTGTTGTGTATATCGTTTTTTTGCTTTGGTGACCAGTTGTTTGATTGGTATCTTTGTTTCTAAACGTATTACTCCAGAATCAATGAGTGCAGAGGAGAGAAAGTTATTTTTTTGAATTAGCAGAAAGCTACGGTGGTTCAGAGTTTACCCATTTAGGGTATTTAGATGATAAGAATGTCTTTTTAATCAGAAGAAGACGGTTGCTTTTTTTGTATCACCCTTATCGCAGTCATGTGTTGGTTTTGGGAGATCCGATTGGCAAACAAGAGGATTTTTGAAGATGCCCTTGATGAGTTTGAAGACTATGTCACAGAATACAACATGGCGTTGACTTTTTTTATGAAGTCAGCAATAAATACCTAGAGCTTTATGCGCTAGAGGGTTATAGTTTCATGAAAATAGGCGAAGAAGCAGTGATGGATTTGGAAAGTTTCAGCCTAGTAGGTAAAAAAATACGCTTATTTTAGAAATATTTATAATCGTATGCAGGGTGGGATGTATGATTTTTAAGATTGGGCATCCTGAACATAGAGAATTCTTTTTTCAAGAGCTTAATGAAGTGAGTGAACTTTGGCTCGATAAGAAAAAAGAAAAGAAGTTTTCTGTAGGCTATTTTGATCGTGATTACCTCAATCAATCTTTAATTGCCACAGTTCATGTCGATGGTGTGCTTGAAGGGTTTGCCAGCCTAAGACCATTTTACGATAAGGAAACCTTAGCAGTAGATCTCATGCGGATTCGTCCTCATGGTGCCAATGCCGTCATGGATGCGATTTTTCCTTGGGGTGATTTTTATGGGCCAAGGAAAATGGTTATAAGAAATTTTCCTTAGGGATGGCACCTTTTGCCAATGTAGGACACAAAAAATATTCTAAACGTAAGGAAAAATTGTTGCGTTATACTTTTGAATTTGGTAACCAAATCTATGGGTTTAAAGGATTAAGAAAAATATAAAGAAAAAAATATCGCCCTCAGTGGGAAAAATCGTTATATTGTGTTTCGTGGGGAAGGTCGCTTTGCCTTTTAGTCCCTAATTGCCCTAGCCAAAGCAATTAATAAACCAGTAAGAAAAACCACCGTTTTATCGGTGGTTTTAGGTTTTTGTTTTAGTTTTTTTAGAAAGGTGATTGGATAGTGAAGAATCGTCAACGTGCGGATAGACTGGGAGAAGAGTCTATTGCAAAATTATTATTTAAATTCTCAGTGCCCTGCCATCATTGGGATGGTGGTACAAGCGCTTTACAATGTCGTCGATAGAATTTTTGGGACTGGTGTCCAATGATGCGATTGCAGCAGTCTATGTCACCTTTCCGATAACATTATTGATGATGGCAGTTGGGATGCTCTTTGGGACAGGGGGCAATGCCCTTGTTTCTCTAAAGCTTGGGCAAAATCGCCTAGAAGATGCCGAAAGAATTATCTCCAGTATCTTTGCCATGCTTTTTTTAGCGATCTTAGTTTTAAGTGTGGTCGCCTATATTGTGCTGGAGCCTATGCTTTATTTTTTTCGGTGCTACTGAAAATCTTATGGATTTGGCAAGTAGTTATATGAAAATCATCATCATTGGTTTCCCCTTGATGGAAATCAGCTTTGGGCTCAATAACTTTATGCGTGGCGAAGGCAACCCAATGATGGCAATGCTTACCATGTTAATTGGTGCTATTATGAACATTATCTTAGACTATGTCTTCATTGTTAACTATGGCATGGGTGTCGAGGGAGCAGCACTGGCAACCATCATAGGGCAAGGGTGTTCTTTCTTGTGGGTGATGTGGCACTTTACCAGCAAGCGCAGTAAGTCTGTCCTAAAGCTTCGTCTAAAACTCATGAAGCCAGAGTTTAAACTACTAAAAAAAGCGCTTTCATTAGGTTTCCCTTTCTTTGGGATGCAAGTGGCAGCGTCTTTGGTAACGGTTATCTTTAACCATGAGTTGGGCTATTTTTGGTGGGGATTTGGCGATTGCGACCATGGGAATTTTACAATCCCTTTCAACGGGCTATTTATTCCCGATTTTTGGACTCAATCAAGGGGTACAGCCTATCTTAGGCTATAACTATGGGGCAGAGAATTATGCTAGAGTGAAAGAAACCATCCGCCTAGCCATCAAAAATAGGAACAGGCTATCTTATCTGTTTCACTGCCTTAGTGTACTTAAAAACGGATACTATCATAGGGATTTTTTTGTCTCCAATCCAGAGGAATATGCCAAAATCCATGATATGGCGTATGATGCTATTAGACTGGCAGCTTGGTCAATTCCGATTGTCGCTTATCCGATTTTAGGTGGGGTATTTTTCTTAGCGATTGGCAAGGCTATGATTTCTTCGATCCTAAGTATTTCAAGACAATTTTTTTGGTCTTAATTCCTGTGGTTTTTGGTTTTTGGCGTATTTTTGGCCTCCCAGGTATCTGGCTCGCCTATCCGGTGAGTGATGTCATAACGACCCTTTTGACTGTGTTTTTATCTAGAAAGAGAAATCAAAGATTTGAACCACAAGATTGCATATCAGGGCGCTTAGAGGGTATATAAGAAGTAAGCTTTGTGAATATAAAACTTAAGTTAGAATAGAAGGTGAATAAGATGCAAATTTATAATGAAGCGGGAGAATTTCAAGCTTTTGCAGGTGTGCATGTCGTGAAGATGAGAAAACAAAAAGGGAGCTAATCCCAAAACATTCTCATCCTAAAGAAAAATATTGTTTTTTTAATGCAATTTCTGGCAAGGTCAAGATGACTATTGGCCAAGAAGACTACCTTGTAGAAAGTGGCATGAGCCTAACTTTTGATGGGGATACCACTATCTCTGGAGAATTTCTAGAAGATGGAGAAGTCGTTGTCGTCTTAATTCAAAAAAATAAACTATTGTTCAGCCCAAGCCGCCAAAGACTTGGGCTTTTTTTCTTGCCTTTTTTTAGGGCAAATTTATTATACTAAGCTGTACAGAAAAAGGGGTGTAGAGGGTGAAAAAAATACTTTTGGCTGCTACTGGTGGCTATTTTATTGTTACCGCAAAGTGTTTTTAGCCTTTACGGAAGACGAAGCTTTTTTTATGCCAAGGCACACTTTGAAGAAACAGACTTTCCTTATGCTTTTTGAGCAAAGTGATGAGCCTGTCTCTAAAGGGGAATACCTTACCTTTTTAAAAAGCCTATGCACAGTTTCGTGGTTTGAAAGCGCTTTCTATTGATGAAAAACCTTAAAGTCATCCAAGTCAATCAGACGAGATGATGCCCTATTATTATCTAAAAAAACTTTTTACCAAAAGCTTTTTAAAAATAGTCATTTTACTTTGCCGACTTCTTGGTATCGTAAGAACCTTTTGACTAAGCGTGATATGCTCATCCTTTTGAGAAAGGCAGACACTTCTTTGGGCTATCCTGACTTATTGGTCTATGGCTCAGAGCTTGAAAGTATCTCAGCTGCGCTCAGTGGAAGGGCTGAAGGGTTAGAGGTGATTTTTGGTACATGAAAAAGCCAGACATTGGAGGTTTGGCAATTGATGGGGGTTTGAATTACATAGATATTCCTCAAAGTGATGGGGAGTGGCTGTTGCAAGGCTTTTGCCAAGCGTTTTTTATGAGCATATGGGCAATGGCTATGATTTTACCAAGGCGAGAACTTGGGTTAAAAAGGAATTAAAAACGCTTAGGTGTTGCGGTCTGGCAAGGTTCTGCTGATATTAAGCGTCTAGATGATAAAAAGTGGAATGAGGATACGTCAACTGGCAATAGGAGACGATGTTTTTTTATCCTAAAATGCTCATTGATGCCTCTGAAAAATGGAGACTTATTTGCCGGAGTTGGGGCAGACTATACCAAGGGGCTATAAAAAAATGAAGAAGTCTATCCGGCAGCAAGTTTGCTCTATGTTCTTGAGGGGTAGACTACGAGAAGGTCAAAAAAACATCTACTCAAAGACTTTGATGGCATGAGCAACACCGGTGGGGTAATCAATAAAGTGGCTTGGGGTTATAAAGAAGATGTCAAGGGTTATGAGGTAAAAGACAAAAACAATGTCATTCGTGCCTTAAATATTGCCTATATCCAAGAAAAAAATCGGGTTGTGATGAACCACATCTTTAATACAGCCATTAACCCACTCAGTGAAAAAAAGTCGAGAAGAGGTTAAGCGTAGCTTAAAAGAGGAAGCCAAGGCGTTTTTTTACCTTATCTGAGAAAAACATTGTGTTGGCTTTGAAAATGCAAAATTAGTAGGCTTTGCTAATGAGCTTTACTTGAGAGATAGTAGGCACTTTTAAAGGAAGCTATACCTTAAAGCTAAAGGACTTGGTGAATCGAACGGCTTTTTATGATAGGGTCTTAATTACCAACTATCCAATTGATATCCATGCCACAAAAAAATCGCAAGGAAAATCTCATTTTTATACTATCCGCAGAGCTATGAAATTCCTTATCGTGTCATGCACAATACCACACTGACAAATTTGCTTTGTCTCCAGTAAATGTGCCTCTTATGAACCATTGGTGGCAGGTAGCACACGCATTGTGATGACAGGCACAATGATGAGTGAGGCGGCAGGGGTTGCCAGTGCCCTTGCTATCAGAGAAAAATGTCCATGTCCAAGATGTCTCTATCCAAGCCTTGCAAAACAAGCTAAAAGAAAGAGGATTTATTTCTAGGCATCCGGCGCCACTAAAAAAAGGGAAGTCTCGTTTTGGGACTTGTTTAAATTAAATTCAGGCAAGTATACTTATGAGGAACTTGAAGTTAAAAATAAAAAAAGAGCGTTCCGTTCTATTGAGATGGGACGCTCTTTTGGCAAAAACGCAAGCTTCTATGGGTACTAAAAAGAAAAGAACAAAGGCAATATCTTTGTATCACTACTTCAAAAATTACTTGAAAGATGGTGGCAAGGGAGATTTTTTTGTATATAAGTAATTTAGTTTTTATTTAGAATAAAACAGTATAAAATGTTTCTTGAATAATATTGACATAATATAAAGAATAAGATATAATTTGCATTAGGAAACTAGATGTTATGTGGTTAAAGAGGGATTTTTATGTTTTAAATTACTTGACAAATGTATCGTTGCTTTTGTTGTGTTCATCGTTCCTTTATTTATGGTTCCATCGTCAGTAGAAACACATGAGACATCTGGTGTAATGACCAGTACGGAACTTTCCCTAGAGGAGAAATACCAGAAATACCAGATAGTCAGTTAAGTGTCTTACCAAAGTTGACAGATACTGAGTTAAGGGATACCCTAACGGATCCCGAGGAAATCATGTTGACAGAGAGTACCCCTTGGTTTTTTTAGGAAAAAGCTTTTAGTAGAGAAAAAAAGTCAAGTGATGGATGTGGTGGATACTTATAATAAGTATTATCTGATGGCGGTAGTAGGTAAAAAAATCGATTTATCAAAGACAATGACTTTGGATCAGAACCTACTAGAAGAGTTAAATGCCAGACAAGCGTATTACGTTTCTACCTTGAGTGATGAGGAGATTTATACAGGTTATGCGCTTCATCTTGATGTTAAAAGACATTGCAATCAAAGATGATTTGGCTAAGGTGGTAGTTGAAAGAAAGATAACTATGCAAATGCTCTTTTCCTAACGGCAAGGCGCTTGATGTGCCTTTTGGACAAAGTGAAGGTTATGTGCTGAAAAAAAGTTAATGGGCAGTGGTATTTGCTCAATGTTATTTTTTTGATACAGCACAACTTGAAAGTGAAACGATAAATGCTCTCATGGCTTGCACCAATCCCTTTAGATTGGGAAAGACAGTATTCTTATGAGAATTTGCCAAGGGAAAAGTACGAAGGAGAAAAATTTTAAAGATAATTATCGAGCAGATGGTAGCTATGTACCTCGGGATTTGTTGTCATATGAAATAGAGAACACTTATACTAAAATGCGTGGCAGTAATGATGCTCAATTGAATACAGTTGCAGGTTATTCTAAATAAAAAGGCTGAAAGATATGCTATAAAACATGGTGCAAATCCTAATAGAGATTATATTCAGTTCGGCTTGCTTAATGATGGAGATTGTACTAATTTTGTTTCCCGGTGTCTTTTTCTGGCGGTCTAGTTTAGAAAGATGATTCGTAAGGAAGAGGATGTTTAGGGTCAACAATTGATTGAAAGAGAGTAAAAAAACCTAACCAGTCGAGGTTAGGCTTTTTTTATTCTCTTTCATCATAAAGGGCTTGAACAATTCTTAAGATGTAGCCAATACGTCGATAGGCGATTAAAAAAAGCACGAGAAAAAAACGTTGAGTCCGATAGAAAAACAGGGTTAAAAATACCATAGCCTACAGCATCAGTAGTGGTGATAGATATCATTTGGCCTCCTAAGTGATTGATAAAAAAATAGTTGGTGTTTGAAAAGCGTGGGTTTGATAGACTTCAAAAACACACATCTTAAGCTAAATTCATTTTATAAAATGATAAATCGACTGACAATAGTAGATATCAATAAAAAGCGAAAAAAATATAGAAAAAAAGTACTGAAATATACTTGAAATCTTTAAAAAGGTAATGTTATACTACTATGGTATGCGTTAGCGATGAAGTGGGAGGTTGCTAGGATGATATGGACACGCCCTGAGTCCGTTTCCCAGGTAGTTCCCTATGGAGCGAGTCCGAAAATCGGACGAATTAAAAAGGAGGTAAAGCACATATGGCAAAAATAAGATCAGAATTCGCTTAAAAGCATTTGATCACAAATTGCTCGATCAAAGCGCACAAAAAATTGTTGAAACAGCAAAGAAAACTGGTGCAAAGGTGTCTGGTCCAGTACCACTACCAACTGAAAAGAACATTTTCACTGTACTACGTTCTCCTCATGTCAACAAAGACAGCCGTGAGCAATTTGAAATGAGAACCCACAAACGTTTAGTGGATATTATGGAACACAACAACAAGACCATCGAAGCACTCATGCGTCTTGACTTGCCAAGTGGCGTAGAAATCGAAATTAAATTATAAGTTAGGAGGTGGCAGTTCAGATGAAGGCCATTTTAGGTAAAAAAATTGGTATGACACAAATCTTTACACCTGAAGGCGTATTGATTCCAGTGACAGCAATTGAAGCTGGTCCTTGTGTGATTACCCAAGTAAAAACTCAAGATACTGATGGTTACGAAGCGATTCAAGTCGGCTTCGGCGGTATCAAAGCTAAGCATGTCAATAAGCCTGCACAAGGTCATTTTGCTAAAGCTGGTGTAGAAGCGAAAAAAATACTTACGTGAATTCCGTGTAGAAGATGCATCTAGCTACACTGTTGGCACCGAGCTAAAGGCAGATACCTTTGCTGAAGGAGATAAGATTGATGTTACCGGCAAGAGCAAAGGTAAAGGTTTTTGCAGGTACAATCAAACGTTATGGCAAGCATCGTGGTCCCTATGAGTCACGGTTCTAAGCATAAGAGAAAAAAACAGGTTCTATCGGCGCTGCTGGTCCTCACCATGTCTTTAAAGGTCATTTAATGCCAGGACGTGCAGGGGGCTTAAGAGTCACTGTTCAAAAACCTTGAAGTTGCTAAAATTGATGTAGAAAAACAATCTAATTTTAGTAAAAGGTTCTGTACCAGGCGCTAAAAAAACAGCTTAGTAGTTGTACGTCAAAGCGTTAAAGTGCACTAGAAAAAGAAAGGAGGATGAGAGATGCCTAACGTTAAATTATATAATCAAGCAGGCGATTCAGTAGGAGAGCTTGCACTTAATGAACAAGTTTTTGGAATTGAACCAAATGAAAGTGTTGTCCATGAAGCTGTTGTTCAATATTTAGCTAGCTTGCGTCGTGGTACTTCTTCTACCAAATCACGTGGTGAAGTTAGAGGGGGAGGACGCAAACCTTGGCGTCAAAAAGGGACAGGTCGTGCTCGTGTGGGTACTATCCGTTCTCCACTATGGCGTGGCGGGGCGATAATCTTTGGACCAAAGCCAAGAGATTATTCCTATAAGCTCCCTAAGAAAAAAAGTAGCTTTAGCAATGCGTTCTGTACTTTCTGACAAAGTCAAAAATGAAGAATTTGTTGCTGTTGATAGCTTCAATTTTGAAGCACCTAAGACAAAGAAAATGGTCGAATGCTTAAAAGCACTTGGTGCGACAGGCAAGACAATTCTTGTTATCTCAGAATGGGATGAAAATGTAATCAACAGTGCTAGAAATATTAAGGGTGTTCAACCTATAGTAGTAGACAATCTAAAGGCATACGACGTCCTAAATAATACCAAAATGGTTATTACCAAGGCAGCTATTGAAAAGCTTGAGGAGGTGCTCGTATGAAATTAGCACATGAACTCATCATTAAGCCAATTATTACTGAACATTCAGTAGACTTGATGTCACAAAATAAATACACCTTTAAAGTAGACAAAGGTGCAAACAAAATCGAAATCAAAAAAAGCAGTCGAAGAAATATTCAAGGTTCGTGTTGTTGGTGTTGCTACCATGCGTGTCAAAGGTAAGAAAAAAACGTATGGGTCGTTATCAAGGGATGACTTCTGAATGGAAGAAAGCCATCGTGACATTAGCCGAAGGCGAAACTATTGAAGTTTTCGAAGGCATGTAGGATAGGGAGGATAAACCATGGCAATTAAAAGTTTTAAGCCAACTTCTCCTGGGGTGCGTCATAAAACAGTCTCTAGTTTTGAGGAAATTACAACAAGTACACCGGAGAAATCGCTTTTAGCACCTCTTCATAAGAAAGCTGGTCGCAACAGCTATGGACGTATTACAGTTCGTCATCATGGTGGTGGACACAAGAAAAAAATATCGTATCATTGACTTTAAGCGTAACAAAGACAATGTACCAGCAAAGGTAGCGACAATTGAGTATGATCCAAATCGTACTTGCCGTATCGCACTTTTACATTATCTTGATGGGGAAAAGCGTTATATCATCGCTCCTGCAGGACTTAAAGTAGGGGACATGATTTATTCAGGACCAGAAAGTGATATCAAAGTAGGTAATGCACTTCCTTTGGCAAATATCCCTAATGGTACCTTTATTCACAACATTGAGCTTCATCCTGAAAAAGGTGGACAACTTTGCCGTAGTGCAGGTACCTCTGCTCAGCTTATGGCTAAAGAAGGTAAATATGCTACCTTGCGTCTTCCAAGTGGGGAAATGCGTAAAGTGCTCCTTACTTGCCGCGCAACCATCGGTATTGTAGGCAACTCAGAACATGCCAACATCACAATTGGTAAAGCAGGTCGTTCACGTTGGATGGGTATCCGTCCTACCGTTCGTGGTTCTGTCATGAACCCTAACGATCACCCACACGGTGGTGGTGAAGGTAGAGCACCTATCGGTCGTAAGTCACCTGTCAGCCCATGGGGTAAAGTGGCTCACGGTGGTAAGACTCGTAAGAAGAGAAATGTTAATGACAAGTATATTGTACACCCAAGAAAGAAATAGGGTAGCAATTAAGGCTGAAAAGGGGAGAAACCTTTATGGGCAGATCGCTTAAAAAGGACCTTTTGTTGACGCTAAGCTTTATGCAAAAAGTAGTCAAAATGAATGAAACAAACAATAAATCTGTGATTAAGACATGGTCACGTTCTTCTACTATCTTCCCAGAGTTTATCGGGCATACCTTTGCTGTACACAACGGCAGAAAACATATCCCGGTATATGTTACTGAAGACATGGTAGGACATAAATTAGAGAATTTTCACCAACTCGCACCTTTGGTGGGCACGCAGGGGAAAAAAATCTTCATCAGTACGATAGCAGAAAGGAGATAGTCTAGTGGAAGCAAAAAGCAGTTGCAAGAACAGTTCGCATTTCTCCACGTAAGGCACGCCAAGTGGTTGACCTTATCCGTGGGAAAGACATTAATGAAGCTTACACCATTTTTGAAATTTACTCCACATAAGGGTTCTGCAATCGTGACAAAGGTTTTAAAATCTGCTGTTGCCAATGCGGAACATAACTATGATATGAATACCGAAAACTTATTTGTTAGTGCGACTTATGTTGATCAAGGTCCTAGCTTGAAGCGTTTCAAACCAAGAGCTATGGGTAGAGCAGACGGAATCACTAAAAGAACTAGTCATATCACAGTTGTGGTAAGCGAAAGATAGGAGGAAAGAGATGGGTCAAAAAGTCAATCCGATAGGTTTGCGTGTTGGCGTTATTCGTGATTGGGATGCTAGATGGTACGCAAACGATAAAAAAACTATGTTGATCTCCTCCATGAAGACTTTAAAATTCGTAAATTCGTTAAAGCTAAGTTATTTGATAGTGGCATCTCAAGCGTTATTATCGAACGTACAGGGGTCACTAAGGTAAAAATTACCGTTCATACAGCAAAACCTGGTATCGTTATTGGTCGTCAAGGGGCTGCTATTGAAGTTCTTCGTGGGGAATTAAAGAAGATGACAGGTAAAGATGTCTTTATCAATGTCATTGAAGTTAAAAAAACCAGATGCAGATGCACAACTCATTGCTGAATCTGTTGCTGATAGTCTTGTACGTAGAATGCCTTTCCGTCGTGCGATGAAACAAGCACTTCAAAGAGCAAAAACGTGCTGGCGCAAAAGGTATGAAAATCGCAATTAGTGGTCGTTTAGCTGGTGCTGATATCGCACGTACAGAATGGGCGAGCGAAGGCAAGGTACCACTTCATACATTAAGAGCAAATATTGATTATGGATTTTATGAAGCCGATACCACTTATGGTAAAATCGGTGTTAAAGTATGGATTTACAACGGAGAAGTTCTCCCAGAAGAAAAAAGAAGCACCAAAAAGGAAGGAGGTCGCTAAGTTATGTTGATGCCTAAAAAGAACAAAATGGCGTAGACCGCATCGCAGATCTTTAAAGGGTAAAAGCACATAAAGGGACAAAGGTCACTTATGGTGAATATGGTCTTCAAGCGACCACTGGACACTGGATTACAAGCAGACAAATCGAAGCTGCTCGTATTGCAATGACCCGTTATATCAAACGTGGTGGTAACGTTTGGATTAAAATCTTCCCTGATCAACCAGTTACTGCAAAACCCTGCAGAAGTCCGCATGGGTTCTGGTAAAGGGGCGCCTGATTACTGGGTAGCAGTTGTTAAACCTGGCCGTGTAATGTTTGAACTTTCTGGCGTATCAGAAGAAGTTGCACGTGAGGCGTTGAGACTTGCTATGCATAAGTTGCCAGTAAAATGTAAAATCGTTAAGAGAGAAATGGAGGGTGAATTAAATGAAGGTTAGTGCTTTAAGAGAACTCTCTGATAAAGAACTACAAGAGAAGGTAATTGCGCTTAAAGAAGAACTTTTTTTAATTTACGCTTCCAAGCGGCGACAGGGCAATTGGAAAAATCCAATGCAAATTAAGACGGTTCGTAAAGACATTGCCAAAGCTAAGACAGTTATTCGTGAACGCGAATTGGCTCAAGAAGCTAACTGATAGGAGGAAATAAAGTGGCAGAACGTAATATGAGAAAAAGTTCGCTATGGAGTTGTTACAAGCGATAAAATGGACAAAACCGTTGTTGTTGCTGTTGATACGCATAGCCGCCATCCTCTGTATGGCAAAATCGCAAAAGCGAACAAAATTATATAAAGTACACGACGAATTAAACCAAGCTGGTGTTGGGGACAAGGTTAAAATCATGGAAACTCGTCCTCTTTCTAAGACCAAAAAGATGGCGTTTAGTTGAAATTGTGGAAAAAAAGCAGTTATTATATAATTTATTCGCGGCGAAAGGAGGATCCCTATGATTCAACAGGAAACTAGACTTAAAGTCGGTGACAATACAGGTGCAAAAAGAACTCCTCTGTATCCGCGTTTTAGGTGGTACAAATCGCCGTTACGCATCAGTTGGGGACATTATTGTTTGTGCAGTTAAGGAAGCTACACCCGGTGGCGTTGTCAAGAAAGGGGACGTTGTAAAGGCAGTTGTTGTCCGTACAGTTCGTCCAGTTAAACGCCCTGACGGATCTTATATCCGTTTTAGCGAAAAATGCTGCAGTTGTCATCAAAGAAGATAAAAGCCCAAGAGGAACTCGTATATTTGGGCTCTGTAGCTAGAGAGCTCAGAGAAAAAGATTTCATGAAAATCGTATCTCTTGCTCCTGAAGTGTTATAATAATTCGCCTCGGAGGTGAAAATAGTGGCAAAAATGAACGTAAAAAAAGGCGATATGGTTATCGTTATCGCAGGTAAAGATAAAAAAATAAAAGTAGGGAAAGTTCTAAAAGGCTATTCCTAGTGAGTCACGTGTCATTGTGGAAGGCGTTTCTATGATTAAACGCCACACTAAGCCTTCTCAAAAAGATCCTCAAGGTGGGATTATTGAAAGAGAAGCAGCAATCCACGTTTCAAACGTTATGCCATATGATGAATCAGTGAAGAAGGGTTCACGTGTCGGACATAAAATGGTAGATGGTAAAAAAGTTCGTTACTTCAAAACAAGTGGAAATACATTCTAGAAAGGAGGACAATAGATGGCTAGATTAAAAAGAGAAATACGTAAAAGAAATTATGCCAGCGCTTCAAAAAAAGAGTTTGGTTATACCAATGTTATGGCTATCCCAAAACTTGATAAAGTCATCATTAATATTGGCCTCGGGGAAGCTGTTCAAAATGATAAGGCAGTAGACGCTGCTGTTGGTGATTTGACAATCATTTCTGGTCAAAAACCACTCGTTACTAGGGCTAAGAAATCAATTGCAGGTTTCAAATTAAGAGAAGGCATGCCAATCGGTGTTAAGGTAACACTTCGTGGGGATCGCATGTATGAATTTGTCGACAGACTATTTAGCGTTGCACTTCCACGTGTACGTGACTTCCATGGCGTACCTTCAAAGAGTTTTTGATGGTCGTGGTAATTATAGCTTAGGCTTTAAAAAGAACAACTCATCTTCCCTGAAATTGACTATGATAAAATTGATAAGATTCGTGGTATGCAAGTTGTCTTTACGACTACCGCAAAGACAGACGAAGAAGGTCGCGCGCTTTTAGCACAACTTGGTATGCCATTTGCAGGCTAATAGATGGAGGAACGTATAGATGGCTAAAAAAGCAATGGTTCAACGTGAACTAAAAACGCCAAAAAAATGGTAGCAAAATATGCAGCTAAGCGTGCAGAATTAATTGCAAATCATGATTATGAAGGGCTTAGCAAGTTACCACGTGATGCGTCTCCTTCACGCTTACACAATCGTTGTAAGGTGACTGGACGTCCACATGGTTATATGCGTAAATTTGGAATGTGTCGTGTAACTTTCCGTGAGTTAGCAAACGAAGGCAAAATTCCTGGCGTTACAAAGGCAAGTTGGTAAGATAAATCCTTTAAAGGGGGTCACAAATATATGGTAATGACAGATCCAATCGCGGATTTTTCTAACAAGAATCCGTAATGCAAATATGTCAATGCACGCCAATGTCGAAATCCCATCTTCAAAGGTAAAAAGTTGCACTAGCTGAAATTTTTGCACCAAGAAGGCTATATTGCAAACTTTGAAGTTAAAGAAGATGAAGGCAACAAGGCAACAATGAAAAATTACACTAAAATATAGCCCAGAGAAAGAACGCGTTATCACAGGTTTGAAACGTATTTCAAAACCAGGCTTAAAAAGTGTATTGCAAAAAAAGATAATATTCCAAAAAGTACTTGGTGGTCTTGGTGTAGCAGTAATTTCTACTTCCCAAGGCGTTATGACAGATAGAGAAGCAAGAGCTAAGGGTCTCGGTGGCGAAGTACTCTGCTATATATGGTAAAATAATAACTAGGGAGGTGGAAAGATGTCTCGTATCGGCAAAAAACCGATTACTATCCCTGATGGTGTAACGGTAGAATTAACTGATAAAAACTATGCAACAGTAAAAGGTCCTAAAGGTAGCTTAGAAAAGCAATTACCAGAAGCTATGGTAATTAAACAAGAAGAAGGCGTGGTAACTGTTGCTTGTCCAAATGATGATGTGAAAAATTATGGTAATCTCTGGGGACTTACTAGAACTCTTTTAAACAACATGGTACTTGGTGTAACCGAAGGTTTTTCCAAGACACTTGTGATGAAAGGGGTAGGTTACAGAGCATTAATGCAAGGTAAGAAGCTTGTCCTTAGTGTAGGCTATTCACATCCAATCGAATTTGACCCAGAAGATGGACTAGAAATCGAAGCACCTGAAGCAACTAAAATTATAATCAAGGGTTTGGATAAGCAGAAGGTTGGTGCTTTAGCCGCTGACATTCGCGCAACTCGTCCGCTTGAACCTTACAAAGGTAAAGGTCTTCGTTATGAAAATGAAACCATTAAGCTTAAAGCTGGTAAGACTGGTAGCAAGTAATCGCGGAAAGGAGTGAGTTGGGTTGAAAAAGCAATATGATAGAAAAAGCCGTTCGTGCAAATAAACATCGCCGTTTACGCTTTACATTGCGTGGTACGTCTGAACGTCCTCGTTTGGCTGTTTTTCCGTAGTGCAAGACATATTTATGCCCAAGTAATTGATGACACTAAAGGGAGTAACCCTTTGCTGTGCTTCTACCTTGGATACTAAATGTGAAGGGAATAAAACTGAAGTGGCTAATCAAGTTGGTCAAGCAGTTGCTAAAAAGCCCTTGAGGCAGGTATCAAACAAGTTGTCTTCGATCGTGGTGGTAATATCTATCATGGCCGTATCAAAGCTTTAGCTGAAGGTGCAAGAGAAGGCGGCTTAGAGTTCTAATTCCGATGAAAAGGGAGGGAAAAGCGTGAGTAGAGAAATTATTGATGCAAAAGAACTCGATCTACAAGAAAGAGTTGTAACCATAAATCGTGTTGCTAAAGTTGTAAAAGGTGGTCGCCGTTTTAGCTTTGCAGCACTCGTCGTTGTAGGTAACGGCAATGGTATCGTTGGTGTCGGTATGGGTAAGGCAAATGAAGTGCCAGAAGCTATCCGTAAAGGCATTGAAGATGCAAAGAAAAAAATTTAGTACGTGTACCTGTAGTAAATGACACTGTTCCTCATGAAATCATTGGTAAGTTTGGAGCAGCTCGTGTGATGTTAAAAACCAGCTAGTGAAGGTACCGGGGTTATCGCAGGTGGTGCGGTACGTGCAGTTGCTGAGCTTGCAGGGATTAAAAACATTCTCACAAAGTCATTGCGCAGCGATAACTTAATCAATATCGTAAAAGCGACAATGCAAGGTCTTACTAGCATGAAGAGTGCAGAAGAAATTGCAAAAACTTCGCGGTAAATCTGTAGAAGAAATCTTAGGTTAGGAGGCACACGATGGCAAATGTTAAAGTAACGCTTGTACGTTCTGTAATTGGCGCAAGCGAAAGACAGCGTAAGGTCGTCAAAGCCCTCGGACTTAAAAAGACTAATAGCTTTGTAGTAAAAAGAAGATAATGCGTCTATCCGTGGTATGATTGACAAAGTTAGCCATTTGGTTAGCGTAGAAAAAAATTGACTAATTAGGAGGTGTGAGAATGAAACTTCACGAGTTAAAACCGGCTGAAGGGTCAAAGCACGCCCTTAAGCGCAAAGGTAGAGGTCCAGGTTCTGGATTGGGTAAGACAGCAGGTAAAGGTCACAAAGGTCAAAAGGCTCGTTCTGGTGGTGGTAAAGGTCCTGGCTTTGAAGGGGACAAACACCAATTCAACGTCGTTTACCAAAGAGAGGCTTTTACCAATCATCACTTCAGAACCCTTTATTCTGTTGTTAGCCTAGACACCTTAGATCGCTTTGATGCGGGTACAGTAGTAACACCTGAACTTTTTAGTAGAATCAGGTTATGTGAAACAAATGAAAAATGGTGGTGTGAAAGTCTTAAACAATGGTAATTTGACTAAAGCACTTACTGTTAAAGTTAACGCTTGTAGCCAAGGCGCAAGAGAAAAAAATTGAGGCAGCTGGTGGAAGTATCGAGGTGATATAATGTTAGGGACTTTAAAAAAATGCCTTACAAACACCTGATACAAGAAAGAAAAATCCTATTTACCTTGATGATGTTCTTGGTTTTCCGTATTGGGAGTCATATCCCAGTACCTGGAATTGATTCATCGGTAATTGCTGAATTAATTAATAAAGCGAAATTACTTGGTTTTTGATATTATTTCTGGGGAGCTTTCAGGAACTTCTCCATTTTTTTGCAATGAGTATTACACCATACATTAACGCATCCATTATCATGCAGTTGATGACAGTCATCTCACCTCGTATTGAGGCATTGGCAAAGGATGATCGTAAAAAAATTGTCGAGTATACAAGATACTTGACTGTTGTTTTAGGGTTTATCCAAGCAATTGGGATTTCCTTATCCCTTCGTCGTGCGATTACTGATACGAGCACTTTGAGTCTTTTTTTGTTATCGTGATTTCTCTAACTGCTGGGACGGCTTGTCTCATGTGGATTGGGGAACTGATTACCGAAAAAGGTATTGGTAATGGGATCAGTTTGATTATTTTTTTGCAGGGATCGTTTCTCGTATTCCTCATGGTATCATATACCTTTATGAATATTCTAAAGGTGGCGCTCTACAAATCTTAACTGTTATTGGTTTTTTGGTGCTTGCTTATCTCATCATTATGGCAGTTGTGGCTGTCCAACAAGGGGAAAGAAGAGTACCGATTCAATATGCTAAGCGTGTTGTAGGACGTAAAGTTTATGGTGGTCAATCTACTCACCTACCTATTAAAGTAAACTCAGCTGGGGTTATTCCAGTTATCTTTGCGATGAGTCTTTTGATTTTTCCCAGGTACCTTGGCAGCTTTCTTCCCAGATAGCCCAGCAGGTCAATGGGTAACAAGTCATTTCTCATTTAATAATTTACTTTTACAATGTAGTATATGCTATATTGATTATTTTCTTTACCTATTTTTTTATTCTTCTATTACTTTTTAATCCAATTGATGTTGCGGATAACCTTCGTAAGAATGGTGGCTTTGTACCAGGGATTCGTCCGGGTCGCCCAACAGCAGAATACATTATGAAAGTAATGAATAGAATTACACTTTTTGGGGCGATTTTTCCTTGCGCTTATCGCAGTTATGCCAACACTTCTTACTTCTGCAACAGGGCTTGAAGTTTACTTTGGTGGAACATCACTCCTCATCGTTGTTGGGGTTGCCCTTGATACGATGAAACAGCTTGAAAAGTAATATGTTAATGCGTAACTATAAAGGCTTTATGAAATAAACTGGAGGCAAGCGATGAATATCCCTATTAATGGGTGCTCCAGGAGCCGGAAAGGGAACCCAAGCTGCCATATTACATGAGCGTCTTGGTATTCCTCATATCTCCACTGGAGATATGTTCCGTAAAAGCAGTGAGTGAGGGTACTGTCCTTGGTCTAGAAGCAAAGCGCTATATGGACAGTGGTAATCTCGTACCTGATGAGGTTACAATTGGGATTGTCCGTGAAAGACTAGCGGAAGCTGATTGTAAAAAAAGGCTTTTATGCTAGATGGTTTCCCTCGTACTGTTGGGCAAGCAGAAGCACTTGACGAGATATTAAAAGAGTTACATCTTGAATTAGACACAGTCTTAGAAATTGATGTGCCTTTTGAGATTCTAACTGAAAGAATTACAGGACGAAGACTCTGTAAGGCTTGTGGTGCCACTTATCATGTTGAGTTCCATCCACCACTTAAGGATGGTGTTTGTGATAAAGATGGCACAACACTTTATCAGAGAAAAGATGATAATAAAGAGACAGTACAAAAATCGTCTTAGCGTTTATGAATCTGCGACTGCGCCACTTCTTGATTTCTATCGAGACAAAGGTATCCTAGTAGAAATCGAGGGTAATCGTGAATCAAGTGAGGTAACAAAGTCTATTTTTAGCTCATTTGGAGAAGTAACATGATAACGCTAAAAAATGAGAGAGAAATTGCTCAATTACGTGAATCAGGTAGAATTGTTGCTGAGACACTCAAAGAGTTAGAAAATGCCTTGGTACCTAATATGTCCACGCTAGATTTAGATGAGATAGCAGAAGACTATATTAGAAAAAGGCGCAACTCCTTCTTTTAAAGGATACAATGGATTTAGTGGCTCAATTTGTACTTCCCCAAATGAAGTCGTTGTCCATGGGATACCAAGTGATGATGTCATCATAAAGGAAGGCGACATTATTAGTCTCGATTGTGGGGCTTATTTAAATGGCTACCATGGTGATGCGGCACGTACGCTGGCTTGTGGCGAAGTCAGTGAAGCTGCAAGTAACCTTATAGAAGCAACTAAAAAAACTCTTTTTTTATCAAGGGTTAGAACAGTGCGTTATTGGTAATCGCATTGGTGATATCGGTCATGCTGTTCAGGTTTATGCTGAAAACTTAGGTTATGGGGTAGTGAGAGATTTTTTTGTGGACATGGTATAGGTAAAAACCTACATGAAGATCCTCAAGTGCCGAATTATGGAAAAACCGGGCTTTGGTGCACGTATCAAAAAAAGGTATGTGTCTTGCCATTGAGCCGATGATCAACGAGGGTACTTATGAAGTCGAAGTCTTAGATGATGACTGGACGACAGTGACTCGTGATGGTAAGCTTGCCGCACATTATGAAAAATTCCATTGCTATTACAGAAGATGGTGCAGTTATTTTAACTGACCTTTAAAAAGGAGAGAGGGTATTGAGTAAAGATGTTATTGAGGTACAAGGAAACGTTTTAGAGTCTCTGCCTAACGCAATGTTTAAGGTAGAACTTGAAAACGGACACACTGTACTGGCACATATATCTGGTAAAATCCGTATGAATTTTTATAAAAAAATTCTACCGGGAGATAAGGTCACTGTAGAATTATCCCCTTATGATTTGACACGTGGTCGCATCACGTACAGATTTAAGTAGAAATCTCTACCGAGGAGGTTTAATAATATGAAGGTAAGAGCATCTGTAAAACCAATGTGAAAAAAATGCAAAATAATCAAACGCAAAGGTCGCGTCATGGTTATTTGTGAAAAATGCGAAACATAAACAAGTACAAGGCTAGAACTAGGAGGTGCATTAGATGGCAAGAATTTCTGGGATCGATCTTCCAAGAGATAAAAGAATCGTTATAGGCTTAACTTATATCTACGGGATTGGAAGACCGACTGCTGAAAAAAATTGTTAGCGAAGCGGGCATCAATCCAGATACTCGTGTTCGTGACCTTACTGATGCTGAAGAAGCTAAGCTTCGTGAATTAGTAGGTCAATATACTGTAGAAGGGGACTTACGTCGTGAAGTTTCTCTAAACATTAAAAAGACTTAGCGAAATCGGTTGCTATCGTGGCATCCGCCATCGTAAAGGATTACCAGTTCGTGGTCAAAAAAACTAAGACCAATGCAAGAACACGTAAGGGCAAATCAAAAAGAGCAGCAGCTGGTAAACGTAAATAGTTAGGGGTGAATCAATTGGCAAAACCAAAAAGACAACGCGTGTACGTCGTAAGGCACGCAAAAAAATATTGAAAAAGGTGTTGCACATATCAAAAGCACCTTCAACAATACAATCGTAACTATTACTGATGTGAATGGTAACGCACTTAGTTGGGCTTCCTCTGGTGGCATGGGTTTCCGTGGTTCTCGTAAAAGCACACCATTTGCTGCTCAAGTTGCTGCTGAAAGTGCAGCAAAGGCAGCTATGGAACATGGCTTAAAAGAAGTGGAATGTTTGGTAAAGGGTCCTGGATCTGGTCGTGAAGCGGCAATTCGTGCCCTTCAAGCTGCAGGTCTTGAAATTAACATGATTAAAGATGTCACCCCAATTCCACATAACGGTTGTCGTCCACCAAAACGTAGAAGAGTATAAGGAGGAAAAATCTCGATGGCTAGAAATAGAGAACCTATCGTTAAAAGATGCCGTGCTCTTGGGATTTCTCCTGCTGAGCTTGGTTATAACAAAGATACCACTAAGCGTAACCCACCAAGAATGAATAAAAAGCTCAGTGAGTATGGTAAGCAATTACAAGAAAAACAAAAAGCTAAATTCATCTATGGTGTTTTAGAAAAACCATTCCGCAACTACTTTGATAAAGCAAAGCGTATGAAGGGTCAAGCTGGTGAAAACCTCATCGTTTTACTTGAAAAAAACGTTTTGATAATGTTGTTTTCCGTGCTGGCTATGCTAAGACACGTCGTGAAGCACGTCAAATGGTTGTTCATAATCACTTTACATTAAATGGCAAGAAGGCAAACATCCCTTCTATGCAAATTAAGGCTGGCGATGTTATCGCTATCCGTGAAAAAAAGTGCAAAAATCTCCACACTTTAAGGCACATCTTGATTCATTTTGGTCTCAATGCGCCAGCAACATGGTTAGAAGTGGATAAAGATAACTACACTTGCAAGATGTATGCTGAACCAAAACGTGAAGATATCGATATCCCAGTTGAAGAACAAATGATCGTCGAACTTTACAGCAAATAATTCGGTCTAGTTCCAATTTTTCGCTACTGTCGGTTGGTATGGAGGTTATGTATGATTGAAATTGAAAAACCGAGTATTGATTGCGTTGAACTAAGTGATGATAACAGATATGGTAAGTTTGTTATTGAACCATTGGAAAAAAAGGTTATGGTGTGACGCTAGGAAACTCCTTGCGACGCATTCTGCTCTCATCTATTCCAGGAGCAGCTGTGACTTCTATCCATATTGATGGGGTTCAGCACGAGTTTTCAACCGTACCAGGCGTTAAGGAAGATGTTTCTCAAATCATTTTTGAATATTAAACAGCTGGCGATTAAATGTAATAGCGATGAACCTCAAACTGTCATCATCAATAAGACTGATGAAGGAGAAGTTTTTTGCCAAAGACATTATCACCACAGATGCTGTTGAAATACTAAATGGCGACTTAAAACTTGCTACCTTAGATAGCAATAGTCGTCTTTATGTTGAAATGGTGGTAGAAACAGGCCGCGGTTATGTGCCTGCTGAAAAACACAAAAAAGAAGACATGCCTATTGGCACAATTCCTATTGACTCTGTGTATACGCCTGTGCATAAGGTGAACTTTACTATTGAAGATACACGAGTTGGTCAAGATACTGACTATGATCGCTTGACCATAGAACTTTATTCTAACGGCAACATCAAAGCAGTAGATGCTTTGAGCTTGGCTGCCCGTATTCTATCTGAGCACCTTACCCTCTTTATTGGCTTAACTGGCAATATGGAAGGTATGCCAATCATGATAGAAAAAGAAGAAGAGGAAAAAGGATCAGGTCTTAGACATGACCATTGAAGAGCTTGACCTATCTGTACGTTCTTACAATTGCTTAAAACGTGCAGGTATTAATACTGTTTTTGGAATTAACACAAAAAAATCTAAAGAAGATATGATGAAGGTGAAAAAAACCTTGGTAAAAAAATCTTTAGAAGAAGTTAAAGAAAAAAATGGGTGCTTTGGGTCTCATGCTCAAATCTAATGAAGAATAATTAGGAGGTAAAGGATGAAACATCGTAAAATTGGCAGTGATAGTTCTCATCGCCGTGCGATTCTCCGCAATATGACTACCTCAGTCCTACTTCATGGTAAGGTAACCACTACTGAACCTAAGGCAAAAAGAAGTAAGACGTATGGTAGAAAAAAATGATTACTCTTGGTAAAAAAAGCTGACCTTGCAGCATATCGTAAAGCTTGTAGCTATCTCATGGATGAAGATGTAGCACACAAACTTTTCAAAGAAATTGCACCACAATATGAAAACAGAAATGGTGGCTATACACGTGTAGTAAAAGCTGGTTTCCGTAGAGGGATGCAGCACCACTAGCAATTATTGAATTGGTGTAACTTAAGGTAGGGTCAGGCTAACCTGACCCTATTTTTTTAGGAGGCTAAGATGATTGAAGTCAAAAACATATCATTTCAATATGAAACAGAAAGCGAACAAGCTAAAAAAGTCCTTGATCATCTTAACCTTTCTTTAGGTGAAAAAAGCCATATTGCTGTGTTAGGGCAAAACGGTTGTGGCAAGTCAACCCTTGCAAAACATCTTAATGCTCTGTTATTGCCGACTGTGGGAACAGTTCTGGTTGATGATTTGGATACAGCAAATCAAACAAATCTCTACGATGTCCGCTCTCGAGTGGGTATGGTCTTTCAAAAATCCAGATAATCAAATGGTAGCGACAACAGTTGTAGAAGAAGTCGCCTTTGGTCCTGAAAATATTGGACTAGCACCAGAAGAAATTGCTCAAAGAGTTGATGAAGCACTTGAGGTTGTGGGGATGAGTGCATTTAAAAAAATGCCTCTCCTCATCATTTATCTGGAGGGCAGAAGCAACGCATTGCCATTGCGGGTATTATTGCCATGAAGCCAAAAATACATCGTCTTTGATGAACCGACAGCAATGCTTGATCCCTCTGGTCGCAAACAAGTGATTGAAACTTTGCTCAATCTCAACAAAAAAAGAACATATTGGTATTATTAATATCACACATTTTATGGAAGAAGCTGCCCTAGCTGATAGGGTCTTGGTGATGAATCAAGGTGAAGTTGTCCTTGATGGTTCTCCAAAGGAAATCTTTCAAGAAGAGGCACTTTTGATGTCCCTTAAGCTCGATGTACCAGTGGCAACCATGCTTGCCAATCGTTTGAGAAAAAGACTATCCTTGTATTCCCCGTGATATTTTAACGATTGATGAACTAGTGGAGGTCTTATGTCCATCTCATTAGAAAAAATTTCATATACATATAACCCATTAGAGCCTAATGGTGCCTATGCCTTGAAAAACTTAAATCTTAACATTGCGCAAGGGGATTTTATCGGGCTTTTAGGGCATACCGGCTCTGGAAAGTCGACCCTTGTACAGTTGATGGCTGGATTAATTCAACCAACTGAGGGTCGACTTTTTGTTGATGAGGTTGACTTTTCAACCAAGACCAAGGAAAGACGCCAAAAAAAGCTAGAAGTTGGTTTGGTATTTCAATATCCTGAGTATCAGCTTTTTGAAGAGACAGTGGCAAGAGATATTGCTTTTGGACCAAAAAATCTAGGTTTACCTGAAGAAGAAATTGAAAGTAGGGTCAAGGAAGCGATGGCACTTGTTGACTTAGACTATGAAACTTATAAAGATGTTTCCCCGTTTAGTTTATCAGGTGGCCAAAAAAAGACGAGTTGCGATTGCAGGGGTTTTGGCAATGCGTCCAAGCTATCTTATCTTAGATGAACTGACAGCAGGACTCGACCCTAAGGGAAGAAATGCCATCTTAAGTAAAATTAAAGCTTTGCATGAAACCTTAGGAATGGCAATTATCCTTGTCTCTCATAGTATGGATGATGTGGCAAAGTTTGCCTCAAGACTTTTGGTGATGAATAAGGGTGAACTTGTCCTGGAAGGTACACCACAGGTGATTTTTTTGAACAAAAAGAATTTTTTTAGAATCCATTGGACTTGGCGTGCCAAGTGTGACCCAACTGATGTACCAATTGCGTGAAAAAGGGCTAGCGGTTTCACCATCAGCCCTAACCCTCGAAGAAGCTTACCAAGAAATCACTAAAGCACTAAGGGAGAGGAGAAGGCTTATGCTAAAAGATATCACCATAGGACAATATTATGAGGGTGATTCTTTTATTCATCAGTTAGATCCAAGAAGCAAGATTACGGCAATCTTCTTTTTTATGGTGGGTCTTTTTATGGCAAAGACTTTTCTGACCTTTTTTTGTGCTTATACCATCAGTTTTGCCATGCTACTGATTAGCAGAGTCCCTATGAAACTCTATCTTAAAGGCTTAAAACCCCTTTGGTTTATCATTGTCTTTACCGCTTTGATGCAAATTCTTTTTATTAAAGATGGCACCATGCTTTTGGAATGGCATTTTTTTAAAATAACCGATCAAGGCTTAATTTTAGCCTTTTTTATGTGTAGTCGTTTGATTTTATTGGTACTGGTGACTTCAATTCTCACCTTAACGACAACACCAATTACCCTAACCAATGGGATAGAGTCCATGCTTAAGCCCTTTGAAAAAATTGGCGTGCCTGCCCATGAATTGGCAATGATGATGAGTATTGCTCTCCGTTTTGTACCAACCCTCATTGATGAGACAGATAAAATTATCAAAGCTCAATCCGCAAGGGGGCAGATTTTGAGTCAGGTAATCTCATATCAAGGGCAAAGGCACTCCTGCCTATCTTGGTGCCGCTTTTTTTATTTCTGCCCCTAAAAGCGAGCTGAAGAACTCGCACTCGCCATGGAAGCCAGATGCTATCGTGGTGGTGAGGGGCGTACCAAGCTCAAAGCTCTTGTCTTTGCTAAAAAGGACTATCTCACGATGGTACTGAGTTTTTTGGTGCTTGTTGGCATGACGACACTTTGGAGTTTGGGCTTATGAGATACAAAATCACCTTTAGTTATGAGGGGACAAATTTTTTAGGTTATCAGCGTCAACCTGGTGAGGGTCGCACAGTACAAGGGGAGATTGAAGAGGCTCTAAGGATACTTTTACAAAGAAGAAGTTGAAATCCATGCTTCGGGACGTACAGATAAGGGTGTTCATGCCAGAGGGCAAGTGGCACATTTTGATTTAAACCTTTGTCTTGACCCAGATAAAATTTGTTATGCCTTAAATCGTTTTTCTTGGGCGTGACATTCGTCTCCATCAAGCAGAAATTGTTGATGAAGCATTTCATGCCAGAAAAATCTGCATTGGGGAAGCACTATAGCTACAAGATGTATCTTGGTAAACAACCGCCAGCCATTGGCTATGCCACCTTTTGCCCTATTTTTACCACTTTTTCACCTGAAATATTTTTTTGAGTTTGCTGCCACTTCTAGGTGGACATAATTTTCAAGGCTTCTGTGGAAGGGGTAGTAGTGTGAAAACATACGAACGCACCATTTATGCCATCGCACTAGAAGTGGAAGGCGATTGGCTGACCTTGCACCTTGTCGGGGATGGCTTTTTGCGTAAGATGATTAGAAATATTGTGGGAACAGCTCTAGATATGATTTTTTTAATAGGCGTCAAAAAAGAGGCTTTTATTGACTTGTCTGACTGAGAGAGATCGTACTAAAGGTGGCCAGACTGCTCCAAGTGAAGGTTTAGTCTTAGAAGAGGTATTTTATACGAAAGCAGACCTTTTAGCTAAAATGAAGTCTTTAGAGACCTTGACCTATTATCAAGGCGAAGACAGTAGACTATCATAAAATCATATAATTAATTATAGTTTTTTTGATGAATTGACAGATGAAGGACATAAGGAGATGATCTTCATCTGTTTTTTTGTGGTATTTTTGGTGAGTGAAAAAGCTCAGTTTATCTAGCAAATGCTAGCTTAGGGCGTTTTTTTATAACAAGTTTATGGCATATAAAATATTTACAAATAAAAAAATCATTTTTATTTGTAAATTAGTAAAACTTTTAAAAGCAATTTTTTTGTGCTTATGGTATACTGAAAGTAAGTTGGGAGGTGAGGATAAGTGTTAAAGAAAGTCATGTATGTAGGTATCGGTCTTTTAGTTATTTTTTTGTTTGATTTTATCGCTAAAGATTCCAGCCCTTGGCTTGAGCACACCAGAGTTTTGTGGATCGTGTCATGTGATGGAAGAACAAGTAGAAACCTTTATGCATTCTTCTCATCACATTGCAGCAGAGTGTGGTGATTGTCATGTCCCTCATGAATTGGTGTATGGTGCTTTTGATAAAGCATATACAGGCACCAAGGACCTTATTGGGGTAATATTTAATAAAGATCCTTTTTGAGATTTCTGCTGGCAAACACTCCAAGGATGTTGTTCAAGCCAATTGTGTGCGTTGCCATCAGGAATTTTTTTAAATGAGGTGGGTAATACCATGGATGAAAATGGCAAGTATTGCTTTGATTGTCACCGTAACACGCCTCATAGTCGGATGCCAAATATTGACGAGAAGAAGCTTGGAGATGTGTTTTTTTAAAAGAAAAGCCATTAACGGCCTACCGTTATGAGCTTGGAGCGTAAAGGAGTGTAGAGATGGATAAGAAAAAAATAGTAAAATTGGCAGTAGGCGCAGTGGTAGTTGCCCTAGCTGTAGGTACAGGCGCTGGCTTTTTCTTGGGACATAATGAACCCTTACAGCCAACTGTGATTAAGCCTATTCCAGCGGATAAGGTAGCTGATCCAAGCATATGGGGGAAAACTACCCTGCACAATATGCGTCTTTCTTAAAAAAATGATACAGACAAAGGACCTAAGGTCAGTCACTTTGTGGATATGCCTTATTTAAAAACCATGTATAAGGGCACTGGTTATGCAGCAGAATTTAACCACCCTAGAGGGCATGCTTTCATGATTCAAGATTTGCGTGATGTCAATCCAAAGCGTTGGCAAGCCATGCAAGCGGCATGTAATACTTGTAAATCATCACAAATCCCTGGTCTCATTGAAGAGTATGGGGATAGCTATTATAGTATGGATTTTTCATAAGATTAATGACCAGCTTAAGTTTACAGTTGCTTGTGCCAACTGTCATGATCCAAAGACGATGGAATTAGTTATCACCCAAAAGCCATTGATTGAAGCTTTTGCCAGACAAGGTATTGATGTTAATAAGGCAAGTCGTCAAGAGAAACGTTCTCTTGTTTGTGCTCAATGTCATGTCAGCTACTATTTTGCTAAAGAACCTAAAAAAATAAAGTTACCTTCCCTTGGGATGAAGGGCTTTCTGCAAAAGATCAGCTTGCTTACTATGATAAGATTAACTTTACCGAGTGGACGCACCCAGACACTGGGACGCCTTTTAGTGAAACCTCGTCATGCAGACTATGAATTATTTAAAGGTTCCGTTCACGAAAGTGCTGGGGTCTCTTGTGCTGACTGCCATATGCCATACATGAAAGAAGGCAATCAAAAGATTTCTTCTCACGTTGTTGGTAGTCCGCTTGACAATATTGAACAAAGCTGTCGTGCTTGCCACAGAGAAAGTGCAGATTGGTTAAAAGCTCGTGTGCATAAGATTCAAGATAATACCAAAATGCAAATGGACAGAGGTGGTCAAGTGGTAGAAGAAACCATCGCCAACCTCAAAGTGGCGAAAGACTTGCCAAATGTTGATAAAAAAATGCTTGAAGAGGCACAAAGACTACATCGTTTAGGACAGTATTACCTCGACTATCAAATGGTCACCAATAGTCTTGGCTTCCACAATCCAGAACAAGCCCAAGTGGACTTAGCTCAGGGTATAGATTATTGCTTACAAGCAACTTCAATTGCACGTGAAGCGATTGTTAAAGCTGGTGGTACTTTGCCAGAGCGTAAGCCAGTCTTTGATGTGACTGAAGCAAAAAGTAAAAGTTGAAGATAAGAAATAATTAAAGAGGGTAGGATGAAAAAATTAGAGAAACGTCAGCTTCTCATCGTTTTCACGACGCTCATTTTCATAGCCCTTGCGGGATGGACTGCCTTAGGCAGTCTGATTCCCCAAGGGCTTTCTTATGTGGACTACATTGAGCGTTATGGACTACAAGGAGCAAATACGATTCGTGCCTTGGGGATAGATGGGGTGTATACTCACCCCATGATGTGGATTTTAGGCACGTTGTTAGTGCTACTTTTGGGATATTATCTGGGGAGCCTCCTCAAGATAAGGGTAAAAAAACAACCTAGCTTTTTAGCACGTTTTTATCCTTCATTTAGGCTTAGGCTTAGTGCTTTTTAGCCAGTGGTATTGTGGCCTATACTAGTGAAGAGGTGCCTTTGGAACTTGCCATTGGCGAAAAAAAGCCTTTGTGGAAGGCGCTTTTTTTCTGGGGTTAGTGTCACCTTGGAGGATTTTGAGGTAGACTTTTATGAAGATGGTACCCCTAAACAGTATAGGGCAAAGGTAGACTTACAAGTTGGTCAGGATAGTGTAAAAAGAGAAATTCAGGTAAACGAACCCATTTATTTTAAGGGTTATCGTTTGTACCAAGATAATTATGCTTGGGAAGTGTTTGGTTGGGTCAAACAAAAGGATAAAAAAACAAGAGTTTCGGCTCAAATTGGGAGAGGGTCTAAAGGTTAATGATGCTCAACTCCTTATGCTCTTTGTGCCAAATTATGATGGGGATAACACAGAGCCAACCATCAAGCCTCGTCCAGATGCACCTCACCTTTTGGTGCGTTATCAGACTGATGAAGAGAGACAAGAGGATTTCATTCCATTAGGTAAGACGAAAAAAATTGGCGATGTAGAAATATTTTTTTGAAAAAAATATCAACCTTATAGTGGATTGTATCTTAAAAAAAGCAGAAGGACTAGAGGTATTAAAAACTAGGCTACCTCTTTTTGATCTTGGGTGTAGGTTTAGGATATTTTTAGCTTTTTAAGGAGGGAAGAAGATGATGGAAAACTATCTTTATGACCTTTCTTTGGCCTTTTTTTGGTCTAAACTTTATCTTTAGTCTGCTTAAAAGAGAGTATAAGTTTATGCTCTTATTGCAAGTTTTTAGCGCCTTGTACACTTTTTTTGGGTTTGATTTGTCGAGGGCTAGTGTATACACGCTTTCCTATGGCGAGTTTATATGAGTTTTCCCTTGTACTGGTTGGGCTATTTGGCTTTGGGCTTGTGGTCTTTCGGCAGTTTTATCAGGGTGAAAAAAATGGATTTTTCGCTTAGGGTGATTTACTGGCAATGGTGACTTTAGGCTTTGTTTTAGGGTACTTATCGGGCAATCCTGTTTCCCTTTTACCAGCGTTGCAAAGTCCGTGGTTTTTTTCTCATATTTTATCTGCCTTGGTGGCCTATCTTGCCTTTGCCTTAGCCTTTATTTTTGGCACTGGTTTTTCTTTTGAAAAAAAGAAGAAGTTGTCTATAGACTGATGATTAATTTGATTTATTTTTGGCTTGGTTGGACAGACCCTTCTTTTGGTGACAGGTTCCCTTTGGGCACTAGAGACCTGGGGACGCTTTTTGGGCGTGGGATCCTAAGGGAAGTATGGGCGTTGCTCACCTATCTAGCTTATGCGACAGTCCTCCATTTTCACTTTACGGCCTATCTTTCTAAAAAGAAGCTTGGCAAAAAAATGGTGGCAGTCAGCTTTTGTTATTCTTGTGTTCACTTTATTTGGGGTCAGTTTAGGCTTGACTGGTCTACATTCTTATTAGGTGAATGATTTTTAATAAAATAAAAACCGTGATACACAGGATGGTGTATCACGGTTTTTATGGAAAAAAATGCTTAGCGGAAGTGGTGGATAGACGATTTTAGCAAGAATGATGAAAGGACTGGCTGACATGTAAGGATGAAAGATCACTAAGAGGAGGATAAAGAAAATCAGATAAGTGATTGTCATAATGTATTTAAATAACTTTGGTCGTACAAAAAGAAAAAGCTAAAATCATATTGTATAAGCAGATAGAAAACAGGTATTCAGCTTGCAGGCTAGAGCCCTAAATTAAATAAGTTAAAATGCTGACAAGCAAGTAAGATAAGATAGGCAATTGGCAAGAAAAAAATAACAAGAAGATGGTAAACTTAGAAAGGAGGCGAAAGATGAGTTTATCTTTACCTTGTGCTTTTGCAAGTTTTGCTTGGCGTTTTTCTTCCTTTGCCAAGACTTTTTTTCTTCTTGTGCTAGTGCCTTTTTTTCTATTTTGTCTAGTTTCTTTTTGAGCTTTTAATTTCTTTTTGTGCAAGCTTATCTGCCTTTTTTTAGATCTTTCTTTGATAAGACTTCTTTGGGGTGAGAAGAAAAAAAGCCTAGTTTTCTCTGGGTCTAGCATTTCTTCATTGAATTTTTTTCCTGCATAATGACGCTCCTTCATTGATTTATCTCTGCCATTCTACCAAAAAAATGATAGAACTGAAAAGGTTTAGGGAGAAAACACCTCTTGCTTTTTCTTTAATTATAAGGTGTTTTTTTAAGTACAAATCCTAAAGATAAGAGTAAATCAAAGAGAAAAAAAGAAAAGATGATTTTTTTCAAAAAGAATAAAAATAGTTGACAGAGGAGAGTAAAGATGATAGTATGACTAAGCTGTCTTTTTGAGACAGCATCTTTGAAAAACGACACAGTAACAAACAGTAAGTATTGCGGGTGAGCGTAATACTTACAGAGGTCATATCTGAAATAAAAGCAGAAAGTAACCGAGAGAGATTAAGAAAGCAAGGGCATACGGTGGATGCCTAGGCGCTAAGAGCCGAAGAAGGACGCGGTAAGCTGCGAAAAAGCTACGAGGAGTCGCAAGCAGACAGAGAATCGTAGATATCCGAATGGGAAAAACCCTGCTGGAGTAATATCCAGTAATCCCATGCTGAAACAAATAGGCATGTGGAAGGCAACCCGGAGAACTGAAACATCTAAGTACCCGGAGGAAAAGAAAGAAAACTCGATTCCCCAGTAGCGGCGAGCGAAAAAGGAAAAGCCCAAACCGGATTTATCCGGGGTTAGGGACATTCAAAAAGTATCAGAGCCCAGTCGAATGGTGTGGGAAAATCAGCCAAAGAAGGTGAGAGCCCTGTAGACGAAAGGTAAACGATATGGGAATGAATCCAGAGTAGCACGGAGCACGAGGAATTCCGTGTGAAGGAGCGGGGACCACCCCGTAAGGCTAAATACTCCTTAGCGACCGATAGAGAACAAGTACCGTGAGGGAAAGGTGAAAAGCACCTCGGAAGAGGAGTGAAAGAGAACCTGAAACCGTATGCTTACAATCAGTCACAGCCCTTAGGGGTAGTGGCGTACTTTTTGTAGAACGGACCAGCGAGTTACATATACTAGCAAGGTTAAGAAATACGGAGCCAAAGCGAAAGCGAGTCTGAAAAGGGCGATAAGTTAGTGTGTGTAGACCCGAAACCAGGTGATCTACCCATGAGCAGGTTGAAGCGTTAGTAAAAATAACGTGGAGGACCGAACCAGGACACGTTGAAAAGTGTTTGGATGACTTGTGGGTAGGGGTGAAATTCCAATCGAACCTGGAGATAGCTGGTTCTCCTCGAAATAGCTTTTAGGGCTAGCCTCGAAGAGAGATATATGGAGGTAGAGCACTGAATGGGTGCGGGGGCTTCACCGCCTACCAAATCTTATCAAACTCCGAATGCCATATATCATAATCGGGAGTCAGACTATGGGGGATAAGCTTCATAGTCAAAAGGGAAAGAGCCCAGACCGCCGTCTAAGGTCCCCAAGTGATTGTTAAGTGGAAAAGGATGTGAAACCGCAGAGACAACCAGGATGTTGGCTTAGAAGCAGCCATCATTATAAAGAGTGCGTAATAGCTCACTGGTCCAGGGGTTTTGCGCCGAAAATGTAACGGGGCTCAAAACAATACACTGAAGACGCGGAATGACGAATGTCATTGGTAGAGGAGCGATCCATAGAGGGAGAAGCTAACGTGAAAAACGAAGGTGGACAATATGGAAGAGAGAATGCTGGTATAAGTACACGATAAAAAGAGGTGAGAATCCTCTTCGCCGAAAATCTAAGGATTCCTGGGGAAGGCTCGTCCGCCCAGGGTAAGTCGGGACCCTAAGGCAAGGCCGAAAGGCGTAGTCGATGGAAAACAGGTAGAAATTCCTGTACCACCGAAAGCCGTTAAGAGAGAAGCAATGACGCAGAAGGATAGAGCGAGCGCCCAGTTGGTGAGGCGTTTATAAGTAGGGAGAAACGTAGGGAAGTCCGCGTTTCATAAATCCTGAGATACGAATACGAGTGAAAAAAAGTAACGAAGTCCTCGATTCCCCGCTGCCAAGAAAAGTTGCTATCAAGGCTAGAGGTGCCCGTACCGCAAACCGACACAGGTAGATAGGTAGAGAATACTAAGGCGCGCGAGATAACTCTTGTTAAGGAACTCGGCAAAATAAACCCGTAACTTCGGGAGAAGGGTTGTCTCCATTGTGAGTACGCACAGTACAGAGCAAAGGAGAGTCGCAGAGAAAAGGTCCAGGCGACTGTTTAGCAAAAAAACACAGGTCTTTGCAAAATCGAAAGATGAAGTATAAAGGCTGACGCCTGCCCGGTGCTGGAAGGTTAAGGGAAGAGTGCAAGCTTTGAACCGAAGCCCCAGTAAACGGCGGCCGTAACTATAACGGTCCTAAGGTAGCGAAATTCCTTGTCGGGTAAGTTCCGACCCGCACGAAAGGCGAAACGATCTGGACGCTGTCTCAACAAGGGACTCGGTGAAATTGAAATACCGGTAAAGATGCCGGTTACCTGCGATAGGACAGAAAGACCCCATGGAGCTTTACTGTAGCTTGATATTGGGTTTCGGACATTTATGTACAGGATAGGTGGGAGACAGAGACGTGTTCGCCAGAATGCGAGGAGTCACTGGTGGGATACCACCCTTAAATGTTTGGAATTCTAACGAGGCGTGTTACCCACGTTTTTGGACAGTGTCAGGTGGGCAGTTTGACTGGGGCGGTCGCCTCCCAAAAGGTAACGGAGGCGCTCAAAGGTTCCCTCAGAACGGATGGAAATCGTTCGAAGAGTGTAAAGGCAAAAGGGAGCTTGACTGCGAGAGCAACAACTCGAGCAGGTAGGAAACTAGGACTTAGTGATCCGGCGGTTGCGAGTGGAAGTGCCGTCGCTCAACGGATAAAAAGCTACCCTGGGGATAACAGGCTTATCTCCCCAAGAGTTCACATCGACGGGGAGGTTTGGCACCTCGATGTCGGCTCATCGCATCCTGGGGCTGCAGTAGGTCCCAAGGGTTGGGCTGTTCGCCCATTAAAGCGGTACGCGAGCTGGGTTCAGAACGTCGTGAGACAGTTCGGTCCCTATCCATCGCAGGCGGAGGAAATTTGAAGGGAGCTGACCCTAGTACGAGAGGACCGGGTTGGACTTACCGCTGGTGAACCAGTTGTCTTGCCAAAGGCATAGCTGGGTAGCTAAGTATGGAAAAGATAAACGCTGAAAGCATCTAAGCGTGAAGCGAACCTTAAGATGAGATTTCCTGCGAAAGCAATAAGACAGCAGAGAGAATAACTGCTTGATAGGTCAGGAGTGTAAGTGTAGTGATACATTGAGCGGACTGATACTAATAAGTCGAAGACTTAATCGAAAAAGAAGTTTGTTACTGTGGCGTTTTGAGAGATGAGAGCTTCTCTCAGATCCGGTGATAATAGCGAAGGGGATACACCTGTACCCATACCGAACACAGAAGTTAAGCCCTTCAGCGCTGATGATACTTGGTATTCTTTTTCCTGGGAAAGTAGGTCATTGCCGGAATTAATCCTCGATAGCTCAATGGTAGAGCACTCGGCTGTTAACCGAGGGGTTGCTGGTTCGAGCCCAGCTCGGGGAGTTTCTTAGAGCGATTTTTTTAATCGCTCTTTTTGTGCTTAAAAATTCTTTTGGCGACAGCTTATGTGATTATGAACTATAAGTGGGGTCTTGGCGGTCAAGAAAAAAAGGTGAGTTTTATGAAATGGATTTTTCCAGCTTATCAATTAAAAAGAAGTAGCTGTTACTAAAGAGATGATAGAAGCGATTGGGATAAAACCGCTTCAGGCTTTTATGAGATGTGATTTGGTTTGTGTCTTGGAAACTGAAAAGCGTCAAAAAAACTGAAAGGGTTATTACTGCATTTAACTGCACCGAGTGAAACCTTTGATTGTCTTTCTAGAAGTTTTGCCCCCAAAACTGAATATTGCTGAAGATCCCGTATGTGGTTCTGGACATTGTCACTTAGTCTCTTATTGGGCAGATCGCTTAAATAAACGGGAGATTTTTTTGCCTATCAAGCTTCAGAGCGTGGTGGCACGTTCATTTGCAGTTTAAAAAGAGATAGAGTGAGCTTATCGGGCAAAGCCTGTCTCTATACTAAAGCCGAACTAAATCTCTAAAAAAATAGAAGCGTTTAGCCTATTTTTTTATAAAAAAAGCTAGAAAAAAATGAAAAAAAGTTTTTTTAGAAAGGAGTTGACAATAAGAGGAAAGGATGATAATATGACTAAGCTGTCTTGAGACAGCTCTTTGAAAAATTGAACAGCAAGAAAAGAAAAACGTCAGAATTAAACGTAGGGTAGTAATACTCGTACAAATAAAAAAAGTGAATGAGCAAACAAACTCGAAAGAGAAGAATATTTTTTTGGAGAGTTTGATCCTGGCTCAGGACAAACGCTGGCGGCATGCCCTAACACATGCAAGTCGAACGGACAGAACAGGGAAGCTTTTTCGGAGTGGAACTGGAAAGTTAGTGGCGGATGGGTGAGTAACGCGTGGACAACCTACCTTGTAAAGGGGAATAACCTCGAGAAATCGAAGCTAATACCCCTATAATAACCTTGCTTCGCATGAAGTAAGGAGGAAAGGCGGCCTTAGCGCTGTCGATACAAGATGGGTCCGCGTCTGATTAGCTAGTTGGTGAGGTAAAGGCTCACCAAGGCGACGATCAGTAGCCGGCCTGAGAGGGTGAACGGCCACATTGGGACTGAGACACGGCCCAAACTCCCTACGGGAGGCAGCAGTGGGGAATCTTCCGCAATGGGCGAAAGCCTGACGGAGCAATGCCGCGTGAGTGAAGAAGGCCTTCGGGTTGTAAAACTCTGTCCTTATCGAAGAGAGAGTGTTGTAGTAACTGACAATACTAGGACGGTAGATGAGGAGGAAGCCCCGGCTAACTATGTGCCAGCAGCCGCGGTAAAACATAGGGGGCAAGCGTTGTCCGGAATCACTGGGCGTAAAAGGGCGCGCAGGCGGTAAATTAAGTCAGGTGTGAAAGTTCGGGGCTCAACCCCGTGATTGCACCTGATACTGATAAACTAGAGTGTTGGAGAGGTAAGTGGAATTCCTAGTGTAGCGGTGGAATGCGTAGATATTAGGAGGAACACCAGTGGCGAAGGCGACTTACTGGCCAATAACTGACGCTGAGGCGCGAAAGCGTGGGGAGCAAACAGGATTAGATACCCTGGTAGTCCACGCCGTAAACGATGAGTACTAGGTGTCGGTTGTTTCGAAACAATCGGTGCCGGAGTAAACACAATAAGTACTCCGCCTGGGGAGTACGGTCGCAAGACTGAAACTCAAAGGAATTGACGGGGGCCCGCACAAGCGGTGGAGCATGTGGTTTAATTCGACGCAACGCGAAGAACCTTACCAAGACTTGACATCCTCTTGATTGGATATGTAATGTATCCTTTTCTTCGGAACAAGAGAGACAGGTGGTGCATGGTTGTCGTCAGCTCGTGTCGTGAGATGTTGGGTTAAGTCCCGCAACGAGCGCAACCCTTGTTGTTAGTTGCCATCATTAAGTTGGGCACTCTAACAAGACTGCCGGTGACAAACCGGAGGAAGGTGGGGATGACGTCAAATCATCATGCCCCTTATGTCTTGGGCTACACACGTGCTACAATGGTCGGTACAGAGGGCAGCAAGAGAGTGATCTTGAGCGAATCTCAAAAAGCCGATCCCAGTTCGGATTGTAGGCTGCAACTCGCCCTACATGAAGTCGGAATCGCTAGTAATCGCAGGTCAGCATACTGCGGTGAATACGTTCCCGGGCCTTGTACACACCGCCCGTCACACCACGAAAGTTGGTAACACCCGAAGTCGGTGATCTAACCTGCAAAGGAGGAAGCCGCCCACGGTGGGATCGATGATTGGGGTGAAGTCGTAACAAGGTAGCCGTATCGGAAGGTGCGGCTGGATCACCTCCTTTCTAAGGATTATATAGACTGACGTCTTGACTTGCTGTTTAATTTTGAGAGAGACACCCATATGGGTGTCTTTTTTTGTTTACGTTTTTTTGATGACAAAAATAAACCATCCTTAAGGGATGGCTTATTTTATTTATATGCTTTCTTTAGGATTAAGGTATCATAGAATAAAAAAACTATCTTGTGTCTTAAGGTTATTTATATTAGCTTGAAATAAGATAATATAGCCTTAAAGGTAAAGTTAGGAGATAGAATGGACATGAAAAAAAGCGAAGCGTTTACTTATCACTTTGTTGTTTTTTTGTATAGCTTAGTAGTGCTCTACCAGGCTATGCAGATAGTGTATACTTTCAGTACTTTTTGCGACAGAAGATGCAGAGTGGACAAAGGATAATACACTGTTTTTTTGCTGGAAGTTAAAAACCAAAAAGGGGGCTTTTTTTGTTTTTTTAGTTTTCCTCAATGGCTTGAGGTGCATTTTTGTCAATATAGGTATAAATCTCTTCTTTTTCATATCTACGAATTTGATTGTCTTTAAAAAAAGAAGAATGGTGGGTAGGGAGGTAATATTGAAAGCTTTCATTACGCTTTGATGATAGGCACCATTGGCATTTTTGCGTATCATAGTAGAGAATTTTTGACGAAATTATGCTTTGCTATAGCTTTTCAGTCTTGTTGTCACTGGTTCACAATCTGGGCAAGCTTCTTTTTGTAAAGTAGAGGCTGGTGGTCTCCTTAGGAAAGGTATCTAAAAGGTTTTCTTTGACAAAGCGATCATCAACTTGACTGATGAGTTGGCTTTGGGCTTCATGGTAAACCCTTACATTGGCTAGCATATGGTGCATACCTACTAGAGCAAGACAAGTCAGTCCACCAAAGAGAATAATAGCTAGCCTCTTTTTTTGAGGCTGGAGGGCAAGAAAGCTATGGATAAGGCAATAGCCAATAAAGAGAAGGAACATAATAATATGAATTGAAAACCCGTAGGGTAGTTGGACAAATTCACTACCACTGATAATTGCCCAAAAAAAGTGCAAAAATACCGGCAAAAAAAGCTGATGATAATGAAGCTATTAAATAGGATGAAAAAGGGATTTTTTGTAACTTAGTCATTTTTATCTCCACTTTTGCGTAAGACGAAAGAATACTTATTAGCTAAAACTTACTAAAGTATAGTGGACTTAAAAAAATGCTGTCAATGGACTTTTTTAGAGGAGATGAGCATACTGTCTTTAGCTATTATGAAGAATCAATCAGATAAAAAAATAGGCGTTTAGGGTGGTATATGGTATACTTTTCTAAGGAGAGAGAGGGAGGTATTAGCGTGGGCTTAGTAGCAGTCATCATTATAGCGTTTGGTCTTTCCTTAGATGCGATGGCCGTCGCTTTAATCAATAGTGCTTGTTATAGTAGAGTTAATTATAAAAAGGCTTTGGTTGATGCCTATTTTTTTGGCTTTTTTTCAAAGTCTTATGCCCTTTTTAGGGGCTTTGGTGGGTAATGGCTTATCCTATTTCTTGGGGGATAAAATTAATTTCTTGACCTTTTTTTATTTTTTTAGTGTTAGGTGTAAAAATGATTTATGAGGGCTTTCATCAAGGGGATGAGACTTGCGCTATCGGCATCTTGTCCTATGGGATGCTCTTGAGCCAAAGTGTGGCAACGAGTATTGATGCCTTTGCTGTAGGCTTGCTTTTTGGTGTCTCACCAATACACCACTACCTTATGTGCTAGTGATTGACCAACCACTTTTTGTGCTGGTGAGTTTGGTGATTTATTTTTGGTCAAAAAGGTAGGACATTATCTTGGTAAACACGCCAGCTTGATTGGAGGCTTAGTATTTATCATGCTAGGCATCTATCACTTATTAGACTAGGAGGTAAACATGAATCCTTTAGATAAAAATGCACCGCTGACCTATCTCAGTGTTGGTGAGATGAAGGAAACGGAGCTTATTATTGAAAAGTCTCGTTTTTTAGGCTTTGCTTTTCCTGTTCAAACGATAGAGGAAATTGATGGCCTGCTTCTTTCTTATCGTGAAAAGTATCGAGATGCCAACCATGTGTGCTATGCCTATCGTCTTGGTGCCAGTGGGATAGAGATGAAGGCGAGTGATGATGGGGAGCCATCAGGTACAGCCGGAGTGCCGATGCTAGAGGTCTTAAAAAAGGAAAATCTTACCGATACTTTGGTGATTGTCGTGCGGTATTTTGGTGGGATTAAGCTTGGTAGTGGGGGCTTATCCGTGCCTATGGTAAAAAGTGCCAAGGAAGCGGTTTTAGCCAGTCAAATTTGTACTTATCAAAAAAACATTATCCACTTAGTGCCACAGTGGAGTATACCTTCAGTGGTGGGCTCAGCCATCTGATTAAGGAAAAGGATTGGCAACTTGAGGGACAAATTTTTACCGATAAGGTGACCTATCTTTTGGAAGTGCCAGAAGATGGTATAAATGAGGTAGAGGCAACGATTGTCAACTTTACTAAAAATCAAGTGGTGTTTGAGCGAGGTGACCTCGTGTATTTGCCCCTTAGAAAGGATTAAGCGAAGTAATGAGAGAAAAAGAAATTCACGTCATGAAAAATGGCCCTTATCGTGTTATTGGTGGTATCAAGCTTTTTTAAAGAATCTTTGGTAAAAAAATCTAATGGCGAGTATGCTTGGGAGGGACGCACCCTTTTAGCAGAAAACAAGGGGGCTTATTACCTTTGTCGTTGTGGCGCCTCACAAAAAATGCCATTTTGCGATGGCAGTCATCATGGTATTGATTTTGATGGCACGGAAGAAGCGCCCTTGGATACCTTTAAAACACGTGCCTTTAAACGTGAAGGGCAGGGGCTAGCCCTTTATGATGATGTTGACCTTTGTTCCCTTAGCCGTTTTTGCAATACCTCTTTTGGCAAGGTTTGGCAAGCGATAAAAGAAGCCCCTGATGAAGCCAAAAAGACAAGCGATTATCAAGGGAGCGATGGAGTGTCCCTCTGGGCGACTTTTTGGCAGCAGACTTACTGACTGGGGAAGACTATGAACCAAGCTATGATGAAGTCGAAATTTCTTCTACTCAGGACTTACCAAAAAGCTGTCAGTGGTCCTTTGGTCGTAAGGGGTAAAAATTCCACTTTATAGCGCTGGTGGCAAGCAGTATGAACTGCGCAATCGCATGACCCTTTGCCGTTGTGGCAAAAGCCAGAATATGCCTTTTTGTGATGCAAGTCACTTGCCTCAAAAAGTTTATAGATCATGAACTTTTAGAAGAGTTAAAAAGTTAGAAAAAAATAAATTGCACGATTGATAAAAAAAGTTTCAAGAAAATTGATATTTTAGATTTTTAAAGTCAAAAATTGGGGTATTATCTTTATTGTAAGCTAGTACAGCTTGCTGGAGAGTGTATAGACTTATAAGTGTTTTTATGGAGGAGAAATAAAAAAATGTCAAGATCATTAAAAAGAATTAGCAGGAACAAAAACAGAAAAGAACTTACTTGAAGCTTTTGCCGGAGAATCAATGGCAAGAAACAAATATGATTATTATGCGTCTCAAGCAAAAAAAGATGGTTATGTTCAAATTAGAGACATTTTCCAAGAAACTGCACGTAATGAAATGGAACACGCAAAGTTGTGGTTTAAGTTTTTACACAATAACGAAGTACCAGAAACAGCAACCAACTTAAAAAGATGCTGCTGCTGGTGAAAAACTTTGAATGGACTAGTATGTATAAGAGAATGGCAGAAGAAGCAAGAGAAGAAGGCTTTTGATGTCATTGCTCAACGTTTTTGAACACGTTGGTGAAGTAGAAGCACGTCATGAAAAAAACGTTATTTAGCATTACTTGCTAACATTGAAAAATGGTACAGTATTCAAAAAAATCTGAATCAGTATTGTGGAAATGTTCAAACTGTGGCTTTATCTTTGAAGGCGAAGAAGCTCCAAAGGTTTGCCCTGCTTGTCTCCACCCACAAGCATACTTCCAAGTAGAAGTTAAAAAAATTATTAATCCGTAGATTAACCGATACTAAAAAGCGTAAAAGCTTTTTGGTATCGGTTTTTTTATGTAAGAAAAATGCAAGATTATAGCCTGGTGTCTAAGGGATTTTTAAGCTAGGCTTTTTCTTATGATATAGGCTTTAGCGTGTATTTATGCTAAAAATAAAGTATCTAAATAGTAAGGAGATAGACACCTATGCGAGCAAGTTTAAAATTAGCATTGATTATTATTTTTATCGTTTTTCTTTTTGGCTGTCAAAGTGAGAAAACTGATGTCCATATGGAGATTAAAACAGTGGCTAGTGATAGTGGTGATTGTCAGGATGTTTTAGAAGAGCATTTAAAAGAAACCCAAGTCAAAGAGCCTGATATGGCTTTGGTGGAAAAGCGCCGTGCTCAGCTAGCTAAGATCTTTGCCACAGGTGAGGGTTGTCCAAACTGTGATTCAGGAAAAAAAGACTGAGGTAGGGGATGGGACTACAGTTTGTTCTAATTCATCAACTTGCGCTAAGCAAACAGAAGGCAAAGTCCCTACCTTGTCCTAAAAATGGACCGGGAAAAACGTGTACTTGTGGAAAAGAGAATAAGTAGGTAAGTTTTATGATTGTGGTGATTGGTGGCAGTAGTGTAATTGGTCGTGAGATTGTCAGGCATCTTGCCCAAAGAAAGAGCGAGGTCGTAATCTTTACCTATTACACAAAGGAAGAAGAAGCGAAAGGTTTAGCAAGAGCCTTACAAGCAGAAGATAAGTTGGTCTTTTGTCAACACCTTGATGGTCGTGATGAGAGAGCTGTTCAAAGTTTTTTTGAAGGACTAAAGCCGTACGGACAATTAAAAGCCGTCATCCATGTGATGGGTAAAAGTCACTACGGCCTCTTACAGGAAATGACTTATATAGAGTGGCAAGAGCTTTTGATGACCAATCTTTCCTCAGCTTTTTTTGGTCGCCAAGGAAGCCACTAAACGCATGCTCCCTCAAAAAAAGGGCAACTAATTTTTTTAAGTTCAATTTGGGGGCGAGGTCGGCGCAAGTCACGAGGTGGCGTATTCAGCGACTAAAGGTGGCTTAAATGCTATGGTCAAAGCCTTGGCCAAGGAGCTGGCACCTAGTCATATCCTTGTCAATGCTATTAGTCCAGGACCTGTGGATACGCCTATGTTAGATGCCCTGGGTGAGGATAAGTCAGAAGTGATTGAGACGATGGCTTTAGGTCGTTTGGTCGCACCGAGTGATTTGGCAGGTCTTGTTGATTATTTAATAGAGGCACAAATGATAACAGGGCAGATTATTACCATGGATGGTGGTTACTTGAGTTAGGGGGCATTTTTCATGAGTGAGTTTCAAAATGAGTTGGGTGAAATCACAATAGATGATGAGGTACTCATTAGTATTATACAAAAGGATTATCTCAGAAACAGAAGGTATTGCGCAATTTGGTGGCAATAAGGTTTTTGGGTAAATGGGGTGGCAAAAGGGATTAAAATCGAACGTGATGAAAAAAAGGCAGATTGAGCCTTTTGATTACCCTAGCCCTTTACTATGGCCATCCTATCTTAGAGTTTGCCAATCTTTTGCAAAAGAAAATCAAAGATACCATTACAATGATGACAGAAATAGAGGTTTATGCGGTGGACATACACATTCAAAGCATTGTTTTTTTCCAACACAAGCGACCCATGAAGAGGAGAGCAGTCATGAAAAGAGTTAGTAGAGTCATTTTTGTATTTGCTCCTATATGCAAAGACAGAAGGTAATGATAAAGAGACTTTTATCATGGACCTTTTAGAAAAAAAGAAACTTTTGAAACCTTGGTAGATCCTGGACAGACGTTAACAGTAGAGCACTTACCACAAGAAATTGATACAATCGAGGCGTACAAACAGTTTAGGGATAATATTAGTTCATATTTGAACTATGAGGATAGATTGGCATTAGCAGATTTATATGATACCTTTGAAATGATAAAAGCACAAAAAGCTCGTCAAAGATTATGAGAAAGCCCCTGAAGAGTTTAGTGAGTCACTAGCAAGAAAGGTTGAGTTATACCTCGCCTATACCAAAGAAAAAGCTAATTGCCCAAGAAGAAAAAAATTAAAGTAAAATACGATCTTTCTTTTGGAGGAAGTGCTTGCCTTTAGATGAATTGGCAGAAGTGATCTTAAGTCACAAAGAAGCCATTGATGAAAAAAATTGAGGCACAATCAGAAAATTGGAAAAATCAAACGTATGTTAAAAAGCAGATGTTGCCCTTTTTACGTATGGGGATTTATGAGCTTTCCTATCAAGGTGTTGAATTGATTAGTTTGATTGATGATTATATCGAAATTGCTAAAAGTTACAATGGCGAAGAAAGTTATAAATTTATCAATGCGATTTTAGACCATTATTATAAAGAGGTTTTACAATGAGCCAAGAAAGGGAATATCTGACAGTATCTAAGCTCAATGGTTATATCAAAGAAAAAAATTTAATCAAGATGAGATCTTAAAATCTGTCTACCTTGTGGGAGAACTTTCTAATGTGAAAGAACATAAGGCTTCTGGACATTGGTATTTTACCTTAAAAGATGAAAATGCTTCTATTTCAGCGGTGATGTTTAAAGGACAGGCAATAAAACTTGACTTTAAGCCAGAAAATGGGTTAGCCATCAGGTTGAGAGGTAGGGTTGCCGTCTATGAAAAAAACAGGTACCTATCAAGTCTATGTTGAAATTATGAAACCCTTAGGTGAAGGGACTTTGTTGCAACGCTTTGAGGCATTAAAGAAAAAAAACTGGCCCAAGAGGGTGTGTTTAAGGAAGAGAGGGCAAGACGTGCCTTAAAGCCTTACCCTAAGACCATTGCCATTGTGACCTCTCCTACCGGGGCAGTTATTAGAGATATGGTATTGACACTAAGGCGACGTGCACCCTCAAGTTTCTGTTATCTTAATTCCTGCCAATGTGCAAGGTATTCTTGGGGTAGAAAGTATTAGCCAAGCCTTTAGATCAAGCCTCATGCTTTAGAGGGTATTGATGCCATTATTGTTGGTCGTGGCGGTGGTTCGATTGAAGATTTATGGGCGTTTAATGAAGAAGCTGTTGTGCGTAAAATCGCCCTTTCCCCTGTGCCGATTATTAGTGCTGTAGGTCATGAGACAGATACGACCTTAAGTGATTATGCCGCTGATTGGCGTGCAGGTACGCCATCGATTGCTGCTGAAATGGTTGCCAAAGACAATAAGGCAACCTTGACAGAGTTAAATAACAAAAAAGGCACAACTCAATCAGTTGGCAACCAATATCTTTATGAGTAAAAAAATGCTACTTCACTCCCATCTTAAGCATAGCCTATTGCTCGAGCCAGAGCGCTTTTTAGATAGTTACAAGCTTTAACTTAGATACCAAGGTCACCAAGCTTGAGGAGAGTCTAGCCAATTATTTGAAAAAAATGTCAGGAAGCGTATGAGAGGAGAGTCAATAGTTTGGTGAGCTTAAATCCACTCGCTGTTTTTAAATCGAGGGTATACCTATGTCAAAAAGGATGATATGGTGGTGAAATCTGTTAAAGATTTGGCACTAGAGGATAGTTTGAGCCTTTGTTTTATGGATGGAACGGTTAAGGCACGTATAGAAGAAATTGAGGAAAAGAAAAATGGATGAAAAATTAACTTTTGAAACAGCACTTTCATCTTTGGATCAAGTCATTGGTGGCTTATCTAAGGGTAATATCCCTCTTGATGAGGCAATAGCCAGTTATAAAAAAAGGGATGGAATTGGCAAGTTTTTTTGTTATAAAGCATTAGAAAATGTTGAGGGCGAGCTTAAAGTCTTACAAGAAAATGAGCTTAAACCCTTTGAAATAGGAGAGTAAGATGAAAAAAGAAACCTTAGCGGCGTATCAAGCGTTAATTGAGGCAAAGCTGGCACTAGCCTTACCCCTTAGCCAAGAGTATGATAAAAACCATCCTTGAAGCGATGAATTACAGTCTCTTAGCGGGTGGTAAACGCTTACGTCCAGTTTTGATGATGGCAGCCTGTGAGGCTGTTGGTGGTGAAGCAAAGGATGTTCTTGAGGCAGCAAGTGCCATAGAATGTATTCATTCTTACTCTTTAATTCATGATGATTTGCCGGCAATGGATGATGATGACTTAAGACGTGGTAAGCCGACCAATCACGTGGTGTTTGGTGAAGGGATGGCAATCTTAGCAGGAGATGGTCTTTTAACAGAGGCTTTTTGCCCTACTAAGTACTGCCTATCTAAAAAAAGGGTGAAGCGGAAAAAGGGCTTCGTTTGATCGAAGAATTGGCGCTTGCTAGTGGTGTTTTGGGCATGGTAGGCGGTCAGGCAAAAGACTTACTGTCTGAGGGTCAGGCAATTTCTGAAGAAGAAATGCACTACATTCATCAGAAAAAAACAGGTGCTCTTATTCGTGCCAGTGTGCGCATGGGTGCGATTATTGGTAATGCTAGTGAAGAGGCAGTCGAACAATTGAGTCTTTATGGTGAAAAAAAATAGGGCTAGCGTTTCAAATTACAGATGATATTTTAGACATTGTCGGTGAGACAAAAGATCTTGGTAAGGCTGTGGGCAGTGACGAAAAAAATCATAAGGTCACCTATCCTAGCCTTTATGGCCTAGAACAATCACGTGTTTTAGCCAAAGAAGCTTGTGAAGCAGCAAGGGGCTACTTAAAGGATTTGAGTGGAAATACAAGTGTTTTTGGAATATATGATAGATTATATTTTAGCAAGAAAAAAATAACTTGGCATTTAGAGGAGGAAAGATGATGCGTGTAGAAGATTTGAACGAAAATCGTAGGATTCAAGATTTAAGTCTTGTTGAGTTAAGCCTTTTTAGCAGAAGATATCAGGAGGCAATTAATCAATACTACCGCTCAAACAGGTGGGCATCTTGCGCCAAATCTTGGCATTGTTGAGTTGACCCTAGCCCTTCACTATGTTTTTGATTTTTCTCATGATGTGATTACTTGGGATGTTGGTCATCAAAGCTATGTTCATAAGCTTTTGACAGGACGTGATAAGGCCTTTTCTACCCTTAGACAATATGAGGGCATTTCTGGCTTTCCTAAGCGTTCGGAAAGTAGCTATGATTATTTCGGTGCAGGACATGCCAGCACTTCTATTTCTGCAGCTACAGGCTTTGCAGTGGCTAGAGATCTCAATAGAGAAGACAAAGAAGTCGTTGCCGTTATTGGTGATGGGGCAATGACTGGAGGCATGGTCTATGAAGCCTTAAATCATGCAGGCCATTTAAAAACTCAATATGACCGTTATCCTAAATGATAATGACATGAGTATTGATTCTAATGTTGGTGCGATTTCGGAGTATCTCACCAAGGTGCGTTCAGATCCACACTACTCACGCATGAAAGAAAAATATTGATGGCGTTTTTAAAAAAATTCCGACCTTGGGGCCGAGGGTAGCAGAGTTTGCAGACAAGGTAAAAGATTCCATCAAAAGCATGGTCATTTCAGGAGAGTTTTTTTGAGGAGCTTGGCTTTAAGTATTTTGGACCAATTAATGGTCATGACTTGCCGGCTTTGATTCAAGTCTTAGAAAATAGCAAAAGTTTTGATCGTCCGGTCTTAATTCATTGCCTGACCAAAAAAGGGAAGGGTTATATCCCTGCAGAACTTCGTCCAGATAAGTTTCATGGGACAAGTGCCTTTCATATTCAAACAGGAGAAAACAAATCAAAGGCAAAGTATCCAAGCTATACCAGTATCTTTGCTAAGACCTTGATTAAGATGGCAAAAGAGGATGAACGCTTGTTAGGTATCACTGCTGCTATGCCTTCTGGAACAGGGATAGGAGAATTTGCTAAAGTTTTCCCAAGACGTTCCTTTGATGTCGGCATTGCTGAAGAGCATGCGACAACTTTGGCAGCTGCCCTTGCTCTAGCGGGGAAAAAAAGCCAATTTTAGCAATTTATTCTACCTTTATGCAAAGAGGCTTTGATCAACTCATCCATGATTGCGCCTTACAAGAAGCGCCTGTCATTTTGGCTTTGGATCGTGCAGGCTTGGTAGGTGAAGATGGCCCAACCCATCATGGGGTCTTTGATCTTTCTTATTTACGTATGATTCCAAATATGAGTATTATGGCACCAAAAGATGAAAATGAGTTACAACACATGTTATACTCTGCCAATCAGTATGAACGACTCGTTGCTCTCCGTTATCCGAGAGGTGAAGGGCAAGGAGTCGTTTTGGATGAGACTTTTAAGGTTCTTCCTTATGGTAAGAGTGAAGTTTTTGCACGAGGGGAAAGAGGCAGTTCTTATCGCTGTTGGGACTATGGTCAAAGCAGCCCTTGGCGCAAGAGAGATTTTAGCCCAAGAAGGTTTTGACCTTGGTGTGGTCAATGCACGCTTTGTCAAACCTCTTGATACGGTACTTTTAGACCGATTAATCTCAGAAGGAAAGATGATATTTACCTTAGAAGATAATGTCTTGGCAGGTGGTTTTGGTGCTGGTGTGGGTGAATATCTCCATCACGCTGGCGCAAGTAATACCTTGGTTTCCTTTGGTATAGAAGATGAATTTGTAGAGCATGGCAAGGTAGCATTGTTATATCAAAAGCTTGGTTTAGATGCCGAAGGGCTAGCTAAGCGTATGAAAAAAATATTAAGCAAGTGAGGGATTAGTCTTGGCAAAAGAGAGATTGGATGTGCTTTTTAGTTCAAAAAAAGGATTTACAGAAAGCCGTGAAAAAAAGCACAAAGATTGATTATGGCTGGGCAAGTCCTTGTTGGCAATGAAAAGATAGACAAGGCAGGGACAAAGGTTGATGAGACACTAAAAATCAGACTATTAGGGGATAAAAAAATCCCTTTGTCAGTCGTGGAGGTCTCAAGCTTCAAAAAGGCCTTTTGAATGTTTCCGATTACGATGCTAGATAAAGTAGTCATTGATATAGGTGCTTCAACAGGAGGCTTTGTTGACTGTGCATTGGAGCATGGCGCAAAAAAAGTCTATGCCATTGATGTCGGCTATGGTCAGCTCGCCTGGAAACTGCGTACAGATGAGCGAGTGATCAATATGGAAAAAACCAATGCACGTTATCTCTCTCTTGATGATTTTCCTGAAGCCATGGACTGGGCAACGACAGATGTGTCCTTTATCTCTTTGACAAAAATTTTGCCTGTTGCCTTTGACCTTTTAAAAGAAGAGGGTCAAATGATTGCTTTGATTAAGCCTCAATTTGAAGCAGGTAGAGAACACATCGGCAAAAAAGGCGTGGTGCGTGAACCTAAAGTTCATGAGATGGTACTGGAGAATATGCTGGGTTTTATCAGTGATGTGGGCTTTAAGGTTAGAGGGCTGACCTTTTCGCCGATACAAGGCCCTGAGGGCAATATAGAGTATCTGATTTGGTTGGCAAAGATGGGTGAAGATGAAGTTTTAGTCGATGTCAAAGCTTTTGTCCAAGCGACCTTTGCCCATTTTACAAAAGAAAAGGAATAAGATGTTAACAACGACAGATTTATGGATTTTGGCATTTTTGGCAGGAATTGCCCTTACTATTTTTGGGATGAAGTTTTTAAAAAAACATCGTGGACGAAAAAAATGTCAAAAAGGGTATTAAGGGAGAGAAGGTTGCTAGAGCCTTATTAAAAAGAAGGCTACAAAATTCTGCATGAGCAATTAGAAGATACAGTGGTCATGACCGTGCAGGATAAAGTGCATGAATGCAAGGTAAGAGCAGATTTTTATGTTAAAAAAAGGCATGAAAAAAATACATTGTAGAAGTGAAAAAGTGGTCAAAATGTTAAGGCAACACTTCCAGAGATTAGACGACAACTCTTAGAATATGACCTTGTCTTCGCCCTGATGGGATGCTTTTTAGATACCAATAAGGGGATCTTGGAGGAAGTTATTTTTGATAGACGGACAAAGCGTTTTAGTCTGATGGAAAAAAAGTGTATTATTTTTATCTTGGGTAGCTTATTTGGGGCAGTGATTGCCATAGCAGTCTTAAGATCATTAGTAGTATAAGGAGAAAGATGTGCAAAATCAGAAAATAGGGCTATTTATTAATGGACGTGATGAGGTAAAGGCCTTAGCAGAAGAAATTATAGGCGTTTTGCATGAAAAAGGGAAAGTCGCCTACCTCTTGAGGGAGCAGGCAGAAGAACTCAATTTGACAAGTCAAGACTATCTTTTGTCAGAGGTAGATTTTTTGGCACAGATAGAGTTGCTTGTTATCATTGGTGGTGATGGCACTTTTTTAAAGGCAGCTGAACTGGTACACAAGGTGGGGATTCCTCTTTTGGGGATTAATAAGGGTAGATTAGGCTTTTTGTCTGAGCTTGAGGCAAAAAGATTTTTTTCCCAGGCCTTGGATTGTCTTTTTAGTAGGTTCCTATGAATTAGAGGCACGGATGATGATCCATGCCGCCCTCTACCGTGACAATAAGTGTATTGCCGAGGGTGTAGGCTTAAAATGACATTACTCTAAATCGTGATCCTATCGAAGTGACCCTTTCTTGTGAGACCTATCTTGCCAAGGAAAAGATAGCCGCTTATCTAGGGGATGGCTTGATTGTGGCAACGCCAACGGGTTCGACAGGCTATTCCTTGTCAGTGGGTGGGCCACTCATCTATCCGGGGACAGATTGTTTTATTATTACGCCAATTGCCCCTCATAGCTTAGGGACACGTCCAGTGATTGTCCCCGCTGAATCAGAAATTAATGTGTACTTGCATGAGATGACGCAAAAGGCTTATCTTTTTTTGTGATGGGCGCTGGTATTTGAACTCAAGGGTCGTGATAGAATTTGTCTCTCACGTGCCAAAGAAGCCATTAACCTCGTTCATCTCAGACCACATCGTTTCTTTTGAAACTGTCAGTACAAAGCTATTGTCACACTAGAGGAGAAAAATTTATGCTAAATGCACGTCAAAGGAGAATCCTAGAACTCATTGCCGAAGAAGAAATAGGCACGCAAAAAGAACTGGCGGAGCGTCTAGAGGCAGAAAAATATTATCGTCACCCAAGCCACTGTTTCTAGAGATATTAAAGCCCTTCAGTTGGTAAAAGTTCGTGTGGGAGAGGATAGGTATCGTTATGCTACGCATGATAATGCGGGCATTACCGATAGCAAATTTCGTTTGATTATGCGAGAATTTATCATGAGCCTTGATTATAGTGAAAAATATTATTGTGATTAATACCGCACCAGGCAATGCCAATCCTGTCGCCTATGCTTTAGATCAAGCTGATTGGGAAGAGGTTATAGGGACCATTGCAGGAGATGATACGGTGCTTTTAGTGGTCAAAACCTCTAAGTGCAACCAAAGGGATTGTCGATAGGCTAAATACCTATATCAACCATTAGGAGGTGTTTTGATGTTAGTACAATTAAAAGTGTCAAATTATGCCTTAATTGATGAGATGAGTCTGGATTTTTTTCTGGTGGTTTTAATGTACTAACAGGAGAAACAGGGGCAGGAAAAATCTATCATTGTCGATACCGTCATGTTGCTTTTTTAGGTGCGAGGGCTAAGGTTGAAGATATCAGAAAAGGTGAAAGAAGTGCCTTGGTAGAGGGTGTTTTTGAAGTTGCTGAAAACCATAAAGCCTTAAGTCTTTTAGAAGAGATGGGAATAGAAAAAGAGACAACTCTAATTCTCACCAGAGAACTTCAAGAAACAGGGAAAAATCGCTGTCGAATTAACCATCGTATTGTGACCTTGGCAGAGTTTAAGAAAGTGGCAGAAAGCTTGGTTACCATTTATGGACAACATGATTACCAAAAATATCAGTCGCAAGGAAGGACAGTTGGGCTTACTCGATAGTCTCAGGCGATGCAGCATTTCAAAGTCTTCGCCAAGAGGTCGCATCGAACTATCTCGCCTTGCAAAAAACAGCCAAATACTTAAAACGTGAGATAAAACAAAGACAAGATCAAAGTGAGCTTTTAGAAAGACGCAAAGAAGATTTAGAAGCGCTCATACCCTATAAACTTAAAAAAGGTGAGGAGCAAATCAGTCAAAGACGTTTTTTACAATTAAGTCATTTACAAGCCTTAAGAGAAGGTAGTGAAGAGGCAGTTTATCAGCTGTATTCAGGTGAGGAGAGCTGTTATAGTAAATTGTATCAAACCATCAGTCGCTTAGAGGTCTTAAGTAAGCGAGATGAACATTTAAGCCAGTATCTTTCTTCTTTAGAAGAAGCGATGATTACCATAGATGAGATTGCCAAAGAATTGGCATCGTATAAAGATGACCTTTCTGTTAATGAGGGAGAGGTTAAAGCTCTAGAAGAGCGTCTTGAGCTTTTATGATCGTTTAAAGCGGCGCTATAAGATGGACGTGGATACTCTAATCGATGAAATGGCAGTCTGGGAAAAGAGTCTCCTTAGCCTAGAAGATGGCGAAAGTCAAGTAGAAGCCTTAAAAAAAGCCTATCTTGAAGCAAAAAGAGAATTATCAAAATAAGGCACTCGCCTTACGTGAGGCAAGGAAAAACCTGGCACAGGCTTTCAGTCAGAAGTTACTTGAGGAGCTTAGTGACCTTTCAATGGAAAAAAAGCACGTTTTGAGGTAGAATTTTCTGATAAAAAAAGTCCAGTAGTGATGGCATTGATGAAATAATCTTCATGCTTTCAGCCAACCCCGGTCTACCTTTGCGTCCTTTGGAAGAGGTTGCTTCAGGTGGGGAAATGAGTCGGCTCATGCTCGCTTTTTAAAAACAATCCTTACCCAAGATGGTGAGATAGAGACCTTGATTTTTGATGAGATTGATACAGGAATAGGGGGACTTGTCCTAGGACAGGTGGCTAAAAAAACTTGCCCTTGTAGGTGTACGTCAACAGGTGCTTGTGGTGACTCACGCACCTGCCATTGCTGCCAAGGCAGAGAGCCATTTTTATATCGAAAAAAACTCGCCAAGGCAGATTCTACGATTACCAGAGTTACGCCACTAGCTACTGAAGCAGCGGTGATAGATGAGCTAGCACGGATGCTAGGGGGTAAAGAAGCTTGGCAAATTGAGCATGCTAAGGCTTTTATGAGAGGATAAAAATAAGCATGGATACAAGTTGTTGTATCCATGCTTATTTTTTTAAACGACAGTGTAAAAATATTCCGATACCACCCAATACCATAAATAGGATAAGTAGGGTAATAATACCAACAATTGTCAGAGCAATGGCAAGTTGCTTATTCATTGAAATCATCTTTCTAATGTAGTATTTTAAAAATGAATTATAGGGCAGTGATAAAGGTTAAAAAAACCTAAAACCACCCCAGTGATATTAGGAATAATAAGGATATAGTCCTTTTTAGGCTCTTTAGTCCAACCATAAATAACCCAGATTAAACAAGAAAAGGCTGCAGTAATAGGTTGCCAAGGCTGTCCTTTCACGCCATTAAGGTTAGCAATAATTTGTGGAATATAGGTGATAAAAAAACAAAGACACCAATAAAGGCGCCAATAGAGCCTACGATAGTATTAATGTGTTTTTTTAGTCAGTTTTTTTCTTTGTCATAGTTACCTCCTGCATATGCTTAAATTGATGGGGTAATCATAACACTCTTTTAGTGAGAAGTCTATAGACAAGTAAAAAATGATAAAATCAGGACATAAAAAGCAAATTAAGTAAAATGGTATAATAAATGAGTGCTAGAAGAGTGTTTTAACGATATAAGATGGCCCTTTTAAGGTTTAACCAAGGTATTTATCATAAGCCCAACGTGTGGCATTGGTACCAATAACATGGATGATGCCACAGTACTGACAGTGATTTTTTAAGATGACTTTTTGCATAGGGACATTGTCTGCATGGGTATCAATCCGTAGCCAGTGTCTATTATTTTGTAAAATGAGCTTTTCTGCAAAATGAATACAACGAGAGGCATAGCCTTTGCCCATAGCATCACTGGCCACAGCGATACGGTGAATGACCCCATAAGGGGCATTGGCGTGCCAGTTACCCTCAATGATGGCATAACTAGGATCACAACGCAAAGAAAGGTGAAAGGTAGCAACGATTTTTTTCATCATCATAAAGGACATAACCATAGTCATTGGCAAGATCAGCCAGAATATCTCGTTCTCCTGGATAGCCATTGGTCCACTGATTGGCATTGCCACTTTGTCGCATAAAATCACGTGAGGATTCATAGATTGCTAAGATAGCTGGAATATCTTGGTGAGTCGCAAGACGTAGTTTTGCCATAAATTAACCTCCTTAAAAAAACATACAATAATAAATGATATTTATAGTATAACTAAAAATTCTTTTGAAAAAAATAAATTGCTTTTTTTGCCAAGATGCCAGTTTTGGTTTATAATTGAGGGCGTAAGGTAAATTTTGTAAAAGAAAAAGAGGGAGAAATATGGACATTTGGTCAATTTTAGAAAACAAAATTAAAGGGAAAAACATCACCATTGTTTATCCAGAAAGCAATGATGAACGTATTTTAGGTGCAGCAGCACGTCATGCTAAAGATGGACTCCTCGTGCCAGTTTTAGTAGGTGAAGTAGAAGCAACCAAGGCTTTAGCAAAAGAAAAAGGTATTGATCTTGGCGATATCGAAATTATCGATCCTAAGACCTATGCTGATTTTGATACTATGGTGGCAAGTTTTGTCGAACGCCGTAAAGGTAAAGTAGATGAAGAAAAAGCACGCACCATGCTACTTGATCCAAACTACTTTGGCACTATGCTTGTTTACATGGGCAAGGCAGATGGTATGGTCAGCGGAGCAGTACATTCTACAGGGGACACCGTTAGACCAGCTTTTACAAATTGTGAAGATGGCACCTGGTGCTTCTCGTGTTAGTGGGGCAATGGTCATGATTAAGGGAGAAGAACGCTATCTCTTTAGTGATGTGGCAATCAATATCACTACAGATGCTCAAGCAATGGGAGAAATTGCTGTTGTCAGTGCAGCAACTGCAAAAACCTTTGGCATTGAGCCTAAGGTTGCCTTGCTTTCATTCTCAACTATGGGTTCTGCTGTTTCTCCAGAAAGCACCAAGGTGGCTGAAGCGACTGAAATTGCAAAAAAATCTTGCGCCAGAACTTGCCCTTGACGGTGAATTACAATTTGATGCTGCCTTTGTTGAAAAAAAGTAGCCAAACAAAAAGCACCAAATTCTACTGTAGCTGGTCATGCCAATGTTTTCATCTTCCCAAGTCTTGAAGCAGGTAATATTGGCTATAAGATTGCGCAACGCTTAGGTGGTTTTGAAGCCCCTAGGCCCAATCTTGCAAGGTTTGGCAAAACCAATCAACGACCTTTCTCGTGGTTGTAATGAAGAAGATGCTTACCGCTTAGCAATTATTACTGCAGCACAAGCAAGCGAGGCTTAATGAGGTTTTTTTAGTATATCAGAAGGTGCGATAGGGTTTCCTCTTTTTGGAGGCTTTCACTTGGCTTGGCTCATTGGACTTACGCTTTTTGGACTTCTTGCATATAAGCCATTTAAACAGGAAAAACGCTTTTTTATTATCTTGCCATTAATCCCTGTAGCATTAAAGATAATAAGAGTATCTGCCCTTCTGCTCACCAATCAATTTTATAGTTATGATGAGATTCCTTTGCATCTTTGCAATCTTTCCATTGTGGTTTGTGCCGTCTATGCTTTGACAAGATGGAAGGGACTAGAAAATTATATTTATTTTCTCTCACTGCCAGCGGCTTTTGTGACCTTGTTTTTTCCAGGCTGGGGCAACTTACCGACATGGAGCTATTATACCTTTGAGAGTTTTATCTCCCATGGTATCTTAGTCATTTATCCACTCTATCTTTTAAAGATGAAAAAGCTCATCCCGAATCCAAAAGGTTTACCAAAAATTATTTTTTTGGCTTTTACTCGTTGCAGCCATACCGATTCATTTAATCAATGTCTATTTAGGGACAAATTTTTGCTACATCGAGCGTCCTTTGGAAGGTACGCCATTAGTCCTTTTTGATGGACTATTTGGTTTACCGTATCAACTTGGCTTAGTCCTAGTCTTACTAGCAGTTTGGACAGTATGCTATGCCTTATACTTTGCAAAAGAACGTCTAGTTGAGACGAGACTGAAAAAGATGTTCTGAAACACGTTAGGTAACTAACGTGTTTTTTGTTTCTTTTGATAAAAAAATGTCATCATTTATTTATATTTTTAATTTGACAGAACCGATTGTGTTGTGTTAACCTACCCTTGTTAGTTGTAGTTAATATTAATATAAAAGAAAGATGAGCGAGGGACATATGAAGAAGAGGAAAATTATAGCAACAGCGCTAATGGTAGGTATGGTACTCAGTAGCAGCAGTACATATGCAGCAGACTTAGCAAGCTTTAAAGATGCGCCACAAGTAGGCAGTCGTGCCTATGACAGCCTAAATTATGCAGTAGAAAAAGGCTATCTCGTAGGAATTGACGGAGAGCTAAAAGCCGATAAGACACTAAGCAGAGCAGAATTAGCAGCAATTCTAGTCAGAGCCTATGGCAAAGATGCCGTAGCAAGCAACCTAAGTCAGTTTAAAGATGTCAAAAAGATGCATGGTACTATGAAGACCTAGCAAAAGCATATAGTAAAGGCTATATAAAAGGTAAGAGTACAAGCATGATGGCACCAAATGAAACAGTAAGCCAGTTAGAAGCCCTAGTGATTATTGCGAGAGCATCAGGACATATAGATGGTCGCCAAGAGGATGTAACAGGCATTAATGAAAAAGTACCAACATGGGCAGTCAGTAATATAGGTAGCCTAGTGAAAACAGGTATTATCAAAGCAAATAGCCAAGGAGAATTAAACCTTGGTGCTAAGATGACCAGAGGCAACTTTGCAGAAGTGATTTATCAAATAGAAAAGAGAATTGCCTCAAAAAGCCAAGAAGAGCATGCTAAGAATGCCAAAAAAGGTGATACCAATAACCCATTAGATGAGAACGGTAAAAACCCATATCTTCCTGCACCAGGCTCTAGTAGTTCAGGAAGCACTACTTCATCCTCACAAAGCCTCACATGGTATTACGGAGATGCCAATGTAGATCAAAGATACTATCCATCCAATACAGGTGATGCCTTTATCCATCCACCATTTTTTTAATGCACATATAGGCATTGGTGTAGATGAAAATGGCATTATTAGGGAAATTGTAGACAATGACACTGCAAGACGTTCAGGCAATGAAGCTTTTTTTGGAATAATAAACAAAAAAATCTTATTGGGTAATTTCCAAAAAGAAATTTAATAATTTTATAGGTAAGAACCTAGAACAAGTAAAAAGCAATGCGCATGGGACATGGTGGAGCAGATATCGTCAGTGGAGCGACCTCAAATGGACTCGCCTTACAAGAAGCGATTATTAATGCTTTAGAGAAGAAAAAAATACCGATAAAGAAGCTATCTTAGGGAAGAAAGTTCTACCAAATGGCGCTAAGCTTACAGCTCAAACACCAGTAACACTCGGTAATGATACAAAGATAAGCTTTACAAGTAGTTTACCAACAGACTTTGATATTAGGTTGCATAGTGTGAGATATGGTAGTACCAATGAAGAAGTTCTAGCAGCTAGCGACTATACTTGGGATAGTACCAGTAAAACATTAACATTAAAAAGCACCTAAAGCAGGGAAATACTTTTGTTAATATTGTTGATGCTAGCGGAAAATGGCGTTCACCAAACTTTGAGAGTGGTGGAGGCATCAACTACCCATACACCATAGTAGAAGCAAGTACAAGTAATAAGGTGATGAGCTTTTAATACAAATCACCAATTACAAACAGCAGCTGGACAAATGGACAATATTTATAAAAAAATATTGATGAAGTACTTGTTACTGAACTAGATAGAGATGGCAATGTCGTTATGGTAGAGCGTACCAATAGACAGGGGCAAAAAGTAACTGTACCAAATACTGTTGAAATCGAACCTTATGGACACCATGGTAATATTAATACAAGCTTTGATATTATCAGTCCAACAGGTCAATTAAACCTCAATGCAACAAACCGTGGAAAGAAAATATTTGAAGACAATAAACGTTTCCGCGTAGAAGTGAAAATTCATGGCTATGGTGAAGTACAAACAGAAGTTAATAATTTACCAAATCCACCAAGTCCACAACCCCAACCACAAACAAAAAGCAGATCAGTTTAAAAGCAGAAATGGGCAACATCCCAACCCTAAAAACAAGCATAGAAACTGATAAGCTAGTCTTAGAAGCAGAAGAGAAATCAAAGATTACAGCAGATAGAGTTGCTAAAGCCCTAGATACAGAAGGTAAAAGACCAACCTACGGTTATATAGATGTTAGCATTAAGACAAACGTAGACAGAAGTAGCATAGGAGAAAAAGAAGCAGTCGCAACCTTGAAGTTCAATGATAACAGCGAATTAGAAGTCAAAATACCAGTAGAAGTGGAAGGCCTACCAGTCGTCTATCTTCATACATCAATTAAGCTAAGCAGTGCGCTAAGTGGAAGAGAATATGAAGTAGGGGAGAACCTCGACTTAAATGGTATGAAAGTATTAGTACCATTTGCAAAAGAATTAAAAGCAGACGGTACATGGGATGCAGCTGCCGCCGCTCAATTAGTCTATGTAGAATACAAAGATTTAGGTGTAGCTGACATTAAAGTTGTAAAGAAGGGGACAACAACAGAATTTGTCAATAATAGCCCAATCACAGCAGACATGATAGAAGACGGAAAAAAATCGCCCTAGAAGTGTACAAAGAAAATATTGTTTCTACTGATTCAGAGGCCAAGAACCGCCAACCAATCAAAGGCTTAAAGGCTAAAGCGACTGCGCCAGCATTGCAAGGGCATGAAGTAGCAAAGGAATTTACAGTTGAGGCAAAAGATTTAGAAGACCATCCATCTGCTGCCTTTTTAGCGAAGTACGGTACCTACTACAACGATGTTCCAAACACTGATCCAGATGGTCGAAAAGAAAATTATTTTGAAATTGGCAGAGATTACACGGTGAAGTTAGACATTAAGATTTCTGCTGATGGAAAATTAGAGGCGATTACCCCAACAACCAATCCAAGCGATTTAGGCACTGATAAAAGATTTTGGAAGAAAGCCGAACGTTTCTTCAACGGTCTTGTTGGTAAAACAGAAGATGAAATAAAAGCAATTAAGACTTGGCGTGATGATGTTAATGATAAAGCTAATTTAGATGCTGTTTCTGGTGCAACGATAACTGGCCACGCTGGAAAGTTAGAAATTTTAGAAGCTTTTAAAGAGTATCGCCAAAAGAATAATTTAGGTTAAATAGTATTTTTACGAAATAAATGGTAGGTAGCATGCTACCTGCCATTTATTTAGTGTTGAAAGATGAGCGAGGGACATATGAAGAAGAGGAAAATTATAGCAACAGCGCTAATGGTAGGTATGGTACTCAGTAGCAGCAGTACATATGCAGCAGACTTAGCAAGCTTTTAAAGATGCGCCACAAGTAGGCAGTCGTGCCTATGACAGCCTAAATTATGCAGTAGAAAAAGGCTATCTCGTAGGAATTGACGGAGAGCTAAAAGCCGATAAGACACTAAGCAGAGCAGAATTAGCAGCAATTCTAGTCAGAGCCTATGGCAAAGATGCCGTAGCAAGCAACCCTAAGTCAGTTTAAAGATGTCAAAAAGATGCATGGTACTATGAAGACCTAGCAAAAAGCATATAGTAAAGGCTATATAAAAGGTAAGAGTACAAGCATGATGGCACCAAATGAAACAGTAAGCCAGTTAGAAGCCCCTAGTGATTATTGCGAGAGCATCAGGACATATAGATGGTCGCCAAGAGGATGTAACAGGCATTAATGAAAAAGTACCAACATGGGCAGTCAGTAATATAGGTAGCCTAGTGAAAACAGGTATTATCAAAGCAAATAGCCAAGGAGAATTAAAACCTTGGTGCTAAGATGACCAGAGGCAACTTTGCAGAAGTGATTTATCAAATAGAAAAGAGAATTGCCTCAAAAAGCCAAGAAGAGCATGCTAAGAATGCCAAAAAAGGTGATACCAATAACCCATTAGATGAGAACGGTAAAAACCCATATCTTCCTGCACCAGGCTCTAGTAGTTCAGGAAGCACTACTCATCCTCACAAAGCCTCACATGGTATTACGGAGATGCCAATGTAGATCAAAGATACTATCCATCCAATACAGGTGATGCCTTTATCCATCCACCATTTTTTTAATGCACATATAGGCATTGGTGTAGATGAAAATGGCATTATTAGGGAAATTGTAGACAATGACACTGCAAGACGTTCAGGCAATGAAGCTTTTTGGAATAATAAACAAAAATCTTATTGGGTAATTTCCAAAAAGAAATTTAATAATTTTTATAGGTAAGAACCTAGAACAAGTAAAAAGCAATGCGCATGGGACATGGTGGAGCAGATATCGTCAGTGGAGCGACCTCAAATGGACTCGCCTTACAAGAAGCGATTATTAATGCTTTTAGAGAAGAAAAATACCGATAAAGAAGCTATCTTAGGGAAGAAAGTTCTACCAAATGGCGCTAAGCTTACAGCTCAAACACCAGTAACACTCGGTAATGATACAAAGATAAGCTTTACAAGTAGTTTACCAACAGACTTTGATATTAGGTTGCATAGTGTGAGATATGGTAGTACCAATGAAGAAGTTCTAGCAGCTAGCGACTATACTTGGGATAGTACCAGTAAAACATTAACATTAAAAGCACCTAAAGCAGGGAAATACTTTGTAATATTGTTGATGCTAGCGGAAAATGGCGTTCACCAAACTTTGAGAGTGGTGGAGGCATCAACTACCCATACACCATAGTAGAAGCAAGTACAAGTAATAAGGTGATGAGCTTTAATACAAATCACCAATTACAAACAGCAGCTGGACAAATGGACAATATTTATAAAAATATTGATGAAGTACTTGTTACTGAACTAGATAGAGATGGCAATGTCGTTATGGTAGAGCGTACCAATAGACAGGGCAAAAAGTAACTGTACCAAATACTGTTGAAATCGAACCTTATGGACACCATGGTAATATTAATACAAGCTTTGATATTATCAGTCC
>BNJS01002660.1_pt1 | contig 103194 bp, 121 predicted proteins | sample 8540461 | NCBI WGS metagenome assembly BNJS01 (sample SAMD00202454, study PRJDB9452) | human saliva metagenome | isolation source: human saliva | place: Japan
AGTTTCACTTGCTTTGTTCACGCATATTCAGTCAATCTTAATATATTCCACCGATATAATCTCTATAACCTCACGCCCTTCCGGTGTATCCAAGACAACTTCATCGCCTTCGCGTGCTTTAATCAGGCTGCGTGCCAAAGGGGAAATCCATGAGATTTTGTTTTTAGCGGTATCGATTTCATCTACGCCGACGATTTTAACGGTTTGTTCACGACCATCTTCGCGCAATAAGCCAACGGTGGCGCTGAAGAAAATCTGATCCGTGGCTTCACGCGCTTCAGGATCGACGACGACGGCAGCTTCCAAGCGTTTGGTTAGGAAGCGGATACGGCGGTCGATTTCCCGCATACGGCGTTTACCGTAAAGATAGTCGCCATTCTCGCTGCGGTCGCCATTGCTTGCTGCCCAGTTAACGATTTGGACGATTTCCGGACGTTCTTTGTTGACCAGATGATAAAGTTCGTCTTTCAGTGCCTGCCAACCGGTAGGTGTGATGTAATTTTTGGTTTCGGTACTCATGATGTGTCTAAAACATAATTAAAGGCCGTCTGAACGTTAATTTTCAGACGGCCTTTATTGTAAGTCAATTTACTTTATTCTTCATCATCACTATCGCTGATACTGATGCTGTGTTCCATTTTGCTTGGATGAACTTTCAAGCCGCCACAACCTGATTTTTCGGTAGAGAGGCGGTTCAGATATGCTTCGTCGATATCGCCGGTTTGATAAACACCGTTGAAGCATGAAGAATCAAAGGATTCAATTTTTGGATTGAGTGCTTTGACTACTGCTTCCAAGTCTTCTAAGTTTTGGAAGACGATGCCGTCCGCGCCAATCTCGGCCGAGATTTCTGCTGCGCTGCGGCCGTTTGCAATCAGTTCTTCACGGGTCGGCATATCGATACCGTACACATTCGGATAGCGCACTTCGGGAGCAGCAGAAGCAATATAGACTTTGCGCGCACCTGCCGCGCGTACCATTTCAACGATTTCACGGCTGGTCGTACCGCGCACAATGGAATCATCCACCAACAAAACGCTTTTGCCGTTAAACTCGGTTTCCATCGGACTAAGTTTTTGGCGTACTGATTTTTTACGCGTTGCTTGTCCGGGCATGATGAAGGTGCGACCGATATAGCGGTTTTTAATCAGACCTTCGCGATATGGTTTTTCGAGATGGACGGCAAGCTCCATCGCGCTGGGGCGGCTGGTATCAGGAATCGGCATCACGACATCGATATCGTCGACGGGCAACTCGCGTTTGATTTTTTCCGCCAAAGAAACGCCCATATCCAGACGCGCCTGATAGATGGATACGCCGTCGATGACGGAGTCGGGACGCGCGAAATAGACGTATTCAAAGAGACAAGGGCTGAGTTTGACTTTATCGCTGCATTGACGCGACACGATTGAACCGTCAAAGCTGACAAACACGGCCTCACCCGGCTGGATATCGCGTTCCAAATCATAGGCAAGCGCATTGAAAGCAACTGATTCAGAGGCAACGGCATACGATTTTTTACCGGATTCATCGGTTTGCGAACCCAATACCAACGGACGGATACCGTGAGGATCGCGGAAGGCAACCATGCCATATCCGGCAATCATGGCTACGACACCGTATGCGCCGCGCACTATGCGGTGTACTTCGGAAACGGCGTTGAAAATATTGTCGATGGTAAGTTGATAAGGGGCTGTATTTTTAGAGACTTCGCGGCGTAATTCGTGCGCGAATACATTGAGTAGAACTTCAGAATCGGAGCTGGTATTAACGTGGCGCAGGTGTTTGTTGCATACGTTTTCATACAGCTCTTCGGTATTGGTCAGATTACCATTGTGTGCTAAAACAATGCCGAATGGGGAGCTGACATAAAACGGCTGGGCTTCTGCACTGCTGCCCGCATTGCCTGCAGTCGGATAGCGGACATGTGCAATGCCAGCATTACCGATCAAGTCGCGCATATTGCGGGTACGGAACACTTCGCGCACCATGCCTTTGCCCTTGTGCATATGAAATATATTGCCTTCGGCAGTAACAATACCTGCTGCGTCCTGACCACGGTGTTGCAACATCTGCAAACCATCATACAACATCTGATTGACCGGCTCATGACTAACCAAACCTAATACACCACACATATCGTGCTTCTCCGAGTTTGAAGATTAAATGGGTAAGCCGTCATTATAAAATAATTTAGATGAGTTTGCTCGAATTGTTAACAATATGATGCTAAATTTACGCAAATAAAAACGGATTCAGACGACCCATAGGCCGTCTGAATCCGTCAAACTCAATCATCCAATTCTTCAACTTCAGCTGCTTTACCCGAAAGATGCGGCATTGCGGTATCTTTTCCAGGCAAATAAGGCATTGCAGCATCGGCAAGTGATTCAAAATACGGAATTGTGTGCGAACTTTGCCACTCTTCCGTTTTCGGCAAATCAGTGTGTGAAAAAACCATCACTGCCAGTGTCACCAAAATCACACCCTTCACTGCACCGAATATGCCACCAAGCAAACGGTTAATGCTTCCCAGACCAACGGCAGACATCAAACTGCTTAACAGCGATCGTGCCAGTTTCTGCAACAGCCAGGCTAGAAAAAACACAGCGGCAAACCCCATCGCAACCGCCAAGGAATGCGGCTCAACCGATTTAAAGACCACATCGGCAAACGGCACGGCAAGCGTTCTGGCTGCAATAAACGATACCACCCACGCCACCATCGCCCCTGCTTCGGCAATAATACCCCGTGTCAACGAGATAATGATGCAGATGACGATGACGGCGGCCGCCAACAAATCGGCAACAGGCAAATTACTCACTGGTCACCTGACCGGCAATGCCATGTACACGCAATTTGTTCAAATCGCGCTCTGCATCGCGTGCATTTATAACTGGCTGATTTCACGCGATACACCTTACCTTTATCGGTCATCACTTCAGTAATGGTCGAATCAATACCTGCGGCTTTCATTTTACGTTGTAGGCTTTGCGCACGTTCTTTTTCAGCATAACCAGCCTGAATGGCGGCTTTTTTCGCAGGCTTGGCTTCTGCTGTTTCTTTTTCAGCTTTAGGTTTGGCTTTTTCAGACGGCTTCTCGGCAGTTTTTACCTTATCGGCTTTTTCTGCTTTGGCCGTTTCTGGTTTAGCCTTTTCATTTTTTGGTTTTTCAACTTTGGCTTCTGCTTTCTTGGCAGGCTCGGCCTTGTCTTTTACGCTGTCTTTGCTGTTTTTGGCAGATTTACGTTCGGCAATGGCTTTCTCTGCTTTTTCCAATTGAGCCAATTTATTGCGTTCGGCAGCGGCTTCGCGCTCTGCTTTTTCAGCACGCGCTTGAAGTGCGCGTTTTTTAGCTGCCAATGCGCTTTCTTTCTCAGCAGCTTCCTGTTGGGCTTGTGTTTTACGGGCTGCAGCAGCGCGTTGTTCAGCCTGACGTTGGCGGCGCTCTTCTGCTCGGCGCTCCGCAGCTTCACGCTTGGCAGCCTCGGCGCGTTGAATACGTTCGGACTCTTCCAAGCCTTTAATATTGCCGTCATCCAAAGTATCGTTGATCAAAACCAACGGCTCGCCAACATCTTCGGGAGCAGATTCACGGTTTGGCTTCAGCACTTCAACCGGCGCATTGTCTTCTTCGTCGCCTGCATTTTGCGGTTTATTTGATGCTTCGGCATCCGCATGGCGGGCAGCCTCCTCAGCAGCAGCGACATCCTCTTTATTCGGCTCTAAAACAACGGCCTTGCTCGGCTCGTCAGCCGTTTTGACTTGGCTCTGACCGACAGGCGCTTCTTTAAACGGTGAATTTTTATCGTCGCCGGAAGTCAGCGCCAGACCGAACAGCATACCCGATGCCACCACCAAGCCGGAGGCCAAGACCAAGCGACGGCGGTTGCGACGTTTGAGTTGTTCGTAACCGTCTAAATCGTATCCGTTTGGAGTTTCTTTTTGTTTATTGTCGGACATGATAATTTCCTCGTTAGTGTTCTTTCAAAACAGCCATTACATCGGCAACAGTATGGAATGAGCCGAAAACAACGATTCTATCATTTTCGGTTGCTTTAGCCAAAGCAGCGCGGTAGGCAGCAGCGACAGTTTCAAAAACATTTACATTGTCGATGCCGTGTTCAGCCAGTTTGGCCTGCAAAGCCTCCACCGTCATGCCGCGCGGCACATCTAAAGGCGCGATATTCCACTCGTCAAACTGGTCTTTAACGATTTCCAGCACGCCATCAATATCTTTGTCGGACAACATACTGAATACGGCGGTACGTTTTTGGGCAAAGGCAAGGTTAATCAGGCTGCGGCGCAAAGCACGGGCTGCGTGCGGATTGTGGCCGACATCCAAAACCACCAGCGGACGACCGGGCAAAACTTGGAAACGTCCAGGATTCTCAACCAACAGCAAACCGCGTTTAATCGCGCCGATATCAACCGGCAATTGTTCGTTCAAACATTCCAACACCGTCAATGCACACGCGGCATTGGACAACTGATAGGCACCGCGCAAAGCAGGAAACGGCAAGGAATTGCGGTTACGGCTTTGGCCGTCTGAAGATTGAGGATGGAAGCGGTAGTTCCACTGTACGCTTTCCATTGATGCAAAATCAAAATCTCGCTGAACCATCAACAGTTTTGCGCCAATTTCTTCTGCGTGTTTAACCAATGATTCAGGCGCAGGATTCTGACCGCACACGGCAGGCTTGCCGCTACGGAACACTCCGGCTTTTTCAAAACCGACCTGCTCGACAGTATCGCCCAAAAATGCCTGATGATCCAAATCCACGCTGGTAACGACCGAACAGTCGCCGTCAAATACATTCACGGCATCCAATCGTCCGCCCAGACCGACTTCCAAAATCATTACGTCCACATTTTCACGCATGAAAATATCGACGGCCGCCAAAGCATTAAACTCAAAATACGTCAGCGAAATTTCGTCGCGCGCCGCTTCGATACGCTCAAATGAGGAAACAATCAATTCATCTGAAACCGGCTGAGTGTTGATGGCGATTCGTTCGTTGTAACGCAGAAGGTGCGGACTGGTCAGCGTACCGACTTTAAAACCGGCTTCTTTATAAATATGCGACAAATAGGCGCATACGGAACCCTTTGCCATTTGGTACCCGCCACCACGACGACAGGACATTGCGGCACCAAATTCATGCGTTTTTTCACTTCTCCCACGCGTTCCAAACCCATATCGATAAGGCCGGAACTATGGGCAGTCTCCAAATGAGAAAGCCAGTCTTGTAATGTTTTCATTGTATTTATCGCTTCAAAAGGCCGTCTGAAACAGCCGTTTAATCCATATCTGCCGCAAGTTCTGCTTTGTCTTCTTTTTCCCGGCACCAGCGCGCCCACACTTTCAGACGGCGGTAGGCATCGCGGTCGGCCATATCGGGCAAGATGCAGTGTTTGACCATTTTCCCGTCAACATTCCATTGCAAAAACAAAGCATAAACCGTCAACATACTGCTGTCTTGCAAAACCGCGCTTCTTCCCTCTTCCTCGTCATTCAAAGTAAACCGTCGCACGGTATTGACGGTCGATGATGATTTTTCTGACCGCATTTTGAGTCGTGAAAATTAACGCTGCGCCAAGCATAGGCAAAACTGCCGGCCAACGCCGCCAAACCCAGCCACATCATCCAGCCGTAAAACTCGGCAAGGCATAAGGCCAACGCCGAAAGGTGTAAGAAGACAATCAGAATTTTCAAAGAACGCGAGGGCTTTAAGGCCGTCTGAAAACTTCGCACGGCTTTACATCATATTGTCGAAAACAGGCGTAATGTTCAATTCCGCCTCTTCCATATCCAAAACCATATCGTGGATTTCGGTATCGAAAAATTCCCAAAAAGCCTTCAAACTCATGTCTTGCGGCCATTTGCTTTTATCGATGTCCCAGCCTGCCAATTCGGCTTCAAAAATCTGCTGGTAGCGTTCGTCAAAATAGGAAATGACGGATTCGGGTTCGTCAAATTGCGGCACAAGGAATACGGAGCAGTTGGTGCGCAGTTGCTCGATGGTCAGGTCGGGCATATTTTCATCGGCAGATTTCAGCCATTCCAAAAAACGGGCGGTCGGCTTCAGCACGACAGCAGTACGGTCAACAAAATACATTATTTTCAACTTTCAAAATCATTCAAACCGATCATGCCGTCTGAAATTTCAGACGGCCCGAGTTTAATGTGTCATCACCTGTTGCAGGAATTGTTTGGCACGCTCGTGTTTCGGATTGGTAAAAAATTCTTCCGGCGTTTCATCTTCCAGAATCTGGCCTTTATCGACAAAAATCACACGGTCGGCGACTTCGCGCGCAAAACCCATTTCATGGGTCACACACATCATGGTCATGCCGCTTTCCGCCAAGTCTTTCATCACTTTCAATACTTCGCCGACCATTTCAGGGTCAAGCGCGGAAGTCGGCTCGTCAAACAACATCACGCGCGGCTCCATCGCCAAACCGCGTGCAATCGCCACACGCTGCTGCTGACCGCCGGAAAGCTGACCGGGCAGCGCGTCTTTTTTATGCGCCAAACCGACGCGTTCCAAAAGCTCCATCGCTTTCTTTTCCGCCTCTTCACGGCTTTGGTTTTTCACTTTCATCGGAGAAAGAATAATATTTTCCAAGACAGTCAAATGCGGATACAGATTGAATCCTTGGAACACAAAACCTACTTCTTCGCGCACTTTGTTCAAATCGGTTTTCGGATCGGCAACATTGATGCCGTCCACCCAAATCTCGCCGCTTTCAATGCGCTCGAGTTGGTTTACCGTACGAATCAGCGTAGATTTGCCACTGCCCGAAGGGCCGCATACAACGACCACTTCGCCTTGTTTGACTTCCAGATTCACGCCGTTGATAACGTGCAAATCTTTAAAATGTTTGTGTACATTTTTGAATTTAATCATGTTTATTTGACATTCTCTAAAATTGACCAGATTTTGGACGGCCTGTTTTTAATCTGTTTGGCGTAATGCTCGATTTTCTCACTGTTGTCCTTGGTATAAATGCCGCGACACAATATATCCAATGCATCTTTGTTCAAGTCGCCATAACGGTTGTTGGTATATACCGACAGGATGCAGGCTTTCAGGGGATGGAAGGGAACGCCGTATTTCTGCGCATTGTCCCGATTTCCAAACAGCCATGCGGTATCTGCTAAAGCTGCGTAGTTGCTCAAAGCTGCCGCTTTAAATAATTTTTCTTTGATCAGCGGATAATTTTTCTGCTTCTGATTTTCCAGTTTGAACACTTCATTCATCAATTTTTGTGAACCGTTAGGCGCAAGTTCGTCTTCTAAAGCTGTTTTATCATATTCGGCTTCAATATCATCAAGTAAGTCTTGTGCCGCTCCTTCGCCGTTTTCTGCGGCTTTTTTCAGCCAATAGTAAAACTCGCTTTCTTTGAGGTTTACAGGGTCTGTTGTCATTTCCAACTGCATGGCCAGCAGATATTGCGCTTCAGCATCGCCGGCTTTTGCTTTGCGCCGCAGGTTTTCTTCTCCGCCGGTGCCTAATGCAAATGCCGTACCGGTAATAAGTACAGCCAACCCACACCAGACATATTTTTTCAACATTAAGTTCCCAACCTTTCAGACGGCCTTTTGAACCAGATAATTGCTCAATTCCACATATTTCTCAGCGGCAATGTGTTCTGCCCTGTCCTGCGGATTGATGCCGACTGCCTGCAAATCATCATCGCCGGCAAGTTCCTTCAAATTATTGCGTATGGTTTTGCGGCGTTGATGGAAAGCCAGTTTTCACCAGTTTGGCAAAATGTTCGAAAATCTTCCGCTTTGCCGATGCGGTGTTTCACCGGAATCATGCGCACCACGGCCGAATCCACTTTCGGCGCAGGATCAAAGGACTCGGGCGGCACCTCAATCAACATTTCCATATCGAAGAAATATTGCAGCATTACGCCCAGACGGCCATAGTCATTGGTTTTCGGCTGAGCCACCATGCGTTCAACCACTTCTTTTTGCAGCATAAAGTGCATATCGATCACATCGTCTGCCACTTCGCTCAATCGAAACAAAAGCGGCGTAGAAATATTGTACGGCAGGTTGCCGACAATTTTTTTCTTGCCTTCAATGCTGTTGAAATCAAACTGCAATACATCGCCTTCGTGTATCACCAATTTATCTGCAAACGGCAAGGTTTTCAGACGGCGTACGATGTCGCGGTCAATTTCGCAAACATGCAGGCGATTGAGTTTTTTCGCCAAAGGCTCGGTAATGGCGGCCAAGCCCGGGCCGATTTCAATCACGATATCATCAGGCTGCGGTCTGACCGCATTGACAATATCGCTAATAATCCGCGTATCCTGCAAAAAATTCTGCCCGAAGCGTTTCCGGGCCTTATGTTCTTTCATATCTTTCTTCAAGCAAGCTGTTTAAGGCAGTATTGTAACTTAAACAGGCGTTTTTGTCGGCACGCTTTCAGACGGCATTTGCCTAATTTTAAGCAAACGGCGGCGCTTCCAAACCCAAAGATTTCAGTAGTTGCGCAGTCTCATAAACCGGCAAACCCATCACGCCGGTAAAACTGCCCTGCAAATGTTCGACAAATACGCCGCCCAAGCCCTGAATCCCATACGCACCGGCTTTGTCCATCGGCTCGCCGCTGGCAACATAGGCTGCAATCTCCTTAGCCGTCAACGTTTTAAAGCGCACTTCGCTCGTCTGCACCACATCATAACGCACGCCTTGCCAGTAAACGCATACAGCCGTCAGCACTTGATGCGTCCGTCCGGACAAGCGTTCCAGCATATTAACTGCATCCGCCTCGGATTCCGGTTTACCCAAAATAGCCGCACCATCCGCCACCGTCGTATCTGCCGTCAATACAGCAAACTCAGGCTCTTGATCATGAGTAGTAAACCATTGCGCCACCGCAGCCTGATTTTTCTCGCAGGCCATACGGCGCACATACTCTACTGCAGCTTCGTCTTCTTTAGGGGTTTCATCAATATCCGCAGGAAGGCGGCGTACCGTGAAACCCAAATTCTCCAAAATCTCACGACGACGCGGACTGCCCGAAGCCAGATAAATTGCGTTCATTGTATTGGGTTTCCTTATTTTGAAATTTTATGCTGGCCGGACAGACGGACATAATGCGCAGAGGAATACGTCAAAAATGCCTTTTCCTCATCCGTCAGCGGACGCACTTGTTTCACAGGCGAGCCGACGTATAAAAAACCGCTTTCCAAACGTTTGCGCGGCGGCACCAAACTGCCCGCGCCTATCATCACATCATCTTCGACAACCGTATCATCCAAAATAATCGAGCCCATGCCCACCAACACACGATTCCAATTCGGCAGCCATGCAGCATGACCTTATGCCCAATCGTCACATCATCGCCGATAATCAAAGGCGAACCATCAGGCTTCGCCGCATTCTTATGCGACACATGCAAAACGCTGCCGTCCTGCACATTGCTGCGCTTGCCGATAGAAATACTGTTCACATCGCCGCGCAATACAGCATAAGGCCATATCGATACATCTTCCGCCAGCGACACTTCGCCAATCACTACCGAAGTCTCATCTACAAAACAAGACTCATCAACCGAAGGCACATAATCCAAAAACGCACGAATAGGGTTTGCCATTTCCAATATCCTTTTCTCAAAACCAAAACTGATCAGGCCGTCTGAAAACACGGCGTAAAACGATTTTATACTACAACAATACGAAATCAAGCCAAAAAATCATCAAAAGGCCGTCTGAAACAGTTTTCAGACGGCCTTTCATCATAAACCCTTTATCTTGGCTTACCACTATTTATCATTAGCGCCCCAGCTATATTTTATGGAATAATCGTCTTCATTTCATTCTTGGAGAAGCCGATGGACACACGTTCGGGAAATTATGCAGCGCCCCTGCTGGTCGTCGGCTGCGTCGTCTTCGGCTTGGGCAGTTTGATCGTCAAATTTGTCGATGTCGGCTCTTACGCCATCGCATTTCTGGCGCTTGCTGATCGCCGCCCCTATATTCTTCCTGCTCGGGCGTTTTTTCAGACAAAAAATGCCCACGAAAAGAAAAACGGTTGGCTACGCAATCTTATCCGGCGTTTTCCTCGCATTCGACCTCGCACTTTGGCACGAAAGCATTCACGCCGTAGGTCCCCGGCATTTCCACCTTGCTCAACAGCCTGCAGATTTTCTTTTTAGCCGCCATCGGCTTCTTCTTTTATTCGGAACGTTTAAGCACCCTGCAAATTTTAAGTTTGATATTGGCTACCATAGGCGTAGCCTTAATCGGCAGCCCAGAGTCCGGTCATAACGACAATGCCGCATGGGGATTTGTCAGCGGCGTAGTGTCCGGTGCCATGCTGGCCCTGTCTATGGTCTTTGTACGCAAAACCCATGAGCAGGAAAAAGTCGGTTTGTTTCCGCTGATGATGATTTTAAGCTTCGGCGGCGCAATGGCGCTGGTCATCCCATCGCTGCTATTCGATGCCGTCCATCTTTACCCCAAAACTTTAAACGATGTAATTCTAGTCTCCATCTACGGCATCGTCATGCAATGTTTTGCTTGGGCATTGATTGCTTACGCCATCCCGCTTTTATCCTTGTCACTGACCGGCCTACTACTGCTCTCCGAACCAGTCGCCGCCATGTTGATCGATTATTTCTGGTTGGACAAACCGATTAATACCGTCCAATGGAGCGGCGCCACTTTGACTTTATTGGCGATTTATTTAGGTTCGTTAAAAGACAAAAAATAGATACAAAAAGGCCGTCTGAAAAATTTCAGACGGCCTTTTTTATATAATGAAATACTTAGACTCAAACCAAATTTAACAGAATTAGTTTAAGTTATATAAATCCATTAAATTATTTTTTAAAATGTTTTCTCAAAATCTATGAATACACGATTTTTAGAATAACTATTAAGCTCACCAATATTACTGTTATTTTTTGTATATCGCCAATTTAACCTTGGAGTAACACCTAGCACGCTTAATTTATTGTGCCAAATACTTAAATTAGTAATAGTTACATTATCTTTGCGATGACGATCAGTAAAAATATAATGCTTTCCATCGAAAACGTTCGTGATAGTGGTTGATTATAAGTCTGCTATTCAGGTTTTTGCCCCAAGTCTGCCCCCAACCAACATATCCCCCTATACGTTTAGAGCTACTACCAGCATAATGTTTTACTTTATCACGAGCATAGTTTAAACCACCTAAAAAGTAAGTATCATTGTTTAAAAGGTAAGTAGCACCTACTCCGATTTGATAATCTTTCCCCTGTCGTTCAGTATATGCATAATCTTTTTTTGCTATTGTACTGTTAGCGGACAAACGTAAATTTGGCGTTATCCAATTTGAAATGCCTAAATCTACACCTGCACGTGTGTAATAAGGATGATTTCCATAACGACGTTTTTCTAAAAATGGCATAACATAGCCATCTGTTTTAAAACTTTTATTTTTATAACCCAGGCTTATTCTTACTACTTGATCATCATAAGCATGATTATCCCAATAAGTCACACCATCTATATCACCCGACATAGCTAAGTAGTGGTTATCTTTAATATTATCATCACGATTAATAGATAACGAATAATTAAATCCATGTCCTTTTTGCGGTAAATAGTCAGGATTCTTTTCAAATGCTAAATTACCAAATTGAGGAAGATGAATTTCGCGTTCCGTTGAAACATTATTGATATTGCTGTCTTGGATATAACTTAGACCACCTGAAATTTGCCATTTCTTTTTCTTCATAGCATCTTCATAAAGTGCGATAGTCGGAAGTACATCTTCAGGAAGCCCCTGCTCCTTAGCTGTATTAAATTCATGTTTCGCATTACGAGTTTGTCTATCCTCATAAAGCATAGCAGCTAAATCTAGACGGACAGTAACAAGATCAGAATTCTGAGCGAGAATAGAACGATAAAGTTTAATAGCTTTTTTATATTTCCCTTCAGAGCGCCAAATTGCACCTTGCGCATAGGCCAATAAAATAGGATCGTGCCCGCTCCATTTTCGATATATCGGCAAGAGCTGTGCTGCTGATATATAATTTCGCATTTGTAAAGCCTGATTTAATAATGGCTCTGTCAACTCTGGTTGCTTGGCTAAATCATCTAATGTCAACGTTTGACTAGACTCTTCTAGAGAAGTACCGTCATTGTCTGAAAATAATTTATCTTGCTCTGATACTTTAGGAATAGCCATCTCCTGAATTCTTTCTACCTGTCGATCAGCTACAGTTTCAGGATTCGTCATAATTTCAGCAGACACCATTGAAGGAACTAGCGTTCCCAGCATAAAAATGAATGAATAAGACTTCATAAATCTATTTCTTAAAATTTAAGTACTAATAGTTAAATTAAAATTTTATCTATTGGTATTTTTCATCTTAAAAACAATAAGCAGCAGATGCTAAGCTCCTGCTGCTTATTGTTTAATCAGCGTTTTAACGCTTGCCAATAAAACCAATATTATTTTCACCATGGCTGGTCGTAATTTTTAACACACCACCCACTTCTTCAGCATTTGGGCCAGCAAAACGTATGTCACCTTTACCATAAATCACTTTATTTTCACCTGGATTTTTTCCATTCATCCAAACAGTGATATCGTTAGCAAGTTGTTTGCTTCCCACTAGAGAGACTTTTTGACCTGCAGTTGCAGAAGGCATTCCACTTTCTGTTTTTACATTACCACTAGCGAAATATACATCACGTTTATCATCTAAGCGACGATTGGTAATTGCTCCATTAAAGGTAACATTATTACTTAAAACAGTATTGTAAGCCATGTTTGGTTCATGGAACTGCGCAGTCATATTCATCACGCCGTCTTGTTTACCGTCTCTGCTAGAATAAGCAACACCTGTATATTTAGCAGATAATCCTTTTTTAGTCTTCATATCATAGACATTGGCGACCATACCATTCTCAGTAATAACTCGGTCAAAAATGCCGATGTTAAATGGAGTATTAACCCCATAAGTACCATCGCCATTTTTATAGCGCCATGCAGTTAATGAGAGATATTGTTGGTTAAAACCATTGGCTTGTCCAACATCATAAGTATAAATTGCACGAACTTCATTTACCTTTCCATAGTGCAATGCACTAAACATTTCAGCAATTACACGTTTATTTTGAAATGCTCCTAATGCCTTATTATTATCAATACCGGTATGAATTGAATATAATGACACCTCGGTCATTTGCCCTTTATCAGCGACAATCTTCAACCTACCATCTTTTTGTGTTACAAGAAAATAGCTACCTGCAGGGTAAGTATATTGTTTATCCGCAACCCAACCCAAAGCTTTAAGCGCATCTGCGCGCTCTGGATTTACTTTTGCTGCTTCTGAGCTAACTTTAAATGTAGTAGTTTTATCCAAAGTAAAGCGATATGCATATTCACCATTTTGATTAACATATAATTCGTCATCCGGATTATTATCAAAATAATTATTCAAAGAATGTGCATATTGATAACCTTTACTAGGTTTGGTAGATATGTTCCATATCGGATTACCCTTATCATCTAACTTATATTCTACATCAGCTAATACACGGCGCCCTTTATCTAAAGAAGTTTTATTATCTGCATTAGTTTCAAAATTATTAAACCATTGTGTATAACGACTGCCCCCTACACTATCCAACTCAAATTTACTGGCCGCTTGGTCTAAGATATTAACGCTACTACCCTGTTTAATTAAAATACCGTTTGCATTACGCTTATCTACACCAATTAAATTTCTTGAATTTAATGGTGTATCAATTTCATCATAACCATACTCTCTCTTAATATATCCATCGATTTTATTTATTTTATAGCGTGTTGCCACTCCTCCCAATATAACCGTTTGAGGGCGTAAAAGTTTATATTTGCCACGCCCCCCAGAAGTTTCGATAATATGTGCACTATCATAAACAAAAGTATTCTCGGAAGCTTTCTCCAACAATGGGTTCGCAGCAAAGTTATTTGCAATAAAACCTGTGTCTACTTCAGCTTGACTAAATTCAGCAAATTTATATCCTTCTTTTTCTACTGTATCATTCAATCTAAGAGTGACTAATTTATTCTGAATATTTTTAGAAATTTGCTCATTAATTTGAGCTAAATTATCTTTGCCAGTATTAGGTTTGCTTGCATTGTCCTTACCGGCGTTATCTTTACCTGTACTAGGCTTGGTTGCATTATCCTTACCAGCGTTATCCTTACCGGTATTGGGTTTATTTGTATTATCCTTACCGGCGTTATCTTTACCGGTAGTCGGCTTAGTTGCATTGTCCTTACCGGCGTTGTCTTTACCGGTAGTCGGCTTAGTTGCATTGTCCTTACCGGCGTTGTCTTTACCGGTAGTCGGCTTGGTTGCATTGTCCTTACCGGCGTTATCTTTACCGGTAGTCGGCTTGGTTGCATTGTCCTTACCGGCGTTATCTTTACCGGTAGTCGGCTTGGTTGCATTGTCCTTACCGGCGTTATCTTTACCGGTACTAGGCTTGGTTGCATTATCCTTACCGGCATTGTCTTTACCGGTATTAGGTTTGGTTGCATTGTCCTTACCGGCAGTTATCCTTTACCGGTATTGGGCTTTGTTTGCATTATCCTTATTGGAATTACCTTTGTTGGTATTATTACTAATATCATTAGGTGCTACAGATGGACTTGTCGGTGAACCCGGTTCTCCATTCGAACTAGCACATGCAGCTAAAACAGCTGCACAAATACCTGTTAATACAAAATGAGTAATAGGTGATTTCTTCTGAATAAACATAAATATAATCCTTATCAACTGAAAGTAACTTTACTTAAAATAACTAGATTATTTACTACTAATTTAAAAACTAAATATAAACAATACTTACGCCATTGTGATATTATAAACGAATATAAACAGCTTTACTTAATTAACGTTTGTTAATTTTTGAAAATGTACTTATTTTGATTAATTTATAATTATCAAATGCCTAATAATCTCTTAAGTCAACAATATTTCAAGCCCATCTTTTAATATTCAATTTAATATTCATCTAAGACACAAATTTTAAATTGCTATAAAAAAGGTCGTCTGAAAAATTTCAGACGGCCTTTTAATCTGTTTATTGCTTATTGAATGCTGGTACCGATACGGCTGAGTTCGCCAAAGTTCATCCAAACGAAAGAAGGCTTTACCGACGATCAGTTTGTCATCGACAAATCCCCAATAACGGGAATCGGCGCTGTTGTCGCGGTTGTCGCCCATCGCGAAATAACGGCCTTCAGGAACTTTACAGATAAAGCCATTGCCGTCTTCTGCGTATTCGCAATTTTCCAAACCGCTTGTTTTCAAGCGAGTAATTGCTTTCAGGCATCACTTCGGAGGTGTATTTGTTCAATACGGCAATAGATACGGAAGGCTGACCGGCCTCTTTGATAACGTCAAAGTTTTTGCCGTTTCAAGGCCGTATGAAAACGCTCAAGCGTATGAATCATAGACGGATCGGTATCATCTGCGTATTGATAATTGCCATTTGGTTTTTCGGAAATAATTTCACCGTTAACAGTCAAAACCTTATCACGGTATTCCACAACGTCGCCCGGAATACCGACGATGCGCTTTGATGTAATTCATCTCAGGCTGAAGTGGGTAATTGAACACCACGACATCGCCTCGGGCAATGTTGCCGACAGGGATAATGACCTTATTCAAATCGGCAGGCGGATACCGTAAGAAAATTTGTTCACCAAGATAAAATCGCCTTTGACCAAGCCCGGACGCATGGAGCTGGACGGAATTTGGAATGGCTCGGCAATAAAGCTGCGCAACACAAAGATAACCAAGATGATGGGAAAAAAGCCGCCCATGTAGTCGGTAAAATGCGCATTGTCTTCGCCGGTCTCGCTTTTTTTCAGACGGCCTTTATGGATTGCCCAAACCATGCCGGTAAACACGACAAACACCAGCAATACGGCGGTAAAGCTCATAAATTCAGACAAAATGCCGAATACGCCGACCATGCACAGGAGGTAACTCCATTGCAGGCCGGAGCTCCATTCGCCGTTTTCCTGACGCTCTTTACTGCTTTTGAAGTTGAGGACCAAGCCGGCCAGCAGTACAACGATTGCGCCTAAAGTCAGATTTATACTCATTATTTATCACTCACTTGCAGAATCGCCAAGAACGCGCTTTGCGGGATTTCTACATTGCCCACTTGTTTCATACGGCGCTTACCTGCTTTTTGTTTTTCGAGAAGTTTTTTCTTACGCGTAATATCGCCGCCGTAACATTTCGCTAAAACGTTTTTACGCAGGGCTTTGACGTTTTCGCGGGCGATAATCTGGCTGCCGATGGCGGCTTGGACGGCGATGTCGAACATTTGGCGCGGAATCAGCTCACGCATTTTCGCTGCCAGCTCGCGACCGCGGTGAACGGCGCTTTGACGGTGGACAATCAGGCTCAGGGCATCGACTTTTTCGCCGTTGACCATAATGTCGAGCTTAATCAAATCAGACGGTTGGAACTCTTTGAAATGGTAGTCCAACGAAGCATAACCGCGCGAAGTGGATTTGAGTTTGTCGAAGAAGTCCATCACGACTTCGTTCATCGGCAAATCATAAGTCAGCATGACTTGGCGGCCCATGTATTGCATATTGACCTGAACGCCGCGCTTTTGGTTACACAAAGTCATGACGTTACCGACATATTCCTGCGGCACAAGAATGGTCGCAGTAATAATCGGTTCAAGAATGGTTTCGATAGTGCTGATTTCAGGCAGTTTGGACGGGTTTTCAACTTCGATTTTCTCGCCGTTTTTCAACACAACTTCATAAACCACCGTTGGTGCAGTGGTAATCAAGTCCATATCGAACTCGCGCTCCAAACGCTCCTGCACGATTTCCAAGTGCAGCAAGCCCAAGAAGCCGCAACGGAAGCCGAAACCCAATGCTTGGGAAACTTCAGGCTCAAATTTCAACGAAGCATCGTTCAGCTGCAATTTTTCCAACGCGTCACGCAAAGCTTCATAGTCGTGGCTTTCTACCGGATAAAGGCCTGCAAATACTTGGCTTTGTACTTCTTGGAAGCCGGGCAGCGGCTCAGAGGCAGGGTTGGCAACCAAAGTAACCGTATCACCGACTTTCGCCTGTCCCAATTCTTTCACGCCGGTAATCAAAAAGCCTACTTCGCCGGCTTTGAGTTCTTGTTTTTGAACTGATTTCGGCGTGAATACGCCCAGCTGCTCAACCTGCGTTTCCGCCTTGGTGCTCATAAAGCGCACTTTGTCTTTCAGCTTGATGGTGCCGTTTTTCACACGAATCAACATGACCACGCCGACGTAGTTGTCAAACCACGAATCGACGATCACCGCTTGCAGCGGCGCATTTTCATCGCCGATAGGCGCAGGGATTTTGGCAACGATTTCTTCCAAAACATCTTCCACACCAATACCGCTTTTGGCGGAACATTGAACCGCACCGACAGCATCAATGCCGATAATGTCTTCAATTTCCTGCTCCACGCGATCGGGTTCTGCGGCAGGCAAATCGATTTTGTTCAAAACAGGCACAACTTCCACGCCCAAATCAATAGCGGTATAACAGTTCGCCACGGTTTGCGCTTCTACACCTTGAGACGCATCAACCACCAAAAGCGCGCCTTCGCAAGCCGACAGCGAACGGGAAACTTCGTAAGAGAAGTCAACGTGTCCCGGAGTATCAATCAGGTTGAGCTGATACACCTGCCCGTCGCGTGCTTTATAGTTGAGCGCGGCGGTTTGCGCTTTGATGGTAATGCCGCGCTCTTTTTCGATGTCCATGGAGTCGAGCACCTGCGTACTCATTTCGCGCAAATCCAAACCGCCGCAGTATTGGATAAAACGGTCGGCAAGCGTCGATTTACCGTGGTCGATGTGGGCAATAATGGAGAAATTCCGTATGTTTTTCATATTGTTATTAAGATAAATGCAATTAAAGGCTGAAAGGCCGTCTGAAAAAACAGGGATTCGGTTTTCAGACGGCCTTAGAATAAGGTTGAATCGTTCCGTATTCTAACGGAAATTCAACGTTTCTGCATGATTTTATAGCGATTTGACAATCTCGGTCACCATCTTCGCCGAGCTGACGGCCGCCGTTTTCAAAAACTCTTCAAAGCTGATGTCCGCTTTCTCATCTGCCGAATCGGATACGGCGCGAATAATCACAAACGGCACTTCCAACTGGTAACAGGTCTGCGCAATCGCTGCTGCTTCCATTTCCACTGCTTTGACCTCAGGGAAATGGCTGCGGATTTCCGCAACACCTTCGCTGCTGTGCACAAAACGGTCGCCACTGACAATCAGGCCTTGCGTTACGGCCGCACCTTCAAACACTTGCGCCGCCTTTTCTGCTTGGCGAATCAGGTTTTCATCCGATGCGAACACAGCAGGAAGTTGCGGTACTTGTCCCCCAAACATAACCAAAAGCCGTTACGTCAACATCGTGATGCGCCACAGTTTCGCCGATGACCACATCACCGACCTTCAGGCCCTTACCCAAACCGCCTGCACTGCCGGTATTGATGACGCAATCCGGTGCAAACTGATGAATGACCCAAGAAGTCGAAACCGCCGCATTGACTTTACCGATACCGCTCAAAACCAATATCATGCGTTTTCCGGCCAATTCGCCTTCATACGCCGAGAATTTACCGAAGGACACATGCTTGACATTGGCCATGCTTTCACGCAAAAGCTCGATTTCCTGTTCCATTGCGCCGACCACGGCAATTGTTTGTACTGACATCTCGTTACCTTTCCATTCACTAATCGGGCAACATTATAACAGCAGAATTTAAAATCACAGGGATACTGAAAAATCTGCTATATTCCCAGAACGACACTCAATTTAAAACAGATTGACGCTCGAGCTGGCAAACAGCAAATAATAGTTACTTCTGTTACAATTGCTATCAATAAAATAACTCTATTTTTAAACTATCTAAATTCTTATGTTTGACGAAAATACTCCGGACGCAAAAGAAGAATTGTTCGCTTGGCTACGCCATATGAACAAATACAAAGGCTCCGACCTTTTCATTACCACCAATTTCCCGCCGGCCATGAAAGTGGACGGCAAAATCACGCGACTGAGCGATGAGCCGCTAAGTGCTGAAAAAAATGTATGGAAATCGCTTTTTTTCGATTATGTCTTCCAAACAAATCGAAGAATTTTTCTACCACCAACGAATGCAACTTTCGCCATCAGCCTGCCCGATACCAGCCGCTTCCGTGTCAATGCAATGGTTCAACGCGGTGCAACTGCATTGGTGTTCCGCTCCATTACCAGCAATATTCCCTAAAATTTGAAACGCTCAATCTGCCCCCTATTCTGAAAGACATCGCCCTCAGAAAACGCGGCCTGATTATTTTTTTGTCGGCGGTACAGGTTCGGGCAAGTCCACTTCCCTCGCCTCCCTTATCGACTATCGAAACGAAAACAGCTTCGACCATATTATTACCATCGAAGACCCGATTGAGTTTATCCACCAACACAAAAACTGCATTATCACCCAACGAGAAATCGGCGTAGATACCGAAAAATTGGCCGATTGCGCTGAAAAACACCCTGCGCCAAGCGCCGGATGTCATTCTGATTGGCGAAATCCGCGACCGTGAAACCATGGACTACGCCATTTCCTTCGCGGAAACCGGCCATTTATGTATGGCGACACTGCATGCCAACAGCACCAACCAAGCGCTCGACCGCATCATCAACTTTTTCCCCGAAGAGCGCCGTACCCAGTTGCTGACCGACTTATCGCTCAACCTGCAAGCCTTTATTTCACAAAGACTGATTCCCCGTGAAAGCGGACGGGGTCGTGTTGCGGCGGTCGAAGTTTTGCTCAATTCGCCGATTATTGCCGACTTGATTCAAAAAGGCGAAGTCCACAACATCAAAGAAATGATGAAAAAATCAACCGGCATGGGCATGATCACTTTCGACCAAGCCTTGTATGATTTGTATGAAAACGGCGATATCAGCTATCAAGACGCCATTAAAAATGCCGACTCCGCCCATGACTTGCGCTTAGACATTCAATTACGAAGCCGTCGTGCGCAAAATGCCGGTCCAGATTTAGAATTGATTTAACAACTTCAAAGCATAAAAAAGGCCGTCTGAAACCTTACTACGAGTTTCAGACGGCCTTTATTCCATCAAATAATCAAGCCTGTTTCAATTTTGCATCGGCATCACGCAATGCAGTACGCAGACCTTCCTCGATAACCGGATGGTAGAACGGCATATCCAGCATTTGCGGAATCGTCATCTTCATTTGATGCGCCCAAGCCATCAAGTGTGCCAAATGTTCGGCAGCAGGCCGACAACTTCCGCACCAATGAAACGGCCAGTTGCTTTCTCAGCATACAAACGCATATGGCCTTTGTTGACCAACATAACGCGGCTGCGGCCTTGGTTTCGGAAGGAAACTTCGCCGATTACAAACTCATCAGGCTGATATTTCGCCGCAACTTGCGCATATTTCAAGCCGATAGTGGCAATTTGCGGACTGGTGAATACCACGCCGATTACGCTACGGCGCAAACCGCCCTCAATATTCGGGAAAATAGCGGCATTGTGACCGGCAATTTTGCCTTGGTCGGAAGCTTCATGCAGCAGAGGCAATTGATTGGATGCATCGCCTGCGATAAAGATGTGCGGAATGCTGGTTTGCATGGTCAGCGGATCGGCAACAGGCACGCCACGCGCATCTTTTTCGATATTCAGGTTTTCCAAACCGATATTGTCCACGTTCGGACGGCGACCGGCGGCAGCCAAAGCATATTCGGCATGGAACACACCTTTTTCGCCATCTTGTTCCCAATGAACTTCAACATTGCCTTCTGCATCCAATTTGACTTCGGTTTTAGCATCCAAATGCAAAGTCAACTCTTCACCAAAAACGGTTTTGGCTTCTTCAGCGACAACAGGATCGGAAATACCGCCAATCGCACCGGCCACGCCAAAAATTTCAACTTTCACGCCCAAACGATGCAAAGCCTGACCCAACTCTAAGCCGATTACGCCAGGGCCGAATACCGCCACACTCTTAGGCAGGGTATCCCAAGAGAAAACATCATCGTTCACAATCAAGCGATCGCCCAAAACTTCCCACTGTGGGAAAATCACAGGACGCGAACCTGTGGCAATCACAAAACTTTTTGCAGTAATTTGAGTATGGTCATCGATTTGGACGGTATGTTCGTCAACAAATTTTGCTGTACCCATAATGCGCTTGTCGGCTGGCCACTCTTCTACATCGCTAACCACAAAACCGACAAAACGGTCGCGTTCGGACTTCACGCGGTGCATGACTTCTTCGCCGTTTACCGTTACGCTGTCTTTATCCAAATGCACGCCAAACGGATCGGTATGCAGAGCATGATAGCGCGCTTCCGCAGCCGCAATCAGCAATTTGGACGGCATACAGCCGACACGCGCACAAGTTGTTCCGAATACATTGTTTTCAATCAGGTAAACATTGTCTGTATGAAGTCGGGCATTGCGAAATGCGCCCATACCGGCTGTACCGCCACCCAGTACTACTACATCTGCTTGAATCTTTTTCATATTTTATCCTTACTGTCTATATCCAAACCGATATTGCCATCAGGTTATCCGTTTTCAGACGGCCTAAACTTCATAAACTATCAAAATTTAAAAATTAATAGCTAATACCTAAATATCGATTTAAAACAATAATCTCAAATTCTACTTGTAAATATAGAGTTATTCAGAACGCCGATTTGCAAACGTCGTCTGAATAACTCTATATTTGAGTCTTTCAGACGGCCTTTTCAAGCCGTCTCAAGCATACAGGCAATTAGTTTTTAGCCAAGTAAGCTTCCAAGTCTTCGCTGCCGCCGATGTATTTGCCGCCGATGAATACTTGAGGAGCAGTCATCTTGCCGGTAATAGCGCGTACGGAAGTAACAGTTGCATCTTTACCCAATACGATTTCTTCGTAAGACAAGCCTTTGTCTTGCAGAGCTTTTTTAGCTTTAGCACAGAATTGGCAGCCAGGTTTGGTGAAGATGGCAACAGACTCTTGAGCTTTCCACTCAGGAGCGATAAATTTCAACATAGTGTCAGCGTCAGACACTTTGAAAGGATCGCCTGGTTCTTCAGGTTCGATAAACATTTTTTCAATCACGCCGTCGTTAACCAGCATGGAGTAACGCCAAGAGCGTTTGCCGAAGCCCAAGTCTTCTTTGTCAACCAACATGCCCATGCCTTCAGTGAATTCAGCGTTACCATCAGGAATCATGTAGATGTTGTCGGCTTCTTCTTCAGCAGCCCAAGCGTTCATCACGAAAGTGTCGTTTACAGATACGCAGTAGATTGCGTCAACACCGTTTTCTTTGAACGCGCCAAACAATTCGTTGTAGCGTGGCAGGTGAGAAGAAGAACAAGTTGGAGTAAATGCGCCAGGCAGAGAGAACACGACTACTTTTTTGCCTTTAAACAAATCATCAGTAGAAACATCTTTCCAAGTGTCGCCAACGCGAGTGTGGAATACTACGGAAGGTACTTTTTGACCGGTACGATCTTGCAAAGCCATTTTTAAGCTCCTTTAAAAATTCGGGTTAGAGAAATGAATCAATGCTTGCATTTTAATGCAGGCTTATCGATTTGTATAATTTATAGTTCAAATAATATTAATTACATCAAACTATCAATTCAATTAAACCGAAAACAGCTGTTCTCTCTAAATGAAGGCTGTCTGAAATAAAACAAGTACCTGACTGAAATTATTTTTTAGGTAAAGGCTGAACGGGAGAATCCGAAGCCACAATTTCGCCGATGGCTGTTTCCGCAATATCCTTCAAAGCATAGCGGTCTTTATCAGGCATATCTGTCGGTTTGTACTGAGGCGAGAAATCCAAACGGATACGGATTTTCTTCATAGAAACAATGCGCCATAAAGATTGAAACAGGTTTACCTCCGCATAGGATGGCAGATCCGTCCGTTGTCCTTCGTCATCATAATAGCGTAAGGTTACCGCCTGAATCGGCGCTTTCGCATCAATAGCCGATTGAAACAGGGCTGCTTAAACGGCAAAATACCCAAGCCGGAAGAGGTGCGCGCCTCGGGGAAGAAGCTGACATTCTGCCCTGCTTTCAACGCCGCACAAATCGCCTGATTAATCGGCTCGACATCACGGCGGGAATTGCGGTTAATAAACACCGTGCCGGCATTTTTACCCATTTTCCCCAAAACCGGCCAACCGCTGATTTCCTGTTTCGCAATAAAACTGCTCGGATAAACGGCGCTCATGGCAAAAATATCCAACCAAGACACATGGTTGGCCACGACCAAAGTACCGCTTACATTTCCTTGCGGCGGTATGCCGATTTCCAATTCGATATCCAAAGCATCCAACGCTCCTTTTCCCAAAACAACCACAGCGTGATTGCGTTCCTCTGCATTGTTGCCATCGATGGCACGCAAATCCCGGCCGGTTCTGAATAACCAAGCCGCCAAACGGCAAAGTCTGCCCAGTCGTTTCAAAAAAGGAGCTTTTTGTTTAGACATAAAATTTCTTCTGTATTGTGTTCATTATTTTCAGACGGCCTCTGACATTTAAGGCCGCCTGAAACTATTTCTGGCAATTTGGACAATAAAATGTTCCACGCTGCCCCAAAGTTTCTTTAAAAATCAACCCGCCACATTGGACACAAGGCTCATTGTGACGGCCATAGACCGTATATTCCTGCTGAAAGTAGCCGCTTTTTCCATCGCTATTAACGAAGTCTCGCAGCGTACTGCCGCCCGTTTCAATCGCCCTTTGCAGAACCGCTTTAACGGTTTCCACCAATAATGCGCATTCTTTCTTGGTCAACTTATTCGCCGGACGCAATGGCGAAATACCTGCCTTAAACAGACTTTCATTCGCATAAATATTGCCAACGCCAACCACCACCGCATTATCCATCAGCGCTAATTTGACTGCACGCTTTTGGGTTTTTCAATTTCTGATACAGGTAATTTGCATCAAAATCATCCCGAGAGCGGCTCCGGCCCCAGCTTTTCCAACAGAGGATGATGCTCGGCAATACCCTCATACCACAATACCGCACCAAATTTACGCGGATCGTGATAACGCAATACGGTACCGTCATCAAATACAAAATCTAAATGATCGTGTTTATCCGGCGTGGCGATACGCTCATCATCGGCGGTAAAAATCCGCAAACTGCCGGACATACCCAAATGAATAAGTAAAATACCCGTTTCAAAAGTAATAATCAAATACTTCGCACGACGGTTGCATGCCAAAACTTTGCGCCCGGCCAAAATTTGCGCCAAGTTTGGATGAATAGGCCATCTCAATTTAAACTGGCGAATAATGACTTTTTCTATCTTTTTGCCATCAATATGCGGCGCAATTCCGCGTAAAGTCGTTTCCACCTCTGGTAATTCAGGCATCATTATTCTCCAAATTCGTCATTAGATATAGGCCGTCTGAAAACTATTCGGCCAAACGTGCCGTACTTAAAGCAACCGTATTGCCATCAAATGCAGATTCCAATTCAGGCAAAGGATGGACACCAATCAGATGTTTCGTTAAAACCACACCATACACCGCCGCACACTGTGGCCACCACCTATCCCCGGCCTTTTCCATAAACCGCCAGAACTTCAAAGCAGATGGCGAATTCACCGCAGGCAGATAATCCATAAATTGCCCATATTCCATTTCAAAACCAATATCCGCAATTTTTCGTTTCAACTCAGCCAGAGCCAAGCATTGAGATTTCATAGGCAGTCTTTTGCCATCAAACCACGAGCTCAATCCCCACAAAGATTTAGGGTTAAACCCCGTCAAAATCAACCTGCCCTCGGGTTTTAATATCCTAAATGCTTCTTTGCAACACCAAATCTGCAGATGAAATTTCCAAAAGATGGGGCATCAATAACACATCCACGGAATGCGTTTCAAATGCCAACATTTCAGCATCCATCCGCACATCGCGCGGCACCACAATCATATTTTCAGACGGCCTCTGCCATATACCGCCTAATTGAACTGCCACTTGGCCATTCAAATATTGCAAATGCCGTCTGAAAAAATCCGCCTCTTTTTGAGCAAGATATTGTCCCCATTGGCGTTTGCATAAAAAAAACTTCCATTAAATGCTCCCCTATGCATCCCGACTTGTGTGACAGAATTTTAACACCACGACCACATCATACAAGCAAATTCCCTGCCCGACTTGACGATTGAATGCTGAAACGATACCATCGAAAAGACGAAATTTTATTATATATTTGATAACTCTATTTACTATGGCAAAACTAAAAACCATCGCTCTGACCGTTTCAAGCCTGTCGGCGGTTTCCGCCACAGCCTACGCGCAAAACGCTACGCCCAACCAAGTCGGCATGGCCATGATGCGCCTCAACTCCTCCCTGCTCGACCAAGCCAAAGCACAAACCTTCGGCTCTGGCAGCTTGTGGGCATCATTGCGTAAAGACTTCCGCATCAACGAAGTCAACACAGAACTGGTTCGCCGCCATGAAAACAAATTTGCTGCAAACAGTGCATATTTCGACCGCACCATCTCCCGCAGCAAACCTTATATGTACCATATTGCCAATGAAGTTAAAAAACGCAATATGCCTGCTGAAATCGCTTTGCTGCCTTTCATTGAAAGCGCATTCGTAACCAAAGCCAAATCACACGTCGGCGCATCCGGCCTGTGGCAATTTATGCCGGCTACCGGCCGCCACTTCGGCTTGGAAAAAACGCCTTTGTATGACGGCCGCCACGATGTTTACGCCGCTACCGATGCCGCATTGAACTACCTGCAATACCTGCACGGTATGTTCGGCGACTGGTCTTTGGCCCTTGCCGCTTACAACTGGGGCGAAGGTAACGTTGGTCGCGCCGTAAACCGCGCCCGTGCGCAAGGTTTGGAGCCGACATACGAAAACCTGCGTATGCCGAACGAAACACGCAACTACGTTCCCAAAACTTTTGGCCGTCCGCAATATCGTTGCCAATCCGCAAACTTTCGGCATGAATATCAGTGAAATCAGCAATCAGCCGTATTTCAAATCCATCAGCATCGACAAACCTATTGATAACAGCACAATCGCTCGCTTTGCAAACATCAGCGAAAGCGAACTGTTGGCACTCAACCCAGGTTTCAATGCCCCGGTATTTATCCCTAAAAACAACCGTCGTCTGTTGTTACCGGTTTCTGCGGTTTCCGCATTTGAAAAGAACTACCGCAATGCTAATCCAGATACCCTGATGTCTTGGGATATTTATACTTCTTTGGGCAACAAAAAGCTTAATGCCATCGCCAACGATACCGGCATGAGCGTAGCCGAACTCAAACGCCTCAATGGCCTGAGCGGCAGTGCCATTTCTGAAGGCCGCAGCATTTTGGTGGCTAAAAACTCAGCTACCCAAAGCCAAGACATTATTAACTTTATCGACAAAGACAATACGCCGGATACTTACCAATCCAATATGCCGGCTATGTCTCCGATTATTGCTTCCAATGCAGCAGAACCGGTTAAAGTCGCTCAAACTACCGTGACCAATATTGTTGCTCCTGTTGTTCCACAGTCCAGCAAACCGGTTGACTTTATTGCACGCAGAAAAGCTGGAAACGTTACTTCCGTAGCGGCAACAGAAACCAAGGCGCAGCCTCAAGTTGCAAGTGTGGAAGTAGCCACCCCTGTTGTAGCCATGACCTATACTACTGCTGAGCTTACTACTACAAATGTTGCAGAAGCACCCAAAGCAGCTATCCCTGCCGACTTGACTGTACCAACTGTTGCTACAAACGATGTAGCCCCTACTCCTGCAGTTAAATCTGTTGCTGCTGCATCGGTTCAAGAAGAGCATGATGACCTGATGGCTTTGGTACAAAGCCAACCTGCAGAGGAACCTACAGCGACTGTTGCTGAAGCGACTCCTGAAACCAAACAAGTTCAAACTGTTGTGACTGCTGAAAGCGCTCGTACAGAACGTATCGCAGCCAATATCGTTAAACAGCAAAGCCGCATCAATGCACGTCTTGCCCGTGTAAGCGGTCAACAAGACACACAAACTGCAGCACTTGCAGCAGGTACACACCGTGTGGAAGATGGCGATACGCTGTTTAACATCTCCAAACGTTACAACTTGAGCGTAGCTGATTTAATTATTGCCAACAACATCAAAGGCAACAATATCAAAAAAGGCCAAATCCTTCGTGTTACAGCTGCTCCGGCAAAAGTCCGCAGCAACCCGATTCAAAACGTTTCCTACACTGTACGCAAAGGCGATACTTTAAACACCATCGCCAACCGTTTCAATGTTGATGTCAATGATATCCGCCGTTGGAACCGCAATACCCGTACTGTGACTCCTGGTCAACGTTTGAAACTAATCGGTAGCTAATACTTGCTTCAAAACAAAGGCCGAGGCCTTTGCAAAAATAGTCTGTTAACGAAATTTGACGCATAAAAATGCGCTAAAAACTTTTCAATTGCCTAAAACCTTCCTAATATTAAGCAAAAAGTAGGAAAAATCAGAAAAGTTTTGCATTTTGAAAATGAGATTGAGCATAAAATTTTAGTATCCTATGTTATTGCAAAGGTCTCAGGCCGTCTGAAATATTCAGACGGCCTTTTTCTTTATGGTAAATAATAAATTCAATTTTTTAAAAAAATAAAATAGCTGTCTTCTTCAAGCTATAAATATCTGTTCAATAACTGCGACATAGAAAAAGAGTGTGCAAAAACACACTCTTTCTCAAACAGATTGCCATCAAGTTTTACTCTTAACACCTGCATTCAAACATATAAATTCTGTATAAACATCATTATGCCGGTGAAAAAGCATCACAGAAGAAGGCATCTTCCGGTAAAGCGCATTTTTGAGTCAGCAAACTTTGCGCACTCTCCGTCATAGCTGGTGACCCGCAAGCATAAACTTCATATTGGCTTAAATCAGAATAATTTTGTGCGGCAACGTTTTGCACGTATCCATTCTCCCCTTTCCAATCGGAATTAGGCTTAGAAAGAACAGGCGAGGATTTTGCATTTTTCAGACGGCCTATTAATGCTTCTGCTTCTTCCAATGCGTACAAATCCTCCTGCTGACGTGCCCCCCAGTAAAAATGAACCGGACGTTCGCTATTCTGATGAATCAAATCAAGCAAGATACTGCGGATAGGTGCGTAACCTGTACCCGTTGCCAACAAAATAATCGGTTTACTGCTGTCCTCTTGCAAAGTAAACGTACCCAATGGGCCTTTAACGCGGACAATGCCTTTTTCTTTAATTTTAGGCTCTGCACCAAAAATCATTTCCGAACATACGCCATTTTCACGTTTACGGATATGCAGCTCCAAAACACCTTCCTGGTCAGGAGAATTGGCGATTGAATAGCTGCGGCTGATATTACCGGGAAGCAGCAAATCAATATATTGTCCGGCATAAAATGCAAATGACGGCGCTTTAGGCAAAGCCAATTTCAACAAAGCAACATCATGTTTGATTTCAATCGTTTCAATGCGTACAGGCAAAGTGAGCACCGGCAAAGCATTCGGATTAAATCCCGGCACATTGATTTTGAGGTCGCTCTTCGCAGTAGTACAGCACAATAACACTTTGCCCTGCGCTTTTTCTTCTGCGCTGATGGCTTTATCAATATGATCGCCCATTTCAAATTCGCCACTCATCAACTCGGCCTTACATTGTCCGCAAGCGCCACTTTTACAAGAATGAGGGCAAATTTAAATTCTGACGGGTCGCGGCAGCAAGAACGGTTTCATCATCGTTTGCCGTAAATGTTATTTGATCTGATAAGGTAATAGTATGTGTCATGGTATTTAGAATAATTTTAGAATTAAAAATAAAGGCCGTCTGAAAATAAAACCTATTTTTCAGACGGCCTGTCCTATCTATCAAGCTAATTTGGCTTTAATCAGCTCTTGAACTTGAGCCGGATTGGCCTTGCCTTTACTTGCTTTCATCACTTGGCCGACAATCGCATTCAAAGGGCTTTTTCATTGCCGGAACGGAATTGCTCAATAGCTTTCGCATTGTTTGCCAACACTTCGTCCACCATTGCTTCAATTGCACCAGTGTCAGTAATTTGTTGCAAACCATGTTTCTCGATAATTTCGGCAATACCTGCTTCAGGCTCGGCCCACATTGCTTCAAAAGCTTTTTTCGCCAGTTTGCTGCTTAATGTGCCATCCGCAACTTTAGCAACCAACTCGGCAAGGCGTGGAGCTGTAATCGGGCTTTCAGCCAATTCCAAACCTTCTTTGTTCAAAGTAGCGGCAAGCTCGCCGTTCATCCAGTTTGCAGTCAATTTACCTTGGCCACAGGCTTTAGCCGCTTCTTCAAAATAGGCGGCTTGAGCGCGGCTGGCAGTCAACAGACGCGCATCATAGTCAGACACGCCGTAATCGGCAACAAAACGCGCCGCCATTTCATGCGGCAATTCAGGCATTTCATCTTTGGCTTTTTGCAGTTGGCCGTCTGAAATAATGACCGGCAGCAAATCCGGATCCGGGAAATAGCGGTAATCGTGTGCATCTTCTTTCAAACGCATCACACGGGTTTCGCCTTTTTCAGGGTCAAACAGCATGGTTGCCTGCTGTACTTTACCGCCGTCTTCCAAGATTTCGATTTGCGCTTCCACTTCATAATTGATGGCTTGTTCCAAGAAGCGGAAAGAGTTGAGGTTTTTAATTTCACGGCGTGTACCGAACTCTGCCTGACCTTTTGGACGTACAGAAACGTTGGCATCGACGCGGAACGAGCCTTCCGCCATATTACCGTCACAAATATCCAGCCAAGTTACCAAACCGTGCAACGCTTTAGCGTATGCCACGGCTTCGGCTGCGGAACGCATTTCAGGCTCGGAGACAACTTCCAACAAAGGCGTACCGGCACGGTTCAAGTCGATACCGGTAGCACCGTTCAAACCCTCGTGTACGGATTTACCCGCATCTTCTTCCATGTGCGCACGGGTAACATTGATGGTTTTAACCTCATCGCCTACTACGATTTCCAGCTTTGCCGTGTTCAACAATCGGCAAATCCAACTGGCTGATTTGATAGCCTTTTGGCAAATCAGGATAAAAATAGTTTTTACGGTCGAATACGTTTTTCTGATTGATTTTCGCATCCAAAGCCAAACCGAGTTTGATGGCTTTTTCGACGACTTCGCGGTTCATTACCGGCAATACGCCCGGCAACGCACATTCCACCACGCTGGCGTGGGCATTAGGCTCGGCACCGAATGCAGTGGATGCGCCGCTGAAGATTTTGGATTGGGTGTTGAGTTGGACGTGGATTTCCAGTCCGATTACGGTTTCCCAAGTCATAAGGGTCTTTCTGTCGAAAAAAAGTTAATCGGTTAAATCGAGTGATTCGTTTTTCAGACGGCCTGAATAAAAAACCATAACAGGCCGTCTGTAAGATAAGTTTATTTCCTGCGGCGTTGGAAACCGGGCAGTTGCCAATGGAAACGGTATGCAGTCAGACGAAACAACAATCCGCCGGCAAAGAGCAGGTTTAACGTAAATATTAATCCAGCCCAAATGCCCGAACAGATAAATCAGCCCGCCAATCAAAATGGCTACGCTGCCGTAAAGGTCGGTGCGCAAAATCATCGGCACATCATTGACCAAAATATCGCGCGCAATACCGCCGCCAACGGCAGTCACAAAAGCCAAAGAAATAACGCCGAACAGATTAAGCTGCAAAGCCATACCGATTTGTGCGCCGGTAATGCTGAACGCTGCCAAACCGATGGCATCGGCAATAATAAAAGCAGCGGCCAAATAGGTGCTGCGATAGCGTTGCACCCTTATCAACCATGCAATGGCAAGCGTGGCAAACACAACAATCAACGCATCGGTTTGCAAAAACACTTGCGGAATCCGGCCGACCAAACCATCTCGTATCATGCCGCCGCCGACAGCCGTCAGTAACGCAGTAATGACGACACCGAGTACATCCAACCGCTTGTTGTAGCCGACCAAATAACCGGAAATGGCAAACGCGGCTGTCCCAATGATTTGAATGAAGTCGGTGGCTGTCATAATTTTTAAATATCTACAATATGCAGCACCTCAATACATTCAGGCGCTTTTATACGGTTTATTTTCAGACGGCCTTGAATCATCAAGGCCCTAAAACATTATTCCGGCGCTTTAGTGTGCCAATCGCTGCTCAGCTGAACTTGATGTGCGGCACCCAAAATTTTGGCTTCGGAGAAATAGTTGCCGATAAATTGCACACCAATCGGCAGGCCGTTTGCGCTGAAACCGGCAGGCAGAGTCAGTGCAGGCAAACCGGCAAGGTTCACGGCGATGGTGTAAATATCGGACAAGTACATTTGTACAGGGTCGTGAATGTCGCTGCCGAGTTTCGGCGCGGCAGTCGGCGCAGTCGGCGCCAAAATGAAATCACATTGACCAAAGGCCGTCTGAAAATCATTGGCAACCAGACGGCGCAGTTTTTGCGCTTTCAGGTAATAAGCATCGTAGTAACCATGGCTCAATACATAAGTACCGATCATGATACGGCGCTTAACCTCGCTGCCGAAACCTTCGGCACGGGTGTTGCTGTACATTTCTTCCAAATCACCGAATTGCGCCGCACGATGGCCATAACGTACGCCGTCGAAACGGGACAAGTTGGTACTTGCTTCCGCAGAGGCGAGAACGTAATAAGCGGGAATCGATAATGATGTTTGCGGCAAGGAAACTTCAACAGTCTCCGCGCCTTGAGCTTTAAGCAAATCAATAACGCTTTGCAAGGCCGTCTGAACATCGGCATCCGCACCTTCGCCGAAAATACTCTTTAGGCAAACCGATTTTCAAACCTTTGAGCGGCTTGTCCAAATCACGGGTGTAGTCTTCTTTGTCGCGCTCTAAACTGGTGGAATCGCGCTCGTCAAAGCTGGCCATGGCGTTCAACAAAATCGCGCAGTCTTCGGCGGTTTGCGCCATAGGGCCGGCTTGGTCGAAGCTGGAAGCATAAGCAACCATACCGAAACGTGAAACCGTACCGTAAGTCGGCTTGATGCCGGTAATACCGCAATGCGATGCTGGCTGACGGATAGAACCGCCGGTATCCGAACCCAAGGCAGCCGGTGCCAAACGCGCTGCAATCACGGCAGCCGAACCGCCTGACGAACCGCCGGGAACATGTTCAAGATTCCATGGGTTTTTGGTTGGGCCGTAGAACGAAGTCTCATTGGTCGAACCCATGGCAAATTCGTCCATATTGGTACGGCCAAGAGTGACCATGCCTGCATCCAACAGGTTTTGCACGACAGTGGCAGTATAAGGAGAGACAAAGTTATCCAACATTTTGGAGCTGCATGCACTGCGCCAACCTGTTTGGCAGAAAATATCTTTGTAAGCAACCGGCACACCGGTCAAAGCCGTTGCATTACCGGCCGCGATACGCGCATCGGCTGCTTTGGCCTCAGCAAGGGTCTTATCTTGATCGATGGTCACATAGCCATTGATGGCAGGGTTTTTCGCAGCAATAGCGGCCAAATATTCGGTCGCCAATTCGACTGCGGAAATTTGTTTGGATTGCAGCAGGCTGCTGGCTTGTTTGAGCGTGTAAGCGGTCATTGTGCCGTACTTTCTATAAAACAGTTTTTTGCTTTCAAAACAGATATTGAAAACATCCGTTTAAATCAATAAATCGGGCCGTCTGAACAGAATATCCTTTCAGACGGCCTTGCAATAGGGGCTTGCCGATAAGCAAAGGCCGTCTGAAACCTTATTCTTCAATCACTTGAGGAACGATATACAGGCGGTTGCGCACTTCTGGGGCAACAGCCTGATATTCTGCAGCGTGATCGGTTTCAGTTACTTTATCTTCGCGCAGGCGCAAAGCGGCTTCGTGCGGATGCGCCATGGGTTCGATGCCGTCGGTATTGACGCTTTGCATGTTTTCAACCATGGCGAAAATGTCGTTCAACTCGGCAAGCGTTTTGTTTTTTTCTTCGTCCGTTAAAGTGAGGCGCGAGAGTTTTGCGATTTTTTCCACATCATTTAAGCTTAAAGCCATAAAAAATCCTTGTCTGATAGCAATGCCTCTTTGGGTTTGGGGTATCATTGCATTTCGTCTTCTATGAAGCGAAGAATTATAACCGAAAACCAAACAGGTTGGCATGGTGTTTTAATTCAGACGGCCTTTTAAGGGGGCATTTATCCGTCTAAAACTGTGTACCTGTTTTTCTTAATTTTAAATAATGCTAAACACATCCGGGCTGGGCCGGAATTTCAGGAATCCTATGTTTCGTCTTTTATCTCGTTTCCTCTCCAATGATATTGCCATCGACTTGGGCACGGCCAACACGCTGATTTTTGTACGCGGCAAAGGGATTGTTTTGGATGAGCCGTCCATGGTTGCGATTCAATCCGGCGCAGGCAATAAAAGTAAAATTATGGCAGTGGGCACGGAAGCCAAAAAAATGCAGGGTCGTGCGCCGCGCAATATTGAAATCGTCCGCCCGATGAGGGACGGCGTGATTGCCGATTTTGTGATTACCGAGCGTATGCTGGGTATGTTGATTAAAAAAGCCACCGAAGGACGGTCTTTGGTTCCGCCTCGTGTGGTTATCTGTGTTCCGGGCGGCTCTACCCAGGTGGAACGTAAAGCGATTTTGGATTCTGCGTTTGCTGCCGGCGCGGCAAGCGTACATTTGATTGAAGAACCGATGGCTGCCGCTTTGGGCGCAGGCTTGCCGATTGAAGATGCGGCAGGTTCGATGATTGTCGACATTGGCGGCGGTACGACCGAAATCGGTATTCTTTCACTGGGCGGAATGGCCTATTCTGCTTCTGTCCGCGCAGCCGGCGATGAATTCGATAAAAGCATCATCCATTACCTGCGCCGCCATCGCGGTGTCTTGATTGGCGAAGCTACGGCCGAAGAATTGAAGAAACAAATCGGCTCTGCCTCGGGCTTTGAAACCGAAACAGCCATGCGTATTAAAGGGCCGCGATCTGGCCGAAGGTACGCCTAAATCCTTGGCGGTTACTTCAGATGAAATCCGTGAAGCATTGAGTGAAACAGTAAATCAAATCATCCGTGCCGTCCTTCTGGCTTTGGAACAGGCTCCGCCCGAATTGGCCGGCGACATCGCCGACCGCGGCATTATGCTGACCGGCGGCGGTGCCCTTCTGCACGGTATCGATACCGTCTTGGCCGATGCAACCGGCCTGCCCGTCGGTATTGCCGACCAGCCTCTGAACTGCGTTGCCTATGGTGCCGGTAAGGCTTTGGACTATATCGGCAAATGGGATACCGTGTTTCACGGAAAACCCATAAGGTAGATGGTTATGGAACGCTCTTCTTTGCGCTTTGACGAGGCAAAAGGCCCTAAGCTGTTGCCTCGTTTTGTCGTTTATATCGCTCTGGCTGCCGGCCTAATGGTGGCTGATTACCGCTTTTCATTGATGCAGCCTGTGCGTGCGGCAGTCATGCCCATGCTCTATCCTGTTCAATGGCTGGCGAATCAACCCTGTTCAACTTTATCAATATTTTGCCGATCTCTCCCAGTCCAAATCCGAGCTCTTGGAACAAAACCGTCAGCTTCTGGAAGAAAATGGCCGTCTGAAAATCGATTTGCAGCGGGATAAAGTCAATACCGATGAATTGCGCGAATTAAAAAAACTGTACGGTTTGCAACAAAAAGGCATTCACAACGTTATCGGTGCGGAAGTCATTTCCAATGGCAAAGATCCGCTTTCCGAAAGACTGATTATCGGCAAGGGCAGTCAAGACGGCTTGAAAGTTGGCGATGCGGTCATCGATCAAAGCGGTTTGATCGGCCTGTTGACACAAGTTCACACACAAAGTGCAGAAATTGGGCTGATTTCAGGCGGACAAAGCATTGTCCCCATAGCCGTCAGCCGCACCGGCGAACGCAATTTGGCATACGGCAATGGCAACGGTTTGGATTTGCGCTATTTTCCCAACCGGCTCAGACTTGAAACCCGGCGATATTCTGCTGACTTCCGGTTTGGACGGTACTTATCCGGCAGGGATTCCCGTTGCAACCGTCAGCAAGGTTGTCCGCGCATCGGGAACGCCTTATTACGATACGCAACTGACGCCTTTGGCCGCTTTACGCAGCAGCCGTTTTGTCTTGGTACTTTCTTCCGCCCCTTCTTCCCCACGCTGATTTCATGAACGATTTTGACGATTCTTACCGTGCAGTACCGCTGCACATCATGGCGGCCAGTCTCATTGTGATGATGATACTGGACTTTATGCCGTTTTCCTTTGACGGATTCTTTTGGCTGCCTGAAATGACGGCACTGATGTTGCTGTATTGGACATTGCACCAACCGCAACGCGCAGGCATGGGACTGGCTTTTGCCATCGGTCTGATTGTCGATGCCGCAACCGCCGCGACTTTGGGCTTGCACGCCCTGTCTTACGTCGTGATGACTTATTTCATCTTAAACCGCCGCCGCCAAATCATGCTTTACGGCCACATTATGCAATTAGCCGCTGTATTGGCTGCGCTGCTTCTCAATCAGGCCGTCTTAACTGTTGCCCGTTTGTTCCTTAATCATCAGGTCATCACTTTACAAGGCTTTGTTGCACCGTTTGTCGGCGCATTGCTTTGGCCGATACTCAGCCAGCTGATGCTGATTGTGACCCGTATTTACCGCTCCCACTGAAAAGATGAAACCGATTCTTCCACGCCGTCTTTCCGGTGGTCAACATACCAAAAAACCTTCTGCTCAGGCTGCACAAGCCGACGCTTTATTGCGCCTGCTCGTTGCTTTTATCCTGATTGTTATCTTCTTTTCCATCTTACTGGCGCGGTTCTTCTACCTGCAAGTAACTCAACACAATGAGTTTTCCGGTCAAGCATCGAGCAACCGTATTACCCTGATTCCAACGCCGCCTGTACGCGGCGAAATCGTCGATATCAACGGCGTTCCATTGGCCAAAAACTATCCAGTTTTTTCGCTCGAAGTTATTCCCAGCCGCATCGAAGGCAAGATGGAAGATGTCATTGAAGCATTGAAAAAATACGTCGATATCACGCCGACAGATTTAAAACGCTTCAAAAAATACCGCGAAAGCTATCGAAAATTTGAAAATATCCCGCTCAAACTCAGACTGACCGATGAAGAGGCCGCCCGTTTGTCCGTACATCTGCGCGAATTCAAAGGCGTAGAGGTCAACTCACGCACATTCCGCGAATATCCTTACGGCAAACTGACTTCCCATTTCTTAGGCTACATCGGCCGTATTAGCGATAAAGACAAAGAAATGCTGGAAGAAGAAGGCCTGACCGCCCTCTACCGCGGCAGTACGCATATCGGCAAATCCGGCTTGGAAAAATATTACGAACACCAGCTTCATGGCATTCCAGGCTATCAGGAAGTCGAAAGACGCTTACGGCAATATCGTCCGCGTATTGAAAAATGTTCCGTCCAAGATGGGGCAAACCTTGCGCCTGGGCATGGACATCCGCATGCAGCAGGAAGCCGACCGCATTTTAGGCGACCGCCGTGGCGCATTGGTGGCCATTAATCCGCAAGACGGTACTGTCTTGGCTTTTGTTTCCAAGCCTTCTTTCGATCCCAACCTTTTTATTGATGGCATCGACAGCGATACTTGGAAAATGCTGAATGACGATTGGAAAAAGCCTTTGATCAACCGCGTTACCCAAGGCCTTTATCCGCCGGGTTCTACATTCAAACCCTTTATGGGCATGGCCTTATTAGAAAGCGGCAAAATCACTCAAAACACCACCATCCCCGCTCCCGGCGCATGGAGCATACCCGGCAGCCGCCATATTTTCCGCGACTCTGTCCGCAGCGGCCACGGCTCGGCCAACTTGAGCAAAGCCATTCAAGTATCCTCAGATACCTTCTTCTACCGTTTGGGTTACGAAATGGGTATCGATAAAGCCTCTCCGTATCTGGCGCAATTCGGTTTTCGGCCAGAAAAACCGGCATTGACCTGCCCAGCGAATACACAGGCGTTTTGCCTAGCCGCGAATGGAAAGCCAAACGCTTTTGCCAAATCTTCCGACCCGACTGCCAAAGAATGGCGCGCTGGCGAAATGGTTTCCGTCAGTATCGGCCAAGGCTACAACGCCTACACACCTTTGCAAATGGCACATGCGACAGCATCTCTGGCCAATAACGGTGTCGTTCATCAGCCGCATTTGGTCAAAGAAGTATTGGATTTCGGCGCGCGCAAAATTACCCGTATCAACCCCAATCCTGAGCGTCAAATTCCGTTCAAAGCCGACAACTTCGAATACGTCAAACGCGCAATGGAAAAGGTATTGAAACCGGGCGGCACGGCGCACCGTATCGGTGGCGGACTTGCTTATACAATGGGCGGTAAAACCGGTACGGCCCAGGTCGTACAAATCAAACAGGGCGGCCGCTACAATGCCGCAGCCCTGCGCGAACAACACCGCGACCACGCATGGTTTATCTCGTTTGCGCCATTGGAAAAACCTGAAATCGCCATTGCCGTTATTTTGGAAAACGGCGGCTGGGGTGCGTATGCCGCGCCATTAGCTCGTGAAATGACTGATTTTTATATGCTTCACGTCAAGCCGCAACAGTTTTCAGACGGCCTTGAACCAGACTCGGCCAAAACTGAAACAACGGACAAGCATCAGCCTATTACCAGCATTTTCCAATCTGCCTACGGACTGACTCCGACAAGCCCTGCCTCACAGCCGGAGGTTCATCATGAATAACACATCAGCGTGGAAAAATTTCAAATCCACCATTACAGCCCCGATTGACCCTTGGCTGTTTTTTGCCATGCTCGCCATCTACATCATGAGCCTGTTCCTGCTCTATTCTGCAGACGGGCAAGAGTTCGGACAATTGGAAAACAAAACCATCCATACCGTTTTGGGCTTTGCCCTTTTATGGATTATTGCCGTATTCAAGCCTCAAACGGCTGCCAAAGTCGCCCTGCCTGTTTACATTGTCGGCGTATTACTGCTGATTGGCGTTGAAGTCGCCGGCGTTACCGTCAATGGCTCGACTCGTTGGCTAAATCTCGGCTTTACCCGTATCCAACCCTCCGAAATCATGAAAATCGGTATTCCCATGACCGTCGCGTGGTATTTTCAACGCTATGAAGGCCGTCTGAAATGGATACATTATATTGTCGCCCTCATTCTGATTCTTGTTCCTGTCGCCCTGATTTTGAAGCAGCCCGACCTCGGTACGGCCGCGCTGATTATGGCTTCGGGTATTTTTGTCATCTTTTTTGCCGGATTGCCTTGGAAAGCCATTTTTGCCGCTATTATTGCCTTTGTGGCCGCCCTGCCGCTCTTATGGAACTACGGCATGCACGACTACCAGAAAACCCGCGTCCTCACCCTGCTCGACCCAACCAAAGACCCGTTAGGCGCAGGCTACCACATCATCCAATCCATGATTGCCATCGGCTCGGGCGGTGTATGGGGTAAAGGCTGGCTCAACGGTACGCAAACCCATTTGGACTATATTCCCGAATCAACGACTGACTTTATTTTCGCGGTATTCGGCGAAGAGTTCGGCCTGATTGGCAATATCCTTTTACTGCTGGTTTACCTTATCATTCTGGCACGCGGATTGTGGATTGCTGCGCAAGCGCAATCCCTTTACAGCCGTACTTTGGCAGGCGCATTGACCATGACTTTTTTCTGCTATGCCTTTGTAAACATGGGTATGGTCAGCGGTATTTTGCCCGTCGTAGGTGTCCCCCTCCCCTTGGTCAGCTACGGCGGTACGGCTACGCTTTCCATCATGGTGGTGCTCGCCCTGCTGATGGGTATTGCCAATGAACACAAAAACCTCCGCCGCCGTAATGCGGATAACGATGACCTAACTGAAAGCGAGGAATAATATGGAACTGGGTGTAGAAATCGGCAAGCTGCTTGTGGCATTTCTCGTGCTGATTAATCCTTTCAGCGCGCTCTCAATTTATCTTGATCTGACACAAAACCACAGCACCAAAGAAAAGCGCAGAATCGCGCGTACTGCCGCATTGGCTGTCTTTCATCGTGATTATCGTCTTTGCACTGAGCGGCGGTATCTTGTTGAAAGTACTCGGTATCAGCGTCGGCTCTTTCCAAGTCGGCGGCGGTATTCTGGTTTTGCTGATTGCCATCTCCTTAATGAACGGCAACGACAATCCTGCCAAACCCAAAATTGATCCCCATTCAGAAGAGCATCAAAAGTGCGCAACAAGTCCGCCGCAATGAAAAAGCCATTGCCGTCGTACCCATTGCCATTCCGATTACCATCGGCCCCGGCGGTATCTCCACTGTCATCATTTATTCCTCTGCCGCCAAGAATTACAGCGATATTGCCCTGATTATCATCTCCGGCTTTTTGGTCAGCCTGATTTGCTATTTCATTTTGGTCGTGGCCGGACGCATCAGCAAACGCTTGGGCACTACCGGCCTGACCATCCTCAACCGCATCATGGGCATGATGCTGGCCGCCATTTCCGTAGAGATTATTGTTGCCGGCTTAAAATCCATTTTTCCCCAACTGGTCGCTTGAAGTACAATCATCACAATAAAAGGCCGTCTGAAACATTTTCAGACGGCCTCATAAAAACATAAAAACAAAGGAGTCAACCATGTTTCACAGCACCCATGTCTTCACCGGAGAAACCATTTACCGCCGACCGGCGCAAAGCTATACCGAGTTCACCGACGAATTAAACCGCCTCCAAACCCTTCAGCAAACCTTCGTACAATCAAGCATTATCGAGCGCACCGCCCTCTTGCAGCAATTTGCCGACATCCTTACCCAAAACCAGGAACGCCTCGCTGAAATGGTTTGCGAAGAAGTCGGACGCTGCCAGCACGAATGCCGTGCCGAAATCAGCAAATCCATCGAGCTTATCTGCTACTACGTCCGCCTTGCCCCCGAACTGCTTGCCCATAAAACCATCGCCACCCAAGCCAGCCTCAGCCAAGTCCGCTTCGAGCCTTTGGGCGTTGTTTTGGCGGTCATGCCGTGGAACTATCCTGTTTGGCAGATTTTACGATTTGCCATCCCTGCCCTGTGTGCCGGCAATGCCTGCGCGGTCAAACCTGCGCCCAGTGTCGCCCGCGTCAGCGAAACCCTATTCAGCCTTGTCCCAAAAGGTTTACCGCTTATCGGCGCATGGTTGAGCCATGAAGACACGCTTAAAGCCATTGAAGATACCGATGCCATGGCATTTACCGGTTCGACCCATACCGGCCGCCTGCTGGCCGCCCATGCAGGCAAACATCTGAAAAAAACCGTCCTTGAACTGGGCGGCAGCAATCCGTTTATCATCCTGCCCGATGCCGATCTGCAACGCGCAGCCATCGATGCCTGCTATTCGCGCTTTCGCGATGCCGGACAATCCTGCAATGCCGCCAAACGCATCATTGTTACCCAAGATATTGCCGAACAATTTATCCCGCTCTTCCTTGCCGAGTGCGCCAAACTGCAAACCGGCAATCCCAAAGATCCCGAACACCACCCTTGCCCCGCTTCACCGCCAAGACTTGCGTCAAACCGTACACGAGCAGGTTCAAGATGCGGTTGCACACGGTGCGCAATGTTTGAGTGGCGGCTATATCCCTGATGGGAGAAAGCTGGTTTTACCCTGCCACGGTATTGGATCAAGTCAACCCCAAACTGCCGCGTTTGGCACGAAGAAGTCTTTCGGCCCGGTTGCCATGATCTTACGCGCCGACAATCCGGATCACGCCGTCGCACTTGCCAACGACACACCTTTCGGCCTCGGCGCCTGTATCTACACAGCCGACACGGCAAATGCATGGCAATACGCCGAAAAAATCCAAGCAGGCTCTGTCTTTATCAACCGCCACACCAGCAGCGACCTGCGCCTCCCCTTTGGCGGTGTCAAAGCTTCAGGCTATGGACGCGAGCTATCAGAATTCGGCTGTACGAGTTCGTCAACGTCAAAACCTATTGGCAAAAATAAACCGTTTCATTAACTCAGGCCATCTGAAAACCCAATTTCAGACGGCCTGATGTTTTTTTAAAGACTGGCAAAAATGTTGTATTTAAAACCCATACCAATTCTGCAAAATCAAATCGGCTCAAAAATAAGAAACCTATTTTAGAAAACAATCCATATTCCCACGTCGATTTTGAACCAGCAGATTATCGTATTCTTTATTCCGATTACTGCATTAAGCCATTTCTAAAATACTCAATAAACAAAAAGGGCCGTCTGAAATACAACTTTTCAGACGGCCTTTTCAATCAAGCAAAAATTACTGAATTACAGTTTCCCATTCAGCCAATTTAGCAGCGTACGCATCCAAGTCAGCGATTGGACGGGTAGCTACGCCGCTTTCCATAGCTGCTTTAGCAGTCGCAGAAGCAACGCGAGGCAACAGGCGGGAGTCGAATGGAGTAGGAATCAGGTATTCCGCGCCGAATTCAAATTTCTTACCGTAAGCGGCAACCACTTCTTCAGTTACCTCTTCCATTGCCAAGTCAGCCAAAGCGTATACGCAAGCGCGTTTCATTTCTTCGTTAATGGTGGTCGCGCCGACATCCAATGCGCCACGGAAGATGAATGGGAAGCACAATACGTTGTTTACTTGGTTCGGGAAGTCTGAGCGGCCGGTACCGATTACCACATCCGGACGGGTTTCTTTTGCCAATGGAGGCAGAATTTCCGGATTTGGGTTTGCCATAGCGAACACGATTGGTTTTTCGTTCATGGTGTTCAGCATTTCAGGAGTCAGCAGGTTTGCACCGGACAGACCCAAGAAGATGTCTTTACCTTTAACGGCATCAGCCAATACGCGTTGACCGTTGTCTTCGATGGCGTAGAATTGTTTGGACTCGTCCATACGGTCTTTGTCTTCGCGGGTTTTATAAATCACGCCTTTAGAGTCGCAGACGGTTACGTTTTCACGTTTCAGACCCAAATCCAGCAATTGGTTCAAGCAGGCAATCGCTGCGGCACCTGCGCCGGAGCACACCAAAGTCGCTTCTTCAATTTTGCGGCCGGTATAACGCAAAGCGTTCAATACAGCGGCAGCGGTAATGATAGCGGTACCGTGTTGGTCGTCGTGGAATACAGGGATTTTGCAACGTTTGCGCAATTCGCGTTCGATGTAGAAGCACTCAGGCGCTTTGATGTCTTCGAGGTTGATGCCGCCGAAAGTCGGTTCCAAAGAAGCGATGATGTCTACCAATTTTTGTGGGTCTTTTTCATCGATTTCGATATCGAATACGTCAACGCCGGCGAATTTTTTGAACAATACGCCTTTGCCTTCCATTACAGGTTTACCGGCCAATGCGCCGATGTTGCCCAAACCCAACACTGCGGTACCGTTGGAAATCACGGCAACCAAATTGCCTTTGGCAGTGTATTTGTAGGCAGTTTGAGGATCGGCATGGATTTCCATACAAGGAGCGGCTACGCCCGGAGAGTACGCCAACGCCAAGTCTTTAGAAGTAGCCAAAGATTTGGTTGGGGTAACGGAGATTTTGCCCGGCACGGGGAATTCGTGGAACTGCAGGGCGGCTTCTTTTAATGAATTTTCCATTTATCGATCCTGTTTGCGAGAGAGATTTTACAGCGAACAAGTCTGAAACAGGCTGCTTCAGACGTTTACTTCTAAAGTCGGTTTGTTAACAGACCGGCTTTGTAAGAGGCCGTAATTTTATCATGTTCTTTTGGTGGCGCATACCGATATTTATTACATTTGTTTTGATGTTTCGTTTTATTTGGTTTTATGTCTAAAAACTTCTGTAATAATATTTCTTCGCTACACTATCCTTCTTTCAGACGGCATTTTATTTAAACTTAAACATTCAATCCAAAATGACTGTCTAGCGCGGTTTCAATCTGATTTTTTACAGCGTCCAGACTTTGGCTGCTGTCGATGACGGCATAGCGTTCCGGCTGTTCGTTAGCACGTTGCAGATACACTTCGCGCACCCGATTGAAAAACTCGGCTTCTTCTTGTTCAAAGCGGTCTTTCTCACGCGTTTGGTTGATGCGCGCCATTGACACTTCCAAAGGCACATCCAACAGCAAGGTTAAATCTGGACGGAAATCGCCCTGCACCCAATGCTCAAGCGTGGCAATATCTTGCAAGGGAACGCCTCGTCCGCCGCCTTGATAGGCAAACGTTGCATCGGTAAAGCGGTCGGAAACCACATGCGTGCCGTTTTTCAGAGCAGGCAGAATGACTGTTTCCAAGTGTTGCTGTCTGGCTGCAAACATCAGCAGGGTTTCGGTACGCAGGCTGACTTGGGTGGCTGGGTTGAGCAGGATTTCACGCAATGCTTCTCCGGCCGGTGTACCTCCCGGTTCGCGCGTAAACAATACGGGCAGTTGGTGTTTCTCAAACCATGCTTTCATTACAGCGAGGTTGGTGGACTTGCCTGCGCCGTCTATGCCGTCAAGGGTAATAAATCTGGGTTTCATATGAATATCGTCAATTTAAAGGCCGTCTGAAACAGGGATTATAAATGTTTCAGACGGCCTATTCGGTTTATTTCTTCAAAATATATTTGCGTACGGCAGCGTTGTGTTCAGAAAGGTTGTGGCTGAACTCGCTCAAGCCCGTACCATCCATTTTTGAGACGAAATACAGATATTTTTCATCAGACGGATGGCCTGCCGCTTCAAGCGCGGCCTTGCCGGGAAGCGCAATCGGAGTCGGCGTCAAGCCGCTGCGCGTATAGGTATTGTAAGGCGTATCGCGTTGCAGGTCGGCTTTGCGGATTCTGCCTTTATATGCATCGCCCATGCCATAGATGACGGTCGGGTCGGTTTGCAGGCGCATGCCGATATTAAGGCGGTTGACGAATACGGCGGCCACATGGGCACGGTCGTCTTCGTGCGCAGTTTCTTTTTCAATCAGACTCGCCATAATCAGCATTTCGTACGGATTTTTATAAGGCAGGCCGCTTTGACGGTCGTCCCATGCTTCTTGCAGGTTTTCCCGCATTTTACGGTAGGCAATTTTGTAAATTTGAAGATCGCTGCCACCGGCATCAATTTCGTAACTATCCGGAAAAAACTGTCCTTCAGGATTGCTGCTCAAGGCATCGGGCGCCACTTCGGCCATCAGTTTTTCATCGCTCCAACCACGCGTGTCGTGGGCAATGTCGGCAGTGTTGTCGATAATACGGCGCATTTGGGCAAAACGCGCGCCTTCCAAAATTTGCACGCTGACCGAGTCAGGGCGGCCTTTTTTAATGCGTTTTAAAATATCCCAAGCCGATACTTTGGAAGACAGGCGGTAAGAGCCGGCATTGAGTTGGTTGTGTACGCCCATCACATATGCAGTGGCTACCAGCACATAACGGTTATAAACAATGCCGTCTTGAGCCAGTTTGCGGCTGACGGAAGAGATACCTTGGTTTTTAGTAATGGTAATACGGTATGGTTTGCCGTTGTCTTTCGGAACAAACAACAATGCGGCAACCACGGCGGCAAATGCTGTCAAAAATACGGCCAGCCATTTCAACAATTTTTTCAGCATGGTAGGATTCTTGGTTTGTGAACGTGTCGGGCGACAGTATAACCGAAAACAAGCGCACCACGCCCGCCACCTTCCCCAACGTATGTTTTCCTATCCCGAAAGGCCGTCTGAAACCATGAATTCCCCTTCAAAAAACACTTGGCAAAACGGCCGTTGGCTGAATGCACGCCAAACTCATTCGCCCAATTTCAGCCCGCGCGAACCGGATGAAAACGTCTCATTGGTTGTCCTCCACAATATTTCCCTCCCTCCTTTTGAGTACAACACGGGGGCAGTAGAAAAATTGTTTACCAACCAAATCAACCCTGACGAGCATCCTTTCTTCAGCATCATCCATACCCTGCGCGTCTCCAGCCATTTTTTCATCAGCCGTAAAGGCGAAACCGTCCAATTTGTTTCCTGCGACGACATGGCCTATCATGCCGGCGTATCGTCGTTTCAAGGCAGAGAAAAATGCAATGCCTTTTCCATCGGTATCGAATTGGAAGGCTGCGATTTCGAGCCTTTTACCGAAGCACAATACACCAGCCTGCAAGCCTTGCTGACCGCCATTTCCGAACATTACCCGATTCAGGCCGTTACCGGTCATCAGGACATCGCGCCGGATAGGAAAACCGATCCCGGACATTTCTTCGATTGGCCTCGCCTTCAAAAAGCAGGTTTCCCCATCCGGCGCGGATAACTTTCAGACAGCCTGAAATGATTGGCAGACATAATGCTGTCACAACCGTTTATTTTCGTTATAATTCAGCTATTCATTCGGACGCATAAAGTCCGGCTCCAACGAACTTCCCACGCAGCAAGATTCCGCACCCTGAAAGACGGAATGCTGCCTTTTTAAAAAGTGATTACTCCATGATTTTCATCGTCTTAGCCCTCGCCGCCCTTTTGGCTGTCATCGGTTACAACATGTACCAGGAAAACCAATACCGCAAACAAGTGCGCGAACAATTCGGCCATTCCGATAAGGATGCACTTTTGACCAGCAAAACCAAGCACGTCCGCGACAGCAAAGAAACCGGCGGCCAAGGTTTGTTTATCAAGAAAAACAAAAAAACCGAAGAGGCTTTGCGCAACCTGCAAGAGCAAGATGAAATCTACGCGGCAAAAGCCAAACTGGCTCACCCTGCCCAACTTAAAACCGATGTCGAGCTGACCGTGGAAGACGACTTTTCCGCAGAAGAAAAAGTCCAACACACCGTTATCGGTTTGAACAATGAAATTACTATAAATCCTGCCGAAGCCGCTTCTGCTCCAGTTGAAACCGCAGCCGAGCCTGTAGCACAAGTACCGTTGATCAGCTTGGACGAATTGTCTCAAGTCGAGTTGCCTTGGTTTGACCCGCGCTTCGACTACATGGCCTACATCTCCCTGAAACAAGCCCAAGAATTGCACGCCCTGCCGCGCCTTTCCAGCACTCACCGCTTCCAAATCATCGGTTGCACCATGGACGACCATTTCCGCGTTGCCGAGCCGATTCCGGGCGTCTACTACCAAGGCTTCGTTATGGGCCTTCAGGCTGTCAGCCGCAATGGTTTGGCCGCGCGTGAAGAGCTGCAACACTTCGACCAACAGGTTGATGCTTTTGCCCAACTGATGAACGGCAAAGTTTTGCATACCGACTTAGACGCGTTCACCGAAGTCGCGCAAGCCCTCGACCAATTCTGTGCGCGTGTTGACCAAACCATCGCCATTCACTTGGTTTCCCACTCCAATATCAGCGGCGTAGAATTACGTGCCGCCGTGGAAGATACAGGCTTTCAAACTGGGTGAAGACGGCGCGTTCCACTTCGGCGACAACAACAACCCTCAATTGTTCTCCATCCATACTTTGGACAACAAACCGTTTACCAATCCTCTGTTGGACAACCAAGCCTACCGTGGTTTCAGCATGCTTTTGGATATTCCGCATGTTCCTGCCGGCGAAAAAACTTTCGACAAATTTCATGGACTTGGCAGTCAAACTTTCCGGCCAACTCAGCTTGGACTTTGGTTAACGACCAAATGGAAGAAGTTTCTACCCAATGGCTTAAAGACGTACGCAACTACGTTTTGGCCCGTCAGGAAGAAATGCTTAAAGTCGGCATCAAACCCGGCAGCAAACAAGCCCTGCGCCTGTTCTCTTAAACTTCCCCAATCAAAAAGCGGATATGCAATGACGGCATATCCGCTTTTTTTCAGGTAAAATCCCTTCATCTTCAATATTTCATCGATTTTCAGACGGCCTCTCTATCATCAGGCCGTCTGAAAACTCTATTTCGATTGCTCATGAACCCAACCGCACAACGTATCAAATACCTGACCGACCTCCTCAACCGCTACGCCTACGAATACTACACCCTCGATGCGCCCAGCGTACCCGATGCCGAATACGACAAATTGTTCCGCGAGCTTGAGGCATTGGAGCTGAATCACCCTGAGTTGAAACTGCCCTGACAGCCCAACCCAGCGCGTCGGCGGCGAGCCTTTGGCAGGCTTTGATGAAGTGCGTCATGAAGTGCCTATGTTGTCACTGACCAACGCCTTCTCGCCACAAGATGAAAACGGCGTGTTTGACCATGCCGAAATGTACGCTTTTCGATGAGCGCGTTCGTGGCGGATTAAACGGCGAAAAACCGGAATACGTTATCGAGCCTAAATTTGACGGTCTGGCCATCAGCCTGCTGTACCGCGACGGCGTATTGACTCAAGCGGCAACCCGTGGCGACGGCACAACAGGCGAAGACGTTACCCAAAACGTCAAAACCGTATCCAACATCCCCTCTGCGCCTGTATGGAGAAAATATTCCCGAGCTTATCGAAATACGCGGCGAAGTCCTGATGCTCAAAGCCGATTTTGCCGCCTTAAACGCACGACAGGCTGAAAACGGACAAAAACCTTTCGCCAATCCGCGCAATGCCGCCGCCGGCAGTCTGCGCCAACTCGATTCGCGCATTACGGCACAGCGCAAACTGCATTTCTTCCCCTATTCCATTGCCCGACAACAAGGCGGTTTTATCGCAGAAGAACACCTGCAAGAGCTTAACTACTGTAAAGAGCTTGGCTTCAGCCTGCCTGATGGTAATTTCGGCTGTTTCCAAAATATCGAAGAAGTATTGGCGTTTTACGAGCAAATGCAGCAAAAACGCCCTACTCTGCCCTACGAAATCGACGGCATGGTGGTCAAGGTCAACAGTCTGGCACAACAAGAAAAACTGGGCTTCATCTCACGCGCACCACGTTGGGCCATTGCCCACAAATTTCCTGCCGAAGAAGCATTGACCATTGTCGAAGCCATTGATGTACAAATCGGGCGCACCGGTGCAATAACCCCGGTTGCCCGCCTGCAACCTGTATTCGTCGGTGGCGTTACCGTTACCAACGCCACCCTGCACAATCAGGACGAAGTATCGCGCAAAGACGTGCGCGTTGGCGATACCGTCGTCGTACGCCGCGCCGGAGACGTGATTCCCGAGATGGTGCGCGTGATTTTTGAACGCCGCCCAATGCAGGAAACCAACATTTCCGTTTCAGACGGCCTGCAAGACGATTTGTTTGCCGAAACACCTTCTAAAGCGCAAGCCGAACCGCTTCACAAACCTTACCGCCTGCCCTACCCATTGTCCTATCTGCCGCAGCGAAATCGAACGCGAAGAAGGCGAAGCGGTTGCCCGATGCAGCGGCGGTATGCTTTGCCAAGCACAACGCGCGCAAGGTTTAATCCACTTTCGCCTCACGCAAAGCCATGGACATCGACGGACTTGGTCACAAAAACAAATCGAGCAGCTGGTCGCACAAGATTTGGTTCGTCATTTCGCCGACCTCTACCGCCTCGATATTCCAACCCTGCAAAAAATGAAGGAAACAGCGGATAAAGCATCGACTAATGAGGAAGAACCATCAAACAGTGATATTGAAGACTTTGAAAGCGAGACCGGCAATGCCCTGCTTAGCAAAACCATTAAAAAACAGCCGACCAAATGGGCGGAAAACATCCTCGCAGGCATAGAAGCCAGCAAAACGCCCGAACTTGCCCGCTTCCTTTTTGCCCTCGGCATCCGTCACGTCGGCGAACGCACCGCCAAAACGCTGGCGCAGGCATTCGGTACGCTCGAACATGTCCGCCATGCACCCGAACCCATCCTCGCCTGCCTGCCCGATATCGGCACGGTGGTTGCCCGCTCCATCGCCCACTTTTTTGCCCAAGAAGCGCAACAGGCGATGATAGACGAGCTGCTGGCTGTAGGTGTTGCCCCGCAAAGCCAGGCTGTCACTATCCCGCCGTTGCGCCATGCCGAACCGCAACGCTGGATTGCCCGCCTGCCCTGATTTTAAAATCAGCGAAACCAAAGCACTGGCCTTGTGGGAACTTGCCGGACAAAGCATAGAAGGTTTGCAAACCGACAAAGCGTTGCCTGCCGATTGGCAAACATGGCGCAGTAAACCGCAAAACGCAGCCCTGCTTGAAAATATGAAAACTTTCTTTGCTCAAACGCTGTCTAAGCTTCAAGATGAAACGATTTCAGACGGCATTAATGAGGCTGTAGCAGGTAAAACCTTTGTATTAACAGGGACTTTACCCACGCTCAAACGCGACCAAGCCCAAGCCATGATTGAGGCTGCAGGCGGTAAAGTTTCCGGCAGCGTATCTAAAAAAACCGACTACGTTGTCGCCGGAGAAGCTGCAGGCAGTAAATTGGAAAAAGCCCAAACTTTGGGCGTGGCTGTATTGAGCGAAGAAGAATTGCTGACGTTGCTGGGATAAGACAGTATCTATGACCAATCCTCCTTTTCAGTCCGTCTGATACTTTATCATGTGGTATTATTGTTACATACGACTACATCTTTACACTTTTTGGGGTATAAACCCATAGTTAAAATAGGATACTAATATGAAACCCATTAAAAAATGCGTCTTCCCCGTTGCCGGTATGGGCACCCGTTTCTTGCCTGCGACCAAAGCCAGCCCCAAAGAAATGCTGCCTATCGTGGACAAACCTCTGATTCAATATGCAGTTGAAGAAGCGGTTGAAGCCGGCTGTACCGAAATGGTGTTTCATCACCGGCCGTAACAAACGCAGTATCGAAGACCACTTCGACAAAGCATACGAGTTGGAAACCGAATTGGAATTGCGTCAAAAAGACAAGCTGTTGGCACACGTTCGCGATATCCTTCCTCCGAATATTACCTGCTTGTACATACGTCAAACTGAAGCATTGGGTTTGGGTCATGCCGTATTGTGCGCGCAGGCTGCCGTTGGCGATGAGCCTTTTGCTGTTATTTTGGCAGACGATTTGATTGATGCGCCTAAAGGTGCATTAAAACAAATGGTCAATGTGTACAACCAAAGCGGTAACAGCGTTTTAGGCGTTGAAACCGTTGATCCTTCCCAAACAGGCTCTTATGGTATTGTCGAAGTTGAACAGCTGAAAAACTATCAACGTATCACCAACATCGTTGAAAAACCCAAACCGGAAGAAGCGTCTTCCAACCTTGCAGTTGTCGGCCGCTACATCCTGACTCCGCGTATTTTTGACTTATTGACCAACCTGCCTCGTGGCGCCGGTAACGAAATCCAACTGACAGACGGTATTGCCCGCCTGCTCGACCATGAGTTTGTTTTAGCTCATGCGTTTGATGGCAAACGCTACGACTGCGGCAGCAAATTGGGTTACCTTGAAGCAACCGTGGCTTATGGTTTGAAACACCCTGAAACTGGCGAACAATTTAAAGAATTGCTCAAGCAATACGCTTAAGCCCAGCCATTATAAAAAGGCCGTCTGAAATTTCAGACGGCCTTTTTTTCACACTTATTTCTTCCAATATGCCGGAGTAAACAAAATCAGAACGGTAAAAATCTCCAAACGTCCCAACAACATCACCGCCGTACACAGCCACTTCTGTACATCGCTCAGCGCGGCGTAATTATGCGACGGACCAACTGCCCCCAAACCCGGCCCTGCATTGGTAATACAGGCAATGACTGCCGTAAAGGCGGATAAAAAGTCCAAGCCTGCCGCCATCAGTAAAAAGCTGAATACGATGACCGTCATAAAATAAATAAAGATGAACGACATGACAGTCAGCGCCATGCGATCCGGAATGGAGCGGTTGTTGACCTTTACCGTACGAACTGCACGCGGGTGCAGCAAAAATCAACATTTCGCGCAAAGCTGAATTTGAACAACACCAACGCACGCACGATTTTTAATACCGCCACCCATAGAGCCTGAACTTGCCAATACGTTCGACAGGAAAAAAACATCCACAACGACACAATCAGCGGCCATTGGGCAAAGTCAGCATTGGAAAAACCGCTTGCCAATCCGATGGACACAAAGTTGAAGCTGACAAAGCGCAAAGCTTCGCCAAGGCTTTGATAAACGTCCTGCTGCCATAAATACAATGCCGAAATCAAAAATACTGCCCGACAAAACCAGCAGCATGGTGCGGCATTCTTCATCTTTCCAATACACCTGCAAAGAGCGGTTACCCAGTGCAGTAAAGTGGCTGGCGAAATTGATACCGCCCCAGACAGTAAAAAACATCAACGTCCATTCGACTGCTACGGAATCAAAATAGGCAACGCTGTCATCATGTGTCGAAAAACCGCCCAAGGCCACAGCCGACATCGCATGGCATAAGGCGTCAAACCAGCCCATGCCGGCAATATGCAAGGACACAAAGGCAGCGGCGGTTGTCAGCGCATAAGCAAACCATAGCCGTTTGGCCACTTGCGAAATACGGGGAGCCATCTTGCTTTCTTTATCCATACCCGGAATTTCGGCTTTGAAAAGCTGCGTGCCCCCCACGCCCAACATCGGCAAAATTGCCACAGCCAGCACGATAATACCCATGCCGCCGAGCCAGTTGAGCATATGCCGCCAAAAATTCACCGACGGTGCCAGCGTATCCAAGCCGGAAATCACTGTTGCCCCCGTTGTCGTCAGCCCCGACATCGCTTCAAAAAACGCATCGGTGAAACTCATGGACGGCATATAGAAATAAATCGGCATCGCCGCCACGACGGCAAAGGCCAGCCACAGCATCAATACCAGGGTAAATCCGTCACGCGGCCGCAATTCACGGTTGAAACGTAAAGTCAGCACCCAAGTAACGCATGACACCAGCAATACCGTCAAAGCCGTATAGGCAAACACGAGAAACGCGCTGTCGTGATAAAAATACGACATCAGTGCCGGCACGGCCAACAGCAGTGAAAACAATAGCCCCAGCTTGGACAATACATGGACAATCGGCATCACCTTGCTTACCGCACCGCCCAATCTGAAACCCTTATGCAGATACATCATATCCCTATCATCAGAAAACAAAATATTCAGACGACCTCATGAAAAAAAGGCCGTCTGAAACTGCATATTTTATCAAAATGCCGCAACCCCGTGATAAAGAAAAAACCAAAAAACACTTGCCTGCTCTTTTTCTAGGAGTATAATGTTATACCATAACACTCACTGGAGAAAGAAATGAAACCCGATATCCACCCAGACAACTATCGTACCGTCCTGTTTTACGACAGCGGTGCAGACCAAGGATGGCTCATCCGTTCATGCGCCAATACCCACGGAAAAACCATGGTTTGGAAAGACGGAGTAGAGTATCCCCTCTTCTCTCTTGATACCTCTTCCGCATCCCACCCCGTATACACAGGCAAACAACGCAACGTCAATATCGAAGGTCGCGCCAGCAAGTTCAACCAACGTTACCAATCCATGATGTCTTCTTTCAGAAAGGATAAATAATGCAAGTCCTCTCATCCCTGAAAACTGCAAAAAAACGACACCGCGACTGCCAAATTGTCCGCCGAAAAGGCAAAGTGTACGTCATTTGCAAGAGCAATCCCCGTTTTAAAGCACGCCAGCGTTAAGCTGTTCTATCCTTCTTTCAATGTAACTCTCTGAATTTTCCGCACTTTCGTTTACCTCTAGCGCAAGTGCGGCTTTTTTTCAAACGGCATTAATCATTCATATCAAAACTACAAAGAATCCTGCCATACTCCCGGAAACAGGAAGAAAAAGTAAATAATGGTTATCCCTATTGTGAAGCCATAAAGATATTTATAACATGCCGCTACATTCTTCCTTCAACACTGACCATAGGAGTCAAAAATGAAAGTAAAAGCCCTGCTTGCAATTGCCGCCGCCATGAGCCTCGCTGCCTGTGCCGCACCTGAAGCCCATCGCCATGACCATGGTCAACGTCATGAGCACAATCATGCACACGAACATGGCCACCAACATCATGACATGCGCAGCCATGGCCGTGTTCAATCATTCAGCTGCGAAAACGGCCTGTCTGTACAAGTCCGCAACCTGAGCACCAACCAAGTTGAACTGCGTCTGGACGACAAAGTTGCCACCCTGTCTTCTGCCGTTGCAGGTTCAGGCGAACGCTATGTTGCCAACCAAGGCCTGTTCGGCAAAGGCGCTGAATGGCATCAAAAAGGCAGCGAAGCATTCTTCGGCTTCACTGACCCATACGGCAACAAAGTAGAAACTTCTTGCTCTGCCCGCTAATTTCTACTTAGCAATAGAATAGCTAAAGGCCGTCTGAAAACTTGTTTCAGACGGCCTTTTATATTGGATAAAACGAAAGTTTCCGTTTAATGAGAAAATGCAAATATGAGGCTATTTGAAGGTTCAAAATACGTCCATACTCTACAGATAAGTAAGGCCCTTTGAAAAGTGCTTTCTACGAGAATACATTATTTCAAAATCATTAAATATACATCTACCTTAATTTAAAACTTTTTCCAAGATTTCTTTAAGGTTTTCATCATCTTCATCCAAAGTTAATTTTTCTGAAATATTATGAAGACAATGCTCCAAATCAATGGTTAAGGCTACTTGGTTTTGATAGGATAATTTTGGATAAAGTTCAAGTAAAACCCAATAAATGCATATACTATCATTTGAGTAAAAAATATTTGAAACGAATGGAAAGTAATGTATCTTGTCTTTCTACAAAGATTTCGACAATTTCACTAAAAACAGGAAAGTTCGCATCTCCCAACCATCCTGAGAGCCACTCCCCCATCTCAATTAATTCCTCATCGTTGCAGTCCTTAATTTTTTTGCAAGCCTTGATGTCAAACTTATCTTTAGGGCGCATATGATACCTCATTGTTTTATTAAAGACTTACGAATCCAAAATTGTAATAATTGATCTCAATTCTAGACAAATGATTATTCGTAATTCCTATATCCTCAACAAATTTTCTCTGAAGTAATAGTTTTATTTTGTGCAATTAAACTCCTACTCTGAAATAACTTAAACCCCTATCCTGCATTTTACCTAAGTAACAAATCCCAATTACCCTTCAAAATCTATTCGCTATACGAAACAGATTCAATAAACAAAGGCCGTCTGAAAACCTATTTTCAAAGTTTTCAGACGGCCTTTATCTTAGACCAAACAATTAAGCGTAATGTCTGTCTTCGCCTTTACCGTCAACGTTGTCGGCACAACGTTTACAGATGGTTTCATGGCCTGCAACTGCGCCCACATCGTGGGTGTAGTGCCAGCAGCGTTCGCATTTTTCACCATCGCTGGCTTTAGCGGTTACAGCAAGTTCATCACCTACTTTCACTTCTGCTTTAGACACCAGCAAAGCAAAACGCAATTCTTCGCCCAAAGTGTTCAGATAGTCGGCAATTTCTTCCGGAGCCGTAATTTCGGCTTCGGCTTGCAATGAAGAGCCGACGGTTTTATCCGTACGCAGAGGCTCGATGGCGGCAGTTACTGCTTCGCGTGCTTCGCGGATTGCCGTCCATTTTTTCACCAATTCGGCTTCGGCTTTTTCATTGATAGATGGGAACTCATGCCATGTGTGGAAGAGGACGCTGTCTTCTTCGCCGCCACCGATGATGTCCCATGCTTCCTCGCCGGTGAAGCACAAAATCGGAGCAATCAGCAGAACCAAACTGCGCGTGATGTGATACAGGGCAGTTTGCGCGCTGCGGCGTGCATGGCTGTCTGCTTTGGTGGTGTAGAGGCGGTCTTTCAGGATGTCGAGGTAGAACGCGCCCAAGTCTTCCGAGCAGAAAGAAACAATGTCTTTTACGGCAAAAGTGGAAGGCGTAGCGCGGATAGTAATCGCCTGCCAGACGCTCTTGCAGCTGACGTGCCAATACCACGGCGTAACGGTCGATTTCCACCATGTCTGTCTGTTGCACGGCATCTTCAATAGGATTGAAGTCGCTGAGGTTGGCAAACAGGAAGCTCAAGGTATTGCGGATACGGCGGTAGCTTTCGGTTACGCGTTTGAGGATTTCTTTAGAAATCGCCAATTCGCCGCTGTAATCGGTGGATGCCGCCCACAGACGCAGGATGTCTGCGCCGAATTCGTTGTAAACTTCTTGCGGTGCAACGACGTTGCCGATGGATTTCGACATTTTGCGGCCGTTTTGGTCAACCACGAAACCATGGGTTAGCAGCTGTTTATATGGTGCGCGACCCATTGATGAGGCGCAACCGGTCAACATAGACGATTGGAACCAGCCGCGGTGTTGGTCGCTGCCTTCGAGGTACAAGTCAGCCGGCCATTCCAATTCTTCGCGTTGTTTCAAGACGGAATAATGGGTCGAGCCGGAGTCGAACCATACGTCCATCGTATCGGAAAGTTTGTCGTAATTTTCACAATCTTCCGCGCTCAAGAGTTCGCTCTTATCAAGAGAGAACCACGCTTCGATGCCTTTTCCTTCGATTTTTTGGGCAACTTTTTCCAACAACTCGGCAGAGTTCGGATGCAGCTCACCGGTTTCTTTGTGAACAAAGAAAGTCATCGGCGTACCCCAATAGCGTTGGCGTGAAACCACCCAGTCAGGACGGCCTTCAATCATGGCTTCTAAACGCGCACGACCCCATGACGGGAAGAATTCGGTGTCATCAACGGCTTTGATGGCTTTATCGCGCAGGGTTTTACCGTCGGCACCTGCTTTGTCCATACCGACAAACCATTGGCCGGTCGCACGGTAAATCAACGGCGTTTTGTGGCGCCAGCAGTGGGCGTAGCTGTGTTCGATTTTGCTGCTTGCCAAGAGGTTGCCGGTTTCTTCCAACCATTGCAGGATAACGGGATTGGCTTCCCAAACGCTCATGCCGGCAACGCGCGGCGTTTCGCTGATGTATTTGCCTTCGGCGTTGACAGGGTTGTAAAGCTCGATGCCGTATTTATTGCAGACAGCGTAGTCTTCCAGACCATGCGCAGGCGCAGTATGCACCAAGCCGGTACCGGCATCGGTGGTAACGTGGTCGCCGTTGAGCATGGGAATATCGCGTTCGAGGAACGGATGATTCATGTGCAGGTTTTCCAGCTTGTCGCCGGTGGTTTCGGCAAGAATAGCAATGCCGTCTGAAAAACCGTAACGTTTGAGCGCGTCTTCTGCCAAATCTTTGGCCAACACCAATTTGCCTTTAGGCGTATCAATCAGTTGATACACCACGTCTGCGCCAGCTGAAACAGCTTGGCTCGCAGGCAAAGTCCAAGGCGTGGTCGTCCAGATAACGGCAAACGCTTTGCCTTCGATACTTGCCAAACCGAATGCGGCGGCAAGCGCGGCAGTGTCTTTAAACGGATAGCCAACGTCAATCGCCGGCGATACTTTGTCTTTGTATTCCACTTCAGCTTCGGCCAATGAAGAGCCGCAGTCCAAGCAGAATTGAACCGGTTTTGCGCCGCGGTAGAGATAACCCGATTTGTAGATTTCGCCGAGCATACGCACGGTATCGGCTTCGGTTTTGAAATCCATGGTCAGGTAAGGATTGTCCCAGTCGCCCAACACGCCCAAGCGGATAAAGTCTTTTTTCTGGCGGGCAATCTGTTCGGCGGCGTATTCGCGGCACAATTCGCGGAAACGCGCTTTGGGCATGTCTTTGCCGTGCAGTTTTTCTACCATCACTTCGATAGGCAAACCGTGGCAGTCCCAACCCGGTACATAAGGTGCGTCAAAACCGGCTTGGGTTTTGCTGCGGATAATGATGTCTTTGAGAATTTTATTGACGGCATGACCGATGTGGATGTCGCCGTTGGCATACGGAGGACCGTCGTGCAGAATGAATTTCGGACGGCCTTTGGCGATTTCGCGCAGTTTTTGATAGCGTTTTTGCTCGTACCAGCTTTTCAGCCATGCAGGCTCGCGCTTGGCAAGATTGCCGCGCATTGGAAACGGGCTCTCGAGCAGGTTTACGGTTTTACTGTAATCGGTCATTTTTTGATCTCTATTGTTGCGGTATTTCGGTTTCAGACGGCCTGATTGCTCATTTTAAAAAGAACAGGCCGTCTGAAAAAATTCAAAGGACTTATTGTAGCCCAATTGTCTTGATTTTATAAGCTTCTAGAAGCGTTTCTATGCTTCCCAAACCCTCGCATCTTCCATATCTTGCAAAATTTGGGTTTTCAATGCTTCGATACTCTCAAATTTTTCTCGTCACGCAGTTTGTGCAGGAAACGGACGAAGATACGCTGGCCGTACAAATCACCGTTGAAATCGAACAAATGGACTTCCAGCTTCTGCGAGCGGTTGTTGCTGACAGTGGGGTTAAAACCAAAGCTGGCAACGCCTCGGCGCGTGCCGAATGTGCCGTCTGCCTCAACGACAAATACGCCGCTTAGCGCATAATGATATGGAGGAAGCTGGACATTGGCGGTAGGCGCGTTGATGGTGCGGCCGAGTTTTTGCCCGTGTTTGACCTTGCCGCTCAACACATAATCATGGCCCAACAGTCTTTTGGCGTATTCCAACTTGCCGTCTGAAAGGGCTTGGCGGACGGTGGTACTGCTGGTGCGGATGTCTTCAACGATAACGGACGGCGTACGTTCGGTTTGCATATCGGGCTGTTGCGCCAAGAGTTCAAAACAGCCTTCACGGCCGGCACCGAAACGGAAATCGTCGCCAATCAGCAGATACCGCGTATTGAGCGTTTGGCGCAAAAGCTGGTCGATAAACGCTTGTGCGCTCATATCGGAAAAGCTTGGTTAAAACGCAAGACCCAAACGGCATCCACACAGCCGGTTTCACGCAAAAGACGCAATTTGGTACGCAGCGGGCTGATGCGATAAGGCAGCTTCTTTCCCGGCTTTGCGCGCAAAAAATTCTTTGGGCTGAGGCTCAAAAACAACAACGACAACAGGCAGACCGCGCTGGTCTGCCTCTCGTTTGAGTTTTTGTAGAATATGTTTGTGCCCGAGGTGTACGCCGTCGAAGTTGCCGATGGTTACAGCGGCTCCTTGCGGAAATTTGGGCGCGTGTCGCTGTCCAAGCCAGATATTCATGGGTGGTGGGTATTGTGTTTGAATAGGCGGCTATTGTAAACGTTATTGCCGTTTCAATAAACCTTAGGCCGTCTGAAACCAATAAATATATGCTTTCAGACGGCCCTAAAGTTTGTTAATACCTTACCACCACCAAGGATAACGGCCAAACGGATAGCCCCAATCGTCGTAATAGCGATAGTAGCGGGCTTCGCGCAGCTGTTCTTGGGAAATATAGTTTTGCCATGCCATTTTGTAGCAGGCTTGGAACATCGGATCGGAAACTTTGTCGATATATTTGAGGCGGAAGGCTTTTTGCTCCGCAGTTACAGCACCGGGTTTGCCTTCTTCGTCAAATTTGCGGCGGATCAGCGCGGCAGTTTCCTGATCGCATTGGGCGGCAAGATGTGACTTGAAGATCCTGTTCATAGCGTTTCTGCGCTTGGGCGCGTGCGGCTTTTTGTTCAGGCGTGGTGGCGCAGGCGGCAAGCAATGCGGCAGCACCAATCAATAAGGTCAGGCGGATAGGATTCATCAGATGTTTCCTTATACTCATGTATGGCTATTAATGTACGCCTTCATCTTGCAATGGGCAAGTGTGGCAACTTGGGGACACTTTATATTATTTGTTCTTGGCAGCAGGCAGTTGCATATAAAATACACCCAGTATAAATGCTCGCTCCTATCCTCAAATCAATGAACGACGACAAACGGCCCCACTCTTACCGACCGCGCCACCATAGGCAACACACGCCGCCGTTTTGGCAGGCAGACCGTCCCGTATCTGCACGAACACAATATTTCCGATGCCCGTTTCAGACGGCTTGGGCTACATCATGGCCTTTCTTGCCGGTGCGATTAATGCCGGCGGCTTCTTCGCATTCTCACGTTATACCTCCCACGTTACCGGCTCAATGTCGCTGTTGGCAGATGTTTTTATATCTTCAAGAGTGGAGTGTGGCCATTATTGCCACAATCAGCGTGCTGTGTTTTGTTGCCGGAGCCGCGCATTCGGGCTGGGTGATTTTGTGGACGCAGCAAATGCGTTTCCGTGGCAGCTTTGGGTTTTTCCATGTGGCTGGAAGCGGTTTATCTGTTGATATTCGGTTGGTTCGGTATTGCCGCGATGGAATGGGATTTTGGCGGCTCTGATTTTATTATGCCGTCTTTGGCATTGTTTTTTTATTGTGTTTTATTATGGGCATGCACAATACGGTTATCACGCTTCTTTCCGGCGGTGCCATCCGTTCCACCCACATGACCGGCACGGCAACCGACTTTGGGTATTGAAATTTCACGCGCACTTTACTATTCCAAACAACATCATCCGCGCCTCCCGCACGTCCGCGTCAACAAACCGAAAATGTGGCTTTTAAGCGGCTTGATGCTGTCGTTTTTACTGGGCGGCGTGGTTGGCGTATGGGGTTATCATTTGGTCGGCCATCATTTCGCCCTGCCCGTTTCCGCCGTTTTGTTCATACTGGGCGCAGGCTCGGTGGGATACGATGTCAAAGTCAGATTGAAATGGGCATTTGTCAGCTGGTATCGCCGCAAAAAGAAAAAACGGAAGAAATCGTAAAGAAACCTGCTTTTCATCTGGCGGTAAAACGGCCAAACGGTCAGAAAAATGCAGAAATGTTTCAGTATTATGTTAACTGGCAAATATTTGCGTAATATCGGGTTAAACCCATTCTTTTGCGTTTCGGATATTCGGTATCATTAATTCGTAATGACCCACGCGGTTTTTATTCATTTTTTTCAGACGGCCTGAGCCGTCATCTAAAAAGAGGATACGACATGAAATTCTTGAAACCCCTGACCGTTATTGCTACTGCCATTCCTTTGGCACTTACCGGCTGTGTGACCGATCCTGCTACCGGTCAACAATCCGCCAGCAAAACCGCTATGTACGGCTTGGGCGGTGCGGCTGTTTGCGGCATCGTTGGTGCGCTGACCCACGGCGGTAAAGGCGCGCGTAACTCCGCATTGGCTTGTGGTGCAGTAGGTGCCGGTATCGGCGGTTACATGGACTACCAAGAGAAAAAACTGCGTCAAAGCCTGGCCAACACCAACATCGAAGTTGAACGTCAAGGCAACCAAATCAAACTAGTTATGCCTGAAAACGTAACCTTCGCCACCGGCAGCGCTGCCCTGAGCGGCCATGCTCAAAGTGCCTTGTCTGCCGCTGCACAAACCTTGGTTCAATACCCTGACACCACTTTGACCATCAACGGCCACACCGACAACACCGGTAACGACGCCATCAACGAGCCATTGTCTCGCAACCGCGCCGAATCTGTTGCCACCTTCCTGCAATCCCGTGGCGTAAGCAGCACCCGTTTGAGCACTTTCGGTTACGGCTCCCGTCAACCCATCGCCTCCAACGCTACTGTTGAAGGCCGCGCACAAAACCGCCGCGTTGAAATCTTGATCAACCCCTGACCAACGCGCCATTGACGCTGCTAAAAAAACAAATGTAATCCGACATCTGTCTGATTCCCATACTCAAGGCCGTCTGAAATTTCAGACGGCCTTTTTCTTTGTAGATTTTGTTTGCAATTTCTCCTCCTCAATCCCAATCCATCATAAAATTTATTCCTTTATTAACAAGACTTTTCAATTTTTTTCCTTCAAAAAACTGTATTAATACTCTAATTTTTTTACACTAACTTAGAGTATAATTCCTAAAATTTTAAAAAAACACGCCCTCATGCCGTCTGAAAAACGGCGGCGAAAAACACACTTATTTGTATACACATCAGTCCGTTATCCAATCCATTTCATAGGATTTCAGACGGCACCATCCAGAATCTATGAAGGAGCATCCATGCAAAAACAACTTTGACCCATTGATTATCCGTGGCAAATCACTGATTCCCCGTCGTACAAGGCGGTATGGGTGTAGGCGTTTCCGCATCAAAAACTCTCCAGCGCGGTTGCGCGCGAAAACGGCGTAGGTACCATCGCCAGCGTCGATTTGCGCCACTTGCACGAAGATTTGCTGGCCGAATCAAAAATTGATTCCAGCGAAGAAAAATACACCCGCCTCAACTGCATCGCGCTTGACCGCGAAATCAAAAAAGCCAAAGCCGATTCAGAAGGCAAAGGCATGATTGCCGTCAACGTCATGAAAGCCGTAAAAGACCATGCCGCCTACGTCCGTCAGGCCTGCGAATCCGGCGCAGACGCGATTGTGATGGGTGCAGGTTTGCCTTTGGATCTGCCTGAAATGGCAGAGGGCTACCACAAAGATGTCGCCCTTTTCCCTATTTTGTCCGAATCACGCGGTATCAACATCGTTTTGAAACGTTGGATGAAAAAAGGCATCTTGCCCGATGCCATCGTTATCGAACATCCAGCCCACGCAGCCGGCCATTTGGGCGCGGCGACCGTTGACGGCGTGAACGATGCCAAATTCGAGTTCAAACGCGTTATTGAAGAAACGTTTGAAGTATTCAAAAACTTGGGTTTGGAAAGCGAAAAAATCCCGTTGGTACTCGCCGGCGGCATGGCAAACTTTGAAAAAGTCAAAACAGCCTTGAAAAACTGGGGCGCATCCGCTGTTCAAATCGGTACCGCGTTTGCCGTGACCGAAGAAGGCGATGCCCACATCAACTTCAAGAAAACGCTGACCGGTGCGGAAACCGAACAAGTGGTTGAATTCATGTCTGTTGCCGGTTTACCTGCTCGCGGCGTGCGCACCAAATTCCTCGACAGCTACATCAAACGCGAAGCCAAATTGCAAGCCAATGCCAAAAACGATCCGCGCCGTTGCACCCAAGGCCTGAACTGCCTAACCAGCTGCGGTTTGCGCGACGGTTTGGCCAAAGCCGGTCAATTCTGTATCGACATCCAACTCTCCGCCGCATTTCCGCGGAGAAGTCGACAAAGGCCTGTTTTTCCGCGGCAAAGACCCGCTGCCGTTTGGCAACGCCATCCGTACGGTTCAAGAAACCATTCATTATCTCTTGAACGGTTCCCTGCCCGTCGTCCCTGCCAAATAAACGCATCAATATTCAAAAGGCCGTCTGAAACATTTAAACCCTGTTTTCAGACGGCCTTTTTGTCCCAATCCATCTAAAAAATGCTAAGATTATTGCCTTAATTTATCAGCAGAAACATCATGAACCCATTATTGAACCATCTTAAACCCTATCCTTTCGCCCGCCTGCGTGAAGCTATGCAAGGCATTGATGCACCCGCAGGCATGACGCCCATTCATCTGCAAATCGGCGAGCCGAAACACCCGACGCCCAAAGTCATCACCGACGCGCTGACCGCCTCCCTGCACGAACTGGAAAAATATCCGCTGACCGCAGGCCTGCCCGAACTGCGCCAAGCCTGCGCCGAATGGGTTGCCCGCCGTTATGATGGTTTGAGCCTCAATCCCGACAATGAAATCCTGCCGGTATTGGGCAGCCGGGAAGCGTTGTTCTCTTTTATCCAAACCGTTTTAAATCCGGCTTCAGACGGCCCTAAACCGGTCGTTATCAGCCCCAACCCGTTCTATCAAATTTACGAAGGCGCGACTATTTTGGGCGGCGGCGAAATCCATTTTGCCAACTGTCCTGCGCCCAGCTTCAATCCCGACTGGAGCAGTCTGCCCGAAGACGTATGGCAACGCACCAAAGTCCTGATCGTCTGCTCGCCCAACAACCCGAGCGGCAGCGTCCTGCAATTAGAAGACTGGAAAGAAATTTGATTTGCAAGACAAATACGGCTTCGTTATTGCCTCTGACGAATGCTATTCCGAAATCTATTTTGACGGCAACAAACCAATCGGCGGCCTGCAGGCTGCGGCGCAATTAGGACGCGGCACGCGCAACATTATTATGTTTACCAGCCTGTCCAAACGCTCCAACGTCCCCGGTTTGCGTTCCGGCTTTGTCGCAGGCGATTCCGAGTTACTCAAAAACTTCCTGCTCTACCGCACCTACCACGGCAGCGCGATGAGCATTCCCGTCCAACGCGCCAGCATTGCCGCTTGGAATGATGAAGAACACGTCATTGACAACCGCCGCCTCTACCAAGAAAAATTCGACCGCGTCATCCCTATTTTGCAACAGGCATTCGATGTCAAACTGCCTGACGCGTCGTTCTACATTTGGCTGAAAGTTCCCGATGGCGACGACTTGGCATTTACGCTCAACCTGTGGCAGAAAGCCGCTATCCAAGTGCTGCCCGGCCGCTTCCTCGCCCGCGATACCGAACAAGGCAATCCGGGAGAAGGCTACGTCCGCATCGCTTTGGTTGCCGATGTGGAAAGCTGCGTCAAAGCGGCTGAAACCATGGTTGCTTTATACCCCCGATAAAACAAAGGCCGTCTGAAATTTCAGACGGCATTTTTAAATCAATCAAGTTATATCGCGAAATCCAACAGATAAAAATCTTCTTTACCTACGCCGCACTCAGGGCATTTCCAGTCGTCGGGAATATCCTCAAACTTGGTTCCAGCAGGCAGTCCGTGCTCGGGGTCGCCGAGGTCTTCGTCGTAAATCCAGCCGCAAGGGCCGCACATATATTGAGCCATTTTGTGTTCCTTCTATTTTAAAAGGCCGTCTGAAACCGTATTTTCAGACGGCCTTTCGTGTGTTTTATTGTTGATATTTTGGATTTATTGCGCTGCTTCCAAAGCGGCGATTTCTTTACGCAGGTGTTTGATGGCCGGTGTTACGATGGCGACGAACATGGCCTCGCGGACGCGGCGTTGCGCCGGACTGCGCATCAGATAACCTTTCGCGCCGGCATGCAATGCGGCAGATTGAGTGGCGTTCAGAGCCAACACGGCAGCTGCTTCACGCAGTTTCAAGGTTGCCAGCGTGTCAGGTTTGTTGTTCCACGCATCATCGGCAAGGCGTTCGGTTTCCGCCCATGCGCCGTCCAACGCGGCTTTCAAATCATCGTAACTGTGGTCGAGGTAAGCGTTCACTTCCGCATTCACCACGTTGGCCATACGGATAATGCCGAGCGCACCGTCAATCACACCGGCGCCGATACCTATTTGCAGCAAGATGAAACCGGCTTTAATGGTCGGAATATAAGACTGGAACTGCTCAGGCGAAGCAATCACATCTTCATCGGGAATAAACACGTCTTTAAAATTCAGGCTGTAAGTGCGCGTGCCTTCCAAACCGCAGAAACTCAGGGCAATCTTGCAGGGTAACGCCTTCCCATTGGCCGCCGGTGATAAACATCACATAGCTGTCGCCGACTTGGGCGGTATTCGCCCAAATATGGTCTTCGCCGATATTGGATACCCAAGGCAAAGCGCCGTTGACTTTGTAGCCGCCCTCGACGCGCTCTGCTTGCAGGTTGTGTTTTTCAATGCCCGCAAGGTGTTTGACGGTATTGGACATGCCCGTACCGGCCAAAACTTTTGCCCTGCAGAATATCGGCCAAAATATTTGTCTTTAACCGCTTGGTTGGGGGATTGATGCAGATACCACGCGCAAGCTGCCTGACACCATGCGCTGAACGAAGTCGCGCCGCATTCTTTACCGATTTCGCGCAATACGGCGATTTGCGTTGCCAAACCCAAACCGTTACCGCCTTCTTCAACCGTACCGGTCGCGGCAAAACCGCCGATTTTGCCCAATTCCAGCATAAATTCTTTCGGGTACAGGCCTTTGCGGTCGATGTCGTCCACCAATGGTTTTAATTTGCTTTTAACGAGTTCGGCAACATTGTTCAGTAAAGCTTCGCGTGTCATGATTTTTTTCCTCTGAATAAGGTTTGAAGCGTAGATGGTTCTACTCATGAATTATTCTTGGCAACAAGGATATCCCTGCTTTTTGCTAAAAGGCCGTCTGAATTTTCAGACGGCCTTTGATGAGATCAGGCAAATGCCTGCAATTCAGGGTTGATTTCGGTTTTGGCAAGGTTGTTGACGTAGTTGCACAAGGTTGCCAAAGCAACGCCCATAACTACTTCAACGGCTTGCTGTTGGTTGTAGCCTGCATCAAAGAAAGCTTTCAGCTCGTCATCGGATACCGCGCCTTTTTTCGCCATAACGGCTTGGGTAAATGTCGCCAAAGCACTCAGTTTGGCATCGTCAAACTCACCCGCAGCCAACGCGCGTGCGGCTTTGATGGATTGTTCGGACAACAGTTTTTTCAGGGTAGCCAGTTTGGTGTGGCCGGCAACGCAGAAACCGCATTCGTTGGTACGGGCGGCAATGATTTGGACAACTTCAACTTCGCCGTCAGTCAGGCTGTTGGCCGCATTCAGCTTGCCAACTTCTTGATAAAACGCCAAAGCTTCAGGCGCATTGGCCAAAACGCCGATCAGGTTAGGAATAAAGCCGTTGTTTTTCAATACGGCTTCAATGCGTGGTTTAGCAGCTTCAGGAGCGGTTTCAACTGTGTGTATGGTCAAGCGGGACATGTGTATAACCTTCTTATCTGGTGAAATGAAGTGCACATCATAAGCCATCCGTCTCCATCAGAAAAAGACTTATTGGTTATTTACCGCGAACCAAAAGTTATAAGGCCGTCTGAACGGATTCAGACGGCCTTATCAAATGATTCAACTCATTATTTCATAAAGTTTTTCAGCAGCATAGAAGCGATGTCGTCCAAGCCGAAGCCATCCGCATCTTGAGCCGTGCCGTTAGGCGTGGCTTTATCGACCAAGTCAGGCAATACTTTTGCCAACAAATCGCCTGCTTGACCGGCATCCACGCCGAATTTTTGCGCGATTTGGTTTACCGTATCACTGCCCAACGCATTTTGCAGGTCGCTGCCGGACACAGGCAGATTGCTGGATTGGTTGGAAACCCAGCTGCTCAGGGCATCGCCCAAACCGCCTTGTTGCAGTTGGTTGATCAGGTTGCCCACGCCGCCTTGCTGTTTCACCAAATCCATCGCCATATCGGTCAGAGAACCTTGTGCGCCGTTTTCGTTGTTGCCACCCAACATTTGAGTAGCCGCATTCAAAAGATTGTCCATGAGTGCCATGACTTTTTCCTTGTATTTGTGTCTAAAAAAAGAAAACGGAGTGTAGCAAAATTTGTGCTGAAAAAAATCAGGATTAACCAAACTAAACTTCTTTTATCCCAAAGCCGTAACAAAACAAAGGCCGTCTGAAACCCGGTTTCAGACGGCCTTTATAATGAATAATGCTATTCTTCGCGACCATTGAAATACTCAGCCGCCCCACCTTCAAAAAACCCTTGCAAAATCGCCTGCGCCGCTACTTGGTCAAGTACGGATTTTTGTTTTCGGCCAAACACTTGGGCTTCTGCAAGCAGACTTTCCGCGTATAGGGAAGACATCCTTTCGTCCACCCAATAAACCGGCAAATTAAAACGTCCGTGCAAACGGCGGCCAAACTTGCGGCTCAAACGGGTCAACTCATGCTCCGTGCCGTCGGTATGCGTCGGCAGTCCGACCACAAAATACTTGGGTTGCCATTCTTTGACCAGCTTGGCAATGGCCTCGAATTTTTCATCATTGCTGTTGCCGATTACCGTCGCCAGCGGATGGGTCATGCCCAACTCGGCATCCCCCTGCGCCACGCCGATACGCACCTCGCCGAAATCAAAGGCCAAAACCGTGCCTTTTGGTGCATCAGGCATGGCCGACTCCCGAAATCAAGGCGTTCGGATTGATGCCCAATTTTTCAAAAGCGGCGGCATAACGGAGTTCGTAAGGCACATCAAACAGAATATGCTCATCCGCGGGAACGGTCAGCCAAACATTTTCTGCCAGTTCGCGCTCTAACTGCCCTTTACCCCATTTCGAATAACCAATGCTGATCAAAGCCTTGTCAACCGCACCTTCTTTAGACAAGTTTTCAATCACATCACGCGAAGAAGTCAGCGCGACGTTATCGGTTACCACCATGCTGTTTTGCCAGCGGCCGATCGGCGTATGCACGACATAGCCGCGCTCAATCTGAACCGGCCCGCCCATCATCACGTTTTCATGTTGCAGACGCAACGGGATATTGCGGTCGGCGGCGGCGAAAATCATGTCCATGGTAATCGGCGAAGGTTTGTTGATGATGATGCCCAGCGCACCTTCTTCATCGTGTTCGCACACATAAATGACCGTATCCGTAAAAAACGGATCGTCCATATGAGGCATGGCAATCAGGAAATGGTTGGCTAAATTCATATTCTTCTTAAATATCTATAAGCTGATTTTATTATTTTTGTCCGTCGGCAACCGGCGCATCCACCACGCACGCACCGTAAACCGCGCCGCCTGCCGGTACCGGCGTATCGGTTTTCGCATGGGCAAAACACGATACCGCGCTCAAAGAGTTTTTCGGCGAGCCTTGAACGATTTTATCGCTGTACACCAAATAAGCGAAAGACTTACGTTTCGGGTCGTAATAGCGGATAATCTGCTGGCTCTTAAATGCTATGCTGGCGCTGCGTTTGAACACTTGTCGCGGTTTCAAAACCGCAGCCTCGTTATAACGGATGACTTCCGCACTTTGCACGCAGGAAACCGATGCGTCGCTGGCATCTTCTTCCAGATTGACCGTTTCTTTCAAACCGCCTTTTTTCGCGTACGAAATATAACAGGCAACCCCCTGCACATCAGGATCGTCAAAACCTTCCACTTCAATACGGTCGTTTTTACCCAGCATATGAAACACCGTACTGGCGCGTCCCGATTTTATCGGTATTGTCACCGCAAGCCGCCAAAACCATGGCGCCCAACACTACTAATAAATATTTTTTCATAATATCCTGTCGATGCAGACTGTCAGTTTCCAGGCAGACTTAAATCCCGTCCGCCTACTCTATCGTTACTATATAAGACCGTTCGTCCATATTGCAACCCGATATTATTTTCAGACGGCCTGACAGACAGTATAATCCGTCCTATTGTTCCTACTTTGATAGCAAGATCGAACCATGCGTTACAAACCCCTCATTCTCGCCCTGTTGCTCAGTTTCTCCCTGCCAACCTATGCTGCCAAAGACGCGCCGAAAGAAAAAGCGGCCGCCGTCAAAAAAGCTGCGCCCGTGAAAAAAGAAAAAGAAGCCGCTAAAGCAGATGTAAAAAAAGAAACCTCAAAAAAACAAGCGGTAAAAGAAAAAGAGGAAGACAAAAAAAGCGGTTAAAGCCAAAGCTTCCAAAGAGAAGGAACCCTCTGACAAAAACGAACGCGCTTCAGCCAAAAACAAAACGGCTAAAGCCGCCGAAGCAGCTGCCGACAATAAAAAGGCCAATCGCAAAGCCGAAGAGCCTAAAGAAACGGCAAAAGACAAAAAAGCCGCAGCCGCAAAATCCGGCAAAGCCAAAGAACAAGACAAGAAACCTGTTGAAGATAAAAAAGACAGCAAAGCCAAAGAGCCTGCTAAAAAAGCGGCCGAGGATAAAAAAGACGGCAAAAAAACCAAAGAGCCCGTAAAAAAAGCAGCCGAAGACAAAGAACCTGCAAAAAAAGCTGTTGAAGACAAAAAAGACGCTAAAAAAGACACAAAAGCCAAAGAGCAAAACAAAAAAGCCGAGCCTAAAGTTGAGCCTAAAGCCGCTTCTTCAGCCGAAAACGATTTCAAAGCAGCCGTCACTGCCGCCGCCAACGATATGGAAACTAAAAAATCCTTTGCCAAACGCAACGAGGGTTTCATTATCCATGTCAATGCCACGCTCAAACAGCTGCAACAAACACGCAACAACCTCTCCGGCATCAACCGCAAACAACGCGACGCATGGGAAAAATTCCAAAAACTCAATGCCGATGCCAACCAGTTGAAAGCCGAAGTTTCCAACACGCGCGCCCAAATTTCGCGTTTTGTGTCCGGCAACTATAAAAACAGCCAGCCCAACGCGGTTGCCCTCTTCCTGAAAAACGCCGATGCCGGTCAAAAAACCCGCTTCCTGCGTTACACGCGTTATATCAACAACGCCAACGACCAAGTCATGAGAGACTTGGAAAAACAACAGAAAGAGCTGGCGGCGCAAGAGCAAAAAATCAACAATGAATTGGCTTACCTGAAAAAACTGCAAGCCAATATCCAAGCTTCATTGCGTCAACAAGGCGTAACCAATACCGCAGAACAAGCCGAAAGCCGCCGTCAAAACGCGCAAATGGCCAAAGAAGCGCAAAAGAAAATCAACCACAGAGAAAACGAGCAACGCCTCAACAATCTCTTGAAAGATTTGGAAAAACGCAAAGCCGAGCAACGCAAAGCCGAAGCCGAAGCGCGTAAAAAAGCCGCCGAAGCCCGTTTGGCCGCCGCTGAAAAAGCCCGCAAAGAGCAGGCTGCCGCCCAGCAAAAAGCCGAAGCCGAACGCGCCGCCATGTCCACGCTGACTGACGAAGACATGAAACTGCAAGCCCCGAACACCCAAGGCTTTGACCGTCAGCAACGCCAACAGCTTCAGCCGTATGCAAGGCCGTCTGAAAAAACCGGTCAACGGCACATTGGCAGGCCTGTTCGGTCAAGACCGCGGCGATGGCGAAGTTTGGAAAGGCGTGTTCTACAATACCGTTCCTGCTCCGGTCAGCAGCATTGCCTCAGGCACGGTTACTTTTCGCCGGCGAACTTGAAGGCTACGGCAAAGTGGTCGTCCTCGACCACGGCGACGGCTATGTCAGCATTTACTCCGGTCTGAACGAAATCGACATCGCCCAAAACTACGCCGTCAATGCCGGCAGCAAGATTGGTACCAGCGGCACTTTGCCGTCGGGCGAAACCGGCCTTTACCTTGAAGTCCGCTACAACGGACAAGTCATGAATCCGCTTTCATGGATTAACTGATGTTTCAGACGGCCTGAGTGAGTTTTCCCCTTCAGGCCGTCTGAATTTTCATCATAAACTACAATAAAACACGATTTTCACGCCTGTTCAGCACATTAAACAACAAACTTTTACCTTAAACTTATTGTTCCAAGCGTTTAAATCACATAAAGTCAACGGGTTCAGAGAAAACAAAAACCACTTTGCTTACCGTACACAAAAAGAAAGTCAAACGAATGTCAACAAAATCCACTTTGAAAAAAGTTGCAATCTACACTCTCGGCGCGTTTAGCGGCATCGCCCTCAGTCTGAGTGTACAAAGTTTTGCCGCCGAAAAAGACAAAAAAGACAACGAGGCCCTGCCCGTGCAAACCATCCGCACCATGGCAGAAGTGTACGGCCAAATCAAAGCCAACTATTATCAAGACAAACCCGATGCCGAGCTCTTTGAAGGCGCAATGAAAGGCATGGTGTCCGATCTCGATCCGCATTCCGAGTATATGGACAAAAAAGGCTATGCCGAAATGAAAGAGTCCACCAGCGGCGAATTCGGCGGCTTGGGCATGGAAATCGGACAAGAAGACGGCTTCGTCAAAGTCGTTGCCCCGATTGAAGACACTCCGGCAGAACGCGCCGGCGTAAAAAGCGGCGACTTCATCGTCAAAATCGACAATACCTCTACCCGCGGCCTGACCGTCAGCGAAGCCGTCAAAAAAATGCGCGGCAAACCGGGTACCAAAATCACCCTGACCCTTTCACGCAAAAATGCCGACAAACCCATCGTCGTCAACCTGACCCGCGCCATCATCAAAGTCAAAAGCGTGCGCCATCACTTGCTTGAAAAAGACTACGGCTACATCCGCGTCTCCCAATTCCAAGAGCGCACCGTTGCCGCGCTCAACGAAGCCGCACAAGCCCTCGTCAAAGAAAACAAAGGTCCGCTCAAAGGCATCATCCTCGACTTGCGCGACGACCCGGGCGGCCTGCTCAACGGTGCAGTCGGCGTATCCGCAGCCTTCCTGCAACCTGACGTCACCGTTGTCAGCACCAAAGGCCGCAACAAAAAAGAAGGCATGGTACTCAAAGCAACTGCCGAAGACTACATCACCACCAGCGGCAAAGACCCGTTGGCCGGATTGCCTGCCGAGCTGAAAACCATTCCGATGACCGTCCTGATTAACGCAGGCTCAGCCTCCGCTTCCGAAATCGTTGCCGGTGCATTGCAAGACCACAAACGCGCCGTCGTCGTCGGCACACAAAGTTTCGGTAAAGGCTCAGTGCAAACCCTGATTCCGCTTTCCGGCGGCAGCGCAGTCAAACTGACCACCGCCCTTTACTACACGCCAAACGACCGCTCGATTCAAGCGCAAGGCATTGTTCCTGACGTTGAAGTTAAAGACAAAGACCGCGCTTTTGAAAGCCGAGAAGCCGATTTGGTCGGCCATATCGGCAATCCGTTGGGCGGCCAAGACGTCAACAGCAGCACTGAAACGCCTGCCAACACAGAAACCAAAGCCGATAAAGACAAGTCCAAAAAAGACAAAGACGAAGACATCTCCAGCCGCCGCATTCCAAATCCGGCCAAAGACGATCAACTCCGTAAAGCCTTGGACTTGGTGAAAAATCCAGCCGAATGGCAAAAATCTTTGGGTTTGGCAGCGAAAAAACCTGCACCGAAAAAAGATGCAGATAAAGACAGCAAAAAATAAACCTGTTATTTCTCAATAAAAAAGGTCGTCTGAAAACGATATGATTGTTTTCAGACGACCTTTTCACACATCAAATATTCCACAGGGAAAACATCATGGCAAAAGCCCCCAAAACCATCTACCAATGTTCCGAATGCGGCGGCACTTCCCCGAAATGGCAAGGCAAATGCCCGCATTGCGGCGAGTGGAACACGCTTCAGGAAAGCCTTGCCGCGCCCGAGCCGAAAAACGCCCGTTTCCAATCTTGGGCGGCGGACACTTCGACCGTCCAATCCCTCTCCGCCGTGACCGCCACCGAAGTGCCGCGCAACCCGACCAGCATGGGCGAGCTTGACCGCGTATTGGGCGGCGGTTTGGTCGATGGTGCGGTCATCCTGCTCGGCGGCGACCCCGGTATCGGCAAATCCACATTACTGTTGCAAACCATCGCCAAAATGGCGCAAAGCCGCAAAGTGCTGTACGTTTCTGGTGAAGAATCCGCACAACAAGTCGCCCTGCGCGCGCAGCGTTTGGAACTGCCCACCGAAGGCGTGAACCTGCTTGCCGAAATCCGCATGGAAGCGATTCAGACGGCCTTGAAACAACATCAGCCCGAAGTCGTCGTCATCGACTCCATCCAAACCATGTATTCCGACCAAATCACTTCCGCCCCTGGCTCAGTATCACAGGTACGCGAATGTGCCGCCCAACTGACGCGCATGGCGAAACAGATGGGCATCGCCATAATATTGGTCGGACACGTGACCAAAGACGGGGCGATTGCCGGCCCGCGCGTGCTGGAACACATGGTCGATACCGTGCTGTATTTCGAGGGCGACCAACATTCCAACTACCGCATGATACGCGCCATCAAAAACCGCTTCGGCGCGGCAAACGAATTGGGTGTATTCGCCATGACCGAAAACGGTTTGAAAGGCGTGTCCAACCCGTCCGCCATCTTCCTTGCCAGCTACCGTGACGACACACCCGGCTCGTGCGTTTTGGTCACGCAGGAAGGCAGCCGCCCGCTTTTGGTCGAAATTCAGGCATTGGTCGATGATGCACACGGCTTCACCCCCAAACGCCTCACCGTCGGCCTCGAACAAAACCGCCTCTCCATGTTGCTCGCCGTCCTCAACCGCCACGGCGGCATCGCCTGCTTCGACCAAGATGTGTTCCTCAACGCCGTCGGCGGCGTCAAAATCGGCGAACCTGCCGCCGACCTCGCCGTCATCCTCGCCATGCTCTCCAGCTTCCGCAACCGTCCCATGCCTGAAAAAACCGTTGTATTCGGCGAAATCGGCTTAAGCGGTGAAGTCCGCCCTGTTGCACGCGGACAAGAGCGGCTCAAAGAGGCGGAAAAACTCGGCTTCAAACGCGCCATCGTTCCCAAAGCCAATATGCCGCGCAATGCCAAAGAGTTTCCAAATCTGAAAAATCTACGGCGTCAGCAGTTTGCAGGAAGCGATTGATGTTTGTCGTGACGGGGACTAAACCGTTTCGATAATCTGATTCAAAAAACAATCATCTAAAAGGCCGTCTGAAAACTTTCAGACGGCCTCTCTTTAAATTTAAATAATTTTGTTATATTATAACGAACGATTTTATTCTATCTTTTCTACACATCGAAAATCGGAGAGAAATCTTGAAAAAAACCGCTTTGCTTATCGCATCCGCCTTCCTGTTCAGCACTGCCGCACACGCCCACCGCGTTTGGGTTGAAACCGCCCACACACATGGCGGCGAATACCTTGAAGCCGAATTGGGCTATGGCGAATTCCCGGAGCTTGAGCCCATCGCCAAAGACCGCCTGCACATTTTCAGCAAACCCATGCAACTGGTGACTGAAAAAGGCAAAGAAAACATGATTCAAAAAGGCACATACAATTACCAATACCGCAGCAAACTGCCGGTCAAAGACGGCAGCTACTTGGTAACCGCCGAATACCAACCGACTTTCTGGTCAAAAAACAACGCGGGTTGGAAGCAGGCAAGCATCAAAGAAATGCCTGATGCAAGCTATTGCGAGCAAACCCGTATGTTCGGTAAAAACATTGTCAATGTCGGCCATGAAAGTGCAGATACCGCCATCATTACCAAGCAAGTCGGCCAACATTTAGAAATCGTTCCTTTGGATAACCCTGCCAACGTCCACGTCGGCGAACGCTTCAAAGTCCGCGTCCTCTTCAATGGCGAGCCGCTGCCCAACACTACCGTTACCGCTACATTTGACGGCTTCGACACCAGCGACCGCAGCAAAACTCATAAACCGAAGCCCAAGCCTTCTCCGATACCACCGATGACAAAGGCGAAGTCAGCATCATTCCATTGCGCCAAGGTTTCTGGAAGGCCAGCGTAGAACACAAAGCCGATTTCCCTGATCAAAGCGTGTGCCAAAAACAGGCGAACTACACCACAATGACCTTCCAAATCGGTCATTCACATCATTGATTTTTCCATAACAAAAGGCCGTCTGAAATATTCAGACGGCCTTTATTCATCCTATTTAAGGACGATGCGGCGCAAACTGCCATTGTCCCAATTCCAAATTCAAATCAAATAGGTTCAGACGGCCTATTGCCACGCGGACCAAACGCAAACACGGAAAGCCTGCTTTCGCCGTCATCCTTCGCACTTGGCGATTTTTCCCTTCCGAAATTTTGATTTCCACCCAAAAATCAGGCACCGACTTGCGCACGCGAATTGGCGGCACGCGCGGCCATAAAACATCCGCTTCGCCCTCCTCCAATACCCTGACCTCTGCCGGACGGGTGACAAAATCGCCCAAATCTACGCCACGGCGCAATAAATCCAATTTGGCTTCATCTGGAGAACCCTCCACCTGCGCCCAATAAGTTTTAACCTGCTTAAATTTCGGGTCGGCAATCTGCGCCTGCAAACGGCCATTATTGGTCAGCAGCAGCAAACCCTCGCTGTCCGTGTCCAAACGTCCGGCCGGATAAAATCCCGGTTTCTCGACAAAATCCTTAAGGCACTGATGTTTTTCATGTGCAGAAAACTGGCAAATCACGCCATAAGGCTTGTTTAGAATAATCAAATCGTTCATTTCACACTTTCAGACGGCCTTAGATTTCCAAGAAATTCTGGATAATAAAAAAGACACCGTATAAACGGTGTCTTTCATATTTGGCGGAGTAAGAGGGATTCGAACCCTCGATGCAGGTTGACCCCACATGCTTCCTTAGCAGGGAAGTGCCTTCAGCCTCTCAGCCATTACTCCTAAGGAAGACCGCAATATACGCTTTCTCCCCTCCCTCGTCAAGCATTACCGCCCTAAACTTTCTTAACGCTATGAAATCATTTAAATAAAAATATAATATTTTTTGCATCATCCTATTTTTATACTTCTTTCATATATGTTAAAATGATTCTGTTTTCTGTAAACCTTTTTTCACACCCCTTATTACAAAGGAGTTCGTATGTTACGTTTTTCTGCTTTGGTTGCCGTATCCGCCCTGATGCTTGCCGCTTGCTCACAATCCGGCAATTCCCAACCATCTACTTCCTCCTCTCAAACTTCTACTCAAAAAACAACTGCCGCCGGTTCTGCCTGCCGCAGCATGGGTGAAGGCCATAAAGTCAATGGCAAAGGTCAAAACGATATTTATATGTGTAAAGTCGATATGGCTTTGAACTCTGCCGAAGCTAAATCCGCTTTGGATCCCAGCATCCGCGTTCACTACGGTAGTACATCCGGCGCGACTTTGACCTCCCGTCAAATCTCCAACTCAGTCGGCAAAACCCCTGATGAGACCTGCCAACGCGCATTCCTAAGCGCGGTTAAACGCTTCCAAAGCACTGCACTTCGTAAAAAAGCCAAATCCGTTCATCTGGTTAGCTACTTTGACAAAGTAACCAAAGGCGGTAACGAGTACGAATGCCACATCGCTACATTCAACAGCCGTGTGGTTTTGAAAGGCAGCTTCCACTAAGCAATGTCAAAAATGCCGGACTTCAATATGAAGTTTGGCATTTTTCTATTTTATGGATACGACACCTCTTCACTGCCTGCTGGCCGATCCGTCTTTTGTCGCCTGCTACGACCATGCGTCTCTAAACGCAGCCGATTCACAACGTTTGGCTGCCACGCCGCAACTAGCGCAGCGTCAAGACTGGCAAGTCAGCCGTGCATTAAAACAGCAAACCGATTTACCGACTGTATCGCTGAGCCACAGCCAAGGCTTTGCCGCTTTATTGTGTGCGCCTCAGCCCTTAACAGCCGGTGTTGATATCGAATTTATCCGCCCGCGCGATTTCAAAGCGTTGTCAGCTTTGGTCTGCACGCAGGAAGAACAAAACTATTTGGAAACGGCAAACTGGCCGTCTGAAACGTTTTACCGATTGTGGTGTTTCAAAGAAGCATTGATTAAAGCGGCGAATTTGGATTTCCCGTCAGACATGAAATCGGTCGGCTATGTTTTCGATTCAGGGCAACCCGTCGGTTTACGCGCTGGAAAGCAAACCGATTGGCACGGCACAAGCGCGATTTTGGCAGATACGATGGCACTTGCCTGCGTTTGGAAGGAAAAAGCCGTCACTCTGCAATGGCAGTTTTTCGGCTCGCTCAAGCCCAATGATTTAACTGACCAACAAACTATCTAACAACTGACAAAATAATAATAATCTGATTTAATTTACTGCACTTTTACTTATTCCACACACCAACAGCAGCATTTGCAAAAGGCCATCTGAACGATGAATCTTCGCCTCCTAAACCGCCTCTATACTGCCCTTATCCTGTTTCTTACCCTGTTTTTGGTTTATGCCTTTGCTTCACAAGCGCGCATCCAAACCGATTTAACCGCGTTATTGCCAAGCGAGCAGCAACCCGATGCCTTACTGACGGCCGCGGATAAAGCTGCAGAAGCGCAGCTCAATTCGCAAGTCATTTTGCTTGCAGGCAGTACCGATGCCGAAACCGCTTTTCAGACGGCCGCACAAATTGCCGACACATGGCGCAAAAGCGGCGTATTTGAACAAGTCGACAGCAGCATGACGCCGAATTTGGACAAAGTGCGGGCGGATATGCAGAAACTGAGTTTGGCAGTTTTGCCGCAAGACGAAATACGCCTGCTGTTTGAGCAGCCGCAAGCCTATTTTCAGGCTCGGGCAGAAGCCGCGGCCAATCCGTTTGCCGCCCCCTCCCCTTTGTCTTTAGAACAAGACTGGCTGGGCTTTCGGACGCTTTGTTGCCGACAAAGCCATTCCGCAAAGCCGTTTGCAGTGGGACATGGACAACGGCATGCTGTTTACCGAAGACAAAGGAAAAACTTGGGTATTTTTGCGCGGACGGCTCGCCGGCGGCGATCAATTTTCCGGCAACGATGCCCTATTGCCGCTGATGGCGCAAAGCCGTCAAATCGCTTCGGAAAACGGCGCGGAAACCTTAAGCGCAGGTGGCGCATTGTTCGCCGCCGTATCCAAAGCAGCCGCAGAAAAAGAAAGTCGGCTGATGAGCATGGTCGGACTTGGGCTGACCTTTGCGCTGCTGTTGTGGGTCTTCCGCAGCGGCCGCGTATGTTTTTGTTGTCCTTGCCGCTGGCAGCCGGTATGTTGACCGGATTGGCGGTTGCGTTATTAACCTTCGGCGAAGTGCATATCCTAACCATCGTCATCGGCACCAGCTTGGTGGGTATGTTGGTGGATTTCCCGTTGCACTGGCTTGCTCCGTCGGTATTCGAGCCGTCTGAAAAGACCGTTTGGCAGGCTGAATCAGCAATGAAACATGTCTTGCCGAGCTTTGCCGTCAGCCTGACAATTACCGTCTTGGGCTACGCGCTGCTGTGGTTTACCCCTTTGCCTGTATTACGCCAAACCGCCGTATTTTCAGGCTTTGCCTTTATTTGGCGCGTTTGGTGCCACCGTTTTATGGCTGCCGCCGCTGTTTCGCCACTACCGTGCCAAAACCGTGCCTTTTTCCGCATTAACCGAAAAGCTCTATTCCTTGTCAGGCCGTCTGAAAAACCGCCTGCACAAACGCGGCTGGTTAATCGTGGGCGGAATTTTGCTGGCAGTCGGACTGTGGCGCAGCGACTGGCGTGACGACATCCGTCAATGGGTCAATATGCCAACCGCAATGTTGACCGAAGTACAACAAATCGGCCAGTTGAGCGGCACGGATTTTGGCGGCAAATATTTGGTGGCCGAAGCACAAAGCGAAGATGCCCTGTTGAAGAAAACCGCCGAACTCGGCCGCGCCCTGCAGCCCTTAATCGCACAAGGCAAACTGTCCGGCATCCAATCGCCCGACCAATTCATCCTGCCGACAACGGAACAGCAAAAACTGCAAAACCGCCTGCGCGAATTGACCAAGTTGCCTGATAGCTGGAAACCGCTCACAGAAATCGGTATTCCGCGCAAAACCGTGCGCGATGCCCTGCTGCAAGCTGCCGATACGCAACCATTGTCGCTTTCAGACGGCCTGAATACCGATTTGGCAGAAGCTTGGCGTTCCTTGTATTTGGGCGAAGTGGAACCAGGCCGTTTTGCTGCTGTCGTGCGTTTGAACGGCATGACCGATGAAGCCGCCGTACGCGCCGTGGCGCAACACGTCTCCGGCATACATTGGGCAGACAAACGCGCCCACTTAAACGAGCTTTTCCACCACACGCGCAATCAGGCCGCATGGTTGAAACTGGCTTCCTATGCGTTGGCATGGCTGCTTTTGTGGAAATGTTCGGTTTCAAACGCGGCAGCAAAATCCTTGCCGTGCCGCTGGCCGCCGCCATCTGCACCGTTGCCGTACTCGGTTTGGCCGGCATTCCTGTCAGCCTGTTTGCCATGTTCGGCCTGCTTTTAGTGTCTGCCATCGGCGTGGACTATGCCGTCTATGCCGCCACCGCACACCACAGCGCGCCGGCAAAATTAGGCGGTATGCTGCTTGCCGCCGCGACGACAGCTATTTCCTTTGCCCTGCTCGCCATCAGCAGCACGCCTGCCGTTGCCGCGTTCGGCATGACGGTTACCATCGGCGTGGCATTCAATATTTGGCTGGCAGGCACATTGTTGAAAAATTAGATAAAAGATGAAGACGATTGAAATTGAAGCGATATTTTGTTTCAACTTCTATCGCCAAGTCGCAAAAGGCCGTCTGAAAAATTTCAGGCGATGGATTAAACATTATTTATCATTAAAATCAAAGGTATTTTCAAATGTCCGTAGAATTTGACGTTGCCGTTATCGGCGCAGGCCCTTCAGGTTCGGTTGCTTCTGCTTTGCTGAACAAACAAGGCTTTAAAGTTTGCGTATTGGAAAAACAACATTTCCCGCGCTTTGTCATCGGCGAAAGCCTGTTGCCGCATTGTATGGAAATGTTGGAAGAAGCCGGTTTTGCCGACGCAGTGCATGCCGAGCCCAGCTTTCAATTTAAAGACGGTGCTGCGTTTTCATGGGGCAGCCGTTACACAGATTTCAACTTTACTGAAAAATTTTCAGACGGCCCCGGTACTATTTATCAAGTGCGCCGCGGCATCTTCGACAAAATCCTGATTGATGAAGCGGCAAAACAAGGCATCGATGTCCGCTTTGGACATGGTGTAACCGCGTTTGACAACAGCGGCGATGTGGCACGTTTGAGCGTTACGACCGATACAGGTGAAAACTATGAACTGACTGCCAAATTCGTTTTGGATGCCAGCGGTTACGGCCGCGTCCTGCCCCGCCTTTTAGATTTGGAAAGCCCGTCCGAGCTGCCTCCGCGCCAAGCCCACTTCACGCATATCGACGACAACATCACCAGCCCGAAATTCGACCGCAACAAAATCCTGATCAACACGCATCCTGAACATCGCGATGTCTGGATTTGGCTGATTCCTTTCGGCGACAACCGCTGCTCCATCGGCGTTGTCGGCACGCCCGACAAACTGGCCGGCGAATCAGAAGCCGTGTTGAAAAAATTTGTGTACGAATGCCCGATGCTGGCGGAAATTTTAGATAAAGCCGTTTGGGAAAACGACTTCCCGTTCCGCTCTATCCAAGGCTATTCTGCCAACGTAAAAACCTTATACGGCAAACATTTCGCCCTTTTGGGCAACGCCGCCGAATTCCTCGACCCCGTCTTCTCTTCCGGCGTGACCATCGCCCTGCACTCTGCCAAACTGGCTGCCGACTTGTTGGCCAAACAACTCAAAGGCAGAGCCGTCGATTGGCAAACCGAATTTGCCGACCAACTGATGATCGGCGTGAACGCGTTCCGCACTTATGTAACCGGCTGGTACGATTTCCGCTTCCAAAACGCCATTTATGCGCCCAACCGCAGCCCTGAAATCAGCCGCATGATTTCGTCTATTTTGGCAGGCTACGCTTGGGATACAAACAATCCATTCGTGGAAAAATCCGAGCAACGCTTGTCCACACTTGCCGCATTGGTGGGCGATTTGAAGGTAGAATAAGGACGAATGTCTTTCAGACGGCCTAGACTGAAAACAGAACAGGCCGTCTGAAACTTCATCCACACCATTAAATATTTTGACCGATAGATAAAACCTTATGCGATTTATCCCTTTGCTTGCCGCACTGCTGCTCTCCGCATGTGCGACCTCGCTCCCCCATCCGCAAACGCTGCCGCCGCTTTCCAAAGAAGGTCAATGGTTCAAACTTGAGCAGACTAATGCGGCGGGGCAAACCGTTCAAACCAATCTCTTGGCAGTCGAGCCTCATTCAGACGGCATCCGCTTTGTCCAAACCGATGCACTGGGTGCGCCGGTATCGCGCCAATCGGTCAATACCAAAGGCTGGAAAAACGACGGTTTTGTGATGCCCAATGCCACTTCGCGTCGACTGTTTGCCGCCCTGTTGCCGCTTTTGGCCGCCGAACACGCCGCCACGCTTTACCCTGAAGCCCGCCAACAAAACGCCACCCATCAAGGCTTCTGCCCTGACGGCAAAGGCGCGGTGTTCAGCTACCGCGAGCGCGATTTGTGGTGTGTCGCCCACCATTCCGAACAATTCCTCATCGGCTTCCCCGACCAAACTTTCTGGACGGTCAGCCCGATTGCAGAAGACTAATTCATGAATACTCCTGTTTATCTCAGCCGTCCGGCACTGACCAGCGCATTGGGCAGCGGCTTGCAAGTTCATGCCGATGCCTTACTCACGCCGTCTGAAAACACGCCCCTGACTTTTTCAGACCAATGGGTAAAAGGCAAAACGTATGCTTTCGGTGCAGTCAAAGAAACCCTGATGCCTCTGCCCGACAGCATTCCCGAAGCGCATCGCAGCCGCAACAACCAGCTTATCCTGCACGCGCTTTCGCAAATAGACGGACTGATTCAGACGGCCATTGCCCGTTACGGCAAAGAAAGGATCGCTGTCGTTACCGGTACGTCCACCAGTGGCGCAGACGAAAATATCCCTTTGTTCCAACACGTTGTCCAAGGCGGTGCATGGACGGATGTTCCGTTCAAACAGCTGCAACACACCATGGCTTCGCCCTCCGAATTTATCGCCCAAGTTTACGGCCTGAACGGCTTACGCTATACCGTCTCCACCGCCTGCACTTCCGGCGCACGCGCCCTCATCAGCGCAGCCCGGCTGCTTCGTGCCGGATTGTGCGATGCTGTGATTTGCGGCGGCGCAGATACGCTTTCTCCGCTGACGATCAATGGTTTTGCCTCTTTGGAAGTGCTTTCAGACGGCATCGCCAAGCCTTTTTCCGCCAACCGCAACGGCATCAATATCGGCGAAGCGGCCGCATTTTTCGTAATGACACGCGATGCCGATTTTGACGGCGAAATGCAGTTGCTGGGCTACGGCGCAAGCAGTGATGCCTATCATATGTCTTCGCCCCGCCCCGACGGTTTGGGTGCAGCCCAATCCTTTTCAGGCTGCTTTGGATAAAGCCAGTTTGAAAGCAGAAGACATCGGCTGGATCAATCTGCACGGCACCGGCACGCAGCACAACGACAGCATGGAAAGCCGAGCCGTTGCCGAAGTGTTTGGCAGCCACACCCTTTGCACCTCCACCAAAAGCCGTCCACCGGTCATACCTTGGGTGCAGCCGGTGCGATTGAAGCCGCATTTGCCTGGTTGATGGCCAACTGCCAATACAATCCGGAAGGCAAACTGCCGCCGCAACAATGGGACAACGTACCCGATTCCGAGCTGCCCAACATCGCTTTGACCGACGAAAACAGCTGCTGGCCGTCTGAAAAACGTATTGCCGCCAGCTCGTCATTTGCCTTCGGCGGCAGCAATGCCGTTTTGATTATCGGATAAGTCCTTATATTTAGGCTGTCTTTTCAGACGGCCTTTTTCTTTTCCGCAACTTAAAAAACAATAACATCAAAACAACAACCAAATCCGCCGAAATATGCCATAATAGGCTTAGCACGTTTCTTCTCGCGATGTGCCCGAAAAGAAAAACTTAACCTACATAGAGAATAATCCCATGACTAAATCCACCATTATCTATACCTACACCGACGAAGCTCCTGCATTGGCCACTCAATCCCTGTTGCCAATCGTGCAGGCGTTTACCCGCCATGCCGATATTGATGTCAAAACCAGCGACATCTCTCTCTCTGGCCGTATTTTGGCGGCGTTTCCAGAATACCTGACCGAAGCGCAACGCGTACCTGATGCGCTTGCCGAATTGGGCGAACTGGTAAAACAACCCGATGCAAACGTGATCAAACTGCCGAACATCAGCGCATCCGTACCTCAACTGACTGCCGCGATTAAAGAATTGCAGTCTAAAGGCTTTGCCGTTCCCGACTATCCTGCCGACCCTCAAACCGATGAAGAAAAAGCCGTACGCGAACGCTACGACCGCATCAAAGGCAGCGCGGTAAACCCTGTCCTGCGTGAAGGCAACTCCGACCGTCGTGCGCCTAAAGCAGTGAAACTTTGCCAAAAAACATCCGCACAGCATGGGCGCATGGACCAAAGATTCCAAAACCCATGTTGCCACCATGCAAAGCGGCGACTTTTTCCATAACGAACAATCCGTTACCGTACCTGAAGCGACTTCCGTATCCATCGTGTTCACCGACAAACAAGGCAACAAAAAAGAGCTGCGTGAGCCTGTTGCCTTGAAAGCCGGCGAAATCATCGACGCGACCGTAATGAGCAAAAAAGCCCTGCTCGCCTTCCTTACCGAACAAGTGAAAGACGCAAAAGCTAAAGGCGTATTGTTCTCGCTGCACATGAAAGCCACCATGATGAAAGTGTCCGACCCGATTATCTTCGGACACGCCGTCAAAGTGTTCTTCGCGCCTGTATTTGAAAAATTCGGCGACAAACTGGCTGCCGCAGGCGTCAACGTCAACAACGGCTTCGGCAACCTGCTTGCCAATCTGGACAAGCTGGATGCTGACACCCGCGCAGCCGTTGAAGCTGAAATCGCCGCCGTTTACGCCGCCAACCCTGATTTGGCCATGGTTGATTCCGACAAAGGCATTACCAACCTGCATGTTCCTAGCGATGTCATCGTCGATGCTTCTATGCCTGCGATGATTCGTAATTCTGGCCGTATGTGGGACAAAGACGGCAAAGCGCAAGACACCAAAGCCGTCATTCCTGACAGCAGCTACGCCGGCGTTTACCAAGCAACCATCGATTTCTGCCGCGAACACGGCGCGTTCGATCCGACAACCATGGGTACCGTTCCTAACGTCGGCCTGATGGCGCAAGCAGCCGAAGAATACGGTTCGCACAACAAAACTTTTGAAATCGAAGCCGACGGCCAAGTTCAAGTCATTGATGCAGCTGGCAATGTCCTGATGCAACACGACGTTGAAGCCGGTGACATCTGGCGTATGTGCCAAACCAAAGACGCGCCCGTCAAAGACTGGGTACAACTCGCCGTCAACCGCGCCCGTCTGAGCAACACGCCAGCCGTGTTCTGGCTCGACGAAAACCGTCCGCACGACAAGAGCCTGCTCGCCAAGGTTAAAGCCTACCTTGCCGAACTGGATACCAACGGTCTCGACATCCGCGTCCTCGCTCCCGAAGAAGCTGCCAAGTTCAGCTTGGGTCGTCTGAAAAACGGCGAAGACACCATCTCCGTAACCGGTAACGTCCTGCGCGACTACCTGACCGACTTGTTCCCAATTTTGGAACTGGGTACCAGCGCGAAAATGCTGTCTATCGTTCCATTGATGAATGGCGGCGGTATGTTTGAAACCGGCGCTGGCGGCTCCGCACCGAAACACGTCCAACAATTCCTCGAAGAAAACCACTTGCGTTGGGACTCTTTGGGCGAATTCCTCGCACTTGCCGTATCGTTTGAACATCTGGCGCAAAAAACCGGCAACGCCAAAGCCCAAGTCCTCGCCGACACTTTGGATGCAGCCACCGAAAAACTGCTGTTGAACGACAAATCGCCTAAACGCAAAGCAGGCGAACTCGACAACCGCGGCAGCCATTTCTACCTCACCCTCTACTGGGCGCAAGAATTGGCGGCGCAAGACAAAGATGCCGAACTGAAAGCCGCATTTGCTCCATTGGCAGCCGCTTTGACTGCCGACGAAGCCAAAATCGTTGAAGAACTCTCTGCCGTACAAGGCAAAGCGGTCGACATCGGCGGCTACTACGCAGCCAATCCCTGAAAAAGCGGCACAAGCGATGCGTCCAAGCGCAACCTTTAATCAGGCCTTGTCAGCCTTATAATTAAAGCAATAAAAGGCCGTCTGAACTTTTCAGACGGCCTCAAACCTTATGGAAACACAATGAAAAAAACCATTCTTTCTCTTACTCTCCTCATCAGCGCTCCGGCTTTGTGGGCATTTTCCCCTGCCGAATTGGCACAAACCCTGCAAAAACCGCAAAACGTGCAAGGCAATTTTGTCCAACAACGCCAGCTCAAATCCCTCAGCAAACCCATGACCACCAGCGGCAGCTTTTACCCTTGTCCCACAAAAAGGCCTGCTCTGGAAAAATGCAAAAACCATTTGAAACTACCCTGCGCGTGCGTTCAGACGGCATCATGCAATGGAACGGCAGCCAATGGGTCAACCCAAACGCCAGCAAGCTCAACGGCCAAAAGCCGCCAAATCAAACTCTTCCTCGACCTTTTTGGGCGGCAATACCCAAGGCTTGGAAAAAAACAATTTGATTTGAAATTAAACGGCAACGAGAAAAAAATGGACGTTGACCTTAACTCCGAAAACCGCCATTACCCGTCAAATCTTCAACCGTATCGAAATCAACGGCGATACACTGGTGCGTAAAATCGAATTGGACGAAAAGCAAGGTGACAAAACCATCATGCAGTTCAACCAAATCCAAACCGATAAAGCTCTGGACAGCTTCAGCCGTACCGCCCTCTAAATTGTCTATTCCAACAAAAGGCCGAGACCTTTGCAAAATTCCTTTTCCCCAACAGCCGAAACCTAAACACAGGTTTTCGGCTGTTTTCTCCTCCAATCACTCCTGATTTTATCCAAATACCCCCTTAATTCTCCTTGGATACCTGATAATCAGGCATCCGACTGCCTTTTAGGCAGCTACAGGCGCACTTAGCCTGTTGGCGGCTTTCAAAAGGTTCAAACACATCGCCTTCAGATGGCTTTGCGCACTCACTTTAATCAGTCCGAAATAGGCTGCCCGCGCATAGCGGAATTTACGGTGTAACGTACCGAAGCTTTGTTCGACCACATAACGGGTTTTCGACAAATATCGGTTGCGTTTGGTTTGCGCTTCCGACAGCGGACGGTTGCGGTGGGCTTTGCGCATAATGCCGTCTAACAACTGATGCTTTTCCAGATGTTGCCGGTTTTCCTCACTGTCATAGCCTTTGTCGGCATAGACGGTCGTACCTTTGGGCAAACCTTCCAATAAAGGTGACAGGTGTTTGCACTCATGGGCATTGGCGGGGGTAATGTGCAGTTTCTCGATATAGCCTTCCGCATCGGTGCGGGTATGCTGTTTGTAACCGAGTCTGTAGAGGCCGTTTTTCTTTATCCAACGGGCATCTTTGTCTTTGCTCGGTGTGGTTTGGCTGCTGACTTGTCCTTCCTCATCAACTTCTATGGCCTGGCGCTGTTTGCTGCCGGTGGTCTGGATAATGGTGGCGTCAACGACGGCGGCGGATGCTTTCTCTATTTTTAGGCCTTTCGGTCAGTTGGCGGTTAATCAGTTCCAGCAATTCGGACAGGGCGTTGTCTTGCGCCAGCCAGTTGCGGTAGCGGCATAAGGTGCTGTAATCGGGAATGCTCAACTCGTCAAAACGGCAAAACAGGTTGAAGTCGATGCGGGTGATGAGGCTGTGTTCGAGTTCGGGATCAGAGAGGCTGTGCCATTGGCCGAGCAGGACGGCTTTGAACATGGACAACAGGGGATAGGCGGGACGGCCGCGGTGGTCCCGGACATAACGGGTTCTTTGACGATTCAGGTATTGTTCGATCGGTTGCCAATCAATCACTTGATCCAACTTCAATAGTGGGAAACGGTCGATGTGTTTGGCAATCATGGCTTGGGCGGTTTGCTGGAAGAAGGTACTCATGAAAAATCCCCTAAATGTCTTGGTGGGACTTTAGGGGATTTTGGGGAATTTTGCAAAGGTCTCAGGCCGTCTGAAAATAGATTTCAGACGGCCTTTTGTATTAATCGGCTAAAGGCTGCTGCCCTTTTCGTTCCGCCTTTCTGGCTTCGCGAATGGCTTTAAGTTCGGCCTCTTTCTGTCTGGCTTTTTTCAGCCAAGTTTCCCATTGGTTTGGCGTTTCCAGCGTAATTCTGCCGATTTTTCCTTCGCGGAAATCGGTCAGGATATTTTCAGCGGCCTTTTGGTAGTTGATCCGTCCGCCGCTCAAAACCGCACCGCGTTTTTTGGCAATCCACTCCAACCAAGAAGTATCGTCCCAATGGCTGCTTGGGTCTTTGTCGGCTTGATAGCGCTCTTGCAACAGGGCCAGATAATGGCGGCGGAGGTAATCCAAAAGCTCAAGCGCCACTTCTTCTTCGTCCAGCGCGTTGCGTCCGACTGCACCGCCGGCCGCAAGGTTGTAGCCGCCTTCTTCGACGATAATTTTTGGCCACAACATACCGGGGGTATCGTAAAGCCAGAAATCGTCTGCAAGGAAAAGGCGCTGTTCGGCTTTGGTAATACCGGGTTCGTTGCCGGTTTTGGCAGATTTTTTGCCGATCATACCGTTAATCAAGGTGGATTTGCCGACGTTGGGGATACCGCAAATCAGGACACGCAGCGGCTTCTCGATACCTTGGCGATGCGGAATCATGGCGCGGCAGGCTTGGGTAATTTTGCCATGCGCGCCGGTTTCGGAAGAATCAAGCGCAATGGCGCGGGTATCTTGGCGACTGTTGTAGTGTTCGAGCCAAACTTTGGTGCGCTCGGGATCGGCAAGGTCTTGCTTATTTAAGATTTTCAGTTTGGGCTTACCTTTGGACAACTGGGCAAGCAAAGGGTTTTCGCTGGAAGCAGGCATACGCGCGTCCAGCATCTCAATCACCATATCAACGCTTTTAATGCGTTCGGCAATGGCTTTTTTTGCCTTGTTCATGTGGCCGGGAAACCATTGGATAGCCATGTCTTTTTATTCTTTCTATTCGTATCTGAGGCCGTCTGAAAAATCATTGTTTTTCAGACGGCCTCGGTATTTGGATAATCGGTCAATCAGGATTTAGAGGTTGCCATGCTCGTAGCTGTAATAACCTGCTTCATCCATACATTGCTCAAACGTTTTGGATGTATTGCCACGTTTGGTTCCATTTTGAACTTGTGATTTGCAGGTATTGATTTGGCGGGAAACTTCAGCTTCGCTCGCGCCGGTACGGTGCCAACGGTAAGCAGTGACAGGCTCTGTTGCACAGGCGGTCAAGATAAGCAGGGATAATGCGGTCAGACTGATTTTTTTCATGGTTTCTTCCTTTGAGGCCGTCTGAAACGGCAAGTTAACGTCCTGCCAAGCTTTGTGCCTGACGGTGGCGGACAAGGAGTTCGTAACGGCCTTTGAGGCGCTCGGCCAGTTTTTCCACAACATAAACGGAGCGGTGCTGCCCGCCGGTACAACCGATGGCAATCGTTACATAACTTCGGCTCTCTTGTTGCAGGCGCGGCAGCCAGCGGCTAATAAAATGGTCGATGTCATCAACCATTTCTTGAACCAACGGCTGCTGGCCCAAATAATCTTGAATAGGTTTGTCCATGCCAGTAAAGGGGCGTAATTCCGGATCGTAATACGGATTGGGCAGGCTGCGCATATCAAACATAAAGTCGGCATTATTGGGAGCGCCGTATTTGAAACCAAAGGATTCAAGAATGACCAGCAAACCGACACGTTCAATATTGAGCCATTGTTGAACGGCATAACGCAACTGCTGCGCGTTCATTTTGGACGTATCGATGCAATATGCAATGTCTCTAAGCGGGAAGAGCCATTCGCGTTCTTTTTGCAGGCTTTCCAACAAAGTCAGGTTTTGACCGGACAAAGGATGTCCGCGGCGGGTTTCTGAGAAGCGGCGCACCAAAACGCCCTCTTCAGCTTCAACAAACAGGACTTCGACCTGATGTCCTTCATCACGCAAATATTGGATTTGCTCTTGCGCTTCTTGGATATTGATACCGGAACGGATATCAACGCTGACACCGAGCTGGGTTTCTTCGCCACGTTCAATATGGTACAACACCAGCGAAGGCAACATTTCCAAAGGCAGATTATCGACGCAATAAAAAGCCTGAATCTTCGAGTTGTTTGAGGGCTACGGATTTTCCTGAGCCGGATAAGCCGCTAATCAGGACGATTTTCATGATTTTGTTCGTTTTCTTTGAGTTGTGTTTGATGGCGTTCGAGGAATTCTTTGGTGCTGTCTTTACCGCGCAATTGAAGGATGTAATTACGCACTGCAGCTTCAACCAATACTGCTAAGTTTCGACCGATTGCAACAGGCAGGGTAACGGAACGGACGCTGACGTTGAGGATAGATTCTGTTTCGGTACGGATGCTCAATCGATCGAGTTGTTTCATGTATCCGTCGTCGGCCGGAACCAAATTGATAATCAGCTGGAGGATTTTTTTCGGACGGATAGAGGTTTCGCCAAAAATATGGCGGATATTAAGTATGCCCAAACCGCGTACTTCTAGGAAATCACGCAGCATAGGCGGACAACGGCCTTCCAGCATTTCCGGGCCGGTACGGAAAAGTTCGACCGCGTCATCGGCTATCAGGCTGTGGCCGCGCGAAATCAGCTCCAATGCCAATTCGCTCTTACCCAAGCCGGATTGTCCGGTAATGAGTACGCCCACTTCAAATACATCCAAAAATACGCCGTGCTTTATGGTGGAAGTAGCCAATGTACGTTGCAGATAAATCCGCAAAACGTCCATCAGGTGCGGACTTTCCTGTTTGGAAGTCAGCAAGGGGATACTGTTGGTATGGCAATAATCGCGCAATTTGGGCGAAACCGGCAAGCCGTTGGCGACGATAACCAAAGACATGGGAATATCGAAAAGCTCGCCGAAATCATAGTTGAGCTCGCCCGTTTCCAAGCGGCGCAAATATTCGGCTTCGGCTACGCCGACAACTTGAATTTGGTTGGGATGGATAAAGTTTAAGTGGCCGACCAAGGCCAAGACGGGTTTATCGGCTTCGACACCGATACGGTTGTCCGCGCCGGAATTACCGGCAGCCCAAGCGAGTTCGAGTTTGTGCTGATTGTCGGAAAACAGGCGGCGGACGGATATGCTGGGCATGAATTACTCTTCGGTCAGGAGTGTGCGTACTTCTTCGGCAGAAGTCGCGGCCATCAACGCTTCACGGATGGCTTTTTGAGAGAATCTGCCGGCCAGTTTGGACAAGACTTCCAAATGTTCGCCGGTAGCGTTTTCAGGCACAAGCAGGATGAAAATCAGGGAAACGGGTTTGCCGTCGGGCGCATCAAAGGCAACCGGCTCTTTGGTGCGGATAAACGCACCGGTGGCTTTTTTCACGCATGCGTGACGGCCGTGAGGAATCGCCACCCCCTGCCCCAAACCGGTCGAACCAAGCTTTTCACGGGCAAACAGGCAGTCGAACACGTTGGTATTCGGTAATTCTGCTTCATTCTCCAGCAGCTGTGCGGCCTCTTCAAACAGACGCTTTTTGCTGCTGACTTCCAAATCCAAAACGATATGGGACAAAGGTAAAATTTCGCCGATCAGGCTCATGTGTATCTCTTTTAAATGTCGCAAAACAATGGGATTGTACCGATTGTCGGTGCAAATCTCAATCCTGAAGGCGTAATTTACACTCGCCCTGCTAACATTTTCCATGTTGTTTTTGATATTTTTTAACGAGCTAAAAATAAACCAACTATTTGTTTATATAGAATTTAAAGTAAAAATCCTATCAATGGTAAAACCATGATTCAAATGAAAAGGGGTATGTCCGGCATACCCCTTTTCCCTTTCTTTTCAGACGGCCTCAACCTGTTTTTTTAAAACAGTTTGGAAACCAAAAACAACCAGAAATAATGGCAGACCAATCCGCAAAACCACGCCAAACCGATGCGGTTGTTTGCCAAAAACGTTTGGAAGCACAACTGGCGGTCGCGCGTACGGATAGCGGCATACTGCTGATACTGCCAATAAATGGTTACCGGCAATACCAGCCAATAAGGCCAAGTTGCGCCGATTTTGATACCCAAACCGCCATCAATACGGTAAACCAAAAATGGCAAAGCATAGAGGCAGTAATATCGTGATGGCCAAATGTGATTGCCGAAGTTTTAATACCGATTTTCAAATCGTCTTCTTTGTCCGCCATGGCATAAATCGTGTCGTAAGCCAGCGTCCATAAGGCATTGGCGGTAAACATCAGCCACGCTTCGGGAGGCACTCGGCCTTGCACCGCAGCAAAGGCCATGGGAATGCCGAACGAAAATGCCAGTCCTAAATAAAACTGCGGCAACGGGAAAAAGCGTTTGGTAAAGGGATATGTGATGGCCAGAAATAAGGCCGGAAGGCTCATCAGCCAAGTAAAACGGTTGAGCGGTACTAAGCATAAAGCCGCCATCAGACACAGCATGACGGTCAAAAGCAGCGCTTCGATTTTAGAAACCAAACCTTTGGCAAATGGGCGGTTTTTGGTGCGCTCTACTGCGCCGTCAAAATTGCGGTCGGCAAAGTCATTCACGACGCAACCTGCGCTGCGCATCAGAAATGTGCCTGCGGTAAAGGCAATAAAAATATCCGCGTCAGGAACGCCTTTAGACGCAATCCACAATGCCCAATAAGTCGGCCACAGCAAAAGCAGTGTGCCGATGGGTTTGTCGACGCGCATCAGCTTGGCGTATATCACCATCCGTCCGACAGCGTAACGCGGTAGAATTTGTAAGAAAAAGCGCCTTATGTTCATTGATGTAATGTGTCGTTGTTTATATGTCGATTCGGAAGGAAAGGCTTTTTTAGAGCCTTAGCTCTTATTATAATTTATTGCCGTCTGAAATCTAAACAGATCTTAACAATTTAATTTATTGTATTATAACAGAATTATGACAAACATCGGTAATCGGTTTTATTTTCAGACGGCCTTAACGGTATAAATCTATTAATTTCAATAAGAAATATTCTGTTAATTCCAATGTTTCGCCGTTCCAATCAAAATACGAACGGCGCGCGGCAACAGGCCGTCTGGAAGATGGATGGTCGGAATTTTCAAAACGAAGAAACTCAAAATCCGAACGTTTCAACGGCAATGTACCGTCAAACAGGCGCTCGCCCAAAGGCTGCGTTCCGCAATCCAATAATTCTGTCCATAGACGGCTATCCGGTCGGCACGCGCTTCTGGCTTGTATCACTGTTTCGCCGTCCAGTTTGAGCAAAACATCGCGCACAAAGATTTTGTCTCCGTTTTCCGCACCCTTCGTCAAACCCAAATACACGAGCTCGACTGAAAACTCCTTGCCGGAAGCGCGTAAAGCGGCAGTTAGCGAAGAAACGGTCAGCAGATGTCCGACCTTAGACGGCAAAAGACTTGAAGCTTCGGCATATGAACAAAGCGTGCCACGCGGTATATCAAGCTCCATCTGACACCTCTGTCTTGGCCAACTCCTGCCATTTGGCTTCGGGAAACTCATCTTTCAGACGGCCTTTAAGGTATTCCAAGGTATCGCCGGCAACAGTTTCATCTTTGCTGTCGTGAATATGGTTGAAAATCAGGCTGTGCAACTGGATACCGTATTGTTTGAGCACGGCGAAGCTGAGCAGGGTGTGGTTGATGCTGCCGAGCCGTCCGCTGGTAACGAGGATGACGGGATAAGCCTGTTGCTGAATATAATCAATGGTTAACAGATTTTCTGTCAGCGGAACCATCAATCCGCCCGCACCTTCGACCAATACGATTTCGTATTGCGCCGCCAGTTGCTGCGTGGCAGCGCGGATTTTCTCCAAGTCCAAATCCCTGCCGTCCAGTCGGGCGGCGAGGTGGGGCGAAGCCGGATAGCTAAAGATTTCGGGCATGGTCAGCCTTTGTTTGTCGGCTTCCTGCATGGGTATGCCCATGATTTTACGATGGACGGCGATGTCTTCAGCGATGTCTTGGCAACCGGTTTGCACAGGCTTTTGCGTAATCACGCTTTTGCCTTGTTGCAATAATTGTTTTGCCAACATACCGGTGGCGACGGTTTTGCCGATGTCCGTGTCTATGCCGCTGACGAAGTAAACGCCTTTCATTTGCTGTGTTCCTTCAAGATTTGTACGGTTTTATCGGCAAGTTCGGTCAAGAGGCCGTCTGAAATAATGTAAGGCGGCATCAAATACACCAGCCTGCCGAATGGGCGCACCCAAATCCCCTGCGCCACGCAATCCGCTTGAAAACGCGCCATATCGACGCCTTTTTCCAGCTCGATCACCCCGATGGCACCCAAAACGCGCACGTCTTTCACGCCGCGAATGTCCCATGCGGTTTCAGACGACCTTTCAGGATGCTTTCGATGCGGCGGATATTTGCCTGCCAGTCTTGGGACAAAAGCAGTTTGACCGAAGCGCAGGCAACGGCACACGCCAGCGGGTTCGCCATAAATGTCGGTCCGTGCATAAACACGCCCGCTTCGCCGCGCGAAATCGTTTCGGTGACTTTTTGCGAAGTGATTGCCGCCGCCAGCGTCATATAGCCGCCGCTCAAACCCTTGCCGATACACATAATATCCGGCACGACCTCCGCGTGTTCGCAGGCAAATATCTTGCCCGTGCGCCCGAATCCGGTAGCAATTTCGTCAAAAATCAACACGATATCAAATTCGTCGCACAAATCGCGCAAACTGCGAAGATACTGCGGATGATAAAAATACATGCCGCCCGCGCCCTGCACGACCGGTTCCAAAATAAAGGCGGCAATATCCGCATGATGCGCTTCAAACAAGGCGCGGACAGGCTGCAAATCCGTTCCGTCCCATTCATCGTCGAAACGGCTTTTCGGATTATCGACAAAATAACGCTGCGGCAGAGCGCTGCCGAAAATATAATGCATCCCCGTTTCCGGATCGCAGACGGACATCGCGTTCCAAGTATCGCCGTGATACCCGCGCCGCACCGTCGCGATATTCTGCTTCGCGGTCAAACCCCGCGCCTGCTGGTATTGCACCGCCATTTTCAACGCAACTTCCACCGAAACCGAACCCGAGTCCGCATAAAAATACGGTCCAGTCCCTGTGGCAAAATCTCGACCAATAATTTGCCCAGCTCTACCGCAGGCTCATGCGTCAAACCGCCGAACATCACATGCGACATCTGCTTAATCTGCGCCTCAACCGCCTGATTCAAAACGGGATGATTGTAGCCGTGTATCGCACACCACCAAGACGACATCCCGTCAATCAGCCGCGTGCCGTCCGCCAATTCGATGTGCACGCCCTCCGCACGGCGCACCGGATAAACAGGCAACGGGTCGGTCATGGAAGTATAGGGATGGAGTAGATGGTCGCGGTCGAAATCGAGCAGGGAGGAATGTTCAGACATGTTGAAAACAATGGTTTAATCAGTTTCATTATTATATAACATATTTACCTTTTCAGACGGCACGTCTTCCGTACTGCATCAACGCCAATCCGCCCACCGCCGCCAAACAGCCGGCAACCAAGGAAATATGCAATGCCTCGTCCAAAAACCAAGCGGAACACAAAATACCAAATACCGGCACCAAAGTGATGTACGCCGCCGCGCTGCCTGCGCCCAAAGTCTTCACGCCTTCAAAATACCACGCATAACTCAAAACCGTTGCGCCGACAGACAAGCCAATCAAAGCAAACCAGCCCCTACCGTCCATTTCGGCAAACATACCAAACGGCAGGCCGTCTGAAATCAATGCAGGCGGCAGCAACATCATTGCACCCAGCCAAGCGGTGGCCACGGTGACCGTCAGCGCATCAATCCCATGCAACACCGCCCTGCCTATCATCGTATAAGTAACCAAGCAGCAAAGGCTGCAAAACACCAGCACTTCGCCCCACCCTATGCCGCCGCCCGACAAAAATGCCGCAATCTCGCCATGCGTGACCGCCCATATCGATCCTGCCACTGCCAACAACATGCCCGACACAATCTTGCCGTTGAGTTTTTCACCAAACAGCAAAGCCGCAAAAAACATCGTCAGCACAGGATTGAACGTGACCAACACCGTCGCCCTTGAAGCAGGAATCCGCTGCAAACCCAGCATAGACAATACGGTAAAACCAAATACGCCGAATGCCGCCGCCAGTGCCAATCCAAGCCATTGTTTACGCGACAAAACCGCCAAAGTACGCAATCGATACCGTGCAAACAGCCAGCCCAAAAGCAAGATTGCCGCCGTCAAAAAGCGCAGCATACCGCCCGTTAAAGGCGGCAGCGCCTGTCCCAGCATCCGCCCCATCGGCCAAGATGCGCCCCAAAACGCCGCCATGCCCAATAGTTTTAGATGGATTGCCAAATGTTTCATGGTGATGGATAACTTAGATAATCGGTTTAGAAAGCGTACAAGCGCAGTTTGGAAGGATAAATTTCCTTAGCCGCCGATACTTGATAGAGTTTGCGCGGATAAAATACTACGCTGAATCATTACGGAAACAAAGACCGTCTGAAAGACTGAAATCCAGCTTTTTCAGACGGCCTTTGCTGCTCAATCAATAAGGCTTACAACTCAATGCCTTTGAGTTTTCGCCACGGTATTAATGTCTTTATCACCGCGGCCGGAGAGATTGACCAAAATCACTTGGTCTTTGCTCATTTTCGGTGCATTTTTCACTGCCCAGGCAACGGCATGGCTGGACTCCAACGCAGGAATAATGCCCTCGAAACGGCAGAGCAAATCAAAGGCTTCGAGTGCTTCGTCATCTTTGGCAACGGTGTATTCCACGCGGTTAATATCGTTCAAATGGCTGTGTTCCGGGCCGATGCCTGGGTAATCCAAGCCTGCGGAAACAGAGTGCGTACCCAAAACTTGGCCGTTTTCGTCCTGCATCAAATAGCTGCGGAAACCGTGCAATACGCCGATAGGGGCTTTGCTGGTAATCGGTGCAGCGTGGTCAGGCGTATCCACGCCCAAACCGCCTGCTTCTACGCCGACCAAACGTACGTTTTCTTCTTCGATATAGGGATGGAACAAACCGATGGCGTTCGAGCCGCCACCCACGCAGGCAACGGCAACGTCAGGTTGGCGGCCGATGGCTTCCAACATTTGCTCTTTGGCTTCATTGCCGATCACGCATTGGAAATCGCGTACCATTTCAGGATACGGCGCAGGGCCTGCGGCAGTGCCGATGATGTAGAACGTGTCGTCCACGCGCGCCACCCATTCGCGCATGGCTTCGTTCATCGCGTCTTTCAAAGTACGGCTGCCGCTGTCGACGCTGACCACGTTCGCACCCAATAATTTCATACGGAACACGTTGGGCATTTGACGCTGGATGTCGTCCGCGCCCATGTACACATCACAAGTCATGCCGAAGCGTGCGGCGACGGTGGCAGAAGCCACGCCGTGCTGACCCGCGCCGGTCTCGGCAATCACGCGTTTTTACCCATGCGGCGGGCGAGCAATGCCTGACCGATGGTGTTGTTTACCTTGTGCGCGCCGGTGTGGTTCAAATCTTCACGCTTCAGCCAGATTTGTGCACCGCCCAAATGCTCAGACAATCGCGCAGCATGGTAAACAGGGCTGGGACGGCCGACATAGTGCTTCAAATCATGGCGGAACCCTTCCCAAAATAAAGGATCTTCTTTCGCTGCTTTATAGGCTTCTGCCAATTCTTGCAAAGCCGGAATCAGGGTTTCGGAAACGTACAGGCCACCGTGTTCGCCGAAAAAGCCGTTCTCGTCGGGAGCGTGATAATTTTTCATGGAATTTTTCCTTGTTCGTTTTCTGGTTTCAGACGGCCTGATTCAGTAAAGGGTCGTCTGAAAGTAAAAATTGTCAGCAATTATAGCCGTTTTCCATTCATCTTGTCGGCAACTAATTGAATAATAATATCAGCAGACAAAATAGGAACAACAGCGTACAGCTCGATGTTGCAAGCAATGCCGTACCCAACGGCGGCGCAATATATTTTTCTTCGTTTTTGTTTCTCTGGCATATTTTTAGTGCCAACATTCCCAGCCACAGTGCCAGCAACCAACAACCCAGAAAGTTAAGCGCAAGCAAAGCAATGATTAACTCATTGGTATTTATAGTGCTTGTGTTCAAAAATATCCAATTAAGGCCGTTAACAGACATAATGACTGCAGATATTTGTATCACATACAAAAGCGTTCCGCCCAACAATATCTTGATATGCCATTTTTTAGCCTTCAGCCACACTGAGACGACATTAAAAAGCCACCACAAAGCCATAAACGCCATTAAAGAGATTTCATAACGGTCCATCGCCCTACTCCTGAAACAGTCAATCCAGCCATTTCAAAAAAAGCCCGATACGCCGCCGCTTTTTTCGCCAAACTTAAAGGATAGGCGCGCGAAGTCGAAGGTAGGCGCGTCAGGGTCAACTCACGCCCAGCATAGGGAAACGGCACTGTTTCGCCGGTTTTTGGCATTTTCATGCCGCTGCCTTGAATTTCCAACAAAACTTCGGTTGCCTTGCCGCCAGTGGTGCAAAGATGGCGGCACTCGGGCATTTGCGCCAATACTACCGCCAAATCGACGGTTTCTATCACTTTTAAAAACTTATCCGAAGCATTGCCATGTTCGCGTATTGCCTTCAACACGGTCGGACAGGATGCAATGCCCTTCTCACTTAAAAACGCTTTGATTTTATCGGCATCAAACGCCTTTTCGCCCTGCTTTTGAAAATGCGCTGCATCGCCAAAAAACACCAGCCCGTACACGCGCCACATATCGTTTTGAAAATTCGGATAATGAAACTGCATCGCGTGTTTTTCTTCTTTAGGCGGAAACGTCCCCATCATCATGACCGTTGCCTGCGGCGGCAACAAGGCTGCGAAGGGGTGGGACTCAACGATTGACTCTTGCATATCTGTATTTCGATTGTTTTTCATTCAAACAAATTTTCAGACGGCCTTTACTGCCTGAATAAACGCCGCCATTTTCTCCCTGCTCTTAACCCCGCCGGAGATTTCCACGCCGCCGGACACGTCCACCGCCGCCGCGCCACTGATTTTTACCGCTTCGGCAACGTTTTCCGCAGTCAATCCGCCGGCAAGTATCCACGGTTTGCCGATATTGCCATGCAACATGGTCCAGTCGAAACTTTGTCCCGTACCGCCGTATTCGGTCGGATGATAAGCATCAAACAGCAAAGCGCGGGCATTCGGGAATTTGGCACAGGCCGTCTGAATATCGGCAGCGGACTGTACGCGCACGGCCTTCAAATACGGGCGGTCAAACCGACGGCAAAAATCATCGTCTTCATCGCCGTGAAACTGAATCACATCTATCGGCACCTGACGCAAAATTTCACGGATGGTTTGCTCGTTTTCATTCACAAACAAGGCCACCACCGATACAAACGGCGGCAAATTTCTCACAACCGCCTGCGCCTGCTCAATATTCACAGCCCGTTTACTCTTGGCGTAAAACACCAGCCCAATGGCATCCGCGCCCAATTCGGCCGCAGCCAGCGCGTCTTCAGGTCGGGTAATACCGCAAATTTTGGTGCGTATGGTGTTCATGGCGATGGCCTTTTTAAACAGATGGGTCGGATATTATATAGTTAACAAACACAAAGTTTAAGGCCGTCTGAACATGAAATATCAAGTTCAGACGGCCTTGAACTTTAAAACAACAATCAGCCGATAATATTAGCGGCCGTCAGCTGCGCAGCGTCTTCGTTGTAGAAACGTGCAAACTCTGTGCTACTTTCAGCTCCTGCACCCCGATACGCCAAGGTTTTTTGGGCGCTGTTGAACACAAGATACGAGCGGTCGGGGCTGAATGTATCCACATCACGGACAAACAAATCCGCCCAGCCGACCTGGCTTTCTTTCTCATTGAGCAACGGGCGCATGGCGCTCAAATCCAACTTGTCTTTGACCGGATTGAAATCCAGCAAGTGATCCAGTTTACCCTCGCGGACATCCCACGCAGTAAATGCCACCGTATCTCTACCCTCGCCGGTAACAATGGTATCGCCACCCAGACCGCCTGCCAGATAATCATTGCCATCACTACCTTTCAATACATCGTCAGCCGCACTGCCATGCAAGGCCGCTACGCCTTTGTTGTCTCCACTGATGCTGACAGACCAATCAAAGCCGTTTGCCTAAGTCGATTTCCTTGCCGTTTGCCGCATACGCCATCTTATCGCCCTGCTGGTGCGCCGTCATTTCCACGCCTTTGAGTGACAGAATGTTACCGGCTGCATCCTCTGTCTGAACCACGGCAAGCATGGGCCGGTCATCGGTATAAATAGTAGAGGTACCGGTTGCGTATGGCGTTTCTTGGGCATCATTACTGCTGCTACCCCATTTGTTTTCAATGCCGTCTGAAAAACCATCTTGGTCAGAATCCCTCAAATAAGGATTTTTGTAATGTTTGTCGATACGTTTACCTTGGGAGAAGTATTGTTCAAGTTCGGTATCAAACTCATAAAAGCTGGTCATATTGTGTTTGCCCCATACATCGCCGCTTTTGAAATCCAAAACCTTGGCATTCGGATATCTGCCCAATCCTTTATGAACTTGGGACGCAGCAGCACCTGCAGCTAAACCTAGAGCAGCTCCAGCCGCAAAGCCCAGTCCTCCGGTCACTGCACCCAATATCCCACCGACTACTGCACCAATACCCGCACCTGTTTTGCCTGAAAAACCATCTCCAACCCATTCGCCTTTGATTACATACGAATTGGTTTCATACAGATGGCGTGCCTGTGTTGTATCCGAGTTGTCCGTGATACGTGTTTTCGCCATTTTATCGGCCATATCCCGTGCTTGTTTTAAAGCTTCGGGCGAATCGCTGTCCACATTCAAAACAGCCGGATTAAACAGACTGCTGCGTTTGAAATCACTTGCCCAATCATTACGCTGTTGCATGGTATGTGCGGCGAAGTATTCTGCAAGATAGCCGCCCAACGAATGTCCGGTCGAATACACATTTTTGGCATGAAGCGTATCAATATAACGGGCAATGTCATTCAGATATTTGGTTTGAGCCGGCAAATTACCGGTCATAATGTTCAAATCAGCCAAAACATCTTTAATGCTGGTAGCCTGCGTACCTCTAAACGCTACCACGACATTTTCCCAACCGCCCTTTTTGTTCGCATTGCCGAAAATCGCATAATCCAAACCGCCTCCCGGACTACCTGCCTTAAGCAATGTCCATTTCCCAACCAATTCAGATACATTGGCCTGATTGCTAAAATATTTGTCGTTAATATTCTTAGCAATAGAAGCATATTGCGTATTCCACCAATAATCGCCTTTAAACAAAGTATGCAGTTCAGATGGAGAGTGATACGCCAATGATGAGAACATCCGCAAATCGCGCTCGGAAACATTCCACTCCTGCGGTTTGCGGTCAATGGCATCGACCAACCGTCGCCATCACTGTCTTTTGTAAAGATAGAATGCTGCGCCTGTTTAGCACTGGGGCGGACAATATCATTGGCTCTTTTTTGAGTGGCAATATTTTCCCAATACTGCAAAGAGGCCGTCTGAAGATGCTGCCCTTGTACGGCGGCATGTGTGACGGCATGACCATCTTTGTAAAGCACACGCATGGTCACGCTGTCTTGACTGGTATCATGTTCGGGGTATCTAAAGGTTTTTGCAAAATCCGCCTCTCTATCCGAAAATTTATAATTGGATACAGATGAATAGGTCTTGTGTTGCTCTTTAAGGGTCAGCGTTTCGCCTGTTTCACGAATCGTAAATACCCAATCTTTGAGGGCCGGATTACTGACACTGGGACGGCCAATCAGACTGATATCCTTCGTACTCAAACCTTCAAAATGAATGCTGTTATGGCCCAGATTGTCTGAAATGACATCATGGCCGCTACCACGGCGGAACACATAAGTATCGTCTCCACTACCGCCTTCAAGCGTGTCATTTCCTTCACCGCCATCCAAATAATCATTACCGGCATCGCCGCGTAAAATATCGTTGCCGGTACCGCCGTAAAGTTTGTCGTCGCCGTCACCCGCCAACAGCAAGTCATAGCCTGCCTCTCCGCGAAGCACATCATTGCCGCGGCCTCCGATCAAACGGTTGTTGCCGATATTGCCGATTAAGACGTTGTCGGAATGGTTGCCGAAACCGAAATAATTGCCGCTGCCGGTCAAGGTCAGGTTTTCGACATGAGTCGGCAAACGGTAAGTCATACCTGTGTAGACCGTATCAATGCCGCCATTGGCTTCTTCGATAACAACATCGTTTTGACTGTCCACATAATATGTATCGTTGCCATTACCGCCGCGCATTACGTCTGCACCGATTCCGCCGTCTAAAACATCGTCGCCTTCGTTTCCTTCCAAATAATCGTTACCATGGTCGCCACGCAAAATATCGTTGCCGTCGCCACCATAAAGTTTGTCGTCATCATCGCCTGCCAACAGCAAGTCATTACCCGCCCCTCCGTAAAGCACATCCTTGCCACGACCGGCGCTCAAACGGTTGTTGCCGCTGTTGCCTATGAGGACGTTGTCGGAATTGTTGCCGAAACCAAAAATATTATCGTGGCCGGTCATCGTCAGGTTTTCAACATAATTCGGCAACGTATAAGTCGTATGGGTATAAACCGTATCCGTACCCTCGCCGTACTTTTCAACAATTTGATCATTCCTGTTGTTCACAATAAAGGTATCGTTTCCTAAACCGCCGTAAAAAATATTGTGTCCCAAGCTGCCATACAGCACATCATCACGACGCGTGCCGATAATCACTACGGACTCTTCGTTATTAGGTTGGTTTTGAGTTTCAGTCATTTCTTTTCCCTTTGTTAAATTTAATTTGAATGTGCAATAATGCGTTTAGATTATATAAGCAAGCTAAAAACAAGTGAATTTATTCAGTCAAACAGATTCAAAATGCTTATCAAATTAACAACAGTTATAAAATGACTTTGTAATTATTACCCCATTTTAAATCTGCCTATTTTTTCATCACAATTAATTTATTCTTTATTATCAAATATCAAACCAAACTATCCACAATTGGATTCACACAAAATTTGGATAATGCCCATCAATAAAAAAATATTAAGGCCGTCTGAAAAGTCTTTCAGACGGCCTTTATATCTTTTTACTCAAACGGTTTCTTCTGCCAATAAAACTTATCCTTTTTCAGACGGCCTTGAAATATATCGCCCTGTCCCAAAGCAAACACCAACGCACCTGACAAATCCGTTCTCAACAAAGTAATGCCGTGTGCGCGGACACGATTTTGTACGGCAACGGTCGGATGTTTGTAGGCATTGGCATAGCCGCTGGATGCCACGGCATATTGCGGCGAAACCGTATGCAGAAAGCTGCCCGACGAAGCCGTGCTGCTGCCGTGATGTCCCAATACCAACACTTGGCTATACAGCGCATTGCCGTATTTCTCAATCAAACCGGCCTCGCCCTTTACGCCCAAATCACCGGTTATCAACAAGGCTTTGCCGTTTGTCACAACACGCAATATGCAGCTTCGGTCGTTATCTTCCTTGCCTGCATTTTCAGACGGCCGGAGCAACTCGAAATCTACGCCGTCCCATTGCCATTTGTCTTCTTGGCAAAACTCTGCATTCGGATAAAACTCAGGTTGTCCGGCAAGCAATTTATCGGTACCGACAGCCGCTACACTTTGAAAACCGCCGTCATGGTCAATGTCATGGTGCGACAAAATCAGGCTGTCCAAACGGCGCACACCCATAGCGTTCAAACTCGGCACGATACCTGTTTGCGCCACTTGCTCCGTTCCCGTATCAAACAAAAGATTGCGGCTACGCGTTTGCATCAACACCGACAAACCTTGCCCTGCATCCATCACCGTGACTCTTGCCACTCCCTCCTCCAACTTGGCAGGACGGTAAAACACAAAACCCAATAAAACCAGACATGCCCAAGGTTTCAAGCCCATTCCTTTAGGCAGCAATAACAGCAAAGCCGCTATCATCGCCAACACCAGCAAAGGCACAGGCGCCGCTGCGACGGCAAATTCAGGCGATACCGTAGCCAGCCATACCAAACTACGCTAAAGTATATTCCGCCAAAAATGCCGCTACCAACTGGACAAGTTCAAACGGAAAAATCGAACCCAGCAAAGCCAACGGCGTCAACACCCAAGAAAACCAAGGAATAGCCAGCGCATTAACCAACGGACTGAGCACAGGTAACGAAGCAAACAAATAGCCCAACAATACCACCGACAATATCGTCGCCGCCCATTGCCCCCGTACAGCCAAACGCCAGCCCAACTCTTTCAGACGGCCTGATGAAGCCCAAATCAAAGCAGCAACCAAACCGAATGACAACCACGTTCCCACGCCCAATACAGCCAACGGATCCAACAACAAAACAACGGCTAAAGCCTGCCACCACGCCGTCCAGCCCGAGCCTCCACTGCCACGCCACCATGCCCACGCAAACGCAGCCAACATCAACACACTGCGTTGCGTCGGCACGGAAAAACCTGCCAAAAGCGCATAAAACAAAGCACCGGCCACACCGCCGGCCAATACCCACACACGCGGTTTCGCCGGAATCCACGGCAAAGAACGGAAAATTCGCTTAATCAGCCAGGCAAACAATACCGCCACCATCGTCACATGTAAGCCCGAAATACTGACCAAGTGCGTCAGTCCCAAAGGCCGAAATGCCTGCCACAAAGGCGGCCGCAACGCCGATTGCTCGCCAATACTCAAAGCACGCATCAGCCCTATGCCGTCTGAAAACTCAGGATATTTGTACCCTATTCTCTGCCAACTCCGGCTTACCGCATCACGCATATTAGCCAAACCAAAACCACCGCCTTGCCGCACGAGTTTCCTGTCGCGCCCCAAAGTACCCATGCCGTCGATACCATTAGCCAAAGCCCATATTTCACGGTTCAAACCGCGCACATTCACCTCACCGATCACCGGTCTTACCCGCGCCGATACAGACCACCTGCTGCCCACCGCCCAATCGCGCCGCTGATAATCCGACAACATCAAATCAAAAGCCTGCCCACGTTTATCCCAAGCCCTTGCCGCAAACTGCACGCGTCGACCATCATCACGCGGCATATCCGCCACTTCAACCGTCAAAACTTTAGCCGCCGCTTCCCCCACAGGCCATTGACCAGCCAACACCAGCCCGGTCCGCCACACCCCAAACACCATGCCCACACAGACGGCCAGCACCAACCAAGCCACAGCAAATTTTCGACACAACGCAAGCGTACCAATGATTACAGACAACCAAGCCCACCATGACGGTACAAACGGCAACGCAAACGAAAGCACTACACCCACCACCCAAGCAGGCAACACAAACTGCCACGCCATGAACGTTTTCCCTTAAATTATGATTATTAGATATGTAATAATAAATGCTTTTAGTAGATTATGACAAATGTCAACCAGCATTAGCAGATAAAAAGAGCAGTTCAAATTATTTCAAAACCGACAGACGCAAAAAGCGCAATCTGAAACAGATTGCGCTTTTTTTATAAACTGGCACGCCCACGGGGAATCGAA
>BNJS01002387.1_pt1 | contig 103147 bp, 138 predicted proteins | sample 8540461 | NCBI WGS metagenome assembly BNJS01 (sample SAMD00202454, study PRJDB9452) | human saliva metagenome | isolation source: human saliva | place: Japan
GTTACGTATTGCCAGGCGGGCACCAAGACTGCCGCGCCCGTCACCTGCGCAGCCACCGTCACAGCCCCGCCGATTCCCGCTCTCCACAGGAAAGCGAGTCCGGCTCCTGCGGCGACGTCGGCCCACTGGAGCTCATCCTCGGCCGCGGCCTCGGCCTCGGCGACCTGCTCCATGGCGGTCTTCTGGGACAGGGCACCTCGGGCAGGAAGAGTGCGACGACGGAGGTCGCCACGAACAGCGGGATCATCCAGCCGAAGATCGGCAGGGAGGGCGTCGGCGTAGGAGCCGGCCACGGCGTCGTGCAGGGGCGGCGGGCAGCTGGTTGACCAGGGCGGGCGTGAGCGAGGAGGTGTCGGCGTTCCTTAAACTGGGCCAGCCCCCAGGACAGACGGGTCCGCGCGCTGCGGGCCAGCGCCCGATCCGATCCGTGAGGTTGGAGGTCAGGCCAGGAGAAGGCCGCACCGATGAGCGAGGCGCCGGGGAGACGCCGACCTCGCGGAAGAAGTTGTTGCCGCTGGTGGCCGTGCCCAGGTGCTTGGCCGGCAGAGCGTTCTGCACCACGGTGACCAGGAGCTGGAAGAACAGCCCGATACCCGCCCCCGCTGAGGAAGGTGGCCGCGGAGATCTCGCCAGACGGGCGACGTCGTCGACAGGCGGAGAGCCAGAAGGCGGCGCCGGCGGCAAACCAGGGGTCCGCGACCGGGTGAGATCTTGTAGCGGTCGGCGCGGGAGACGAGCCACCGGAGAGGATCGAGGAGATAAGCATCCCGATGGTGATGGGAACCAGGAGCAGGCCGGAGGTGGTGGCCGAGTAGCCGTAGACCATCTGGAGGTAGGTGGGCAGGTAGCTCAGCACACCGATCATGCCGCCCATCGCGAGCATGCCGACCAGCGTGGAGACGATGAAGGTGCGGCTGGTGAGGATCGTCCAGGGCAGGATGGGGTCGATGGCGCGCGTCTCGACGAAGCCGAACAGCCCCCAGCAGACCAGACCGACCACGCCCAGGCCGATGATGACCGGGCTGGTCCACTCGTACTGGTTGCGCCCCAGGTGGCCGACGGACGATGGCGATGGCGCTGACGTTCGCGAGCCCGAAGCCCCCACCAGTCGTGGGGCTGGTCAGGCGACTGCTGGGCAGGCGCGCACCAGGAAGATGGCGATGAAGGCCAGGACGCGCGGCAGGTTGATCAGAGGTCCAGCGCCAGGAGACCGAGTCAGTGAGCCAGCCACCGATGATGGGTCCCCAGGATGGAGGCGATGCCGAACATGGCTCCCATGAGGGCCATGTAGGTGCCGCGCACGCGCGGCGGGATGAGGTCGCCGGTGATCGCCTGGGAGGAGATCATGAGGCCGCCGCCACCCAGCCCCTGAATGAAGCGGTAGATGATGAGCTGGGTCATGGAGTCGGCGGTGCCGCAGGGCTGAGCCGATCAGGAACAGGGCGATGGCCACCAGGAAGAGGTTCTTGCGTCCACGAGTCGCCGAGCTTGCCGTAGACCGGCATGGCCACAGTGATGGCCAGGGTGTGGGCGGTCAGGATCCAGGCTATGTGCGGCGCCGAGATCGCCCACGATGGTGGGCAGGGCCGTGCCGACGATCGTCTGGTCCATGGCGGACGGGAACATGACGATCAGGAGCGAGGCGTAGACGGCCCAAGCGGCGGTCGGGTGGAACTCCGCCCCGGTTCGTGGAGGGCGGTGCCGGCGGAGGCCGGCGTCGAAGTGCGTTGAGTCATAGGGTGTGGCCTTGTCGGTTGAGGGCAAAGGATGGAAAAGGATGGAAACAGCTGGTTCAGTCGGGTACGAGAAGGACGGGGTGGGGGAGACGACCTCGGAGATCGCCTCAACCATGGTGCGGACGGCATCGACCAAGGGGACCTGGGGGCACTTGCCTGAGACCTCGACGGTCGAAGGGCCCTCGCAGGCCCCGGCGGGCTCAGTGCGCGCTGCGGCTTCACGGCGCTCCTCCCAGGGTGGGAGCGCTCGCACCTGGTCCAGGGAGCTGCGCTGGATGGCCATGGCCAGAGCGACGACGGCGCGGGTGCGCGGGTCGTCGGGCTCGGCTCCCAGACGGCGGCCGGCGGCCTCCGCCAAGGACTGGGCGACGATGCGCAGCCGCTCGTGGACGGCGCGCTCCACCTCGGGGTTGTCCCGCACGATCTCCGGGAAGGACAGGAGCCAGCCGCGCTCGGACTCGACGGACTCGGCGCCGGAGGCGAGCAGGGATACCGAGGTCCTCCAGGAGGCTTCCGGAGCCGTTGACGAAGGCCTCGACAACCCGGGCGCTCAAGAGCCCACGACGAGGAGGTCGGCCTTGGAGGCGAAGTGGTTGAAGACAGTGCGCCGGGAGACTCCGGCGAGGGCAGCGACGTCATCCACCGTCATCGCGGCATAGCCGCGCTCCCGGGTCAGGGTGAGCGCGGCGGCGCGGATGGCAGCGCGGGTGCGTTGCGCTTGGGTGGCGCGCAGGTCAGTTCAGTCACGCCACGCATCTTGCACTCAGTGCATCGACACTCAATGCAGAGGTGCGCGAGGGTTCGCACGCAGGTCTAGCACTGGACATCGCGGCCCCACGCGCAGCGCGACCAGGCCATGATGTGCTGGGCGGTGTCCAAATCGGATACAAAGGCTCGCCCCCAGTTCGGACGCTCAGAAAGAAACCACGCGATTCCGCGGTTCAGTCAGCGGCTATGTCGGGCCTCGGAGTCCTTTGTATCCGTTTTGGACACAGATGCCTCTTGCGGCACCTGGGCAATCCTCAGGCGCCCTCATGACAGCGACCTCGATGAGTTTTCCCATCAGGGCCCGCACGTAGGGGAGACTGCGGATAGTGCGCCTGGGCACCTGTCCGCTCGCGCAGCCGCCGTCAGGAGTGGGCGCGCCTCGTAGGCGGTGATCTCGCTGACCTTGGGGCCGTAGCTGCCGGGTGGGGTCGTGGCGCAGGTCGAGCCAGATGTCGATAAGCGCCCAGGCGGCGCGGCGATGACGTTCTGTCCCATGCACAGGATCTCGTGCGTCGTAGTTCTCCACCGAGCCGCGCACGGCGGGCAGGTGCGCGGTCGCCGCACGCACCCCGGGACCTTTGTTGGCCGCGATGGCCGTTCCCACGCCGGTGCCGCAGATGAGAAGCCCGCGGTCGGCCCGCCCCTCGGCGACTGCCGGGGCGACCTGGAAGGAGACCTCCGGGTAGGTGATCTCCGGCGTGGACAGGTCGGGACGTCGCTCAGCGCGCCCGTCCTCGGCCAGTCGTTCCTGCAGAGCGTCCTTCAGGAGGGCTCCATTGCCGGGGCACCGATGGCGATTCGCATGCGCCAAGTCTCTCAGGCCTCGCCGCCCAAGGCGAGCCCTCAGACCTGAGTTGCACAGTTTTTGAGTGCCCTGTCGGGATGTTCAGGGCGGTGAGATTTCTTCGGCTTCGGGGTCAGGGGTCGGCGGCGGTGAGGTGGTGGCCGTTGAGGTCGATGGTGACGTCCTGGAGGGGCTTGAGGGCGCGGATGATGCGCTTGACGCTGATCCCGGTGGTGTCCTGGAGGTGTCGGGCGACGGCCAGGGCGGCCATGACCACGGTCAGGTGCGCCTCGATGGCGTCATGGGTGTGGTGGAAGACGGGGCGGGCTCTCAGGTCGTGCTTGCTCATCCGGAAGGACTGCTCGACGTGCCACAGCTCGTGATACGAGGAGACCACCTCACCGGCACCCATCAAGCGGGACGGAATGTTGGTGACATACCCCTTGAGCCCCACCAGCGACCTGGCCCGGGCCAGGGACGCCTCATCGAGGACCTGATCGCCTTTATGGGTGGTGACGAACCGCGTTCCCTTGGGACGTCTCTCGCCGGCGACGACGGCCCGGGCCCGGTTCTCCTGAGCGGTCAAGGTCCGAGTGTCCCGGGCCGCGCGCTTGGAGTAGACCCACACCGCCCGCCACGACCCCGGATACTCGACCGGGTCCCAGATGGGCTCAGCCCTGAGGCTCTTATCCCGCTCGGTGTTCGAGCCCCTCTTGGGGGTGATGGTGTCGATGACCTGGCCGTCGGTGAAGGCGTCACCGGCCCAGTGGAAGTGGGCCTCCAGATCCCCTGGGGCCCGGACCTGTCGGGCGCCGACAATGAACCGCAGCTGCGCCTCATCCAGGGCCGTCAGGTTGGCGGCCGAGCATGCCGGCATCAGCGACGATGACGAGCTCCTCAATACCGTGAGCGGCCTGGAAGGCCTCCACGATGGGGATGATCGTGGTGGTCTCAGCCTTGTTGCCCTCCCAGCACCCGATTCTCAGGGGGAAACCACGGCGGTCGACCAGCAGGCCCACGATGACCTGAGGATCGACCCGCCTGTCCTTGGAGTAACCGACCTTGCGCAGGTCGTCCTCCTTCTCGGCCTCGAAATAGAGCGTGGTCACGTCGTACAGGCACAGGGCCAGACCCCCACCAGTGTTGGTGACGTGCTCGAACAAGGCCCCAGACAGGCTCTCACGGTAGCCCCGCTCGACGCAGCGGCCAGGGAGGCGTACAAGGTGTTGCGGTGGGCCGGGGCCGGCCAGCCGATCTCGGACAGGACCCTGGGAGTGTCGGCCTTGGATGTCGGCTCGATCAGGCGAGCGGCGACCATCTGCTCAAAGGCCCGATCACCTCCAACCGCCTCGCCCAGCCCCAGACGCCTGTAGGCCGAACGGAGGGCCTCGATCAGCCAGGCCGACCTGCGCGAGATGATCTGCGGCCTTCGCACCGCACCACCGTCACCGGGTGCCTGACCACCCACCTCGTCAGCGCCGTCGTTGAGTGCTGGCCCCAGGTCCAGGACCTGCTGGCCGGCCAGGAGCCGCTGGCGCCCCAGACGCATCAGCGCAGCCAGCTCGGCCTCGTCATGGGCCGACCCCAGGTGCTCCACGATCCGGCGCACACCATGCTCCTTGGCCCACGACCTGCACGGCCGTGGCCCCGAGGCTGTCTTGACCTGACGCAGGTACGGACTCACCCACCAGATCCTACCGCCGCCTTAGTGCCCCGAAACGACCACCCCACCCCCAAGTCCCAACGAAAAACCCCACTCTGAAACACAAACCACCCCAACCTGTGCAACTCAGGTCAGACGCTCCCAACGATTCAGGACTCCCGCCATCACGGTGAAGGGGCCTGACTCATCCAGGAAGCATGACGCCCGATGCTCTCATCAAGAGTGCCTCCAGCGGCCACGCATGGGTTCGCGCTACCGGGGACCGGCACGTTGACGAAATACCGCCAGCATGAGACCTTCGAGATCGCACGCAGCCAATTTTTCCCCTTCATCAGCCAGAGCACGCTCAGCACCTGCAACCAAAACTCAGTGCCGTCTCCCCTCCGGCATCAAAACCCTATTAAGTCTATCCTCACCTTCAATTCAATGTTGCTGTCATTGGTTCTCCAGAACAAGCACGTCAGCGCCGTAGATACCAATTATCTGCGCTTTCAGCTCATCTCGCACCTGCTGCTCAGGACTGTCTTCATGAAACCTTGTCCCATTGACCTCAACCGCAAGCAGCATTCGCCTACTTACCTCTGTGATATACGGCAAAATCGATGGCCGACACAGAACGGGCAAACCGTTTCTGCCGCTCATTCAACCTGTCAAAGTTGGGGAGCAAGTCACGAAGCCTCACTTGCGAAACTACCTCCAGAAGCCCATAAGCAGGCTCAGCAAGAATGTCATGCAGAAGAGTCCACACGATGTTCTCGGACTTGTATCTACTATCTCGCATGAACCCGCGAAGCAAATTCGTTAAGTCTTTCAGAATATTTTCTATAGAGGAGGTCAAACACCGAGAGCACCCCACTCTCAGTCACTTGACTTGGATTCTGAAACCTAACATAGTCGATGAGCGCTTTAATAATCTTGCTTCGAGGAACCTCATCGTGATTGGTTACCAGAATAAACTTCTCCTTAGCCCGAGAAACGGCTACGTTGACCATTCTCGGATCGTCGACGAACCTCAACTTCATATGCCCAACACGAGATTCGTCAACAACCGTACTGAGAATCATCGCCTTAGCCCCGCGCCCTTGAAATTTATGTATCGTCTCACTCTTAACGCTCGTCTCAAGGAGGTCATCTGTACTGTAAATCGCCTCGCCGAGTCTATCCGCTTGCAGTCTGTAGGGAGTTGCAATACCTAACATGTAATCACTTCCCGATTCTTCACCTCCGAGTAATACCCTAAAGTCTACACCTTCAACGACGCCACCCATGAGCTCCTCGACAGTATCGATCTCCCGTTGACTGTACGTGCCTTTAGCAAGAGCCCGATGCAAAGTTCGCATGTGATTTCCTGGCGGCGTCTTGCGAACCATTAAGGTGGGCCATTGATCATCCGAACTTTTGGCCTTCATGGCTACCAGCTCACCGTTGTAGAACATTTTATTGCAGAACTCGATGATCTCAGGCGCGCTTCGGTAGTGCTCACGCAGCATCGTTCGAGGAAGTATTTGCCCGTAGAGCTCGGTGACGGATGAGAGAATCGAGTGCTCAGTAACATCGTATACGGGATGCGGAGGGGGAATCGCAGCGTCCTTCAGTCTTTGGTCAATAATCGGTCCGAGCTGCTTAATATCCCCCACTACCACAACATTTCTCGCCTTGCTCATTGCCAAAACAGCTGCATGCAAGTTGACCTGACTCGCCTCGTCAATAATCACCCAGTCTAGAAGATTCCTTTCCGACAGGTTTCTTCGAATCGAATGGCAGGTCGTAAGCACCACCGGATACTCTGACAGAAACTCCGACGTTCGTTTGTGGATCGCGTTTTCCTTTTTATCGAATTTAGGACGCACGCTATTTAAGTAGCGTTGCCGCAGCACCAGATCCAAAAGCGAGCGAGAAGCCTTCTGATACTGGGCTCTCACTTCCTCGGAATCACGATTGCCGACCTCACTCCGCCAACGTCGCTCTTCTTGTTTTAACTCCTCAATCCGTTTGGCATAGAATTCCCTTTCCAAGCCAGGATAGTATCGGCATCGCGCGCATCCACGCCCTTCGTTCTGCCGTACTTGAAGTACCTCCGAACACGTGGAATGACCCCTTAATGCCTTCAGGAAGATCTGGACACACAGTAGTTTCAGCCAAATAGTCAAGGATGCGTCGAGAACTCTTGCGCAGTAGAGGCAGCTCACTTAGATCAGGGAGGATGCTACTTTCGACTCGACGCTCCAGATGAGCGGCTTCCAAAGAGTATTCTTCAATCTTACTTCGCACCTTAGCAAGCTCTCTGGAGGATTTCCAGACTCCAAGCAACTGCTCCTCCATGTGCTTCAAGTAATTTATTGCCTGACCTCAGAAGACTGCACAGCACTGTCCACAGACGCGTAACTCAACCAACGAGCGATACCACGTGCACGAGCCTCTTGTTCGGCAATGAAGGAGGTGACACATTCGCCATTTCCCACCCGAGCTGCCACGAATCCATATCCAGCCTCGTCAAGTTTGTCCTTGACATTCTCAACGGCAGCGTTACCGAAAGACAGGACTCCGACCGTTGCGCCAGGATTCATCAGAATGTTAGCGATAATATTAAGTATGGTCTCCGTTTTTCCAGTTCCAGGAGGGCCATCAATAACACTGACTCGATGAGAAAGCGCCCTCTCTACCGCAATCTTCTGATCCTCGTTGCTCTGAAACGGCAGAATAACTGGCGACCGAGTTTCCGATGTTTGAAAGTTGACTCCCTCCATGTACGCAAACAACGCGCTGCCAGGATGGACATACTTGATCGACTCAAATGCTGGACGAGTCGGATCATCAGCAGCCAGCATGAGTGCGGTTTCTTTCCAATACTTAAAGACGTCAGCACCACTTACCGTGGACGCGGACGACACTAGCAGTGTGAGGTCGTCGGGACGATACAGGCGGCTTTTCCCTATCACCTTGTTGTCGCGATAGAATCGAACTATAGAATACGACCCGTCGTAGACATCGGTAAAAGTTGCAATTGCCAGTGGCGGACACCACACCTCTCCTCTTGCCTCAATCCGCTCGGTCGGTCTTAGCGCACGAAAGCCTGTGACCCTCTTGAGGAAGCGCGCTTTTGGGTGCCGGTACCCAAAAGCGCCACCATCTCTGAACTGCCCTCTAATGTAACCATCCTCGGGATTACTCCACTTTATGGACTCCGTTCGATCTAATAGCACGTCTGCTGCATTATTGCACTTGGGAATCAGCACGCGAAACTCATTACCATTAATCACAGGTCTCCCCTAAGACAGGTTGCAGAATGTCTTCACGTTACCCGCAGCGGGAGCCTTGCAGCACGTTCTTGACAACCGATCAGAAATTTCAGGCATGTGCACAAATCTAGAGATGCATATTTGTAGGAATCATCACTTTCCTGACCTCAATCCTGCCGAGGAGCCACTTTCCTTCCAATCAGATACTGGGAACCCGCTTCATAGGCGTAGTTCTCAATTTAACGACTAAGGTGTGTGAGGGCCCTTGCTTGGGACTGATTCGATGCGTGGCAGTCAGATTTCACTGGCGGCGAGAAAGACAGGCACAGCATGACGCGCAGCCAATGGACAGAAATGCTCGCAGTGATGGTGGCATTGCGTATGAAGTAGCCCGTGCCAGGACTAACGAAGGTGCCCCAACACGGTACCGGCCTGCCGCTCGACGAGGTCGTAGGTGCTGGTCCGCTCAGGCACTGTTTCCTTGCTCATGCCACCGATGCTGCCACGCATCTCGGCCGACCGACCTGCGCAGCATGTCAAACCTCAAGCCACTCGCAGAGGAGTGATGGCATCGATCTGCATCGAAAGACGGTCCTCCGCCACGTCAAGGTCATACTGGGTCTGCAGGTTCAACCAGAACTGCGCTGACACCCCCGAAGTACTTGCCGAGCCGCAGCGCCGTATCCGCAGTCACCGCACGCTTACCGTGCACGATCTCATTGATACGCCTCGGCGGCACACCGATAGCAACAGCCAGCTTGTTCTGGGTGATACCGAACCCCTCGATGAAGTCCTCCATCAGGACCTCCCCCGGATGAACAGGGGCGAGTTTGCTGTTCATCTCAGTGGTAGTCAACGATCTCAACCTCCTCCGCTCCAGCGCCAGTCCATACGAAGCAGATCCGCCACTGGTCATTCACTCTGATGCTGTGCTGGCCGGCCCGATCACCTTTGAGCACCTCGAGTCGGTTCCCCGGCGGCACTCTCAACTCATCGACAGACTGCACAGATGCGATCTGACGTAACTTACGCAAGGCAACCCGTTGTATGCGAGGGTCAATCGACGGAACTCGTTCTCGGTGCCACAACCGCTCAGTGTCCTTACTACCGAACGACCTGATCACACCTGCAGTGTATAACGTATGGCGTCATACAGGCCAGGCTGGTTTCCGTCGCCCGCGGGTTCAGTGCGTCGGCCCCCTCCTCTGGATCAGGCGGCCAGGAGGTCGTAGGCGGTGACTGCGCAGACGCCCAGGAGGAGGATGCCGAAGGCGGTCGTCAGGGTCGATGCCGAGGCCCGTCTCGTCAGCGGCCCACCGAGGAGCCCGTTACCTTGTTGGTGGTCCTGGGTGGTCCGGGGCCGGGCCAGTTGCTGTGGGCATGATGTCTTGCCCCTGTCCGTAGATGATCCGGGGGGTGTTGTCACCCGCGGCAGCCGGGCGCTGGTGACCGCTGATAAGGGGAACGGCCCGCAGTGTGTGAGGTCTTTCGTAACGTGGGTGCGGGACCGGTCGTCCACCGGCTGGCCCTGCACCCATGCAGCGAGAGGCGGCACGAAGATGGATATCGAGGACATAGCAGTCTTCATCGGCATCGACGTCGGTAAGAGCGAGCACTGGGCCACGGCCCTGAGCCGGGACGGGCAGAAGGTCCTCGACAAGGCCCTGCCCAACGACGAGGACCGGCTGCGTGAGGTCTACCAGCGCCTGCAGGCAAAGGGGCAGGTGCTGGTGGTGGTCGATCAGCCTGCCACCATCGGGGCCCTGGCCGTGGCGGTGGCCCAGGACATGGGCATCACCGTGGGCTACCTGCCCGGACTGTCGATGCGACGCATCGCCGACCTGACGCCGGGCAGCGCCAAGACCGACGCGAAGGACGCGGCCGTCATCGCCGAGGCCGCAAGGACCATGCCTCACACCCTGAGAGCCGTCACCACCTCGGACGAGGAGGCCGCGGCGCTGAGCATGCTGACTGGTTTCGACCTGGACCTGGCTCGCCAGGTCAACCAGACCGCTAACCGGATCCGGGGACTGTACACCCAGATCCACCCCGCCCTCGAGGCCGTGGTGGGGCCCTGGCTGGAGCACGACGCCGTCTTGGAGGTCATCGCCGCCTGGCCCACTCCAGCCGATCTGAAGCGAGCGGGCAAGGCAAGGATTGACGCCAGGCTCAAGAAGCACGGGTGCAGGCGGCACGCCACCTGGGCCGGCCAGATCGTCTCGGCCCTGGAGCACCAGACCGTGGTGGTCGCCGGCACCGACGCCGCCGCAACGGTGCTACCTCACCTGGCCAGGCAGCTCATCTCCCTGCACTCCCAGCGGGCCGATGTCGCCGCCCAGGTCGAGGCCCTGGTGGAGGCCCACCCTCTTTATGAGGTCCTGATCTCCATGCCCGGGATCGGGGTCAGGACCGCCGCCGTCTTCCTAGCCGAGACCCTGGGCAAGACTTTCGACACCGGCGCCCAGCTGGCCTCCTACGCCGGCCTCGCTCCCGTCACACGCCGCTCTGGCTCATCGATCCGTGGTGAGCACGTCTCCCACGGCGGCAACAAGAGGCTCAAGCGCGCCATGTTCCTGTCCGCCTTCGCCTCCCTGCGCTCCGACCCCGTCTCCCGGGCCTACTACCAGCGCAAACGAGACCAGGGCAAAGCGTCATAACCAGGCCGTTCTCGCCCTGGCCCACCGCCGCATCCTGACCCTGCACGCCATGATCCGAGATGGAGCCCTCTACGACCCCACAACCAGCCACGAAACTACCCGCCGCCGCTTGACACACACATAGGCACCCCCACCTCTCCCCGGCACCCCGCCCTCCTTCGATAGAAACTTCAGAAACGACGCGGCTCCGGGTCGTTTCTGAAGATGGTTGAGTGAGTGAGAGTTCGGTCGTGACGCCCCTTCCAGCGAGCAGTGCCATCATGGGGGCGTGAAGGCAACGAGTGCACACACGCCGCCGGAGACTGAGAGGGTCTGCCATGAGACGCGCACGGCTCGCCGCGGGACTCCTCGGCGCCGGGATCGTCATCTACGGCGCGGCTCGGGCCCTCGCTCTCAGCCGAGCCCGCGCCGCAGCCCGCGCGCGACTGCTCGCCCATCCGGTGCGAAGGATGGCCCTCAGTCACGGCGAGGTCGCCTACGTCGACTGTGGACCGCAGCCCTCGGGAGGAGGCTCCGGCTTCGGCCCCGGCTCCGGCTGCGAGACGATTCTGTCGGTTCACGGGCTGTACGGCGGATACGACCAGGCGCTTGACAGCGTCGGGAGCCTGGTCGAGCACTGCCGGGTCATCGCGCCGTCGCGCTTCGGCTACCCCGGCAGCGCCGTGCGAGGCGACGGCTCGCCGGCCGCCCAGGCCGCCGTCTTCGCCGCATTGCTCGACCGTCTGGGGATCGAACGAGTCTTCGTCCTGGGAGCCTCGGCCGGCGGCACCCCGCCATCCGCTTCGCCCTGGACCACCCCGAGCGCGTCTCGGGGCTCATTCTCTTGAGCTCGGCCGCGCCCTGGCCGTCCCGGCCCACGACACCGCCCGGGCGCATGGGGCCGCCAGCGATCATGAACCACGACTGGATCATGTGGCTGCTCTCGCCATTCTTCAGTCCCGTCCTGGGCATGGATTCCCGGACCATCCACGGCATGCTCCCTCTGTCCGAACGCAGGACAGGGGCGGACATCGACGCCTCGATCACCAACCGGGACATGGCGGTGCACTTCGAGGACTATCCGATCGAGGAGCTCAAGCCGCCCGTCCTGCTCCTGCACGCCCGGGACGACCGAATAGCGCCTTTCGCTCCCCCGGCGGGGCACGTGCAGTCCTCCATGCACCGCTACCCGGACCTGACGACGTCGCTCTTCCCCACCGGCGGTCACCTCATCGCCGGCCACGGCCGCCAGCTCGAGGAGGCGATCCTCCGCTTCATCGGCCAGCACGCCGGCTGACACCGATCGCCTCGGTGGCAACGGGACCTCACGTCGCCCGCATCTTGCGTCGCCCGCCCCTCACTTCGACAGAAACTTCAGAAACGACGCGGCTCCGGGTCGTTTCTGAAGTTTTGGTTGGTGAGTGAGAATTCCGTCGCGGCGCCCCTGCAGCGAGCGGTGCCATCATGGGGGTCGTGAACGCAACGACCGAGCACGCTCCGGTGGACGCCTGGGGCCGGATTTCCTGGGCCCGGGCTTTCGAGGCCCGCACCCTGGAGCTGCTGCCCGACGACGAGACGACGGCGCCGTCGCCACCCTGGTGCGCCACCTGCCGGCCCTCGACCCCGGCGCCCCTGCCGGGCACCCCCCTCCCCCACCTTCATCTACCTCTACCTGCACGGCTGGAACGACTACTTCTTCCAGACCCACCTGGCCCATGAGATCTCCCGCCTGGGCGCGCCTTCTACGCCCTGGACCTGCGCCGCTACGGCCGCTCCTGGCGCGAGGGCCAGATGCTGGGCTGGTGCACCTCGCTGGCCGAGTACGACGAGGGACCTGGGCCTGGCCCTGTCGGCCATCCGTGCCGAGCAGGGCTGGGAGGCCGAGCTCGTCCTGTCAGGTCACTCCACGGGTGGGCTCGTCGCCTCCCTGTGGGCCGACCGCCACCCGGGGCCCTGCGCGCCCCTGGTCCCGAACTCCGCCTGGCTCTCGCTCCAGGGCTCCGAGCTCGTGCGCACCGTCGGCGACTCGGTCCTGCGTACCCCTGGGCTGCGCGACCCGCGCATGTCGATCCCTCGACGGCTGGGTCGACCCGGCGCGGGTCTTCTCCATCACCGACGGCTGGCTCCCCGAGCGCGACGGCCAGCTGCCCGATCCAGCCTGGGCCGACGATCCCTACGTGACCGGCTGGGACATCAGCGGCCTGGTCGATCAAGCCCTCTGCGCCCGTGCGCGTGGGCTGGCTCGAGGCCGTCATGGAGGCCACAAAGCCGCGTCGCCCAGGGCCTGGACATCCGCTGCCCGGTGCTGTCCATGGGCGCGGCCTCCACCCGGCTCGGAGTGACGTGGACTCCGGAGTCGCGCAGCTGGACACGATCATCGACGCCGACGCCACCGCCCCGCCGCGCCGTCATGCTCGGCAAGCTGGTGACCATCGCCCGCTTCCCCGGCGGCGTCCACGACCTCACGCTGTCCGAGCCGCCCGTGCGAGAGCGAGGTCTTCTCGGCCCTGCGCCGCTGGATGGCCGCCTACGTGCTGCGCTGATCCGCTCCGACGACGGCCGGCGGCTCAGGGCCAGGGGCTTCAGAGGCCGCGGTCGGCCAGGTCGTCGCGCAGGTCCCCAGGTGGGGACCGTGCACCCGACGCGCCACACGCGCCAGCCGTCGGCGTCGGTGACGTTCTGGGCGGCGTTGGCGGCCGATGTCGGGTCGGTGAAGGATCGCCCGTCAGACAGGGGTGATGACCCCTCCACCGACAGGATCGCCTCGTGGTAGATGCCCTCGGCGCAGCCTGCCGCCAGACGAGTCTGGGTCGGTTTGCCCAGCGAGGCCGCCACGGCCGCCAGCTCCGCGGTCTCCTGGACCAGGAGGGACTTTGAGGGGTCGCCGCCCAGTGCCTCGGCCACCGGGTCGAGCCCGTCGGCCGACCCGCGCAGCGGCTCCCAGGACACGAGCGGCACCGCGCCGGTGGGCGCCTCCGGGCAGGACTCGTTGGGGGCGACGGTGGACCAGGCCTGCGCGGCGGGCGCGGCCGAGGATGCCTCGGACTGGGAGTACGCCGCCCGCGAGCGCCGTCCCATGCGGGTGCGCGAACCGGGCTCGCTCGGGGCTTCGCCGGCCTGCGGGGCTCGGTCGTCACCGAGCGGAGCGTCGGAAGGTGCCGAGCCGGCCGACGCCGCTGAACCGCTGCCTCCGGACAGGCTGCTCCCACCAAGGATGTCCACGCCTCCGGCCAGGGCGGCGACGGCCCGCTGTCCGGCATTGGAGTCATCGGCGGAGTCAGGGCGTTCCCGGTGGCCCGGCATTGTCGGCGGAGGGCTCCTCCCCCAGGTCGACGGAGGCGGGAACGGCACGGTGTCCCCGCTGAGGGATGTCGGCCGGGTCCTGACCGACACTGCCGACACTGCTGACGCCGCCGGCGGCGTCGTATCCACCGGCAGTGCGGTCACCGGCATCATGGTCGGGGTGGTCGGAGTCGCCGGAGCCGTTCTCCGGGCTCGGAGGCGGCGGGCGCCTGCGGGCGCTGTCAGGGCGCTCCGGGTCCGGCTCGGGCCGGCTCTGAGGGGCCTCGGGATCAGCATCGTGCTCAGTCTCGGGGCCGCGGACAGCATCGGCTGCGGCCTTACCGGTGGCTGCATCGCGCCATCAGCGGCGTCCTGGGCCAGGCCCTGTGCGTGGGCGTCATCGGCCGGGGCTTCGGCGGCGTCGGCAGCCCCCTCAGCCGGTTCGGACTCAGCCTGCCCGGCGGGCGGGCGGCGCCGAGCCTCATCAGGGCTCCTCGGGTGAGGACTCCTCCCCGCCCTGGGCGAGAGGGTATGCACCTGGGGGCTGCTCGGCGGTGACGGCCACCGGCTCGAACAGCTCGGAGGCGCATCGGCGGCACCCGTCGCGGCGAAGGCTCCCGCCGGGATGGCGGCACTGGCCTCATCAACACCCCCGGCCTCGGGAGCGGTCACCGGCTCGGCGGGCATGACGATCTCGATGGGTCCGGTGACCGGACTCATGTGCTCGGCCTGCTCCGTGGCGTCAATGGCCCGTGAGCCGTTCGAGCCGGCGGGCCGGAACCGGCCAGGAGCCAGCCGGGGCGCAGGCGGACAGCGGCCCACCGGCGGCCACGTCCATTCCGGAGATCTTCTCCACCACGACGACGATGCGCACTCGTCCACGATACGCACGTCGACCTCATGGATCTCCAGCCCGGAGGAGGCCAGTACTCCCAGCCCTCCAACGACGTCGGGCTCCAGGGAGGCGCTCAGGATCGTCAGCCGCGGTCCGGCCTCGACCTGGGCGGGCATCGCCTCACGGAACTCGTTCCAGTCCTGGCTGAAGGCCCCCAGCCCGCCGGCGTACCTGCTGGCGATCTCGCGGCGGCCCGCGGTGGCGGCCTGGGTCGGCGCACTGAGGGCGGCCAGCGGCCCGCAGAGTCGACGTTCTCCAGGACCTCGACGACGACGACCTGCGGTGGCGTCCAGGGCGGTCAGGCTCGCCCCGTCTCGAGCTCCTCCCATGACAGGGGGAAGGTGGACGGCGCGGGACATCGACGATCTGACGCTGGATGGCGACCAGACTGTGAGACAGGGTGATGGCGTCAGCGGAGCGACCCAGACGCACGGGCAGGAGGTGGTTGCCGTCGAGCTCGTAGCATGGCCATGGATCGGGCCGCCTTTCCTCGTCGTCCTGCTCCGCGATGGCCCCCAGCACAGGTGGGCACGCGCGCGGGCGGCTCTCAGTCGAGTCACCCACGAACACAGCGCCCAGCCATCCTGTTACGACCGCCGGCACACGGCAGACTATCTCATGACGGCAACGACGGGTGGGCTCGCGCCCCGTCACATCAGCCCCCACACAGGGAAAACCGCGGAAACACAGCCAGATCGCGGTTACCTCCTAGGGTTATCCCCGATTCTTGGAGAGACCGGTCTCATGGTCGCATCCGCCTCGAGGTGGATGAGGATGCCCGGGAAGTGGATAAGAATGTCGCTGGTCGACTCCCTGCGGGAGCCCCTCCATCCCCTATCGCCTCACCAGCCTCCCATCTCCTACTGCCTGAGGAGCGTTCATGCCGTCGGTCTCATCCACCACGACTCCCCCGGACGCACCTGAGCTCGCGCCCTCCCCGGCGCCCTCCTCCACCTCATCGCCCCGCACCATCACCGTCATCGGCGTCGGCCGCTCCTGCGTCTGAGCCCTCGCACCTGAGCGTCTATGCGCGTCGAGCCCGGCGGGCCCGCGCGCGCCTGGCTGGCCCCGGCGCCGGCTGCGACCAGCTGTGCAGCGCTGACCCTCGTCATCGGGATCGTCCTGCTGCCCTGGGGGTCCCGGGGGCAGATCGCCCTGTCCGCTCACATCCACCAGCCCCAGCGGGTGTGGACCCCTGCTGACCGCCTGGGCGGTCCCGGTCCTGCTGCCGGTGACCGGCTGCCCTCATGCTGCTGTCCGTCGGCGTGCTGCTGGAGCGGCTCCTGGGCACTCGACTGGTGGCTGGCCACCGCCGTCGTCTCCCTGCGCCGGAGGCATCGTCCCTGGCCCAGGCGCTCTACCCCCTCATCCGCCACGTGTGGGATGCCTGGTCCCCCACCCTCGTCCTCGCCCCGATCCAGGGCATCAGCCTGCCCACCGCCGGCCTGGTGGCGGCCTCCACCAGTGTCATGCGTCCGTCCTGGCGACGGCGTGCGCGGCGACCTTCGCCGTCCTCGTCGTCTCGGCCGCTGTGACCGGAACCGTGGGCGCCCCCTGGCCCGCCTGGGAGCAGGGGTCATCGGCCTCATCATGGGAGTCGTCCTGGAGCGTGGGCGGCAGACGGCCCCTCCCAGGAGCTGCCCCGGCGCTCGGAGCGCGAACTCGTGGCCTTCCTGGTGGCCTGCTGGGCCGTGAGCTGCGCCCCTGGCGGTGGTGAGTAACGCCGCCGGCCCCCTGGCCGACGCCCGCTACAGGCTGACCCCCGCCATCCTGCCCAAGGACGCCGTCATCTATCCGGTCGAGCAGCTTCTGATGTGCATGCCGGCGTTCCTGCAGCTGGTCCTGGCCGACGGCCTGCGCCGGGGGCGCCGTTCAGCGGCCTACGGCACCATCGCCCTGCAGATCTTCCTGGGGGTGTGCGCGGCCCTGTTCGCCCTGGTGGAGAAGATCGGCGAGCAGCTACCCGAGTCCGGTTCCACCACGACCCAACTCCTGCACAGCTGGCTGCGCTCGGGGCACCTGCTGGTGCCGCTGCTGCTCAACATCGTGGTCATCAGCCTGGTGGTGTGGACCAGGGAGGCCGGTTCACCCTGGGCCTCGCGCCCCGGCGTTATTCGTCGCGCCGTCGTCGCCTGGTTCCTGACCCTCCTGGGCGGGGCGGTCCTGACCGTCGCCGGGGGATTGCTCATGTCTCACGACCTCTCCCTACGCGACCTGGCCCGCCCTGCTGGAGACCTACGTGTCCCTACCTGCCGCCCATCAGCACCGGCGGCATCATGAGGCCTGATCGTCGAGCCCCTGACCCCGCTGGTCACCTGCTCACCGGGTGGGTTCCGGTCCTGGTGGCTCCCTGACGATCCTGTGGGTGTGGCTGGCCCAGTCTGCTCCCCGCCCGCACCCGGATCTCCGACCGCGAGAGCTCATCGACCTGAGTGCGCAGCCGGCGGCGCCGGGACCCTGGGGTGGATGCTCACCTGGCAGGGCAACGAGGCCTGGGTCAACGAGGCGGGCACGGCTGGCTTCTCCTACCGGCCCCAGCCGCGACGTCGCCCTGACGGTCAGGGGACCCCGCCGCCGACGAGCCGACGTGGCCCAGGCGGTGCGCGACCGCCGACTCGCCACCGACGCCGGACTCATCCCGGCCCTGTACTCGGTGCACGCCCCGGCGATGGAGGCCGCCCGCGCCATGGGCTGGACGATCATGCAGGTGGCTGAGGAGTCCGTCCTGGACCCGCGGACCTGGCCTTCCGCGGTAAGGCCTACCAGGACGTGCGCACCGCTCAACCACGCCAAGAAGGAGGGGTCGAGGCGGTGTGGACCAGCTTCCGCGACTGCCCGGCCGGCCGGCGCGAGCCCAGATTCGGGCCATCTCCCAGGCCTGGGCCAGCGACAAAGCCGCTGCCAGAGATGGGCTTCACCCTCGGCGGCCTGGCCGAGCTCGACGACGCCGAGACACGCCTGCTGCTGGCCGTGGACGCCGAGGGCACCGTCCAGGGCGTCACCTCCTGGCTGCCGGTCTACCGCGACGGGCGCGTCATCGGCCTGACCCTGGACTTCATGCGGCGGCGCCGCGAGGGCGGTTTCCGGCCCGTCATGGAGTACCTCATCGGGCGCGCGCCCAGGACGCGCCCAGGCCGAGGGCCTGGAGATCCTGTCCCTGTCCGGGGCGCCGCTGTCGCGCTCCGCACCGGCCGACGGCGATGCCTCCTCACGCTTCGACCCGCTCCTGAACCTGTTGGCCTCCGTGTTGGAGCCGGCCTACGGATTCGGCTCCCTGCACGCCTACAAGCGCAAATCTCAGGCCGCGCCCGTGCCCATGTACCTGGCGGTTCCCGACCTGGTGGACCCGCCCACGGTGGGGATCGCCATCGCCCGGGCATACCTGCCAGGTCCAAGCCCTCCCAGACGGCGCGCTTCGCCCATGTGCTGATGAACCGCTGAGCTGAGAGTCAGCGGGTGCTGAGCGCCCACCGCCGACGTGCAGGCGTCAGGCGGCGTCGTGGGCGCTTTCAAGGCCGTCCACATCCTCCAGCCCTGGATGGGGACGGTTTTGCGTGGTCGTGGCCGCGGCGGTCATCGCCTGGCTGTGGTGTCGGCGCACCCGCTACCTGCCCTGGCATCGCCAGCTCGTCGTCGCCCGCCGCCGCGCGCAGGAGCGCGGTGACCTTCTGGCTGGCCGTGGACGTCATCTGGCATCCGCATCGCCGACGGCGTCGGCTGGTTCGTGGGACCTGGGTGGGTGTCGTCGGCCTCGTCATCGCCCAGCTGGTCACCGGCAACCGCACCGAAGGACGTCACCGGGCGGTGCGTTCACGTCAACCGCCGCCTGGTGCGCGCCACGGAGTCGGCCTCCAGCCTCGTGGCCGTGGTGGCCTCCTCGCCTGCTGGCGATCAACACCTTCGCGCTCCCACCCCACCCCTGGCATCGGTCCTGGGCTGCAGGGGTGGCGACCACGCCACTCAGCCGCCTGCAGGGCGCCGCGGCCCGGTCTCCGGCACCCGTGCGCGGCAAAGCGGGGACGCTGGAGGAGACCTGGAGGCCGCCGTCGGACATGCCCGCCCGCGGCCAGGCGGTCACCGCCGACATCCCGGCCGGCGACCAGTCCGGAACGAAGGGCTTCACGCCGCGAGGGGCCTTCATCTACCTCCGCCGGCCTACCTGGGCTCACATGTGCCCGGCCCTGCCGGTCCTGGTCCTGCTCACCGGGCAGCCGGGAAGCCCGTCGGACTGGTTCGAGCTGGGGAACCCTGAAAGGACACGATGGACGCCTACGCGGCTAACCACCACAGCCTGGCTCGGTAGTCGTCGTCGCCGACCTCCTGGGCAGCCTGTACGCCAATCCCTGTGCTCCGACACCGAGGCGGGCGGCAAGGTGGCCACCACCTGGACAAGGACGTCCCGGCCTGGATCCAGGGCGAACCTGCAGGGTACGACGACGACCCGCCCACTGGGCGGTAGCCGGCCTGTCAACAGCGGGGCACCTGCGCGATGCGGTCGTCACCCGCTCACCGAGGCGTCTACCGCACCTTCCTGGCCATCAGCGCCGAGGGAGCACCCACGCTGGGCAGCGTGGAGCGCACCATTTCCCAGGGCTTCGGAGGAGACCGTGCCGCCTACGAGGCCAACGACCCGCTCTCCCTGATGTCCACCGCCCCACCCGGCCGCTACGACGGCATCGCCGGCATCGTGTCGGTGGGCCGCCAGGACACGAACTACCGCGGGGCCGTGCCCGTCTGGCCGAGGCCGCCACGAGGGCCGGGATGACGGTGAGCACCCGCCAGTACGACGGCGCCCACACCTGGGCCGTGTGGGGGCCGGCGCTGGCCGACCAGCTCGACTGGCTGGGCGGGCGACTCGGTATCGCCTCGCCGTCGCCGGCCTCCTGATCCCAGCCCGACCCCCACGACGCTGTTGGTCCGCGGGCAGCGCTACCCAGCTACCCAGCTACCCGGTTGCGGCTACTCAGCCTTGTCCGCGACGGCCGCGCGCCCGGCCTCCAGGCGGGCCACCGGCACCCGGAAGGGCGAGCAGGAGACGTAGTTCAGGCCCACCCGGTGGAAGAAGCCGATGGACTCAGGGTCCCGCCGTGCTCGCCGCACACGCCCATCTTCATCGTCGGCTTGGTGGGCGGCCGCCCTCGACGCCCAGGCGCACCATGCCGCCCACGCCGTCGGTGTCGATGGTCTCGAAGGAGACCCCGAAGATGCCGTCGTCGGTGTAGTGGCCCACGAAGCGAGCCCTCGGACGTCGTCGCGTGAGTAGCCCCAGGTGGTCTGGGTCAGGTCGTTGGTGCCGAAGGAGAAGAAGTCGGCCTCCTCGGCGACGTGGGCGGCGGTGACGGCAGCGCGCGGCAGCTCGATCATGCAGCCACCGGGAAGTCGAGGGCGTAGCCGGAGGCCTGGGAGACCTCCTGCAGCACGTGCTCCACGCGCTCGCGCGCCAGCTGGAGCTCACGCACCGACCCGATGAGCGGGATCATGATCTCGGGGTGCGGGTCGCCGCCGGCCTTGAGGCGCTCGACGGCGGCCTCGGCGATGGCGCGCACCTGAGCCTCGATGAGGCCCGGCATGGTCAGCAGCAGGCGGACCCCCGCGCAGGCCGAGCATCGGGTTGGCCTCGTGGCTCTTGCGCACCACGGCCAGGAGCTCCTCGTCGGCCGGGTCCAGCTCGCCGCGCTCGCGGTCGACGGCCACCTTGACGCTCAGCTCGGTCAGGTCCGGCAGGAACTCGTGCAGCGGCGGGTCGATGAGGCGCACCGTCATGGGCTTGCCGTTCATCGCTCTCGAACATCTGGATGCAGTCGCCCTTCTGCAGCGGCGGGAGGGCGGCCAGGGCAACTCGCGCTCGGCGTCGGAGGAGGCCAGGATGAGGTTCTGGACGAACTGCGCGCTCGCCCAGGAACATGTGCTCGGTGCAGCACAGCCCCACGCCCTGGGCGCCGCGGTGGATGGCGTGGCGGGCGTCGTCGGGGGTGTCGGCGTTGGCGCGCACCTCGAGGCGGCGGACCGCATCGGCGTGGCGCATGAGGCGGTCCACGGCGGTGACGAGCTCGCGGGTGTCGTCGTCGCCCGGCCGCCTCGAGGCGCCTCGTCCAGGCCTCGGCGCAGGTAGGGTCATGACCGGGGAGTCGACGACGCCGACCTCGCCGAGGGAAGACCTCGCCGGTGGTGTACCGTCGATGGCGATGATGTCCCTCACTGGTGAGGACCTCATCGCGCCCCGCGATGCGCAGGGGTGCTTGGCGGCGGAGTCGACCTCGAGGGCCTCGGCGCCGCACACGCAGGTCTTGCCCATGCCGCAGGGCGACGGCGGCGGCGTGGCTGGTCTTGCCGCCGCGGGCCGTGAGCACGCGGCGGCCGCGACCATGCCGGGCAGGGTCGTCGGGGTTGGTCTCGCGGCGCACGAGGATGACGGAGTCGCCCTTCTCGGCACGGAGACGGCCTCGTCGTTGTCGAAGGCGATGTAGCCCACGGCGGCGCGGGGAGGCGGCCATGGCGCGGGTGAGCAGGTCGCGGCTGGGTCGTCGTCGAACTGGGGAACATCAGCTGGGTGAGCTGCTCGCCGGAGACGCGTGAGGGCCTCGTCCATGGTGATGAGCTTTTCGTCCACGAGCTGGGTGGCCACGCGGAAGGCGGCCGCGGCGGTGCGCTTGCCCACGCGGGTCTGGAGCATCCACAGCTTGCCGCGCTCGATGGTGAACTCGATGTCGCACAGGTCGCGGTAGTGGGTCTCCAGGCGGCGCATGATGGAGCGCAGCTCGTCGTAGGGAGGCCTTGTCCAGGCGCTCGAGGTCGGCCAGGGACAGGGTGTTGCGGATACCGGCGACGACGTCCTCGCCCCTGGGCGTTGACGAGGGTAGTCGCCGTAGACGCCGGTGCGCCCGGTGGAGGGGTCGCGGGTGAAGCACACGCCGGTGCCGGAGGTCTCCCCCATGTTGCCGAACACCATGGTGCACACGTTGACCGCGGTGCCCAGGTCGTGCGGGATCTTCTCGCGGCGGCGGTAGATGTGGGCGCGCTCGGTGTTCCAGGAGCGGAAGACGGCCTCGGTGGCCATGTCCAGCTGGGAGCGGGGATCCTGCGGGAAGTCGATGCCGGCGTGCTCCTTGACGATGGCCTTGTACTCCTCGACCAGCTCCTGGAGGGCGTCCACGGGGAGCTCGTAGTCCATGGAGACGCCCCGCGCGTCCTTCTTGGCGTCCAGGGCGTCGGAGAAGTGGTCGCCGTCGATGTCCAGGACGGTCTTGCCGAACATCTGGATGAGGCGGCGGTAGGAGTCCCAGGCGAAGCGCTCGTCGGAGCTGGCGGCGGCCAGGCCCTTGACGGAGACGTCGTTGAGGCCGATGTTGAGGACGGTCTCCATCATGCCGGGCATGGAGAACTTGGCGCCGCTTCGCACCGAGACGAGCAGGGGATCCTCGGCGGCGCCGAGCTCGCGCCCCAGCTCCTCCTCGACTCCACGCAGAGCGGTGGTGACCTGGACCGAGAGCTCCTCGGGACCCCGCCGCTGGCCAGGTAGGCGCGACAGGCGTCGGTGGTGATGGTGAAGCCGGGGGAACAGGAGATCCCAGCCGGGTCATCTCCGCCAGGTTCGCTCCCTTGCCTCCCAGGAGGTCCTTCTGGTCCTTGTCACCCTCGCTGAAGCGGTACACGTACTTGGGCATCCTTGCCCTCTTTCGGTTCTTGTGGAACTAGGGGACTCCGTGCGCGCAGGCGCTGCACGAAGCACTCTATGTGACTTCGGTCCCATGTTGCAGGTGACTCATCCAGCTGCGAACAGGGCTGCGCCGGCCGGCCCCAGGGCTTAAGCGGGGCGCAGCGCCAGCAGGCCGGTGTGTCCCGGCAGGGGTGATGCGGGTGGACGGGGACTCACCGTCGGGCGCCCCGGAGCGGGTCAGGGCGCAGGGCCACCCGGGCAGACGCAGCACCACCATGCGCCTCAGCCCGGCCCCACGTATCACAGGAGTTACGACAACTGCTCAAAAACGGGTTCTTCGTGTCGTGGGGATGGGGTTGTGCAGGGCTTTTCCTCGTCGGGGTCTCGGGGTACGTGGTCGTACGCGATCCCACCCGGTCGTGGGAAACCGCGTGGTCACCCCACACGCGCGCGGTCGTGTAGCAGCGGGTCGCCCTAGAGCCCCTCTAGTACGACCGCGCGCCGCCGGGTACGACCACGCGACGCCGAGTACGACCGCGCAGGACCCCGAGACGCCGAACCACCGGCACCCGCTCACCCCGACCACGCCCTCACACACGAAGAACCTCAGAAACATAGCGGCGGATACGCCACACTTCCGCGTGGCGGGCATCCGCCGCCGGTCCGATCGCGCAGGATCCGACGCGTGCGTCCGACGTCTATCCGGCGACTAGGGAACGACGACGAGGACGTCGCACTTCGACTTGCGGAGCACCTGGACGGAGACGGCTCCGAAGACGCGGCCGAACAGCGAATCGACGCCTTTGGATCCGACGATGACGAGGTCCGCCTCGGTCTCCAAGGTGACGAGGGTGACGGCATCGACCGCCGTGCCCTCGACGACGACGCCCTGGGCGAGGGCGACGCCGCGCTCAACGGCGATATCACGCGCCTTCCGACGACGGCGTAGGCCTGGTCCTCGGTGAGCCCGACCCGCACATCGGCGACGGGGGCAAACTCGTTGATGCGAGCCTTGTCCCGCGCCGAGACGGGTCGAAGCCGGCGACGAGGAGAAGAGCGGCGTCGCACAGGCGAGCCTACCCTCGCAGGCGCGATCGATGACGTGGGTGTTCGCCTCGACATCGCCGACTCCCGGCGACAATGGTGGTATAGGTCACGGATGACATCCTTTTCGTGGGGCACCCGGTCAGGCCACGGCAGTCTCAGTGGCGGACACGGCGGCGGCGCGCACCCTGCGGGTCCGCGTCCTTGACGGTGTCGATCCACCGATGAGCAGACCGGCGATGACGAGGGAAGACTGCGACGAAGAGCATGGCGTTGACCGGGTGATCGCCGAGCAGGTGCTTGTAAATGGGACCGAAGGTGAGGGTCTGGATGAACTGGGGATGACGATCATCAATTGATAACGCCCATGTAGACGCCTCGGCGCTCCTTGCGGATCATCTCAATGGCCATGATGTAGGGGACGCCTCGTAATAGAAGCCCAGGCCACACCAATGCCGATCATGGGCAGGTAGAGGACCGCGGTGTGCCGGGGCTGCCGATGCGGGTGAGCAGGACCAGGCAGACGGCGGCGAGGAACAGCGCCGCGGTGTGGACGTGCTTGGGGCCGATGCGGTTGGACAGTCGCGCCAGGAAGAGGGCGACGACCGTGCAGGGAGACGTAGTAGGCGACCATGAGCCCGGTGGCGAAGCCGGAGGCGTCGTTGAAGGCCCCGGTCTTGGCGTACCCGGGTCGGACAGGTTCACGCCGAAGTAGGTGACGGCGCACATGAGGCCCAGGTACTGCCAGAAGACGTTCATGGCGTACCACTGGAAGAGGTAGACCAGGGCCATCTTCTTCAGGCTGCGGGCATCCGACGATGGCGACGCCGATGTCCTGAGGAAGCCGAAGGGCCCTCCTCCCGCTTCTTGCGCTCGAGCTCGACCAAGCCCTCCGGCGTGGGCGGCAGCTCTGGTGGAGAGCACCGAGATGAGCACCGAGCCGATGGAGCACACCGGAGCCCACCATGAAGGCGCCGAAGACCCAGTAGGGATGCCGGCGGCGGTGGCGCCCGCCAGGGTCTTCTCCAGAACGACGAGGGTCCCGGCGGCCAGGGCCGAGCCGGCGCCGATGAACAGGGACTGGGCGAGGAAGCCCTCGGCGAGCTGCTTGGAGGGCAGGCGGTCGCCGATGAAGGCCCGGTAGGGCTCCATGGCCGTGTTGTTCGAGGCGTCCAGCAGCCACAGGCACAGCACCGCCATCCACAAGGCGGTGACGAAGGGCATGAGGAACAGGAACACGGAGCAGCCGACGGCCCTGATCAGGAAGAAGGGCTTACGGCGTCCCCACTTCTCGCTCCAGGTCCGGTCCGAGAGCGCCCCGATGAGCGGTTGGATGAGCAGGCCGGTGACGGGTCCGGCCAGATTGAGGATGGGGATCTCGTCAGCGGAAGCCCCGAGGAACTGGTAGATGGGCGACATGGCGTTCTGCTGCATGCCGAAGGAGTACTGGATGCCGAAGAATCCGACGTTCATCAGCAGGATCTGAGCAGTGCTCATCATGGGCTTGTGCGCGATGTCCGCCGCGCTATTCTGGGAAGTCTGTGCCATAGGTCATCCTTGTCCTGGGTCCTGTGGAACTCTGTCGACGCCGCCCGAGACGGACGCCGCACTTCCTGCCCGAGAGAACGCTGTACGGGACGGCGGGGATCTCAGGGAAGTCAAGCAGGTCAATGATCCACCCAACAAGACTAACGTTTGACAGGTCTTTAGCCCCATTATCGGATCTCGCACGAGCCGGACCGGGTCATGACTCATGCACGCAGGGGCAATTATCCCACGATGCGCGCTGAGGGGCACCTCCAGAGCCAGCGCCTCACCGTCCGGGTCCCCGGTGGGCCCCGGTGACCTGAGAGGCCTGCCGGGAGACGCACGGTGCCGCCTCCCTCCCTCGCCGAGCGCGACGGCGGCCATCCGCCCTCGAACTCGCGCACCCAGGCGCCTGAGGTCCTCCGGGCCGTCCCAGCGGGCGCCCCAGGTCGGCGTCGAGGGCGGGGAACCAGGGAGTGCGCGAGTAGTCGTCGTGACCGGTGGCCGTGTAGGCGCTCCCTCCCCGAAGACCCAGAAGGCCCGCCAGCCCGTAGAGGCCGGGGACGTGCGGGCACCGGACATGGAGCCGCCGCCCCGCCGTCGGGCGTGCGCACGATGGACAGGCCCGGCCCTCGCAGCTCGTGGATCTGGGCCAGGGCCGTGGCCTCATCGAAGAGGTGATGGTCCCCCAGCCCAGCCAGCACTCGTCGAAGCCACCACCCCAGGCCGAGTGGCGCTCCCAGCGGCCGGGTTCCCGGCGGGCCTCGGCCACGTTCGGGGATGAGGATCTTGCCGACGCCGTTGAGGCCCTGGCACCGGCCTGAGTCCACGAAGATGTTCAGCTCGGCGCGCAGGGCGGCGGTGTCGGCGATTCCCGTCCAGGGGAGGTCCAGGCCGTAGTAGTCGTCGAAGACGTCGTTGTCCGCCATGACGCCGTCGAAGGCGGTCTCAGCGGTGGCCTGGCAGACCTCCTCCACCCAGCGGGCGCGGTAGTCGGGGTCCCACACGCGGGCCTGGAAGTGGCCGGGGTAGGTGTTCCACTCGACCAGGTCGCCGTTGTCACGCCTGGCGAGCCAGCCGCGGCGTCGGGCCTCGCGGTAGGACAGCCCCGGAGGCGCGCATGGAGTCCGGCTCGAAGTCTCGCGTGGAGGACAGGCACCGGTAGGCCAGGACCGTCATGTCCGGTCGCGCCTCCTTGAGGCGGGCTGCTGCCTCGGTCTCCCAGGGCTGGAGGATCGCCGCCCGGTAGTGGGCGATCGCGAAGTCCAGCTCCCCGGGCTCGAGCGGGTTGCCGTAACGGATCCAGGCTCCGACGCCGCCGGTGCTGCTCCTCATGCTCCTCCTTGGTCGGTGCGGGTAACGGTCTGCTCGCCGGCGCCGCCCTGACGGTAGATCGTGTTGTAGGAGGCGTTGACCTGACCAGGTCGTAGGCCGCCTCCACGCGGCCGCGGGCGTTGAGGCCAGACGCTCGTAGAGATCGACGTCGGAGATGACCTCCTGGACCTTGTCCGCCATGACGGTGGGGTCACCGGGCTCGATGATGATGCCGCAGGGATCCCAGGTCTGTCCGTCGTCGGTGACGATCAAGTCCTCGACGACGGAGCGCACCGCGCCGACGTCGGTGCTCACCGTGGGGATGCCGGCCCCCATGGTCTCCAGGGAGACGACCGGCAGGCCCTCGTTGTAGCTGGGCAGGACGAACAGGTCGAACTCGGGCAGGAGCTCGCGGACCTTGACGGTGCCGCGGATGGTGATGACGCTCTCCAGGCCCAGTTCGACGATGCGGGTCAGGCACTGCTCGAAAGTAGGAGGGCATGTGCTCGGTGGGCCCGCACACATCCAGGTGGATGTTCAGGCCCCGGTCCACCATGAGGCGCACCGAGTCGATCATGTCCAGCAGCCCCTTGATGGGCACGACGCGGGCGATGTACACCAGCTTCCACAGGTGCTTGTCCGCGCCCTCCTTCTTGATCTCCTCGATGGCCGCCAGGCGCGCGGCGTAGGAGGCGTCGAACTCCGAGGTGACGATGCCGTTGGGGATGACGATGGCTCGCCCGGAGTCGCCGCTGAGCTCATTGGCCTCGGTGATGGCCCGAGGTAGAGGTAGGTGGAGGCGTAGGCGTAGGGTAGCAGGCGCCCCATCTCCAGCCACCAGGCCATCCACATGCGCTCGCGGCCGGTGACGTCGAAGGTGCGGTAGTCGGTGAGCCTGACGTTGAGGTCCAGCCGGCGTTCCAGGAGGGTGTTGACGGTGTCGCGCACGTAGAGGTTGTGCTCGGTCAGCAGCACCTTGGTGCCGTGCTCGCGGGCGGCGTTGACGCCCAGCAGCATGGCGTAGCCGGTGGTGTGGGCGTGGTAGACCTGGGCGCGCGGGACCGGTTCGGCCAGGACCGCGTAGGCCAGGGAGAAGAAGTCGCGCAGGCACCAGAAGATGTCGGTCATCGACATCCCCAGGTCCGGCATCATGTCGTCGTAGGCCTCCATGAACTCGCGCGTGCCCAGGATCGCCCAGACCGGGTAGCGGCGCGAGGCGCTCAGGCCCTCGCTGATGAGGTCCCACAGCGGCTCGGTCTGACCGTCCTGGGCCAGGGCGAGCAGGGCCCCCAGGATGCGCCGGGACAGCTCGCGGCGCTGGCGGCGGTTCATGCGCAGGTCGCGCGGGCGGGCGCGCAGGAAGTCCTCCTGGTGCTCCTCCATGGACAGGTAGAGGACCTTCACCCAGGCGACGTTGTCCGGCATGCCGTAGAGGTCCTTGAGCGGCGAGTGGGAGTCCCAGGTGATGTGGATGATCCCGAAGGTGAGGTCCGGGTTGCCGGTGATGATGTCGTGGACCACCGCGGAGACCCCGCCCTTGAGGTAGGGGTAGGTGGACTCCATGACGATGGCGACGTCGACGTCCACGTACACGCCGTCCTCGGGGACGCCGTCGGGCAGGACCTGCTCATCAGCCTCGGGCTCGGGCTCCTCGGAGAGCTGGAGCAGCTCGGCCGCGCCGGCGGGGCCTCCTCGTCCTCGTCCTCGTCCTGGGCGGTCTGCTGGGACAGGGGGATCGCGGCGGTGTGGGGAGGCGGCCGAGGCCACGGACTCCCAGGCGATGGCGGTGGGGGCGGGAGTCTGCTGGGGACTGAGCCTCGGGCTGGTCGGGCCGTGGGAGGACGGACTCTGCGGGCCGGCTCGGCGGGGGCTGAGGGCTTCGGCTGGTCCGACTCGCTGCCGGGCCGGCCTGCAGGAGGGCGCGGAGGGCCTGAGGGCGCTCCGGCTGCAGCGGCGTCGGAGGAGGCCAAGGCGGCGGGGCGGCAGGGGCTTCGACGTCAACAGGGGCGGCGACGCGGCGGGAGCGGGGGGCGGCCGGCTCCACCGCAGAGGAGGCCGAGGCGCCCGAGGCAGCCGGTGCAGCCGAGCTCACGGCACCGAAGATCGGGGGAGTCCAGGGCGTCGGGGCTCTGCGGGGAGGTCGGCTCCGCTCTTGGGGCGGGGCTGACCACGCCGTAGCCGGCCGGCGCCGGGGTCTGGACGACGCCGTAGATCGGTACGGCCGGAACCTCCAGGAGTGGAGGCCGACTCAGTGGCGGCCGGCATGCCGGACGAAGCCGTGGGTGGCGTGGCAGCGGAGGGGATGGCGGGCGAGCCGACGGAGGGACTGGCGGCCGAGGGCCCACTCGGGGCACCGCCGGTGGTGACGACGACGCCGTAGCCGTCGGGGCCGACCTTGATCCTGGGGCCGGTCTCCTCGCCCCGGTCGCCGATGCCGGGGGCGTCGTCGGGGCTGGGCATCGGGGCGTAGCCGCCGGCGAGCCGAGTAGCGCAGCGGAAGGCTCTCCAGGCGGGCGCGGAAGGAGGATGACGAGCTCACCAGGACATGGCCTTTCCCCAGAAGAAGGAGTACTCGGGTGCGGCCCACCGCTTGCGGTAGAGCAGCAGCCCCAGCGCGCACAGCAGCAGGTCGACGCCGGCCAGCGGCAGGTAGGCGGCGGCGTCGGCCACCTTGAGCAGCACGGCCGCGGCGATCGCCACGTGGATGCCGGACAGGAGCAGGGCGGTGGTCGAGTCGCCGATGTGGTCGATCTCGTAGCTCAGGAGCGTCAGCACCGTGAACAGGGTCGAAGCGAGGCACACCTCGAGGACCAGCGGGACCTGCTCGGCGGACATGAGCGCCATGGAGCACACGACGACGATGACGCCGGCGGCCCCCACGATGCAGGCGCGGATGAGGCTGGCGTCCAGCAGCCGACGCAGCGTGCGTCCGCGCTCGCGCAGGCTGGCCATGCCTTCACGCTTGAGAACCGTCTGGAACAGGGCGATCTCGGTGTTGACCCGGGGGGCGGTCACCGCGAAGTAGTAGCAGTAGGCGACGACGGCGGGCTGGAGGCACAGGTAGACCAGCGCCACGTCGAAGTCGCGACCGGCGCCCAGGAAGAGGAAGAACTTGTCCGACCACAGCACTCCTCCCAGGATCGCACCGCGCAGCATGTCCTGCACGAGGATGCCGGTGGCGACCCCGCGGGGCCGCAGGATCTTTCCCAGAGAGCGCCCCATGGACAGGAGCTGGCTGAGGGCTCCCACCAGCGGGGGCAGATACCACCAGGTCGGCTCGGCGACGAGTGCGACGGCGTAGCAGAGCCAGCCCACCGACCACAGGCGGCGGCGTCCGGCGACGTCGGCGACGATGAGTGACTGGACGAAGACGACGTGCAGGAGGAGCAGGGCGGTGTGGACGCCCAGGACGTGCAGGTTCCAGCCGGTCACGGCGGCCACGACGAGGATCTCCAGCGCCGTGGGCAGGAGCGCCCACAGGAACAGCGCCGGCCAGATGGAGCAGTAGCGCTCCAGGACCGCCCGCGGGCCGCGGCCGATGGAGTCGCCCAGGAGCCGGTAGACGGGGGTGCCGATGATCTGACTGAGCCAGGGCACGGCCACTGACACGCTCAGGACGATGACGGGCAGGCCCGTGCCGCTCACCGTGCTGGCGGCCATCTTCTGGGAGACGACGGGGAAGCTCAGGCCCAGCAGGATCGCCGGAGACATGCCCAGAAGCATCGCCGCGCCCCCAGTGCCAGCGGGCGCCCGGGGGCGATGCCGCCGCGCTTGAGGGCCCGGGTGGGCGGCGCCGTGACCAGCCCCAGGCCGATGAGGACCGTGAGGACCAGAACGCCGACGGTGACCCTGCTTCGGCCAGCCGACCCAGGGCAGCACCGCCGCCACCACGCCGAGGACGCCCAGGGTCGCAGTAGCGTTAGCGGTTCGCAGACGCGGAAAACGATGCTGGTGGAAATGTCGCGGTTCGTATCTGAGTTGGGTCAGCGGGAGAGCGGCACCAAGAATGCGTGAGCACGCACGGGCGATCCGAGCCGGACATTCCGGCGCCGCGATCGAGGAGTGTCGCGGCAGTCTGAATGAGGGCGGACAGGTACGGACAGTGAGGACGAGTAGGGGCGATGGCGGTTGAGACGGCCTCGCGCGAGGGCGGGTGACGACACCGATCGACCATGTCCGAGGGACGACTTTCGACGGATCGTCACTCCACTGTATCCGGCAGAGGACAGACATGAGACGGCCAAGCCAAACTCTCAGAACATTCCCTTGCTTCGTTCAGATTTCATTCACTTTTTCATGCGTCCGCTCCCGCGGCGACGTCGAGCTCACGGACCCGTGCATATTCACAACCATAAATCACACCCCTTAATCCCGTGCGCCCACGATCATGGTCTCCACCTGGAAAAAATGGCGGCGGGGACAATGCGGCCCCGCCGCTTCGTTTGCGGTTCACCCCCAACGGGATCTTGCAGCCTGAGGGCCCCGATGCTCGGCGACGACGATGGGCCGCAACCCCAGTGAGGTTGCGGCCCATCGTATGGAACTGATAAGGGAGCTGGACCGGGCAGAACCCGGCGAGGTCAGCGCCCGGGCTCGGCAGCCGGCGAGGCGCCGCCGCCGCGACTGATGGGCGGAGTGGAGATGCGCAGCGGGCCGGAGGCCCCGCCCCCGCCGCCGGCCGCGGCATCCTCGGCCTCACGCAGTGCGGCGACCTCGGCCTCGCCCTGCTCCCAGGGCTCACCGCGGAAGATGAACTCACCCAGGATGGACTCGCCCTCGGCGTCGACGATGACCTTCTGGCCCCGCTCGAGCTCGCCGAAGAGGATCTTCTCGCTCAGGGCGTCCTCGATGTCGCGCTGGATGGCGCGGCGCAGCGGACGGGCGCCGAGCACCGGGTCGAAGCCGCGCTCGGCCAGGAGGTCCTTGGCGGCCTCGGTCAGCTCGATGGTCATCTGCTGCTCGGCCAGGCGCTTGTCGAGGCGCACGATCATGAGGTCGACGATCTGGCGCACCTCCTCCTTGGTCAGCTGCGGGAAGACGATGAGGTCGTCGACGCGGTTGAGGAACTCGGGCCGGAACTGCTGCTTGAGCTCGCGGTTGACGTGAGCCTTCATCTCCTCGTAGTCCATGGCGCCGGACTCGGTGGACTGGAAGCCGGTGGCCACCGACTTGCCGATGTCCTTGGAGCCGAGGTTGGTGGTCATGATGATGACGGTGTTCTTGAAGTCGACCACGCGACCCTGGGCGTCGGAGAGGTGCCCGTCCTCCAGGATCTGCAGCAGGGAGTTGAAGATATCCGGGTGGGCCTTCTCAACCTCGTCGAACAGGACCACGGAGAAGGGCCGACGGCGTACCTTCTCGGTGAGCTGGCCGCCCTCGTCGTAGCCGACGTAGCCGGGAGGGGCACCGAAGAGCCGCGAGACCGTGTGCTTCTCGGCGAACTCGGACATGTCGAGCTGGATGAGGGCGTCCTCGTCGTCGAACAGGAACTCCGCCAGGGCCTTGGCCAGCTCGGTCTTTCCGACGCCGGTGGGGCCGGCGAAGATGAAGGAGCCGCCGGGGCGCTTGGGGTCCTTCAGGCCGGCCCGGGTGCGGCGGATCGACTTCGACAGGGCCTCGATGGCCTTGTTCTGGCCGATGATGCGCTTGTGGAGCTCGGCCTCCATGTTGAGGAGCTTGGCGGACTCGGCCTCGGTCAGCTTGACCACCGGGATGCCGGTGGACATGGCCAGGACCTCGGCGATGAGCGCCTCGTCGACCCTCGGCGACCTGGTCGAGGTCGCCGGACCTCAGGCCTTCTCTTGGCGGCGCGCTCGTCGGCCAGGCGGCGCTCGTCGTCGCGCAGGAGGCGGCGCGCTCGAAGTCCCTGGTCGTCGATGGTGACTCTTCTCCCGCTTGACCTGGGCGATCTGCCTCGTCGATCTCGCGCAGCTCGGGCGGAGCCGTCATGCGGCGGATGCGCAGGCGGGCACCGGGCCCTCATCGACCAGGTCGATGGCCTTGTCCGGCAGGAAGCGGTCGTTGATGTAGCGATCGGCGAGCTTGGCGGCGGCCTCGATGGCCTCGTCGGTGATGACGATGCGGTGGAAGGCCTCGTAGCGGTCGCGCAGGCCGGTGAGGATCCCGATGGTCTCCTCGATGCTGGGCTGGTCGACGGTCACCGGCTGGAAGCGGCGCTCCAGGGCGGCGTCCTTCTCGATCTTGCGGTACTCGTCCAGGGTGGTGGCCCCGATGGTCTGGAGCTCGCCGCGGGCCAGCATGGGCTTGAGGATGGAGGCGGCGTCGACGGCGCCCTCGGCGGCGCCGGCACCGACGAGGGTGTGGATCTCGTCGATGAACAGGACGATGTCGCCGCGGGTGCGCACCTCCTTGAGGACCTTCTTGAGGCGCTCCTCGAAGTCGCCGCGGTAGCGCGAGCCGGCCACGAGCGAGCCCATGTCCAGGGAGTAGAGCTGCTTGTCGCGCAGGGTCTCGGGGACGTCGCCGTGGACGATGGCCTGGCTCAGGCCCTCGACGACGGCGGTCTTGCCCACGCCCGGCTCCCCGATGAGGACGGGGTTGTTCTTGGTGCGCCGGGAGAGGACCTGCATGACCCTCTCCATCTCCTTCTTGCGGCCGATGACCGGGTCCAGCTTGCCCTCGCGGGCGGCGGCGGTGAGGTTGCGAGCCTGAACTGGTCCAGGATGGCGCTGCCCGAGGGCGTGCCCTCCTTGGAGGGCCGCCGGCGTTGACGGTCTCCTTGCCCTCGTAGCCGGAGAGCATCTGCATGACGGTCTGGCGCACGCTGGACAGGTCCCCGCCGAGGTTGGTCAGGACCTGGGCGGCCACCCTCGCCCCTCGCGCAGGAGGCCGAGGAGCAGGTGCTCGGTGCCGATGTAGTTGTGGCCGAGCTGGAGGGCCTCGCGCATGGAGAGCTCGAAGACCTTCTTGCCGCGCGGCGTGAAGGGATGGGCCGGTGGGGGCGGACTGCCCCTCGCCGATGATCTCAATGACCTGGCTGCACGGCGTCCAGGGAGATGTCCATGGACTCCAGGGCCTTGGCGGCCACTCCCTCGCCCTCGTGGATGAGGCCGAGAAGGAGGTGCTCGGTGCCGATGTAGTTGTGGTTCAGGGCCCGCGCCTCGTCCTGCGCGAGCACGACGACGCGTCGGGCGCGGTCGGTAAAGCGTTCAAACATCAGTAATTCCTCCTCGGCACGCGCTCAGTGCGGGACCGCTCGTCCGGTGGTGGCGAGGGATGTCGCAGCGCCGCGGAGAGATGGCGCTGAGAGCACGTGCTGACAAGGCTAACCAGGCCGACGCCCGGGCCATGCCCCTGTTCGCGGTAGGCGTGAGTAAGCCTTGAGTCGGGTCGGCTCAAGATGAGGGCAGGGGTCCCTCCCGGCTGGCGCACCGCCCTCGGCACCACACGCCTGGCACCCCGCCCTCGCCGCCCCGCCCCACCGGCCGCGTTCGTAGGGTGAGGTCGCGCGATCGCACCCTATAACCCTCGACAGCGCGACATCAGGTACGACCGCGGCGGCAGAGACCGCGGCGGCACGTCTGCGGGCGCCTGTGAAGCCAGACCATTCAGAGCGGCATGGGAAGAACTGCGCATCTCTGCCGCACAATCCGGGACGGCCCACCACAATGGAGGCCATGCCTCCCATTCCTTCTCCCGCCGACGCCGACCACGATGACACGGCGCCGACCGACCCCGCCGACGCGTCCACCGGCCAGGCCGCTGACACCAAGGCACGGGAGGCCGAGCGAGGGGCGCGGATATCGCGCGAAACGTCTTCTGCCCGTCCCTGCCGGCACTGAGAATCGGGGCACTGCTCAGCGTCATCGGAGCTGTTGTGCTCTTCTTCGCCTGGGGAAGCGGCGTCCACGTCTTCGCCTTCGACGCCCGCAACGCCTGGTGGACACCCATATCCGGGATTCCGGCCTTCTGGGCGCTGTCCCTCCTTTTCCGCTTGCTACCCCACCGATCCCATGATCCCTGACCACGGCAAATCCATCGCCACCGCACATAGGGTGGTCGCCACTCTGGCGATCAGCGGAATCGTGATGTACGCATTCCGGCTCATATGGAAGAGCTCTTTCAATATGGTCGTCCGTGCTATCCCGCACGGGAATCAACACCGTGGAACTCATCGTCATCGCTGCGGGAACGGCGGGTCTGGCCCTTCTGGCTGTCACCGACATTCTCATCCACACACTTTGGGCCACCGCACTATCACCGAATCCCCCACGGAGGAAAGGCTTGGCCCGCCTCCGGCGGTCCAGAAAGCCGGTTCGGCACCCCGAAGGCCCGCGACGTCGGACGCTTTCACGTGCCGCTCTGGTGCTGGCCCCCTCCCTCATCCTTGCCGGGGCGGCGGCCGTACCACTGAGCCAGCGCAGTAAGGCCATTCAGAAACTGGCTGCACCATCGGTCGCCAAGAACCTTCCCACCTACCCCACCTCCCTAGCAGACAAGCCGGCCTGGGTCAAGGACATCGACAACGTCCTGGACATTGTGGCGGGGAGCCGCCGGCCCCGTCATCACACAGCCGACGGCATCCTAGGAATTAACCCCATTGACGGAAGCACCTTATGGAGCTACGCGAGAAAGGGTGCCACATACGAGACATTCCTCGACCCGATAGGCGAGCAGGCAGGGAAGAACTACCCTCGCACGCTCGTAGTCAGCCCCGACCACCAGCACATCGCCTTTCGCATCTCCGGCCCCGGTACGGTGAAGCATCTTCCATTCACCGACCAGAAAACGATGACAATCGTCCTGGACACCATCACCGGGCAGATATCCAATGAGCACATCTCCGATGGCGGATCCCTGCAGATCACCGATTCTTGCATCCTGGATGGAACTAAGATCTACACCTTCGGCAGCAGGACCGAGAAATGGGATCTGAAGAAGCTTGGCGTCAGCATCGAAGACGGGGGGCGAGAAGCGTATTTCGGGACTGCTGGACACTCAACATTCATCGTGGGACACTCCGAAGACCGCGTGGATGGCGCAGGAATCCTGCAATATGGGAGCCTGTCCCTCATCTCCAGGATGACCCCAGCCGTACTCACACCACCCCCCGGTCCCCCTCATGTCCAACGCGGCGTCCCCACTGGTGATCGACGGGTGGACAGCCGTCTCAGTGATTGTACCCCCACAACCGCTAACGGCTCCGGACGACCTGGGTGGAAGATGCATGTCGCCGACCTCGACTCGCTTACGAAGCCGGGTAGCACCAACACACTCCACTCATGATGTCGGCCGAAGCGCCGGCATCAATGCCCCAGCATCACTGACTACCGGGAAGATCATCATGCTCCCGGCAACGCTGCCCCCGCCGGCACGCGACATTGGCGACCATGACGATTTTTCCTGATTGGGATGACTCCACCACTATCTCAACGATTTTTCGACCCTCAGCACAAAAACCTTGTCCACACGCATGAGACATCAGGCCTCATTCGAGCGAGTCGGAATCTCATCTACCAGCACAGGAGCGTCCGCCGGCGCCAAGATAAAAATCTCCTCCATGGACAACGACTCCGAAACCTCCTTCCCCATCTCGCCAGGCAGCATCTTTCACCCCCAGGCTATCCAACATACAACCCCGACATGAAGGAAATCGCTGTCGCCCTCGAAGACTAGCCGCGTGACATCTTTGCGCTTCGCACGCCAGGAGCCAACGTCATCATCCTCAACCCGACCGCACGCCCCACTTGAGAGCCGATCCTATCGCCTCTACGGGATCACGGAGGTCACACAGCAATGAGAGTCGCCGACAACAGCCTCTGCCCGCGTAGCCAACACTCGAGCCACCTTCTGCGCATCACCGGCACTCTGATGTCACTTTCCCTTTGGGTGACATCACGCAGCATGCTCCTTCATAACCAGCAACCCCTCCACGCCGCATCGACCCCTCAGCTTCTTCACTCAGTACCGGTGAAGCCAAGAATGTCGAACTGGGAGAATACTTCAGCCACTCCGGCGTCGCCCCACTTCCGACCAATAGTGGCCCGCTCAGCATGTACGACACCCACAACGGTCAGACAACATTAGTAAAACACAATACGGAGGGAGGTATTGTGTGGTCCACTACAATCACTCCTTCTGTTGCTGACATGCTCTCAGGGGAAACCACGACACCTCAGATGGCCGCCGAAGGCCAGCCTCTCGAGTCGGCATCCGGATACGCAGTCGTCAGTCCTGATGGACGTCACGCGTCTCTCCTTCTACGACCCGCTGACATGCTCGATCCCTACGAGGCACGGGAGGAGAATCGGGACTTCACCGTCGCAGACCAGCGTGCTTACGTCCTCGTCATCGAGACCGAGACCGGAAGGACTGTCCGCACTGAGGAGGTCAAGGGGCTGATCCTGGGCCAGGTGCTCACCAATGACACTCTGGCCGTAGAGACTTCCCAGAGCTATTACCCCGGCGGGGACGGTCACGGCACCGTCACCACCTACCCCCTGGCTGCCGACGGCCAAGGCGGCCACGATCCCCACCGACAAGTGGCTCGTCGGAGCCACCCAGGACTCCCTGCTGCTGGCACCGTCCAACATGAGCCAAGGGCACTTCGGCGCTCAACCGCTGACCCGCCTGAGCGAGAGCGGCGACGTCGTCGGAACAGTCACCGGCGTGACCGACGTCTATCGGGGCGGATGGGTTGGACGGGTCAAGGACTGGCACCGACAGCACGGATCAGGACACCCCCACCGAGCTGGTCCACCTCGACTCCGGCGTCACCACCGACGTCGCGGGCCTCAAGGTGGAGGAGGTCGCGTTGCCGACTGCCGCAGGGCTCCTCGTCTCCCGGGAGACCACCACCGGTGAGGGCCAGAACAGCAAGACCACCTCCACCCCGCAGTTCTGGCTCAGCGCCGCCGACGACGGACACCCCCACACCGAGAACCTCGAGCAGTTCTCCACCAAGTAGCGTCCAACCGGCCCACAACGAAGGACCCTCACGCCATGCCACCTACCGCCGACCTCGAAGCCGCAGACGAGGCCACCGAACACCAGCTCGACGCAGCACCCGAGTATCGCAAGCAACGCCTTCAGCGCACCGTCACCGCTCTGCGCGCACTGCTCGCCGGCGGCGTTTTCGCCTTGCTTGCAGCAGTCGCCCTGTACTTCATCTGGAACAGCGGCATCAAGGGCGTGGGACACATAGCGCTCGGCCGCTCATGGAACCGGTTCTGGCTCATTGGTTCCGCTCTGGCTAGTGGCCATGGTCTGCTGGATGGATCCCTCCGACTACCGCACCACCGACAACACGCGCGACTTTCTCACACGCGCCTTCACCGTTCTCAAGTTTCTTCCGGTGGCGGGCGTTGCGGCATGGATCGTCTACACCTGTCTTCCGGTCCTCGGTCTGTGGCAGGAAACCGCGGCCACCTACGGCGTCCGCCTCGGGGAGCTGCTGGCCTTCATGATGGGCATCACCGCATTCGGGCTGATCGCCATGGCTCACATGTGCCTCAATGCCTTCCGCTCTTCCTTCGTCTCCGGCGAGGGCTCCTTTGGATGACGAGGCTACCGTTGAAGATTCGGATTCCAAGTCCACCCACGCTGCGGAAGCAACTTCCCACAGGCACCTGCCCTCGCCCGAAAGCCCCCTCTCTCTCAGCCCCTCTCACCACGGCTCTCGCGTCTGCCAACCATTGCTCTGGTCTCCGGATTCGCCATCCCCTACCTCACGTTGAAGAGCACGCACGCCTCCACCCCCACCATCACGCAGACGACAAGCTCCGAACTTGAGGCCTCCCAGCTACCCACCTACCCCACATCCTTCGGGTCTCAGAAGGCCTGGGTGAAGGATGTCGAGGACCTCGTCGATATTGTCAGTGGGGCCGCTGGTCCGATTCTCTCACGAATGACACCATCACTGGTATTAACCCAAGCGACGGCTCGACTCGTTGGCAGTATCGCCGGGCCGGCTCGCAGTTCCTGATCTGGGCGGATTCCGAAAGATACTGTTGCGTCAGGGAATCAGGGTCTCATCACCAGTCCGAATGGCCGCTACGTGGCAGCGATTGCTGACGATCCTGTCGTCTACACGTCACTGACGTCACAACCGAAGTCCCTGGAAGGTGAGTCCCCGAGGACAACGATCGTCATCGATGCTGTCACCGGGAAGGCGGTGCTGGAGCACCCCCGAGACGTTAACGACCATGACGATACACTTCAGCTGAGCGATTCAGCGCTCCTGACGGGGCGGTCGCCTACTCCTGAGCGATAGTTCACAGATGCGGGATCTCAGGAAACTGCGCGTCAAAAGCAGCGGTAGTTCTGACAGAACACACATAGGAACAGCTGGCCACTCCAGCTTCATTCTTCAAAGTATCGACAAAAGCGATGAAATAACTGTGATCTCGCAATCCGATCCGTCTCATCCGAAGAAAGTCGCTGGCGTACTCCACGAGCGCAAGCCACGCCGGATTATCACCGCGCAGGTGGATCGGCATCTACGACGACCACGCCGAGAGAAACGATCAAGGACGATCCACCGACCGCACGTCGCGCGCACGCAGTCAGCATTGATGCCTCGCTGAGGCACCCAACGCGGACATCTCGCACCTTCGACTTGGGATCGACCCTGGGAATCAACGCCGCAGCATCACTCCCCACCGGAACGCTGTCCGTGCTCCCCGACAGCTCGCCGGTTGGAAGGATTGACAGCGATGAGGGACTACGAGGACATCTTCACCCAGAAAGGATTCAACGCCGTCAGTACGATCTTCGACCCAGCCACCATGACGGTGACATCCTTTGGGCAGGCACCCCACCACGTCGCAGCCGTAGGGGTCACCACGACCGACCCAGAGGATGGAAAGCCTGCAACAGCATCACGTCATCTCCCGGAGGCAAGCACGGGCGATGGTCAGATCACGATCAAGACGGGCGACGGCAGCATCATCCCCGTATGCGACCTCGGAACCAGGATCCATTTACCAACCACCCATTATCCTATAACTCCAGCCTAGAACCCTTAGCAGGCGAACACACCTACCGTTCGACTATCTCCGCACTCAGCACCCCCGGAGCCACCATCGCCATCCTCGATGATTCACCCGAATTCACTTTCAGATCACACGCCTTCCGACTCTACGGCATTCCAGGGTAGGTAGACATGGAATCACAGAATCACTCACACACGCTCTGCGAACCATACGGAAGAGCAGGACCGCCTGTGCCGCACCTCGCTCTACTGACGATCTCCACACTTGCCGCCTGCCACACACGCCCACCCCACCCTGCTCGACAACCACACCATCCGTCTCATCGGCGACGCTCTCCACAGAGGAGAAACAGAGCTGCCTTGAGGAGGGCAAGTACAACGGGCCGTCATATCTTCCTGTCAAAGGTGCAGTCGTCTGCATTACCAGACAGTTCAACACAGAAGGCCACGACTCGACACTCGTTGCCCGGTTCGACGCACCCGACGGCGATCCCCATTGGGCAATATCAGTGTCCCCGCAGGCCGCCGACTTCACCGACCATGAAATCGACGTGCACTCGGCGCAACAGCAGGCGGGAGGCATCCTCCAGGCGCGCACTTCTGGTTACGCGACCGTCAGCCCGAACGGACAATACATCTCCTTGGTACTGCGTCCCCCGGAGGCGAATAAGGATAACTCCGGACGATTTCTGGAGACGCCGTTCAATCTGTCCGCTCAACGCACGACGGTCATTGTGCTCGACACAGCCTCCGGTAGGCCCGTACGTACAGTGGAAGTCTCCGGGCTGGTCCTGGGTCAGGCCCTCACCAGTGACTCACTCGCCGTCGAGACCGCTGACGCCTACCATCCCGCGGGAAAGGCAAGGACGCATCAGCGTCTTCTCGCACGGAGCCGTCCGCCTCCCCACGTCCTTCCCCACCAGCCTATGGCTCGCAGGCTCCGGGAAGAGCTCTCTGCTTCTGTCCTCGCAGCCTCCTGGCGGCAGCGGCACCTCCACCTCAACGGTGACGCAGGTCGATCTTCACGGCAAGCACCTTGCCACCTTCACGGATTCCTCCGGCATCATCCTGGCGGTGGGTGCGTCGAAACACGTACCTGCCCGACGAGAGCGATTTCACCACGAGGTGGTGGACATCAACTCGGAGCGGTCTACGACGATGACGCCGACCGCGTATGGACGCACCGTGTCCCCACGGGGCCAGGACTCGTCATCGGTCAGAAGAGTTCTGATGAGAACGGCACGATCACCTTCACCCCGCAGTTCTGGCTCAGCGCCGACGACGGCCACCCCACACCGAGGACCTCGAGCAGTTCTCCACCAAGTAACGCCCAAGCCGGCCCACAACGAAAGACCCCACGCTACGCCACGCGCCGCCGACGTCGACCACCCCATCGACGAGTCCCCTCCGCTTCTGGCCACAGCGTCGACCAGGCCGATGCGGCCCTCAACGCGCAGACGCCGCCATCAGCGCATCATCACTGCCCTGAAGTCGCTGCGTTTCGGCTGCTTCCCTCGGCATGGTGGCCGCGGCCGCCCTCTGCGTTATCTACGGCAGCGGGATCGCCGAGCACTGCCTCAAGCCCTCTGCTGTCCTGGAAGGGGCTGGCGCTGACCGTGTTCCCTGTGGGCGTGCGGGGTCGCCCTCTGGCCCGAGCCGCGCCATGACAGCCGCAGCACGCGCAACAGGGTCCTGACCGCGGCCCGCTCAGCGCTCATGCTCCTGCCCGCCGTCCTGGTCCCGGCTGCTGCCGTGTACGCCGTCCTCCCGATCGTCAGTCTCGAGGTTCGTGCCTCCACCTCACGCGGTCAGCCTGGGCGGAGGCCCTGGCCTACATCATGGGTGTCGCCGCCTTCGCCATGCTGCTGTCCACAGACATTCTTCTGCGGGCCTTGCGCGCTCTGTTCGAGCCCTATGCCGACGAGTCGCTCTACGTTCCCAATCCGATCTCGGAGCGGATACACGACCTGCGCGATCAGCTGCGGCGACCGTGGCGCTCCTCCCTCCGGACCCTGGGCCCTCGAGCCCTGCTCGCCCTGGTTCCCGTCGTGGCGCTCGTCGCCTCCTTCGCCGTGCCCTACCTCGGCCATCCGACGACGTCCGACCGGCCCACCATCACTCAGTCCACGGGCCCGTCGGTGAACGCCGACCAGCTGCCGGCGTATCCCACCGGCTTCGCCTCGCAGGAGATGTGGACCAAGAATCTGGCGAGCGGACAGGACGTGGTCGCCGGAGCCGCCGGCCCCATCGTTCTCACCTCCGACGGAGCCACCGGGCTCGACCCTCGAGACGGCTCAAACCGGTGGAGCTACCAGCGCAAGGGCTCAACGGCGACAGACGTCATCTCCGGCCCCGACGGCCGCTACCTGGCGATGAGATTCGAAGAGCCGGTCGTCTACACGTCCATGACCGGAACGGACGGAAATCTCAGTCCTTCGACGCCGAAAGCCACCGTCGTGCTCGACACGATCACCGGGGCAACGGTCTTCGACTGGCGCGGCGACAGTCCCCTCCAGCTGACCGACTCGGCGGTCCTCTACGGCACCACCGCCTACTCGCTGAAGGACCGGTCGACCATGTGGGACCTTCGAAAGCTCACCGTTGACGGCGCCTCAGGCTCGCAGTCCGCCCAGGCCGCCTACTCCGGCGCAGCCGGTCACTCAGCCTTCGTCCTGAGTCGCCCCGCGACATACCATGACGTTGCGGTCCCGCAGAATGATCCCACCGCCACCCATGAGCTCCCGACCCTCACGCCCCGGTCAGACGGACGTATCGACTTTGACTACAGCAAGGCGGATGATCCTCTGGTGATCGACGGCTGGATGGTCATTGACAAGCCTCGTGGGAAACAGTCCAGGCCGTCGTGGTCCAGGGATAACGATCCGCAGGACCGGGAGGTCCAGGCCGTCAGCCTCGACGGCCTGGCCGGTGTTCCCGGAGCAGACACTCGGGCCTACGACCTCAGGCATGACCTCTGCGGTCAACGACATCGCCTCCATGAAGGCCGGAGCCTCTCGTGACCTTCCCGCCCTCCCAGCCGAGAAGCCTAAGAAGAAGTACTCCAGCTCGGACCGCTTCCCTGTGGAGGGCCTCCGGCACTGTCGGCTCCGTCTTCAACCCTCGGACACGTGAGGTGACGGCAGCGGCTAAGACGCGGGGACTCGCCGCCGCCTCCGTCGGCATCACCCAGACCGCCGTCGGTGAAGCCGTCGAGGGGCGGATCACTGTCAAGCCCGCAGACGGGTCATCGGGCGTATCAATCCCCCTTGCGCCGGGGACAACATTCGCTCCGCCGGGAGCATCTTCACAACCCTCAGCTCATGATCTGGTACTGGCCGACGGCAACCATGAAGACAGTCTGGTGACCGCAGTCAGTACTCCCGGCGCCACCATCATCATGGTTCGGACAGGCACGCGGTATACCGGCACCTCTCGCATCTATGCCGTGGGAGGAGAAGCCCGATGATGCGCCACACGACACAGGCGACGAAGCCCATCCCCATGCCCTGCCCCCATGCCGTCGATGCGCCGTCACCACACCGGTTCGGAGGCGAGCCGTGCCGCTCGAGCCCTGGTGACAGCACTCCCTCGTCTCACTGCCACTGTCAGGCTGCGGCCCCTCGGCCCCGAAGCCTGCAGCGACCACGTCGTCGGCGGGAGTCTCCGTCACCCCGCTCAGTGCAGATCAGGTGGAGTCCGAACGGAAGCACTTCTTCCGTCTTTTGTCCGCGACCTGCCCACTCGCTACGGGACGGTCAGCGCGGAAAAACTCACTACCCGAATCCGATGATGGTTCTCTGTCCTCAGGAGTCGTCGCCAGCGACAAACCTGGGAGCACCGACGACGAGCCGAAGACTCAAGACCCTTCAGTGGGCCGCCCGCCTCAATCACCCCATTTTCAGAACCGGCGACCTGGGCGACGGTGACCGCGACTCGACCACCCAAACGCAGACCTACGACCTTCTCAAGCAGAAGTCCTCCGGCGTGGGCGTCGTCAGTCCCGACGGGCAGCACATCTCGCTCATTCTCCAAACCGCACCGGACGGCTCAGGACGACGACTCTCGGCCCAGCGCACCTACGTCGTCGTCCTCAGTGCAGAGACGGCACGCTCGAAGGCTCGGTGGAGGTCTCCGGACTGATCCTGGGGCGGGTCCTCACTAACGACAGCCTGGCCATCCAGACCGCTCAGAACTACTACCCGGGAGCCGAGGGTCAGGGAGTCATCTCCGTCTATCCGCTGAGCAACCTTGCGGACAAGCCATCGACCATTTCCAGTGACCACTGGCTCATCGGCGCCTCCCCGGGACTCACTCCTCCTGTCCCCGTACTCCCCCACCGCCGGCAACGACTGGAGCACCTGTTCCGCTGTTCACGGTGACCCAGATGGGTGCGGACGGCACAGTGCGCAGAACCATCACCGGTGTCAATCGGGTCTATCCTGGCGGATGGCTTCAACGCTTTCAGCGATCCTGCCGCCGCGGCCACACTCGCCACCGGCACCGCAGGGAAGGAGGATGACCAGACTCAAGCAGCCTGGGACGCCCTGCCCACCCAAATCGTCGACCTGAACTCCGGGAGCACGCACGACCTCATGGGAGGAAGGGCCGAATCGGTCGGCGTCCCCACCGGACCCGGCCTGCTCATCAGCCATGAGGGCGCCGACGGCAACGGCAGCCCCCAGCAGTTCTGGCTCAGCGCCGACGACGACGGCCACCCCCACACCGAGAACCTCGAGCAGTTCACCAGCAAGTAGCAGCACGGAAGACAGCACGATGACCGATCAACCCACAGGCGAGGACGCGGAGCCTCTCGCGGCTCCCACTCCCCTCACCTCAGAGAATCCCTACTCCTCGCTATCAGCCCTTGCCCGCCGTCGGCGCCCTCGCACGCCCCAGGAGCGCCGACGGGTCTGGTCGCGGCGGTTCGAGGGCCTCTTCTGGGCGTTGAAGGTCGGCGCCCTGCTCACCGTCCTCGTAGCGGCCGGCCTCTACCTGGCATGGCGCACTGATCTGACGATGCGGTGGGTGCTCCTCTACCTCGGTCTCGCGCCGCTGGTCACGGCGCTCGTCCTGTGGGGGATCGGCATCCTCGCCTGGGAGGAGCCGGCCGAGTACTGGGTCGACTGGCGGCATCGGGCAAAGTCCTGCCGGCGCATCATTAAGCGGCTCCTGCCCGTTGCCGGGGTGGCCACCTGCGGCCTGCTCAGCGCCGGAGGCGCGCTCGGTCTGTGGCACGACATGTTCATGCCGCTGGACGCCAGCGCCGGCGAGCTACTCGCCTTCGCGATGGCGGCCCTGGGGCTGGGTGCCTTCTTCGCCTTCGACCTCCTCCAACGCGTCACCCGCTCCCTTCTTCCCCGAGCTCGCATCAGGCCTCCCTCGCTCCGTTCACGGCTGCGTGACAGGTCCGCTCCTCTCTCACGCCTTCTGCCCACCCACCTCCGGAGCGCCGGCTCCTGGGGCCGCGCATCGTTCTGGTGGCGATCCTCCTGGCCCCGTCCCTCGTGCTCAGCGCAAGCGGCTACCTGCCCACAACTGGGACCGGCCCCGCCTCGACCCCTGTGGCCGCCCCCGCCACCTTGCCCACCTACCCGACCTCCTTCCCGTCCTTCAGGCGACCTGGACCCACGACATCCCCTCCGCGCTGGACGTGACCGCAGGGGCCGCAGGTCCCTCGTCCTCACCGATGACAGCCTCATCAGCCTGGATCCCTCCACCGGAAGATCCGCTGGGACTACGACCGTCACAGGCAAGAAGTTCGCCCAGTACGGGGACGTGTCAACGGCGTCCTTGGTGAGCGCCCGTATCTCATCACCAGCGGACAGGCGCCACGTCGCCCTGACGCTCGGGAGCTGGAGGTCCAGGGCAAGAGCTCCGACGGCGATTACGGTCTGGAGCAGTCCTCACCATCGTCCTGGACACCGTGACCGGACGCGTCACCAACGAGCACTTCCACGACGGCAAGGCCGTCCAGCTCACCGACTCCGTGCTCCTGGCTGGCAGCACCGTCTACTCGCTGGCCGACGACTCCGTGATGTGGCAGCTCGGCGACGTCGACCCTCGATCTCTCCGAGGAGGACCGCCAGTACACAGGTACAGCGGGCCACGCCAGCCTCATGCTCTCGAGGAGAAAGCCCCCGGTAGCCTCAACGGGATCGGCCGTTTCACGCTCGTCCCGGATACCAACCCCCGCGGAGTCGTCAGGGACGTTCCGGTCGCCTTCGCCAACCTGGAGCCGCTCATCGTCGAGGGCTGGACAGTCACCCACCCCGACGCCACGAAGGACGAGTCCACTGGGTCCGCGTGGGACTACTCGAAGGCTCCACCGCGCCCAGGCCGTCTCCCTTGACGCCCTGGCGAAGGTCCCCGGAGGCGACACCCACACCTACGACCTGGGCCAGACCCTCGGCATCGCCCCCGATGGCATCCCGCCTCTCCGGGAGACTGGCCGTCCTGCCGGAGACCGCACCCGACCCGGTCGAACCGAACGAGAGTCACATCCCCGATGCCTGGAAGGACCGGTCCACCGTCGCCACCACCTTCAACCCCAGGACATCGCTGTGCTGGCAGCCTCCCAGGACCCGGGGCTCGTCACCGCCGTCGGGGTCACCCGGGCCGACGATGGGCAGAGGCGCATCAGCCTTCAGTCGGGAGACAAGTCGAAAGCCACCTCCATCCCCCTGGAGAACGGCACAGTCTCTTCGATCCACGAACAGGCGGTCCCAACGCCGGCCTTGACGAGACTTCTCCGTCAATACACCAGGAGGCAACGACGGCATCAGCGCACTCAGCGCGCCGGGTGTCACCGTCGTCCTTCTGCGCCCCACCTACGAGAGTCAGACCACCGGTACACGCATTCGTCTCTACGGACTGGCATGGTTGTGACAGCTTGGTTCGGCCCCGTTGTGACCGCCTGATCTGGCCCCGCGTGCGACTTGCCGGGGTGTTGACGGTCTGAACTGGCCCCACCCCTTCACGCTGGTCCCCATCACGGGAACCAGTCGCGAGGGCAAGGGAGCCAAGATGGGATCACGAGTGCAGCTGTACGCCGACATCCGCCACGACGCGCGCGAGTCGATGGCCCGTCCATCCGCGAGCTCGCCCCGCAAACACGGAGTCCACCGCCGCACCGTCCGCCAGGCACTCGCCGCAGCCGAACCCCACCGCAAGAAACCGGTCCGCACAGCACCGCGCCTGGACCCGTACAAGCCGGCGATCGACGAGATGCTCACCCATGACCCGACCGCGCCGCGCAAGCAGCGCCATACCGCGACCAGGATCCACGCCCGGCTGCGCGACGAGCACGGCGCCACCGACCCGTCCTACTCACGGTGCGGGACCACGTCCGGCCAGGCGCGCGCAGATCGATCTGGAGGCCGGGCGCCGGGTGGAGGCGATGATGCCGCAGGACCACGCCCCGGCGCGGAGGCCGAGGTCGACTTCGGCGAGGTCTACGTCATCCTGGACGGTGTCAAGCACCAAGCGCCACATGTGCTCACCGCTGCCTGTCCCACTCCGGCAAGGCCATCCACCGCGTCTACCCTGACCGGCGGACAGGAGGCCTTCCTCGAAGGGACACTATCGAGGCCTTCCACGCCCCTGGGCGGCATCCCCACCCGCCACATCCGCTACGACACCTCACCTCCGCCGTCGTCCAGGTCATCCACGGCGGCGACCGGCTACGCGACGAGAACGAACGCTGAGTGCTGTTCCGCTCCCACTCACGGCTTCGACGCGTTCTCACTGCCAGCCCGGCATCGACGGCGCCCACGAGAAAGGCGTGCGTCGAGGGCGAGGTCGGATGGTTCCGCCGCAACCACCTCACCCCCATGCCCGAAGTCGCGACCCTGGACGAACTCTCAACGACAAGATCCGCGCCTGGGAGCACGACGACAACACCCGCCGCATCACCGGCCACACCAACACGATCGGGCAGGACCACCACGCCGAGCTGCCCCACCTGGCACCGTTGCCGGCCGACGACTTCGACCCTCGGCCTGATCCTCCACCCCCGCGTCGACCGCTCCGCCCTGATCACCGTCCGCATGGTCAAGCTACTCCGTCCCCGCGCACCTCATCGGCCAACGCGTCCGCGTGTCCCTTGCGGGCCTCGTGCGTGGTCGTGTCTGAGGGCCGCACCATCCTCGCCACCCACCCTCGCCTCGGCACCCGGTGGCGTGACCCGGGTCGAGCTGGACCACTACCTCGAAGTGCTGCAGCACAAGCCCCGGCGCGTTCCCCGGCTCCACCGCCTCGGCGCAGGCCCGCGCCGCCGGAGCATTCTACCGCGGCCCACGACGCGTTCTGGGGCCGCGGCCCGCAAGACCAGCGCGACGTGGCCCGGGACCCAACGTTGATCGACGCCCTGCTCCACCGATCCTCCCGTCCGACGCGGTGATCGCCGGCATCACCTCGGCCCCTGTCGGTGGGCGCGATCAGCCCCGACGTCGTCGCCGTCGAAGCCCGCCGCCATGCCACCACCCACACACCCGCCCCAGCCAGCCAGACCAGGGCGGGACGGTCGTGAACCCGCCACCCTGACGCCCCACCACACCCGCACCAGGTCATCGCGCACCTGCCTGAAGACACCCGGCCCTGCCCACCGTCACCGCCTCACGACGAACTCCTGTGCCGACGCCAACCTGATCCCGCCTGGCCCCGCCGAGACTCACCACCACACCCCTGACAGGAACCCCATGACCACCTCCAGCACCAGCGTCCTGAGAGCCTTCGCCGTCGCTCGGGCCTCACCGAGCGCTGCGCATGATCGACCAAGCCTGCCGCCGGCTTCGGTTGCCCACGATCCGCGCCGTCGAAATCGACGACGCCGTGACGGCTGCCACCATGAACAACTCACCTACCAGGGCTTCCTCGCCGAACTCGTCCCGCCGAGGTCGACGGACCGCGACCGCTGCCCAACACCCGCGTCGCATCAAGAGCGCCGGCTTCCCCGCGAGAAATGGCTCGCCGACTTCGACTTCACCGCGAACCCCAACATCAACCCCGCCACCATCAACGAGCTCGCCACCGGCGACTGATCCGCCGCGGCAACCCGCTGGCTCGGATCGGGGACCCGGCACCGGCAAGTCCCACTGCTCATCGCGTCGGCACCGCTGCCGCTGAGCAGGGCTACCGCGTCCGTACACCGCCACCCGGCTCAGGAACGAGCTCTGTCAGCCGCCGACGAGAAACAACTCACCAAGACCATCAACCGCTACGGCCGCTGTCGACCTCCTCGTGATTGACGAGCTCGGCTACCTGAACTCGACCGGCGAGGCGCCGAACTGCTGTTCCAGGTCCTCACCGAACGAGACGAGAAGAACGCCATCGCGATCGCCCTCCAACCAGTCCTTCTCCGCCTGACCGACACCTCACCGACCCCCGCCTGTGCGCAGCACCGTCGACCGTTTCACCTACAACGCCACCGATCATCGAAACCGGCACAAACCTCCTACCGCCTCGCCCACACCCGAGCCCGCATCTGTGATGGGTGAACAACGACCGGCTGGGCTCTGGGGGTCAGCGGTACGGCGCAACCGCAGCGAGTTGGCGATCACGCTGACCGAACCGAGGCCATGGCGGCGGCCGCGATGACGGCGACAGCAGCCAGCCAAAGGCCGGGTAGAGGGCGCCGGCGGCCAGCGGGGTACCGAACACGTTGTACACGAACGAAGACCAGGTTCTGACGGATGTTGCGCATCGTGTCGACCGACAGGTCGCGGGTCTTGACCAGGCGTGCCAGGTCACCGCCGAGCAGGGTCACGTCGGCGCTCGATGGCCACGTCGATGCGGTGCCATGGCCACACCCACGTCGGCCACGGCGCGAGGGCGCGTCGCCGACGCCGTCGCCGGCCATAACGACCGTGTGGCCCTGGGCCTGCAGGGCCCGCACGTGGCCGTGCTTGGTCGGGCAGGGACGTCGGCGACGACCGCCGATGCGCGCGCTCGTCGGCGATGGCCCGGGCGGTGGTGGCACTGTCGCCGCGAGCATGACGACCTTCATCCCGCGCCGACGCAGGTCCTCGATCGCGCCGGGCGGCGGTCGCCTTGAGCGGGTCGGCGATGGCACTAGCACACCGGCGGGCCTCGCCATCGGCCTGGCCACGACGATCGCGGTCGCGCCACGCCGGCGACGCAGTAGGCCTCCACCACGGGCGTCCTAGCATGGCAGTCGACGTGCTGGCTGCCCAGGGAAGGCGGGGCCGCGACGAGGCGCGCCGACCGTCGACGGTGGCGTTGACACCGCCACCCGGGTGGGCGGCGAAATCGCCGGCCGCCGGGCACCGTGCGCGTCCCGCCTGGCGGGCAGCATCGACCCACCGCCCGCGAGGCAGCCTGGAGCCGGCCTCCACGCCGCGGCGAGCAGCAGTGTCGCGTCCTCGTGGCCGTCGACGCCCCTGCTGGTCGACCAGGCTGGGGCGGCCCGCGTGGCGCCACCGGTCCTATGTCGACGACGACGGTGAAAATCGACCTTCTGCAGTCGTCTCGAGGGCCTCGGCGTTCTTGACCAGCATCGCCTCGCTGGCGCCGCGCCCGACCCCGACCATGATCGACAATATGGCCAGACCCAGCGCCACGGGCAGGCGATGATCAGCACGCTGACGGCGGCCACGATCGCGAACGCCGCCGCGCTGCGGCCCGGATCGCCAGCCACAACCCGAAGGTGGCCAGGGCGACGGCGATCACGACCGGCACGAACACCGCCGAGATCTTGTCGACCAGTCGGATCGGGAGCACGGACCGCTGCGCCTGGGAGACCAGGTCGACGATCCGCCAGGCCGAGCCGGTTTCATGCCCAGGCCAGTGGCCTCACCACCAGGCTGCCGCCCTGGACGATCGTGCCGCCGATGACCCGGTCACCGCTCTGAAATGACCGGAACCGGCTCGGCGGTGATCACCGACCCGTCCGCCATACGCGTGACCATCGACCACGGTGCCGTCGGCCGGCACCTTCGCGCCTGGCCGCACCCGGCACCGATCGCCCAGCTGCAGTTCGGCGGTGGCCGGCACCGTCGGTCTCGAAAGTGCCGTCGGCCCCGATGCGGTGCGCGGTGGCTGCGACAGATCGAGCAGGGTGCGGATCGCACCGAGGTCCGCTCGCGGGCCCGCAGCTCGAGTGACCGCCGAGCAGCACCAGTGATGGGGACGACTGCTGTGGCCTCGAAGCGGGTGCCGACCCGGCCGTCCATCGCCCGCATCCCGGACGGAACAACCCCGGCGCCAGCACCGCGACCACGCTGTACAGCCACGCGGCACCGACACCCAACGACACCAGGGTGAACATGTTCAGGTGACGGCTGACCACCGACTCGCGCCGCGCACGAAGAACGGCTAAGCCACCCAGCCCACCACACCACCGGCGTCGACAGGGCCAGCTGTTTCACGGCGCGACGTTGCTGGCAGCGCACGCCCCACACCACGAACCATCACCACTCGCCACCAGCGGCATCGCTCAGCACCGCCGCCACCCAGAAACCGGCGACGGCATGTCGACGAGCTCCCGGTTCGGGCCGTCGTCGAGCTTCCGGCCGAGACCCGCCCAGCGCCATGCCACACAGATCGGGCAGTCACCGGGGCCGTCGCTGCGGACCTCGTGCATCACCGGTGCAGGTCCAGTCCTCGCAGCGATTCTGGTGCACCGGCCACCAACCGCCGGCTCGCCGCGGGGTGCCAGGTGGTCGGTGCTGTGCGGCCGGCGCGTCCCCACCGTCGGCGGTTGCAGGAACATCCCGCACTTGGGGCAGCGTCCTGCGGTCGCTGGTCACCCTGGGGTGCATCGGGCAGAGCCACGTGCCCTGTCGTGGGTGGTCGTCAGCTGCTGGGCATATCCGTTCTGGCGGCCGTGTCCGTGCTGGTGGGTGGCGGGTGCAGCGTCGGCATCGACGAGGAACATGCCGCACTCGGGCAGCGGCCGCTGGTCGCTGGTCACCCGGGTGCATCGCACGTGCAGCGGGTGGTGTGGTCGTGGTGGCGGTGGCCGCCGGGTGGTCTGGCGGGTTGCTCGGAGACGGTGCTGCCGGGTGGATGGCGCGGCGGTCGTGCTGATCCGTGGTCCATCGGCGCGCATCATCAGCCAAGCATCATGAGCATGCAGCTGATGGCGGGCACGAGGGCGGCTAGGACACCGCCGGCGGCGAGGCTGGCACGTCCGGCCCACAGGTAGCCGGCGACCACGAGCAGCATCGGTGCTGCACATCAGCAGGTGCATCCAGTGGTGGACCTGCCAGCAGTGGTGAGCGCCGTGCCGGTGGGAGTGCGTGCCAGGGGTCCTGGTCGCTCGTGTACATGGCGTGTCCTTGTCTGCGTCGGGGAAGGGGTTTTCCTTCCACTTCCATCGGTGACGGGGCGAGGTCAATGAGCTCGCGAGGTTTGCGAAGGTCTGGCCGGGTTTCTGCAGACGGCGATGGCGAGGTTGCCGGCAAAGGCGCTGCGCCATCAGGGCAGGCGCGGTGGCCGACATCGGCCGAGATGTCAGTAGCGCAGGGTCGCCACCGCGCCGAGCCCGGCGTGGTAGATGTTGCGCAGTGCAGCATCCAGGGTGCCGTTGCTGGCCCGCAGGTCGGCCTCGACGGTCTCCATGGGGCGGATCAGGACAGGTGTTCTGGGCAGCCCGTCGCTCGGGCAGCCCAAGTGTGGCCGTGGATGCGCCACGTGGGCCATCATCGTCATGCCTGGTCATCCGCAGCCGCACGCGCTGGCCGCGCTGAGCGCCAGTGGGGTGTCCTCGCCAGCGTTTGCCGTTGAGGCCCCACGCGTAGGGCTTCATCTGGCCGTTGAGTGCCACGTCGAGGGTGGATGTCGGGCTTGCGGGTCGGGCAGTCGGGCGCTGTCGGCGGGCTTGAGCTGGGTGGTCAGCAGGGCCTCGCCGTCGAGTTCTGCGATGTGTCCGCCGGGACGTTGCCGAGCCGGTGCGCACGATGGCGCCGGGCCGGTGCCCTTCTTGCCCTCGGGCGCGGCCTGCAGCACGAACACGCCGTCGCCGAGGGGTGATGGTCGCATCCAGTCGTTCTCCCATCGCGAGGTAGACGGCTGGCCTGGGTGGGGGTCTGGGGAACCCGTCGGTGTGGGTGACGGTGAGTCGATGGCCCCTGCAGGGCGAGCTGGAAGATGGTGTCGGAGGAGGCGTTGACGACGCGCAGTCGTACCTTCTGCCCGGGCTCTGGCGGTCAGGGTGCGGGGCGCGGCGGACGCGCCGTTGACGAGGTAGTGGGTAGGTGACGTCCCCGGCGTCACCCAAAGGGTGACATGCCGTGGTCCATGCCGCCCATGTCGGTTCATGCCGCTGGACATGGTGCCGTTCTGGGCCTTGAACGCGGCGAGATGTCATCGGGTGAGGTGCCCACGCCATCGGCCCAGTCGTCGAGGGTGATGATCCACCGTGGTCGTAGCGGCCGGGTTCAGCGGGGTCGTCGATGACCAGCGGCCGGGTACAGGCCGCGGTCGATCTGCACCCCGTGTGGGGTGGAAGTAGGTGCCGGGGTCGGGGGCGACGAACTGGTAGGTGAAGCTGCTGCCGGCCCTCGAGATGGGTTGCTGGGTGACGCCGGGCACGCCGTCGCTTGGCTGGCGCAGCGCGATGCTTCGTGCCAGTGGACGGAGGTGCTGCTGGGAAAGCTTGTTCTCGACGCGGACCTGCAGCAGGTCTCCGGCGCGGGCCCTGCGGTGACAGGCGTCGAGGGTCTCGTCGTAGGCCCAAGTCCTGGCCGTGACGCCGCCCAGATCGAGGGTGACCGGCCGGGGCGTGAGGACGTGGTTGACGGTCTCGTGCCGGGGCTGCAAACCAGCGGGTCTGGCTGGGGATCGTCAATGGGGAGTTCGCGCGGCGGGTGCTACGGCCGGGTGTTCTGGCGCCGCAGGCGCTCAAGGCCCCTGCCGAGGCCAGGCCGAGACCGGTGAACAAGCACGTGGCGGCGGGAAAGTGTGTTCATGTCCTCGAGCCTGTCGGGCCTGGATGGAAGCCCCCGGCAGGCGTTGGTCAAGATCTGGTCAAGAAGTCACGGTGGGCAGGGTCAGTGCGAAGGTTGCGCCGTGTCGGGGGCCGTCGCGTGGGCCGTCAGGTCACTGCCGTGGGCGCGGGCAATGGTCTGGAGATCTTCAGGCCGACACCGGTTCCATGTCGACGTCGCGAGTGCGGGTGATCCCTCGACGCGGTAGAAGCGTTCGAAGACGTGGGTGAGGGCCTCGGTGGGATGCCGACGCCGTTGTCGGTGACGCGGACCACGGCCCGGTCGTGCTCGTGTCTCATCGCGACCTCGACCCGGTTGCCGCCCACCGGTGTTGCAGGGCGTTGCGCGCAGGTTGTCCAGGACTTGCCCGATGCGAGCGGCATCCACGTCGACGCGCAGGCCGGGAACGGTCTGGGCGTGCGGCGTCACCGGCGGCGTCGTCGTAGGCGTGCCGGGGCTGCGGCGACGCTGGCCGTCACGATCTGGTCGAGGTCCTGGTGGCTCAGCGACGGTGGGATGCGGCCTTCCTCGGCGCGGGAGACCTCGGAGATGTCGGCGGCCAGGGCGGCCAGCCGCTGGTTCTGCCGAAGCAGGATCTCGACGTTTGCAGGGGTGAAGTCGACCACACCGTCCTGCAGTCCTTCGAGGGTGACCTGGTGGCGGCCAGCGGGTGCGCAGCTCATGGCCCAGGTCGGTGAGCATGCGTCGTCGGGTCTGCTCCGTGGAGGCGATCTGGCTGGCCATGTGGTTAAAGGCGTCAGCGACCTGGAGTCAGCTCGCCGGCTGCGAGGTCATCATGACGCGGTTGGTCGTAGTGTCGCGGCGGCGACATGTTGGGCGCCGTCCACGAGGCTTCGACCTCGCGCGACAGGTTCCGGTTGAGGACGGTGGCGACCCCGAGGGCGGCGAGCATCGCGGTGCCCAGACCCACGGCCAGTGACGCAGGCCCGCGTCGTGAAGGCCTGCTGGGCGTGCTCGACAACATCGGGCTGGGCGTGGCCGGCTTCGAGCAGTGCATCCGGAACCATGCCGGGCCAGCAGCAGCCGTCAGCACCGTGGTGGCGGCCATCGCCGCCACCACGGCCATCTGTCCACAGCAGTCGGCGTCCCCAACGCTGCCGCGCGGGTTGCGCGGCATCACTGCCCTTGGCCCATCCGGGTAGCCGACGCGCGCACCGTCTGCACGAACCGGGGCTGGAGGGTCGTCACCGAGCTTCTTGCGCAGGTGCGCGATGTCGCACGTCGACCAGGTGGTCGTCGCCGACCCAGTCCTCGCCCCACACGGCGTCGGTGAGCTGGCGGCGTTCAGCACCCAGCCGGGGTGTTCCGCCAGGGCCTGCAACAGGTCGAACTCGGTACGGGTCAGCTCCACCGGTGACGCGTCGAGCTCCACCCGACGCGACGACGGGTCCAGGGTGAGGGCGCCGATGCGGTGCACCACCGCGGCCGTGGCGCCCGTACTCCGGCGCGGGGCGTCTCAGCAGCACCTGGATGCGAGCCACCAGCTCACGCGGGCTGAACGGTTTGGTCATGGTCGTCCGCGCCGACCGACAACCCGATCAGCTTGTCGACCTCGTCGGCGCGGGCCGTGAGCATCAACACGTGAGCGTCGCTGAAGGTGCGCAGCTGGCGGCACACCTCCACCCGTCCATGCCCGGCGGCCGGGTCCAGCACCACCACGTCGGGGGCCGTGGCCCGGACAAGGTCAAGCGCGGCCAGCCCGTCCCCGCAGGTCTGGGCCGACATGCCGGCCCGCTCGAGGTAGTTCTTCACTGTGCCCGACAGCACCGGCTCGTCGTCGACGACCAGGACACTCGGTACAGCCGCAACAGAAGCGCTGTTCATGACACCACTCACCACGGACCCGGCCGATCAATCGACGGGCGGAGCTGGGCATCATCGTCGAGGTGGTCCATGTCCGTCATGCCACCCAGTAAGGTTGCGCGCCGGGCATGCTGCCCATGTCGTGCTGCACCGAGGCCGAGGCCTTCGGCGAACAGCCCGCATGACGGCAGGGTCGAGCATGCCGAAGATCATCGCGACGTGGGCCACCACCAGGAACACCGCCACCATCGCCACGTGCAGGCGCAGGCGCCCGGTCTCGTCGCGGCCCAAGAGCTCGGCCCTCCAGCAGGCTGATCACCAGCATCGGCACGCCACCGGCCAGGTACGACAGGACAGCGATCACGTCCGCGGGGCCATGCCAGCCACCATTGACCGTCAGCGGAACCACGGCAGTGATAAGCAGGTGCAGGCCGATGAACACCCACACCGGCCCGGCCAGCAACCCGGCCCAGTGGCCCCACCTTCGTCACCATCCCCGGCGCCGGACGCTCACCCCGACGAGCCAACAGCATCACCAACTCGGTGATCGCGAGCGTCTCGGCCAGCACGACCGGAAGCGCCATGAACAACAGCAGGTTCCACGGCTGACGCACGGCCAACAGCCCCATGTAGTGGGTCATCGGCATGCCCTCCATCCCCGACCCGGAGGTCAGGTCAGGGGCGCCAGGGCCAGGGCGGCAGCTGCGATGGTGCCGACACCCAGGGCAACCAGCGGCACGGTACGGGAAGAGTTCTCGTTCGAGGTCATGGCCACAAGCCTCGAAGCCCCACACCAAGGTCGGGGCAAGGGAATGTGAAGGGTCGGTCAAGCCGGTCTCCGGGTAGACATGGGGCCAGAACAGACCGTCACAATGGGGCCAATCGAAGTTGACAGAGCCACTGGTAGGAGCCTCGTCATGAGCCAACAAGCCGTTTGGCACCCCCACCGCACGTCCACGGCACCTGCGCACCGTCAACATCGATCCTCCCGGCTGCTGCTCCTTGCCGCAGCACTGCTGTCCCTCCCGTTGAGCGCCTGCACCGGTCAGCTGACCTCGGCCCCGAACCAGGCCACACACGAGGTCACCGTCAAGGCCACTGCACTCACCGCCGAGCAGGTCACGAGCCTCGAGGCCGACGCCACCACGGGCCCGGACGTCGACTTCGCAACGCTTCCCGCTCACAACAGCACCATCACGGTGCTCATCAACTGGCAGAAGAAATATGGCAAGCCCGTGGGAACCACCCTCGTCAGCCGGAACCGATCAGACGGCGCCCCTGAAGTGGGCGGTGACGATCACGCCGCCGGGTGCCTCGCTCAATGCGCTGGAGGTTACAGAGGCCCCGCAGCAGAACGTCTCAGACCTGCTGCGGTCCCGCACCAGCGGAGAGATCGTCGTCAGCCCCAACGGGCGCCGCGTCTCCCTCATCCTCACCCCGCATCACGGGCGGCTCGAGGAGAGGCTCGCCGAGCAGGAGTCCTACGTCGTTGTTCTGGACGCCACCAGCGGCGCCGTGGTGCGCACGGAGGAGTCAACGGTGATCCTGGGGCAGGGTCTGACGAACAGCGCTCTGGCCGTGGAGACCGCCAACGACTACTTCCCCGGCGGTACAGGGGAAGGCCAGGTCCATGTCTTCGGGCTGGACGCCCCGTCCTCCCCACCCTCGTCATTCGCCACCGATCAGTGGCTCGCGGGGGCCGGGACCGACTCGCTGCTGCTGTCACCGCAGCCGCCTTCCCCGAAAGCAACTCCGGCGCATCGACCGTCACCCAGGTGGATACCTCCGGGAAGGTCCGCTCAACCATCAAGGGTGTTGAGGCCGTGCACCCGGGCGGCTGGGTCACGCAGGTCAGTGACCCGGCGGCCGTCAATGCGTCGGCCAACCTCGCAGCGGCGGGCAAGAAGGAGAAACCGGCCTCTCTCAACGCCGCCCTGCAGGGCCTGACGCGGCAGGTCGTCAATGTCTCCACGGGAAGCAGCGTGGATGTCACCGGAACGATCGTCGAAGACCTGGGAGTCCCGACCGGACCCGGGCGGTGGTCGGCCGGACGAGCACCGACGCGAGCGGTGAGACAACCCACACCCCGCTCTTCTGGCTCAGCTCCGCCGATGACGGACACCCCCACACCGAGAACCTCGAGCAGTTCACCAGCAAGTAGCGGCACGGGAGACAGCACGATGACCGATCAGCCCAGTGACCAGTCCCAGGACGCCGAGTCCCCTGCACCCGCCGGCTCGGCGGAGGCAGCCGAGGCCACCGAGACCGCCGAGGCCGAAGAGTCCACCGAGGCCGCTGACTCCGTTGGCGCCTCGGACGGCTCGGTACCCGATCCTCCGCGACGCGTCCTCACGATGCTGCGGGCTCTGCGCCCCTGCGCCCGGCTGGCTCCTGGCGGTCGGGGCAATGGCCTGCTGTTCCTCGTTTACCAGAGCGGGATGGGGGATCCCGGTGACGCGATGAAGGGGCGGGGCTTTATTGACGGCCTGGCCGTGCCTCATGTGGATCGCCGGCTTCTTCAAGTGGAGGGAGAACGCGCGTTTCGCCTTGAAGAGCTATCCCACTTCACCGCGAGCGCTCTCGTCAGGAAGACGGTCCTCTTCCAACCGCTGTGCTTCCTGGTGTTCTCGGGGGCTTCGCCGTCGTCCTCTTCTTCGTCTGTGGTACAGTCCAGCTGCGCAGCACCTCGGTCAGTATCGACCACGCTGCTGACGCTGGCGGTGGGGGGCTGGGCCTGGCCTGCTGGCAGCGACCGATCTCCTGGTTCGTGCCACCCGGGCCACCTATTTCCCGCTCGCCGCAGAAGCAGCACCTGGAGGGCGCGGCTGGGAGGTCTGCGGAGGATCTGGCTGCCCTGCCTCTCGTGGCGCTCCGTCCTCGGCGCGGTCATGGCTCATCGTCATTCCGCCGCTCGCCCCGGGGCAGCGGCCACGGTCCCACACCTGGTTGCAAGCCGGGTCACGCCGTCGACCGCTGCGAGTATCGACACCTCTGCGCTTCCGGCACTGCCCCGGTCCTTCGCCTCGACGGCGGCCTGGTCGCAGGACATCCACAACATGGCGGAGGTGGTGGCCGGTGCTGCCGGGCCGGTCGTCCTGAGCAGCGACGGCGTCGTCGGCCTCAATCCCGCCGACGGCTCGACCCGGTGGACCTATCCGCGCAAGCACGCGCGCTCCATCCGCTGCCACTCGAGCCTGACCGCCGTCACCCTCGCGGTGACCTCGATGCCACCGACGGCGAGCAGCCGGAGGGAATGAGTATCGACCCCCTGGTGGTGGTTCTCGATACGGTGACCGGGCGCGTCACCCACGAGGGCTTCAGGCAGGAAGGCGTCCTCCAGCTCACTGACCTGTCCTGCTCAACGGCGCCACCGGCTCACTCGCTCACCAACGGCCCCTGACTGTGGTCCATCGACAAGGAGGATGTCTCCGTCTCACCTGATACCTGGCCCTACTCGGGCACGGCTGTCATTCCACCTTCCTTCTGCGGGGCACGCAACGACGCCCCGATGGGGAAGAGTCCAGCGACGGAGCGTACGGAATCTACACGCTCATGCCCGACACCGCCCCCTCGGTACGCCGTGAGAGCGCCCCGCTTCTCACCGACGGCCGGGGCGACCTTCTCGTCGTCGATGGCTGGGTGACCGCCTTCACGCAGACACCCACACCGATCGACTTCCAGACCTCCCCCACAGGCTGGGCGGCGCAGGCCGTCAACCTGGACGCCATGGCGGGCGTCGCCGGTGCCGACACCACCACCTATGACCTGGGCCTGACGTCGGGAGCCAACCTCACTGCCTCCCGCGCCACGAGCACGCTGACGACTCTGCCTCCACGGACCGTAGGTTACGGAGCCGGCAGTACGCCGTCACCTACCAAGAACCTCGAGGGCGGTACTGCCGTCGCCGCGATCTTCGACCCCCAGACCCGGACCGTCTCCCACTCGGCGCAGGAGGCCGGGGTCCTGTCCTACGCCGGCCTCGCCGGCGCCGAGTCCGACGGTGGCGGCGTCCTGAGCGTCAGCAGCGGGGAGCGCACCCCGACGACGGTGGACGTGCCCGCAGGCTCCACCTACTACCCGCCCGGGATTCGGCACTTCTGGACCATCGATAATCCGTCGCCGTCGTCGGATCCGCTGCTCACCACCCTGAGCACGCCGGGAACGACCCTCGTCATCATGGCCACCGGCCCGGACCAGGGCTCCCACTCCTTCCGCATCTTCGGCATCTCAGGAGCCTCTTCATGACCAGCACACACCCTCACCTCCGTCGCCGGCGCCTCATCGGCTCGGCCCTGGCTGCGGCGGTCCTGTTCGCGGGGGCCATGAGCGCCTGCAGCCCGAACACCTCGCAGCTGCAGCAGGTGGAGTCCACCGCCCTGAGCGCCTCGCAGGTCAAGGAGCGCATCTCGAAGACTCCCACCAGCACCGACTACTACTCCACACCCATCGGCGAGGACTTCCTCCACGTCTCCGCACCGGAACTGACGGAGAAGGAGAAGGCGCAACGCGACCGGCGGGACCGGTCGGGGGCGAACAGCTCCATCGTCGCCAGGCACCGCGGCGCAGACGGCTCGGTGCTGTGGGCACGTGAGATCAAGCCGGCCGTCGTCAACTGGCTCGACGACGACGGCAGCTCTGCCCAGGACGTTGCCCACGACATCCTCGCCTGGCGGCCGGCCGGCTACGCCGTCGTCAGCCCCGATGGCCGCCATGTCTCGCCTCGTCCTGCGTCCACCGCAGATGAGGCCCGTGCTTCACGAGTCTTACGAAGACCGCAACCCGCTCGACGTCGCCGCTCAGCGCACCCACGTCCTCGTCCTCGACGCCGCCACCGGGGAGACGGTCCGCACCGTGGAGGTCTCGGGGCTCGTCCTGGGACAGGTGCTGACCAACGACGCCCTGGCCGTGGAGACCGCCCAGACCTACTACCCGGCCGGGGACGGGAAGGGGACGGTCACCGTCTACTCCCTGACCGACACCTCCGCCGCTCCAGCATCCTTCGCCACCGACCAGTGGCTCACCGGGATCGACGACGGCGCCCTGCTCCTGTCCCCTCAGTCGCTGGCCACCGGACGGCACGACGACGTGTCGGTGACGCTCACCCGCGTCGATACCCGGGGGCGAAAGCTCGGCATCATTGAGGGCGTCACCGCACCCGACCGGAAGCACTGGGAACGACCGAAGCAACGTTAGATCGCCTCCTGGGGCACGGTGGCTCCGATCGTTACGGAGGGGAGAACTATCCCCCGTGTTCTGCCTCGTTCCGCCTCACCATCACGATCCGGTCACCACAACAGGCTCATGCCTCCTACGCCCGACGCCGACACTCGGGACGACAATGGCACCGATCAGCCTGACATGGCTCCCGGCACCCAGTTGGCGCTGCCGTGTCCGGCGATGAGGCCTCAATGGCGCTGACACGGGGAAGCTGAGGCTGACGCCGACCGCAATGCCGCTGGGCCCAGCAAGGCCACAACCGACACCGGCGACAGCGAGAGCGAGGGCGAGCCTTTCCCACCACGCGGCGCACTCACTCTACGTGCCCTGCGCTGGGCCGGACTCCTCGGCGGCATCGTGTTCGGAGTGACTGCGCTGGTGCTACGCCGGGGACTCATTGGCGCGGCAGCCTCATCCCCGGACAAGTCCTCCACACTGACATACTGCATGATCTTCGGAGGGCTACTGGTCCGGGCTGTTCCTCAACTTCAGGGAGAAGAAGCGCCCCATCCTGACAACGATCATAACCACGGTCATGGCGGCCCTGGGCATGACAACGTCAGCATCTCTGACTCTGGCGTGGTGGGACACCTACCAGGAGACCGGATTCTCCGTCCTGTTCCTCCTGGCTCTCGCTGGAGCGGCGCTCGGCCACGCTCTTCCTGAGCGCAGGCACACTGTTGCACTACCTGCGCAGTACCGCGGTAGGTCTCGGCGATGACGATGACCCGAGCCGCTGGGGCCACCTCCGGCGTAAGACCGGAGAGAAGACCAACAAGGGGCTCCCCCACTACGAGCGCATTCGGGTGCCTCACCGCACCCGCGCCTACCTCACGGCTATAGTCCTGCCCCAGCACTGGCACTCCGGTTCCGCCCTCGTTGGGGCGTGGGCACTGGTCATCCCGGTCCACCACGTCATCGCCAAGGCGCCCCCGCCGAGACCTCGCTGACGCCGACCACGTCGCTGGCGCCGAAGGCTTCCTGGAGCAAGGAGATCTCCTCCACCGAGCTGAGCACCGTCGCGGGCGCCGGCGGCCCTATCCTCCTGACCGGCGAGGGCATCATGGCGCTCAACCCCAAGGACGGCAGCGTCCTGTGGAGCTACGAGCGCAAGCACGCGAACTTCGATCACGACTTTCTTACCGTCACCAACACCACCTCCCCACTGGTTACCAGCCCGAACGGAAAGTATGTCGCTGAGAATCCTGTCACCCGAGTTCGTGGATTCCGTTGGAGACACCTTTTGGTTTTCGATGCCCTCACCGGCAGGATCGTCTCGAGCGCTAAGGTGCTGATGGCCCGCTTCAGCTGACCGACTCCGCGATCCTCGACGGCAACACCGCCTTCTCCCTGACCGACGGGAAGAAGCTCTGGAATCTTTCCGATGGTGACCGTGTCGATTACTCCGGAACTGCTGGACACGCATCGTTCATTCTGAGCCAGAACGGCGACGATCAACATCGAGGCGACTCTCCCCAATCTTACAAGTCAACGATCACCCTCCGCATCACTCCGCAGGAGGATCTCTCAGCCGCCGTGGAGGTTGGACAAATGTGCCTGCCGGCCTCCCGATCATCCGGATTACCCCGCCATCCCAGTCAATTTCATTCAAGGGTGGGCTGCACGCTACACAGGCGAGATCGACTCGTCAGGTGACCCCGTGGCCGAGGCGATCAGCCTGGACGCACTGGCCAAGGTCGACGGCGCCGACACGAGGACCGTCCCCCTTGGGGCCACCTCTGGGATCAGCGAGGCTGCATCCTTGAGGTCTGGAAACATCGTTACCTACTCCCCCATCAGATTGGACAACGGTCCGCAAGATTTCCCATCGGAGCCGCGCACGGAGAAGGTGTTCGACCCATCCACCCTCACTGTCACCCCCTATCGCCCAGTACCCTGGCTTCACCGGCTCGCCGATCGAGTTCGTCGACGTACCAGCAGACGATGGCTCACTGTCAGCCGCCATCACTGTTCGCCCCGGTGATGGATCCGCGGGAACCACGATCCCCATCTCCCCTGGCTCCACCCACCTTCCTCCCACCCTGCTGGCGCGGAGCTCTCGAACTGACAATGCCACCGAACGGGCGCAAGCGACGCGGGTTCCCGGTGCCGTCATCGCCACATTCAATGCTACCGACGACATCGGAAGAGACTGCACCCTGCGGGAAGTGATGACCAGAGCGAACGATGCACGCACACATATCGGATGTACTGGAATTATGGGGGAACAGAAATGAGAACCTTCTTTACTCCAGGCCATCATGGCCGCACTCCGTATCTCCGCATGCTGGCGGTGGCCGCGTCCGCTTCCCTGGCCCTCTCGATAGCATCATGCAACATCGGCACATACGGTCAAGAGCCGACGCTTACTTCTCTCTCCTCCCAGTCCGTGGCGGACCTCAAGCAGGGCGTTTCGGCACAGGACCTGCATGATGCTTCACTCGAGACAGTGTCGACCAAAACAGGGAAACTCTTCATCAGCACCAGCCACAGCACTGGCACAGCCACCAAGACATCGGATGCGGATGTGACCAGGATCGTCAGCAGAGATCCCTCAACCGATCAGTTCCAGTGGGCCGTATCCATCAGACCATCAGCCGCCGATCGCCGTATGCCCAACAGCATCTCGGATTCGAATGGCGGATACGCCCAGACAGCGAGCCAGTCACATGCTGGCGATATAATCATCAGCCCCGACGGCCGTTACCTGTCTCTGGTCCTGGCACCTGATGAGTCACAGGGAGGAGTACCGGCGACCGACCGACACACGCACGTCGTCGTCATCGACACGCAAACCAGCAAGGTTGTCCGAACCGCCGAGGTCTCCGGGATCATCCTGGGTCAGGCCCTCACCAACAGCACCCTCGCCGTCGAAACCGCCCAGAACTACTTCCCGGCCGGCTCCGGCAAGGGATCCATCCGCGTGTTCCCAATCACGAGCTCCGGCGCTCAGGAATCCTCATTCTCCACCGACCAGTGGCTCATCGGCGCATCGGGGAAGAACCTCCTTCCGGCGCCGGACGTGCCGACCTACGAGTGCACGTCAGATTGCGCCCCGTACACCGTGACGCGGAGCGGTACCGATGGGCACACTATTGCCACCCTGCCTGGAGTCACCGCCGTTCATCCCGGAGGGTGGGTGAGTCAGTATCGGGACCCGAAAGCGGCCGCCGGCTTCCTCCACACAATGCATGCCTCTCCGGACAACAATGCCGCAACTGAGGACGCACGCCAGAAGCTCGAGATGCTCCCGAAACAGCTCGTCCACATCGACACTGGCCAGACCACGGACATCACTGACATGACCGTGGACGAACGCAGCGTGCCGAACGGCCTCGGACTGGTCGTCTACCAGGACGTCTCCACCGGGGAGTACTCAAGAGAGCGCAAGCCCGCCTTCTGGCTCAGCGCCGCCGACGACGGCCACCCACACACCGAGAACCTCGAGCAGTTCACGAACAACTGAGGCACAGGCCGCTGCGGGCCGGCACGCGACCTTCTCCTGGGGCGTGCCGACTTCAATCTCAAGGAAAAACGGGGAGAACTATCCTCCGTGTTCTGCCTCGTTCCGCCTCACCATCACGATCCGGTCACCACAATAGGACCATGCCCTCAGCGCCCAACACTGACGACAATGGCACCGATCAGCCCGACACCAATCCCAGCAGCCAGCCGGGCACTGCCGACTCCGGCGACGAGGCCTCGACGGCGCCGGACACGGACGAGGGCCTCGACGGCGCCGGACACGGGGAAACCGAGGCCGGCGCCGACCGCACGCTGCTGAGGCCGGCGAGGCTGCAACCGACACCGCCGACGGCGAGGGCAACACCGCGGGCACCGGCGAGGCCGAGCCCTTCCCACCACGCGGCGCCCTCACGCTGCGCGCCCTGCGCTGGGCCGGGCTCCTCGGCGCCCTCATGTTCGGATCGATCGCGCTGGTGCTGCGCCGAGAGCTCAGGACACCAGCAGTCCTCATACCCGCCGAGGCCTTCACATTGACCGGCTGCATGGTCTTCGGAGGGCTACTGGTCTGGCCGTTGCTCAACTTCTGGGAGAAGAAGGGCCCCATCCTGACGACGGTCATGATCACGGTCATGGCGGCCTTGGGCATGACGATGTCAGCGTCTCTGATGATGGCGTGGTGGAGTACCTACCAGGAGACCGGGTTCTCCGTCTTGTTCCTTTCTGGTCCTGGCTGGAGCGGCGCTCTCAGCCACGCTCTTCCTGAGCACCGGTCCACTGCTGCACTACCTGCGCATGCGCACCACCGCGGAAGTTATAGGCGACCCCAATGACCCAAGCCGCTGGCGCCGCCTCCATTTCAAGACCGGAGAGAAGACCGATAAGGGGCTCCCCCGCTACGAGCGCATTCGGGTACCTCGCCGCTCCCGCACCTGCCTCATGGCTATCGGCATTGCCCCAGCACTGGCACTCGCTTCCGCCATCGCGGGAACATGGGCACCGGTCAACCCAGTCCACCATGTCATCGCCAAGGCCCCCGCCGACGCCTCACTGGCACCGCCCACGTCGCTGGCGCCGACGGCCTCCTGGACCAAGGAGATCTCCTCCACCGAACTGACCACCGTCGCGGGCGCCGGCGGCCCCATCCTCCTCACCGACGACGGCATCATGGCGCTCAACCCCAAGGACGGCAGCGTCCTGTGGACCTACAGCCGCAAGCAGGCCACATTCGCCACCTCCAGTTCCACACCCAACGAACGTCAGCTCATCACCAGCCCAGACGGCAAGTACCTGGCCACACGAATCCTGCTACCCACTTTCGTCGTGTCTCCTCAAGGAGGCCAAGCCACCATCACTCTGGTGTTCGACGCCCAGACCGGCAGGATCGTCTTCGAGCGTCAGGGTACCGGTGGCCCGCTTCAGCTCACCGACTCCGCAGTCCTGACGACGACACCGCCTTCTCACTGACCGACGGAGCCGAGATGTGGTCTCTCCCGGAGGGCTCCGGCACTTCCTACTCCGGCCCGGCCGGACATGCCTCCTTCATCCTGAAGTGTTCCAAGGAGCATTCCGATGAGAAAGTAACTACCAGTGTGCACAGGCCGACGGTCACCACCACGGTCTTTCCTCAGAACGACCCCACCACGAAGGTCAAGGTTGAGAAACATCCTGTCAGAGCTTCCGTCTGAAACCATATTCGTTCGACAACCTCTTTCAGTTCGTTCATCGACGGATGGGCTGCACGCTATACCGGAAAGACCGATGCGTCAGGAAATCCTATGGCTGAGGTGATCAGTCTGGACGCTCTGGCCAAGGTCGACGGCGCCGACACCGCCACCTTCCCCTTAGGAGCGACCTCGGGGATCAATACGGAGGCCTCACGCATCTCAGGCAGCATCGTCGCCTATCCCGTCATCATTCGGGACGCAAGTCTCCCCTACCCTCCAAAGGACTCACGAGCCGCGACACTCTTCGATCCAGTCACCCGCACGGTCACCCCTGTGTCACAGGATCGGAGTCTCGCTGGCGCGCGCACCGGAATCATTGAGACACCAGCCGACGACGGCTCATCCTCCGCAGCACTCGTCATTCGGCCCGGCGACGACTCGCCCGGAACCACCATTCCCATCGCACCCGGTTCCACGTATCACCCGTACAAGAAACTGGCAGACAAGGACAACACGCCGGTCCAGCCACTAACTCCCCCAGGTAACCAAATCCGAGAGCAGAGTATGGGCCGTGAGGACTCCTGGCGCCGTCATCGCCATTCTCAACGCAACCGACATAGGTCACAGAGACTGCGGTGGCGGACCAATAAATGGCAGCCAGAGATGCCGAGACACCTATCGGATCTTCGGAGTCACAGGAGGCCAGAAATGATAGCCGCGCATCCTCTGATTCCCCGCACCTTTCCCACGCTCCGGCGACTGACGGCACTCACCGCAGTCGTGACGCTCGCGCTCACCATCAGTTCATGTGTACTACTACTGGGAAGAGTGATGACGACCCAGTCATCTCCTCACTCAATGCCCAGGGAAGCAGATGCCGCCGCGCCACGGAATTTGAGGAGCATCATGGACACCAATCCCTTGTCATCTGCCGAAGGCACCGTCAGCATGATCACATCAGACGAGAACGGAAAGAAAGGTTCCGTCTCCGGCGACCTGACGACGACCGTGGTGAGTCGGGATCCGTCCACCGACAAGTTCCAGTGGGCGGTTTCCATCAAGCCCGCTGTCGCCACCGAAAAGAGAGCCCACTACGGATACAGTCCCCAGAGTGCGATGAGCGAGAACATGGGCCGGTCGTCGACGGGAAGCGTCGTCGTCAGTCCCGACGGACGGCACCTGTCGCTGATTCTCCTGCCCGCCGAGCAGCAGGCGGGAGAGTCGGCGGCTGATCTGCGCACGCATATCGTCGTCCTTGACGCGCAGACCGGCAAGGCTGTCCGAACCGCGGAGTTCTCCGGGGTCGTCCTGGGGCAGGCGCTCACCAACGGCACCCTCGCCGTCGAGACCGCCCAGAACTACTTCCCGGCCGGCTCCGGAAAGGGAACCATCACCACCTTCTCCCTGACAGACACAAGCGCTCAGCCCTCATCCTTCCCCACCGACAAGTGGCTGGTGGAGCGCCACGCGGGAGAACCCTCGTGCTCGCACCCGACCTTCTCCCGGACGACTGCTTCGACACGTGCTCGATGACGACCGTCTCCCTCATCAACACCGACGGAGCCATAAACGAGAACGTCACCGGAGTCACTGCCGTCTACCCCGGCGGCTGGATCCGCAGGTTCACGAACCCCAAAGCAGCCAGCGATTTTCAACAACGCTTGGAGGCAGCGTCAAAGGACGAGAGGAAGTCACTCAGTCCCTCCCGGGAGGCAGCTGAGGAGCAACTCGTCAATCCCAGTATCAAGAAGACAATCGACATCACCGGAAAGTCCACCTTCGAACGCGGTGTACCGACTGGCCCCGGACTGCTCGTCGAACAGGACGTCCCCACCGGAACGGCTCGACAGAGTCCAAGCCCGCCTTCTGGCTCAGCGCCGCCGATGACGGCCACCCGCACACCGAGAACCTCCGAGCAGTTCGAGAACCACTGACATCACCACGATCCACACCATCATGGAACCCACATCTTCTCTGCCCACCTCGTCCTCACCTTCCGAAGCCGAGGAGACCGCCTGTGCCGACGCCGAGGTATCTCCGGCGCCCTCGATCACGACGATGCCGTGCTCAGCGATCGCCCACGTCTGCTGGCGTACATCGCGCCCTGCTCACCGGCAGCGTCATCACACTGATCGTGGCAGTCATCCTGTTCTTCGCCTGGAACAGCGGCATCAAAGGCGTGGGTCGGATAGCGGTCGCTCAGTCATGGAAACGATGCGCACCGCTGCTGGTGCTGTGGATCATCGGCGCATCCGTATGGCCCACGCCTTACTACCGTACCGCCGGGAAGAGCAAGCTCCTGAACGCTGTCATCACCGCCCCTCAAGCTGCTGCCCGTGGCCGCGGTCGCGGCCTGCACCGTCTACGCCTGCCTTCCGGTCCTGAACCTGTGGCGGGAGACGTCCTCCACCTTCGGTGTCCGTCTGGGCGAGCTCCTGGCCTTCACCATGGGCATCGCGGCATGCGGGTTGATCGTGATGGCGCATATCGGGCCTCTGGGCGGCTCGCTCAGTCATCCTCCCCACCGAGGAGCCGTCCAGCGGCGATCCGGCTCCCTGAGACCTGGACCCCCGGTTCAGCCGCCCTCGCAGCACCGGAACGTGGCAGGGGTGCCTCCGAGCTCTGCAAGGACACCCCTTCCGCCGCGTCAGCACAGCCACCCTCACGCTCCTACCCACTATTGCCTTGGTGGCAGGCTTCAGCGTCCCCTATCGCATGGTGAAGAGCACGTATGCCGACACCCCCACTGTCACACAGACCACCGCATCTGCTATCGATGATGCCCAGCTCCCCGCCTATCCCACGTCCTTCGGAACGCAAAAGACGTGGGTGAAGGATGTTGACGGCTTCCTCGATATCGCAGGCAGCGCCGCGGGCCCGATCCTCCTCACCAAGGACACGATTACTGGATCGACCCTGCCAACGGCTCGGCGCGCTGGCAATACCAGCCGTGCCGGCGCTGAGTTCCGCAGCCAGCTACTCGAGACGGATCCCGTCGCGTCAGGGGATCTGGGACTCATCACCAGTCCGAACGGGCGATACGTGGCAGTCGTTGCCACAGATCCGACGATCTACTCGTCCATGAGCCCAGAATGGCGTGAACTCGACGGCACGTCACCGGTTACGACGCTGGTTCTCGACGCCGTCACCGGGAAGGTCATTCTGGAGCATCCCCGTCAGACCGAGGACCACGAAAGACACGTTTCAACTCAGCGATTCAGCTCTTCTTGACGGTACCGTCGCCTACTCCCCTGACTGACGGCTCACGGATGTGGGACCCTCAAGGACATCCACCTCTACAAAGATACTGTACCGAATCCCGTCGCCGCCTACGTGGGCTCGGCAGGACACGCGAGCTTCATTTATGGATACGATAGCGGTAGCGACTCTCTCATAGTTCTACCTCAGGCTAACCCCTCCCAGCCCAGGAAGGTTACCGGCGCCCTTCAGGAGCAGGAATTCGGCGACATCATCACTGCCCGAGGATGGATCGGCGTCTACGACGATCGCACCCCAACACAGCATCATGAGAACGACGACCTGAAGGCACGACGAGCCCACGCCATCAGCCTGGACGCCCTCAGCGAGGCGCCCGGTGCGTGACACTGCGCCTTCGACTTGGGCACAACGCTGGGCATCAACGCCCCAGCATCCCTCTCCACCGGCACGATCTCAGTCTTTCCGGCGACGACACCGGACGGACGACCTGTCGAGACCAGAAGCCTTAATTACTCTTCAACATGGAAAGACTCGAGCAGCATCGGAACGGTCTTCAATCCTGCCACCATGACTGTGGCACCACTCAATCAGTCTCCGCACTATGTCACGGCAGTGGGGATTACGGCAACGAACATTGAAAAACGGCACACCTGCCACCAACACAACAGATGGAAATAGCTCCGTTATCACCACAGGTGACGGCCAGCATCACGATCAAAACTGGTGACAGCAGGATCATTCCGCTCGCAGAAGTTGAGCCAGGATCAACCTACTACCCGCTAAATTCAGGAGAATATAACTCACCATGAAGGACACCGCGTGTCAGCCGGGACGATTATCACTACATCTCCTCATTGAGTACTCCCGGAGCCACTCTCGCCATCGTCAACCATACCCTAATCTCCCCATAGCATCAGCAGTCTTTTCCGAATCTACGGGTTCCCCGGGTAGGTTGACGAAATCTAAGTTCCCACACAACATTGCCTTCATAAGCTCATCAAGCACAGCGCTCATGGTGGCAGCTTCCACTGCTGCTGTCACCACGGTGACCGCCTGCCAATCCAATTCACGTGCGTCATCTTCGAGCACGGCACCACCCATGTCACCGACGTCTCTCACAGCGGAACAGATGAAGGACTGCCAAGACAAGGCGAGCGATTGGATAAGCAATCCTGGATCTCAGGATCCCTCCTACCTTCCCGCGCAGGAAGCGGACATCTGCGTCATCCAGTCATTCAACACCAAGAACCAGGAATCGACACTCATTGCACGATACGAGGCCTCTGACAAAGAGTCTGTGGGCATGTCCCTGACGCCGAGGATTGCAGCCTACAGACGTCACGACAACGGCATGGATGTTCGGGCAGCACAGGAGCTGGCTCGAGACGTCCTCAACTCCCCGTACCGCAGGCTATGCAACCGTGAGCCCGAACGGGAAGTACCTCTCCTGGTGCTGCGTCCACCGGAAGTCGCCGACGACAGCCCTGCCCCGCTCGGCAGACACCTGTCGTCCCCGCCGAGCAGCGGACGACCGTTGTCGTTCTTGACGCAGTTTCCGGGAAGCTGGTGCGCACGGTGGAGGTCGACGGCTGGTCCTGGGCCAGGCCCCTGACCAGCGGCTCACTCGCCGTCGAGACAGCTGACGCCTACTATCCCGCAGGGGAAAGGCAAGGGACGCATCAGCGTCTTCTACCGACGGACACAACATCATCTCCGACGTCTTTCAACACAAGCCTGTGGCTCGCAGGCTCTGGGAAGAGCACTCTTCTCCCTGTCCTCACAGCCTGCCCACTCCCACGACAGCGCGACGACCTCCACGGTGACGCAGGTCGATCTTCACGGCAAGCACCTGGCCTCCTTCACCAACTCCAGCGAGATCGCTCTCGGCGGGTGGATCAGGCGGTGCACCTACCTACCCGACGAGGATCGAATCCGCTGGGAAGTCGTCGACACGAACTCGGGAACGGTCTACGACGAAACCAACGAGATCGCTTCGATGCACCGCGTCCCCACTGGTCCGGGGCTCCTCGTCAGCCAGGTTGTCATCAACGACAAGGGATACCGGGAGTCAGGCACACCACGCTTCTGGCTCAGCGCCGCCGACGACGGACACCACCACACGGAGAACCTCGAGCAGTTCAAGAGCAACTGAGACGAGCACCAGGATGCCCTGACGGTGGCACTGGGAGCGACCGAAGCGACGTGAGACCGCCTCCTGGGGCACGGTGGCTCCGATCGTTACGGAGGGAGAACTATCCCCAGCGTTCTGTCTCGTCCGAGCCGCCCCATCACGATCCGGTCACCACACTAGACTCATGCCTCCCACGCCTGACGCCGACGAGCACGGCACCGATCAGCCCAGCACCGATCCCGGTACCCAACCGAGCACTGCCGATTCCGGCAACGATGCCTTGAGGAAACCGGACAGGGGAGGCCGAGGGCCGTCCCGGCCGCAATGCCACTGAGGCCGATCGGGCCTCCAACCGACGCCGGCGACAGCGAGGGCAGACCGAAGGCATGAGCGAGGGCAAGACCGAAGGCATGAGCGAGGGCGAGGTCTTCCCACCACGCGGCGTCCTCGCCCTGCGCGCCCTGCGCTGGGGCGGAGTGTTAGCGATGTTTGCCTCCACGGCCGCCATCTACCTGCTGTGGCCTGAGGGAGCTCGGCTCGCCTGGGATCCTCGCACCCCCGTAGGCAGCGTCGGAACCACCGCCTACCCAATTGGTCTCGCAGTCGTCACCACATTCGGATGGCTCCTGAGCCCACGAGAGTCACGCCACTCTGGCCGGTGGCTTGGCATATCTGCGGCACTCATCCTCATCGGCGGATTAATGGCAACCGCCATCACGGCTAGCAAGTGGTGGCACGACTACCAGGTCACCGGTTTTTTTCAACCCACCCTGAGCATCATTCCCTGCGTTCCCGCATCTATCGCCATCGCCCTTCTAGCAAATTCCAGCCTCCACTACATACAAAACTACGTTCCTCGGAATCCGAGCATCAAGTGCGACCTCACCTACTGGGGGCGCCTCCATCAACCGGCAACCAGCAGTCAAGCCAGCGAGGAGAAGAAGAATAGAAAAACTGCACCACTTAGCATCAGCACTAAACAACGCGGCACCTACCTCTGTATTGCCATCCTGCCGACGTTGCTCTTCGCCGGCTTCGTAACAGTCCCCACCTTGCATCGACCAGAATCACACACGACAGCCAACCCTGGCAGCATAGAAACTCCCTCTATGCCAACATCACTCAACAGCGACGCCGCCTGGAGTGCAGAGTTCGTCAACATCATGGACATTGTCGGAGGAGCTGGAGGGCCCATTGTTCTGAGCGCAGACGGAATCACCTCCCTCAATCCTTCCGACGGCACGACCCGTTGGTCATACCGACACCCGGGAGCCCATTACTTAGCCGACAACATACGGGACAAGAAAGGAAGACTGGTTGTCAGCCCAGACCGGAAGTATGTCGCCGCAAGAATGGAGACAAGTGCCATTCTGGACTACCCCGATGATGGCATCTTATCCAGAACAGTAGTGTTCGATGCCCTCACTGGCGACATCATCCTGGAGGCAACCAACTCCGGTGGCACACTTCAAATGACAGACTCCACCCTCCTTGACGGGAATACGGCCTACTCACTACACAGCAAATCAAAACTATGGACGCTCTCATCTCATGACGGAGACGACTCAAAGACGGCACCCACATACTGGGGCTCAGCCGGACATCATACTTTTATCCTCGGCGTCTCTTACGATGAGTACTCCGGGGACCACTACGTCCCTCACGCAACTTTGACAGTTGCCCGCGACACAGATCCGAGCGTCACGTCCGAAGTTACTGAAGTCGTAGTCGACCCCGTCTACAGCAGACATTATATTCCTATAATCGGCGGATGGATAGCCAGATACAACACCGAGTCCATGAACTCAAATGGCGAGGCATCCGCTGAGGCAATCTCCTTGGATTCAGCCGCACATGAATCAGAGCCCCACACAGCCATTCCCCTCGGAGTGACCTCAGGACTAAACTCCTACGCGTCAATAGCCTCGGGATGCATCGTCACCTACCCACCCTCCGATGCCACCTCATCTGATGATTTCGAAGTGTCGATCAACAAAGAAGGAGCGGCCAGAGTTTCCTCCATCTTTGACCCCTCCACACAGGCAGTATCAAATCCTGCTCACCACTCCGGGATTGCCGGAGCACGAATCGGGTTCACATCAAAGGTCCACGAGGGTACACATATGGCTGCGATCACCATCCAGCCCGGAGATGGGAGCCCAGAGACTACTATCCCACTTGCCCCGAACACCACCTACTTACCCCCATCCTCCTACGTAGACGGCCTTAAATACAATCCTCATGAAATGTTCACCGAAGAGCATCCACCCTCCGACAGGATTGTCGTGAACACCCCGGGGGCCACTGTTGTTGCACTCAATGTCACCGACAGAACTGACGACGCTTCCTACCTTGATCCCAAACCAACTCAAGGAAGTACGTTCCGAGTCTTTGGGGTGACGGGAAAGTAAGCATGGAAAAACATACCAGCACGACACCCTCCATTCTCCTGAATCGCCGTCGCCTCATTCAAATCACTGCCGCAACATCACTGGTTGCGCTCTCACTAACTCCTTACCCGCCCGATACTCAGCATGCTCCTGAAGCTCCTCGAGTCACGGTAACCGACCTTGACTTGGACCAACCTCGACGCGATGACCTCGAAAGTCAACACAACTACAGATTCAGCGAGTTCGAGCTGCAAACAGCCTTCGGGGGAATCAACACCTACTTCTACCAGTACAACAACGGCAGTATAGATGACGCATCCGCGTTGGCTGTCATCAGTTACGACCCGAAGACTAGGAATCCTCAATGGGCGAAGTCACTGAGGGCGTTCCAGCACTCAACACCTTCACGTACATACAGTACAGTTTACTTGACGGAACCAGAGAACCAGATGGATTCTCGTACTTCTGGAACACTGGTTTCCAGCCCTGACGGGCGGCATGTATCAGTACTTCTTCACGTCACCGCGTTCTATGAAAGCAATGCGAACTACCCTGACATCACTATATACAGTCGAAGCACTCACGTCGTCGTTCTTGACGCCAGAACGGGGGACGTGGTTCGCCAGGAGAAGTTGCCCGACCTGGTTCTCGGACAAGCGCTAACGAACAACGCCCTCGCGGTGGAGACAGCTCAGGATTTCTTTCCCGGCGGCTCCGGCCGAGGTAAACTTCATGTTTTCTCACTGGAGAAGAAGTCTGATCCAGCTGCCGAGATCCCCGTCGATCAGTGGCTGGTCGGCGCCAGCAGGACAACACTACTGCTGTCTTCAGAAACAGCACTCCAAAGGCGCGTCTCAGAATTTCCAGACACCACCACGGTCACACAGCTAGATATCCATGGACATGTAGTGAATACAATCCCCAACGTCACGGAGATTGTGTTCGGAGGGTGGATACGAACAGTGCCCACCTCTTCGAATGAATCAGAACATGATGCCGAGGCTAGCGAGAAGTCCAATCTTCTGCACGTCGACACTGGCGCAAAAGTGGACGTGTCCGGAAAGTTAGCCTGGATCTCGGACACACCCACAGGCACTGGAGTATTCGTCCAGGACGAGGTACCTACTGATGACGGCAAGACCGAGTACGTCCCTGTCTTCTGGCTCAGCTCCACCGACGACGGCCACCCCACACCGAGAACCTCGAGCAGTTCACGGACGACTGAGGCGTGGGCCGTCGGGGCAGTCTCCTGTCACCCTGCCCTTGAGGCTCACAAACCCTCTGCGGCCGCCGGGAGCGACCTCGGCCTCGCCCGCTCGTCGAACTGCTCTTATCCGAAGTGCTGCTCGACTGCGGCAATGTCCCCGTAGGAGGCCTGCGCCCCCACCGAGGTCGTCGCAAAGGCGGAGACGGCCGAGGCCGCACCTGCCGCCTCCTTGAGCCCGGCGCCTGCGGCGAGCGCCGCCAGCAGCGTGCCCAGGAAGGAGTCGCCAGCACCGGTGGTGTCCAAGACATTCACCGGGGAACGGATCGACCGGGGTGATCTCCTCCCTCGATCACCACCTGACCCACGGCCCCCAGAGTCACCACCGCGGAGGGGATCCCCATGGCGGCCAAACGCCTCGCACAATCGCCCCAGTCCGTGGCGTCGTCGGCCCGCTCGCACGCCGGCTCGGCAGCCGTGTCAGGCGACCCCGGCTTCAGCATGTCGGCAAGCTCATGCTCGTTGACGACCAGGACGTCAATGGCCCAGGAGCCCGGCGGACAGGACGGGTGGAACGGCGAGTTGTTGAAGACCACGCAGGTGCCGGCGTCGTGAGCGATACGGGCCGCGCTCCACCGCGTCAGGGCTCACCTCATGCACAAGCCCAGCACGCGAGCCTCGCCGATGACATCCTGGTGCCGCTGCGCCGTCGAGACATCCACTGTCCCGTTCGCGCCGGGAGACACCACGATGGTGTTGTCCCCCGTGGAGTCCACGGTGATGATGGCGGTGCCGGTGGCCACGTCCTCACGCTGAACCGCGGAGGTGTCCACGCCGGCGCGCTGGAGGGACTCGATGAGCAGGTCGCCGTGACCGTCCGCACCGACTGCCCCGATCATCCTCACGTGAGCGCCGAGAAGACCGGCCTGAACCGCCTGGTTCGCGGACTTGCCTCCCGGCAGGATCACCAGGTCCTCCCCGCTGATCGTCTCACCGGGCTTGGGGAAGCGCTCCGTTCGGACCGTCAGGTCGGCATTGAGGGACCCGAAGACGGCGACCTCGCCGGATACGTCACCCAGAACAGCTCGCACACCAGCTCCCATCTCCGGTTCCTCTCTGTGATGCAGCACGGACACACGTCCCATCACACCACACCTCACCGTGAGGCAGCACTCCTGCCGGTCCTGACCATCGGTCGGCGCAGGCTCGTGCGGCGGGCCGCCGCCTGGCAGGCCTCCACCAGGACGTCGATGGCCAGCGGGCGGGGCCGCTCGGCGCGCGTGACCACCTCGACGCGCCGCTGCTCGCGGGCCAGGGGCCGCACCTGGACCCCCTCGTGCCGGTAGGCGCTCAGCGCCATCCCGGGCAGCAGGGCCGCCCCCACCCCGGCGGCGACGAGCGCCTGCACGGCCACGTAGTCGTCGGAGGCGTAGGCGGTCTCGGGCGTGAACCCATTGGCCCGCCCCACGGCGAGGAGCTCCTCGCGGCAGCGCGCGCAGCCGGTCACCCACCGGCACTGGGCGCCGTCGGCGATGCGCGTGATGCCGCCGGGATGGGTGACGAGGTAGAGGACGTCGTCGAGGAGGTGCTCGGCCTGAAGGCCCCTGCCCGGCGTCGTCGTCGACGTGGAGAAGGACAGGCCGCGTCCACCCGCCCGCGCCGCAGCGCGTCGAGGGCCTCGGGCGGCTCGGCATCGACGAGCTCGACCTCCAGGCCCGGGTACTGCCGGCCGACGACGTCGAGCACCCCCGGCACCAGGGAGGCCACGGCGGAGGGGAAGGCGGCCAGGCGCACACGCCCCGCCTCCGCGCAGGCCATGGAGACGACCTCGCGCTCGGTGCGCTCCAGCAGGTCGAGGACCCTCCTGACCCCGGGCCGCCAGCGCCCGGCCCTCCTCGGTGAGCCGTACACCGCGTCCGGCTCGCGTCAGCAGGACCGCGCCGGTTGCCCGCGACAGCGCGGCCAGCTGGTGGGAGACGGTGGACTGGCTGAAGCCCAGGGACTCGGCGGCGGCCGAGACGGTGCCGAGGCGGGAGAGCTCCACGAGGGCCCGCAGCTGCTGCACATCGATCACGCCACTAAGTATGTCTTGTATCGATGGTTATTCGTCAAAAGATTCATTGTACCGATACTCCGGCTGTCCGCATCATGAAGCCATGACCGTCACCGACACCCCTGCCCCAGGCTCCCGCCGACACCCAGTCCGGCCTCGACTTCGACGCCGTCCTGCGCACCTACGAGGTCATCTCGCGGGTCCCGCCCGAGACTCCCGCCTGGTCCCTACCCGCTGCTCAACGCCGAGGCCGGGGTGGAGGTCACGGTCAAGCACGAGAACGTCCAGCCCACCGGCGCCTTCAAAGGTCCGCGGCGGGTGGCGCTCATGGCGGCACTCAGCCCCGAGGAGCGGCGCCGCGGCGTCGTGACCGCCTCCACCGGCAACCACGCCCAGTCCCTGGCCTGGGCGGGCGCCCGCAGCGAGGTCCCCGTGACCGTCGTCGTCCCGGTGGGGCGCGCTGGCCCGCAAGGTGGGCCGCGGTGCGCGCGCTGGGGGCCTGGGTCGTCGTCGAGGGGGAGACGATGTGCGAGTCGCTGGCCCACGCCGAGGCCCTCGCCCTGCGTGAGGGATGCGCATGGTCTCCCCGGGGACGAGCCCGCCATCGTGCTCGGGCACGCCACCGTCTACCTCGAGCTCTTCCGCCGCCACCCGGGCCTGGAGGCCGTCTACGCGCCGGTCGGCCTCGGGCCCGGGCGGCAGGCGCCCGCCTCGTGCGCGACGCCCCGGCCCCCGGATGCCGGGTCATCGGCGTCCAGTCCAGCGCCGCACCGGCCGCGCACCGCGCCTGACCTCCGGGGAGCCGGCCACCGTCCACAGCCGCACACGTGTGGCGGGGCTGGCCGTTGGGGCGAGCTTCACCTCACCCAGTCGGTGCTGGGCCGCAGCCTCAACGACTTCATCCTGGTCGACGACGAGGCGATCCAAAGCGCCGTCGGCCTCATGGCCACCCACGCCCACACCTCTGGCTGAGGGCGCTGCTGCGAGCCTCGGCTGGCTCATGACCGACCCCACCCGCCAGGGACCCTGCGCGATCGTCTGCACCGGCGGCAACGCCGACGACCACGAGCTCGCCGGCATCTCCGCTGGCATCTCCACCGGTTCCGTCGTCGGCACCGACGCGACCCTCAACTGCTGAAGCCGGCAATCCATACCCTGACGGCCGGTTGGGTACCACTCTCGCTGAGCTGATGCGGAGAATCGGGCGACACTCGGTTGAGGGCCGGGGAGCGCAGTCGGGGGCGCATACCCGGCCCCTCTCTCTGCCCCGGCGGCCCGCGCCGCCACAAGCGCTCTTGCGTCACCCCACCATGGCCCTCCTCGCGGTTACACGAGTGTCCACAGAAATGACATTAGCCCGCACAAGCCACCCGCCCACCACCTAGAACCGCGGAATCACGCGGTCTTCAAGCCAGCACCAACCTTGTCGGGCATCCAATGTCACATCTGTGGACATCAAGCAGGAGACGCGGCTCGTCAACACCGGAAGTTATCCACAGGAACCAGCCACTTCCTAGCGCCTCAACTCCGGCAGTCCAAGAATTGTCTCATGGACGACAATGTGCTGACCCGCATCGGCGACGCGCTTGGCGCCGTTGCACAGGCTGATCTACATCTGAACCGTACCGGGCGCCGCCGCCTCCAGGTCCCCTGGTAGACGCGGGCGAGCTCAAACGGTACCCGCACGGAATCGTAGCGCTGCCCGGCACCGACCGACGCATCCTCATCGCCCGCCTCCACCGAGGTCTTATCACCTGCGAGCATGCAGCCGCCTACTACGGCCTTCCGCTCCCTTCTCCACCGCGCAGTGTCCATGTTCTGACTCCACAAGGACGTCGATTACCTCCGTTATGGGGGTGAGCACAGACACGAGACTCGTGGGCGTTCCGTCCTTCGGCTGGAAGACTTCCCTGGTTGTCTCCCCTCGCCCGCTGCATCGCCGATCTCCTGTGCTGCGCAGAAGAGTGGACGGCTCTGGTCGCCGCCGACGCAGCCCCGCATCGGGGCAGAACGACTCGCCAGCAGGTATCCGCATATCTGCGCGGTCCCTCGCCGTGTTCTTGGCCGGAATCGCCTGAAGCGCACCAGCGATCGCGCTCGCAGCCCACTGGAGACCCTGGCCAGAGTTCAGCTGCAGGACGCTGGAATAGATGTTTCCGACGGCATGGTCATCTCAGACGTTGGAGAAGTGGACCTGGTGGTGGCCGGGTGCTTTGTCATCGAGCTGGACGGCTACGATTTCATTCCGACCGTTGGTCCTTCCACCACGACCGGGAACGCGATCGCGAACTGGTCCGGCAAGGTTATACGCCCATCCGCTTCACGTCCAACAACGTGCGTTCAGGGAAGATCGTCACCGATGTCCAACGGATTCTTCCACCCACCCATAGGCGATGCTGGAATCGACCTACCCTCGCCCGGCCACGCCCGATGTCCACAGAAATGACATTGGATGCCCGAGAGGTTGGTGCTGGCTGAAGACCGCGTGATTCCGTGGTTCTAGGTGGTGGGCGGGTGGCTTGTGCGGACTAGTGTCATTTCTGTGGACACCCGCCGCGGGGAGTCAGCGCCCAGCGGGTCCTGCATGCACGGCGGAGGCAGCCGCCGCGGGCCGGCTCCAGCGCAGGTAGGCGACCGTCGCGGCCAGCACCAGGATCCCGCCCACCCAGAAGTGAGGCATCCACAGAACCAGCCGCCACCATCCATAGTGGGAGAGCGGCTCCCCCGACAAGATCGTCGGGATCGCCGGCACCGAGCCTGCAATCCCGTAGGCGATGAGCATGGCTCCCGAGACCCAGCCGAAGGCCAGGCGCATCCAGCGCGGCACCCTGATGACGTCCGGGCGCAGGAGAGCGAAGCCGAAGACGACGAACCCCAGCTTCACCAGTCCAGAGACGAGGACGACCACGACGAACCAGGTGGGTCGCTCTTGGGCAAGTCGCAGCCCCTCGCCCTGGAGGACCGTGTTGACCAGCCACGGGGAGCCCAGCGCCCAGGACACGCTGATACAGCCGAAGACGGCCCACCACAGCATCATGGCGACCACCACCGCCCGCGAGCGCCCTGTCATCTCAGCGTCTCCTTCTGCGGCGTCCTCGGCTTACTCGATCTACTCGGCCTCGATCAGGATCGTCACCGGGCCGTCAGCCTCCATGTCGATCTTCATGTCGGCGCCGAAGCGGCCGGTGGCCACCTCCAGACCCCGCCCGCGCAGGTCCTCGGCCACGGCCTCCACCAGAGGCTCGGCCACCTCGCCGGGGGCCGCCTTGTTCCAGGTGGGGCGCCGGCCCTTGCGGGTGTCGGCGCACAGGGTGAACTGGGAGACGACGAGCACCGGCGCCCGGGCGTCGGTCACCGAGAGCTCACCCTCCAGGAGCCGCAGGTCCGCGATCTTGCGGGCCACCGTGGCCACCTGGGTGGGGCCATCGTCGCGTGGCGCCCACGAGGACCATGAGGCCGAGGCGGGTGATCTCGCCGACCACCTCGCCGTCGACCCGGACCGCCGCGCGGTTGACTCGCTGGATGACGGCGCGCATCAGCGACCAGCGCTCCTGCCGCGCCCATCGCGCCCCGGCCGACGCTGCGAGGCCCGCCCCGGGAATGCGGATCGAGGAGCGCACCCGCACCGGTGCCAGCGCCTGCAGGGCGGGGCGAACATCCACCAGGTAGACGGCGCTGGCCACGACGCCCAGCAGGCCGAACATCGAGGCAGCCCCGAGCAGGCCGACCACCGCCGTGCCCACCGCGTTGACCAGGTTCCAGAATCGCTTGTGTTCTTACCGGCCGCCGCGTAGTGCTCCGCGGGCCGCATCAGGGAGTCGATCAGCGCCCAGACCCCCATAACGAGGGAGATGAACTGGGCGGCCAACCAGCTCCACCTGACCGCCTCGGAGAGAAAGAATGACACAGCATAAAGGACGCTCACGCGCCCCAGGCTACCGGTCGCCGGTCAACGATCCCAGAGAGGTTGCCACGCCCAGCGAGAACAGTGGAGGCCTCACGCGGCGGCCGGCAGTCGTTCCATCAGCCACGGGCCGCCAGAGACTGGTCACAGCGGGTGACAGCACCCCGGACCATCACCGAGCAGACGTCGGGCTCGGGTCCCAGAGCAGCAGTCCCGGGAGCGCCCGGGATCCGGTGCACGACCGGACGGCTCAGAGCCGCAGGCCCTTGCGCAGCTCAGCGCCGGGACGCTCGGCTGGACTGGCCTGAGCGCGCCCCTCGGGGGAGACCAGCACCTCTGGGCGGCGTCGACCCGGCCGATGGGGATGGTCTCGCTGGTGGCCTCATCGACCTCGGTGATCTCCACGGTCAGCTGCTCGCCCGCGGGCACGGCGCGGCGCAGCAGGGCCAGGGCGATGGGGCCGAGCTCGTGGTGGCGCGCCACGGAGGTCACGGCGCCCACGGCCCGCTCCCCCATGCGCACGCTCGCCCCCGGCTGGGGCAGGTCGCCGCCGAGTCCGTCGAGCTGGAGCACGGTGAGGCGGCGCGGAGGCCGGCCCAGGCTGAGGGTGCGCAATCGTCTCCCGGCCCGATAGCAGCCCTTCGTCAGGTGCACGGCCGTGCGCAGCCAGTCCAGCTCGTGGGGATCGCGCGGGCGTCGGCCTCGCGGGCCCAGCGGGGGCGGCCGGCCTCAATGCGCAGCGCCTCCCAGGCCAGGGCGCCGGCCAGGCGCCGCCCCTCCCCGGCGGTGAGGAAGGTGCTCACCACAGCATTCACGCTCTGTGCGGGCACGAGGACAAAACCGCCCCGGTAGGTCTCGCCGGGATGGGGCCGGTCCGCTCCGACGTCGTAGCTCGTGCCGCCTTCGACGACGCCCGGCCACGGGTCGCGCCACAGGCCGATGAGTGAGCCCTGAGGCTCGGCGTCACCGGCCTCGGCCGGTGAATCGGAGGCGTCCGGCGCGGTGTCGCGCGCCGCCTGGACCAGGGCCTCGAGGCCCTCCCCAGGGCGCCCAGCGCTATGACGTCGGGGCCGCTCAGTCACCCTCGACACGCAGCATGAAGCGCATGGAGTCCAAGAAGGTCGCCAGCGCCCTCGCCGCTGCCGGCCTCCGTGACGAGCCAGAGCGTGCGGCCGTCGTCGAGGGCCGCGAGCACGTGGGTGATGTGGCCCTGGGCGTCGAGGAGCAGCGTCTCTGCGCCGCCGTCGCCGGGCTTCAGGCCGGTGAGCACCTGGCTGGACAGCGTGGTCAGCCAGCTCAGGCGGTCCGGCCCGGCGACGGTGACGACGTCGCGCGCCAGGGCGCAGATCGCGCGCCCCTCGGCCAGGGGCGGCCTGCTCGCGGCCGGGGTCGCCGAGGTGGGCGGGAACGGCCTGGTCGGGGGTCCTCCGGGGCGGAGGCGACGGCGCCGGGGCGGTTCAGCAGCGGGAGGTGCGCATCAGACGGTCGGCCTCGGCGTCGTCGGAGGCGGGAGAGGAGGAGGTGGAGGACTCGCCCTCCGGCTCAGCTGGGTCGAGGGCGGAGCCGGGCTGGGCGGCGGGGTCATCTAAACTCGTCGACGCGGCCGAGGCGGCCGGAGGCGTAAGTAGTCACCTCGCTCTGGCCGAAGGCGGCCATGTCCTGGGTCCATGAGGTCGCCGCCCACGAGCCCGAACATGCGGGTCATCTCCACGGGGACAGCGGTGCGGGCCCGGCCCACGGCCTGGTGACCGACCCGGCGCGCGGCCCCTGGATCCAACCCTCCCAGACGGCGACGTGGCCGGGCAGGGTCGGCCGAGACGAGCTCGAGCTGAGTGACGGGGACGAGCGGACTCGCCGGGGCCCTTGCGTGTCGGCGGCGTCATTGGCGGGCTCAGTGGTCTCGGCGTCAGCCGGGTTGCTCCCTGGCCGACGGGCCGCCAGTAGGTGGTCTCGGTGGACCAGATCCAAGTGGGGGCCAGGAGGGAGGCGCCTGGAGGCCGGGCATCTCGAAGTCGAGGTTCTGGAGCGGGTGGCGTCGACCGTCCAGATGGTGGTGGTCTGGCGCAGGTAGGGGCCGCCGTCGTGGTCGAAGGTCATCTCCTGGCAGACGGCCTGCTCAGGGCACGGTCTCGCCGTAGGTGAGGATGCCGTAGCTGCGCCAGGTGCCGGTCAGCCAGGCCAGCGGGTGAGAGCTCGGGAGCCAGGTCGTCAGGAAGCGTGAATGCCATGCCCGCAGCCTCACGACGTCCCCCTGGCCGCATCACGCGCGCCGCCCGCTCGGGCCGCGCGGATCCGCTGGAGCCCTGAGCCTCCGGCGCAGTCTGGAGCCGCAGATCCGGGCAGGATCGGCACCGCCGTGTCCAAAAATGGATACAAAGGCGGCGAGGAGCACTGAGTGCGCCAGATGAAACCGCATGATTCTGCGGTTCCTTCTGTGACCGCTGGGCCTCGGAGTCTCTTTGTCATCCCGATTTGGACATCCGGTCGCCGTGACGTGGCGTTCCCAGGGCCTCGCGGGCCGGTCGGCCGCCCTCAGCTGAGCGATGAAGCCGCCCAGGAGGCGGGCGATGGCAGACCGTACGCCGACCGACAGGATCGGCACGAGCGCGGAAGCCACCGCCGCCCGCCCACTGGGCACCCAGCGGTGGGGTCCACAGGACACGGCTGCCCGAAGCCGCTGAGGACCCCCTGCCACGAAGCCGACGGCCACGCAGGCCACGGCGCTCTGCAGGGCCGCGGTCGCACTGATGTGGGACAGGCTGAAGAAGCCGGCCGAGGCCAGCATCGTAGCCGGCGCCGCCGGCGAACAGGGCCGGCACCGTGACGGTGAGGGCCTCCAAACATCCGGGCGCGCACTGTTGAGGACGGTCAGGACGGCGCCGACGAACAGCGCCAGGCAGGTGGGCACAACGATGGCAGTGGGTCGGCCAGCCCCGGTTCCAGGGCGCACCAGGCCGAGCCGGAGACCGCCACGAGGCAGCCGGCCACCGTTGAGACAGGTCCTCGACCAGGTTGTGCCGGCCGTCGCGGCGCAGCATCTGGCCGACGTAAGGCCAGCAGGATCGAGGAAGGCCATGATCAGGCCGGCCACCCCATGTCGTCGAGGAGGTAGACGCCGACGGCGGCCGACAGCCCGCTGATCGTCATGACGATCGTGCCGCCCAGGTCGTGCCGGGCGCGCACGAGCGCGGGCCAGCTCCCGCGCGGCGGCCGGCACCAGGACGGCCACAAGGGCCAGCCCTCACCCAGCCGGGCAGCACTGAGCCAACCGCCAGCAGCAGCGGCACCACGCCCGCGAAGGCGAGCTGGGTCCAGGCCGGGTCCACCAGGCCCGGCTCCTGGGGCGGTTGGAGGCGCGACGGGTGGCGTATCCCAGGTCCTCGGCGAGGTCGGCAGTGTCACCCTGAGTCCGCTGAGCGGGCCACCTCTGAGCGTCGGAGGAGCTGGCCGGTCTCACCAACGGCACCCGAGCCGGCTGAGGCCGCGGCTGCCTCCGACCCGGTGGGCCCGGCCGAGGCGTGGGAGTCGCCCGCGCCGATGACGCTGGCCCAGTCCGACGCGCCACCGGCGGCCGTCGAAACGGCTGCAGCATGGAGTCAGCGGCGCGAGCCACGGAGGCTTTCGGTGCGCGCGCCGGTTGGGCTCGTCGGTGGTGGGTAGTCACAGCACGCATCGTCCCACACCCGGGCGGCCGCAGGGCCCACTCAGACTCACTGCGGCCCCGCCCCGCACTCCTCGCGGACGGTCACTATCCGGACAGTCGTTGCCCCAGGAGATTCCGCCTGCGACCAGGTGTGGTTGACTTGTCCCAACAGTATCGCCGCTGGTCAACCCGACTGCACCGGCGGTTCCCGGTCGCGAGCCACGGAAGGAGCAGCCATGCGGATCATCATGTTCACTCGTGAGAGTGACGCCACTGATGTCCCTGCCGGCGACCGCCTTCCTCGACTCTCGGTGGAGTGTCTCCCCCGATGCCCTCCCTCCCACGCGGAGGTGGACAGCGCTGACGTCGTCATGATCGACGCCCGCGGGGACCTGACCCGTGCCCGTGCCCTGTGCCAGCTCTTCACCGGTCCCATGGACTGCCCGCCCATCATCCCTCATTGTGGAGGAGGAGCGCCGCCGCGGTGAGATCGACTGGGAGCCGCCGACTTCGTCATGGCGGTGCTGCCCGCCGAGCTGTCGGCCCTGGCTGCGGCTGCTGCGCGCCCACGTCCCGGTCGTGACGAGACCGACGACGACCGCATCGACGTGGGTGACCCGTCATTGACGTCACCGCCTACACGGCTCGACCGCGCGGCACGATCCTGGACCCGACCCTACAAGGAGTTCGAGCCGCGAGTTCCTGGCCGCCAACCAGGGGCGGGTCCTGACCCGAGACGCGCTCCTGCACGAGGTGTGGGCGAGGACTACATCGGCGGCTCGCGCACGGTGGACGTGCACATCCGTCGCCTGCGCGCCAAGCTGGGCACCGAGCACGACAACCCTCATCGGCACGGTGCGCAACGTCGGCTACCGCCTGGACGCCCCTGAGGACACTCTGAGCTCGCCGGCCCCGGGCAGACTGGAAGGCCCGGGTCGGCCCCAGCCAGGAGCAGCCCAGCGTCTCCCTGACCGCCGGGTGGATTCACTGGGTGGACACCGCCGCGGCCCGGAGCCCGGCCTGTAGACTCGTGGGCGGCGTCGGGCCGTGACGGGCCCCGGGCTCCAACTCGCCGCCGCGAGCGGCATTCGCGCCGACTGGCGCTCTCCGGCCCGACGTCCCCTCTCCCCAGCGGCCCGTCGCCCGCCTCCCTCGTATCGCACCGCCGCGTCACGCACGGCGCCCAGAAGTGTCACTCCTGGCGACTTTACCTGCGCGGTGAAGAGCTCCCGGATCAACGTGTCACTCGCTGACCTGCGCGGAACGTGAATCAGGGGACGCTCGGACCGGCCTCACGCAGCCCGAAAAAGTCGCCATTCGTGACACCTGGCCTCGATCCTCAGCCGAAGCGGCCCTGAGATGTAGTCCTCGGTGGCTTGCTGGCTGGGGCGGAGAAGATCTTGTCGGTGGAGTCGTACTGGACGAGGTGGCCCGGCTCACCGGTGGCCTCCAGGTTGAAGTGAATCCGGTCAGCACCGCTCACGCGCGAGGCCTGCTGCACGTTGTGGGTGACGATGACGATTGTGTAGTCCGGTCTTGAGCTCGGAGATGAGGGTCCCTCGATGGCGAGCGTGGAGATGGGGTCCAGGGCGGAGCAGGGCTCGTCCATGAGCAGGACGGCGGGCTTTGACCGCGATGGCGCGGGCGATGCACAGGCGCTGCTGCTGGCCGCCGGACAGGCCCAGGCCCGGCCGGTCCAGACGGTCCTTGACCTCGTCCCACAGGTTGGCCCCGCGCAGGAGGGCTTTCCACCAGGTCGTCCGCGTCGGACTTCTGATGCGCCGGTTGTTGAGGCGCACGCCGGCCAGGACGTTCTCGGCGATGGACATGGTGGGAAGGGGTTGGGCCGCTGGAAGACCATGCCGATAGCGCGGCGCACCTGGACGGCATCGACGCCGACCGTAGAGGCTGACACCATCGACGATGACCTGCCCTCGACCCGGCACCGGGGATGGTCTCGGCATGTGGTTGAGGGTGCGCAGGAAGGTGGACTTCCCGCAGCCGGAGGCCGATGAGGGCGGTGACGGACCTGGGCCTCGATGACGACGTTGACGTCCTTCACGGCCAGGAAGTCGCCGGTAGTAGATGTTCTCGCCGATGACGTCGATGCGCTTGGACACGTCGGTTCCTTTACCTGAGGTGGACTGCTGAGGGCTTTCGTCGCCGCGGCACAGTGGTCCTGGCGGCCGGACGGCTAGCGCCGGCCGCCCTTGGGCTGAAGTACTTGGAGATGAGGTGGCCGCGAGGTTGAGCAGCATGACCAGATGATGAGGGTCATGTCGGCCCAGGCCCCGGCTCCATGGCGGCGGCCTCGCGGGAGTACTGGTCGCAGACGGAGCACCGGTCAGGGTGGGACATGGAGCCGTCCAGCGGGTTGGTGCGGTGCGGATCGTCAGGCCCACGGGATGAGAGCAGCGGCGGTCTCGCTGATGACGCGGGCGATGGCGATCGCGACGGAGGTGGTGATGCTGGCTACCGCGGTGCGCAGCACGACCTTGACGATGGTGAGCCACTCAAACGCCCAGCGCGTAGGAGCCCTCGCGCAGGTGGGAGGGGGACGAGCTTGAGCACTCTCCACGCCGCGGATGACCACCGGCGTCGAGTGAGGACGCTTAAGGCGACGGCCCTGATGATGCCGGGCCTGGCAGGCGGGGCCGGCCGCGATGAGGAAGATCGAGAGGCGAACAGCCCGGCCACGATCGAGGGATGCCGGTCACGACGTCGACGAGGAAGGTGATGGCCCGCGATCCAGCCGCCGTTGTACTCCACGAGGAAGACGGCGGTGAACAGCCCCAGGGGCACTGGAGATGAGGGTGGCGATCCCGGTGATCTGGAGGGTACCGACGATGCCGGGTAGAAGCCGCCGTTGAGGCGTGCGGCGCCGCGCATGTTCGTGGTCAGGAAGTCGAGCCGAAGCGGGCCGGAGCCGCCCGACAGGACCATCCACACCAGGAGACCAGCGGCACCATGACGACGGCGAAGGACAGGTAGATGAGGAGCGTCACCAGGGTGTTGCGTGCCCCAGCGCTCGCCCCTCGCGCACCCAGGAGACGGCGGTGGCGCCCACCACCCACACCAGGGCGGTCAGGCCACGACGGCGGCGATGCTCCATCCCGCCAGCAGGCCGATCCCGCCGACGACGACGAAGGCGGCTCCCAGCGCAGCCCAGATGAACCAGTCGGGCAGGCGGTAGGAGGTCAGGCACGCCCTCGATGGTGGGCGGGTCGGCCAGGGTCGACGGGGCGGTTGGTCCGCGGCTAGCGAGCGCGGCCTGAGGGACGGCGCGGGGTGCCGGTCTCGCCGGCTCGCACCGGGCAGCGGCGGCCGGGTCGGGCGGGAGACCGCGCTGTCGGGAGCGGGCGCCGGTGGTGGCCTGGGGGTGCTCGTGGGCGCTCGCGTCAGCTGGCCCCTGAGAACTCGGAGCGGCGCGCGATGATCCACCGCGCCAGGGAGTTGACCGCGAGCGGTGATGATGAACAGGACCAGGCCGGTGGCGATGAGCACGCTGACGCTGATCCGCAGGCCCCGCGGAACCGCGAGGCGATGTTGGCGGCGATGGTCTGGTGCTGGCTGGCCTGGAGGACGCGGAGGTTCACCCCATGCCGGGCGAGAGGATCATGAGGACGGCCATGGTCTCTCCCAGGGCGCGCCTGGAGCCCCGAGCATCGAGGCGGAGATGATGCCGGAGCGGCCGAAGGGCAGGACGGCCTGGCGGATCATCTCGTAGCGGGTGGCGCCCAGGGCCAGGGAGGCCTCCTGAGGGTGGGCGTCTGGAGGAAGATCTCGCGGATGGTGGCAGTGATGATCGGCGAGGACTCGCGACGGCCAGGGACCAGGGAGGCGGTGGTGATGTTCTCGTCAGGGCCGTAGTCGGCGAACAGCGGGATGAAGCTGAGGTGCCTGCTCAGCCAGGTGTTGAGGGGGTCGAGCAGGGGCACCAGCCACAGGAAGCCCCACAGGCCGAAGACCACTGAGGGATCGCGGCCAGCAGGTCCACCATGCAGCCCAGGGCCTGGGCCAGGCGGCGCGGGGCGAAGGGAGATGAACAGGGCCACTCCCGATGCTCAGCGGCACCGCGACGCCCAGGGCGATGGTCGAGGACAACAGCGTGCCGAAGACGAGCGGGGCCACGTAGCCCCACAGGCTGCGGTCGCGCATGAAGGAGACCGACTCAGGGTCTCGCGCGAGGCCGTTATGGGCGGGCAGCGCTCCCGGATGAGGAAGGCGGCCACGAGGGCGAGCACCACCATGATGAAGGTGCTGGCGCTGAAGGACAGGCCGGTGAAGATCCGGTTGCCGGTCTGCCTCGGGGCCTTGCCGGGCTGGATGATGGCGTCGTCGGCGCTGCTGGAGGCGGTCGCGGCTCCCGCTGGGGGCGACGACGGCGGTGCGGTGGTGCTGGCCACGGCTGACCCTCCTCGGGGTGTCTGGGGCGGCGGCTGGGCGGGTGGTGCTGGCTGGTCATGTGGTTCAGTGCGGCGTCGGGCCGGGCGGCCTCAGGCGGCGATCTTGTCGATGGCGGCGTTGATCTTCTCGCGCATCTGGCGGGTGATGGGGCGCAGCCGGTGGCTCTTGGTGGAGGCGTCCTGCCCCGCGGGTGGAGGCGGCGAAGCGCAGGTAGGCCTTGACGACGGCGGCGATCTGGGCGTCGTCGTAGCGCAGGCGGGCGGCGAGGTAGGAGACCAGGACGATGGGGTAGGCGCCCCGGCATCGTGGCTGGGGCTGGTAGAGCAGGGGTCTCGTCGGCCTCGGAGCCCAGGGTGGCGGCGTCGAGGGCGGCGGCCGCGGCCTTTGGCGGAGACGTGGCACGTAGGCCTGTTGGAGCCGACGGCGACGGTGCCCAGGGTGGCGGGGACCTTGGAGGCGTCGGCGGTAGCCGATGGTGCCGGTGGCCGCTGGAGACGGTCTGGATCATGCCGGCGGTGCCGTCGCCGGACCGGCTGCCGCGCAGTGGCCAGGTTTCTCAGGCTCGTGGGGCCAGGCCTTGGGGGCAACGGTGGCCAGGTAGGTGGTCAGGCCTTGTGGTGCTGGAGTCGTCGGAGCGGCCCACGACGATGATCTCGCTAGGTCGGCAGGGCGACGCCGGGGTTGAGGGCGGCCAGGGCCGGGTCGTTCCAGCGGGTGATGGCCCCGGAGGACCTTTTGGCGAGGACCTCGCCGGTCATGTTGACGTGGGACTCGCCGGTGAAGCCGGGCAGGTTGTAGGCCACGGCGATGGGCGAGATGTAGAGGGCAGTTTCGACGGCGCCGCCGATCCGGCTGATCTCGTCGGCGGTCATGTATCGATGCGGCGAAGTCGACGGCGCCCTCGGACGAGCTTGGTGCGCCCGGCCCCGGAGCCTCCGCCGGCGTAAAGTCGACGGTGGCGCGCAGGTTGGCGCCTCATGAAGGTGTTCATATCCAGGCGTCCTGCGCATCGGACTGGGAGGTGGCGCCCTGCACCGCGGATCTCCCCACCAGGTCGCTGGAGGCGTTGGGGTCGGCGGCGCCGGCGTCGCGCCCGCAGGCGGTCAGCGCAGTCAGGGTGGCCACGCTCAGGGCGCCCAGGGCGCCGCGACGGGTCAGGAGCACGGGCTCTCCTCGCTCAGTCAGAGGGGGTCGGGGGTCCAGTCGGATACCGGGTGATTGTCAGGCAGCGGTCACGATAGGCGCCCCGGATGAAGGTTCCGGGTGACCGGGGTAAACGGTTGGTAAACACCTCCCGTGAGGACGGTCATATTTCGATACGGTGGTGGGGAGACGACCGCTTCAGATGAAGGGCATCGACATGACGCATGACAGCAACCTCACGATCTCCTCACGCCCCGCGTTCCTCTCCGTGCTGGCGGCGCTCAACGCCTCGGTCATCAGCTTCTTCGTGCTGTGGAGCAATGCCGACACCGCGGCGGTCAACCGTGCCGAGGAGCACGGTTTCGACCCAAACCAGCTGCCGCCCCACGCCACACCGTTCCCTGGTTCGCCGCGCACGCCTCACTGCTGAGCCTCCTGGCCCTCGACATCCTCGCCTTCCTGGCATGGCGCAGGTCCCGCCGCCACGTGCCCCAGCAACCGGATGTGATCAACGGGGCATTACCGCACGATCACATCACCCACCAGTAGCAGTCCATCATCTCGAGAGGGAATCAACTCGCGGGTTACCGGAGAATCCTGCAACCCGCGAGTCCATAGTTCTCCCAGCAAAGACATATCGGTTCGAGTTCTGCGCCCCTTTCGAATCAGCGGCCTTCGGACAGGACGGGGCGCTGCTTCTCGATGGCGACGGCGCGGATCTTGCCGCGGGGGCGGCGGGCCATGTGGACCACGAGGATCCGCCGGTCTTGAGCCAGGGTCCCGGTCGGGCACGGAGCGCAGGAGGCTGGCTGGGGCGTACTGGGAGACGACCGCTGATGGTGGGCAGGACGGACGGTGGGTGCACAGCGCCGTCGGCTCTCGCGCACGCGCAGGACCTTCTGACCACGGAGCGCACTCCTGGGGCTCTCCGCATGGGCCATCTCGGTGAAGGCGTCGGCCATCTCCAGGTCCAGGCCCGCGGCCGCGGCGTAGGGGGCGACCGTGTCCACGCAGCGCTTCCAGGGCTGGTGAGGACGCGCCCCACCCCTGTAGGCGGCCAGGATCGGGACGAGGGCGCGGGCCCGGGTCTCGCCCTGGTCGTGGGCAGGGCGGGTGGCCTCGTCGGTCTCCTTGTCCCGCCCCTGGGGCGGTTCCATACGGAGCGCTTGACGGCGCGGCCGTGGCGCACGAGGACCAGGGTCCAGGTGTCGAGCTTGCTGTCCTCCCACAGGTCGACGAGCTCGCCGAGCAGGTCGCGGTCGTAGGAGTAGGTCAGGCGCTTGCGGGCCTGGCCCACGCGCAGCCACCGACGGCGTCGATCTCCTTGGTCGAGGCGGGCTTGACGGCGCAACGGGCGGCGACGGCGGCCGAGGCCTCGGGGCGACGCGGGCGGCCCAGTAGTGGACCTCCTGCGGGAGCCGTCGGCGATCTTGTAGTGCACGCGGCTGAGGGCTGGCTGAGGATGATCTGGACGCCGGTCTCCTCAGCGACCTCGCGCACGGCGCAGGTGCGCACCGACCGCAGGGATCGACCTGCCCTTGGGGATGGACCAGTCGTCGTAGCGGGGACGGTGGACCAGGAGCACCTCGAGGTGCTTGCCGTTCTCACGCCACACGAGGGCGCTGGCGGCCTTCACGGTCTCACGCGACCGGTTCTTCTGCTGGATCTGGCTCATGCGGCACGGCCATCCAGTGCCGGCCCTTGACGCGCGAGCGCGCCCGGGCCATGAGGCTGTCCTGATGTCCCTCGAGGCGGTTGCCCTCGGCGTCGAGGAGGCGACGCTCCCAGGAGCCGTCGGGCTGGAGGTGCCAGGAGGCGACGTCGTCGGAGGCGCAGGGTGACCAGCCACCTGAGGTCCCTCAACCATGGCGCTCAGTGATGCACGCAAGGCCCCGACGCGGCGGTCGAGGTTGCGGTGCATGAGGTCGGCCGAGCCGATGAACAGCTCGGTCTGGCCTCCGCCTGCGAAGGCGTAGATGCGCGAGTGCTCCAGGAAGCGCCCCAGGATCGAGCGCGCACGCGGATGTTCTCGCTGAGGCCTCGACGCCGGCGCGCAGGCCGCAGATGCCGCGCACGACGATGTCGACCGAGCACCCTCTGGCGCGCGAGGCGCGGTAGAGGGCGTCGATGACGGTCTCTGTCGACGATGGAGTTGACCTGATGCGGATCCAGGCGGGCAGGCCGGCCTTTGTGGCTGGCGATCTCCTGCTCGATGTGCTCCACGAGCCCGTCGCGCAGGCCGCGGGGCCACGAGCAGGCGGCGGAAGCGGGCGCGCGGGGCGTAGCCGGAGAGCTGGTTGAACAGGGTGGTCAGGTCCTGGGCGACGTCGCGGTCGCAGGTCAGCAGCCCCAGGTCCCCGTAGCCGCGGGCGGTCTTGGGGTGGTAGTTGCCGGTGCCGACGTGGCAGTAGCGGCGCAGGCCGTCGGACTCCTGGCGCACGACCAGCAGCAGCTTGCAGTGCGTCTTGAGGCCGACCATGCTGTAGACGACGTGGACGCCGGCGCGCTCGAGCTTGCGGGCCCAGGAGATGTTGGCCTCGTCGAAGCGGGCCTTGATCTCCACGATGGCGACGACCTGCTTGCCGGCCTCGGCGGCCTCGATGAGGGCGTCCACGATCGGGGAGTCGCCGGAGGTGCGGTAGAGGGTCTGCTTGATGGCCAGGACCTTGGGGTCGGCGGCGGCCTGGGCCACGAACCCTGGACGGAGGTGGAGAAGGAGTCGTAGGGTGGTGCAGGAGGACGTCGCCTGCGCATGGCGGCGAAGACGTCCGGCGCGGAGGAGGACTCGTAGCGGCCAGGCCCGCGGCCGTCACCGGCACGAAGCGCGGGTACTTCAGGTCGGGGATGTCCAGGTCGTGGAGCTGGCTGAGGCAGGTCAGGTCCAGGGTGCGGGAGCTCGAAGACGTCGTCGCCCTTGAGGCCCAGGGCGCGCACCAGGTAGCGGCGGGTGAAGGAGGAGATGGTGTCTTCCACCTCCAGGCGCACGCAGTCGCCGAAGCGGCGCCGTTCGAGCTCCTTCTCCATGGCCTTGAGGAGGTTCTCGGCGTCGCTCCTCGACCTCGAGGTCCCTCGTTGCGGGTGACCCGGAAGAGGTGGTGCTCCAGGATGTCCATGCCCGGGAAGAGGTGGTCGAGGTGCTGGCCGATGACGATCTCGATGGGGATGACGGCGCAGCTGGCGGCCTTGTCCGCGGCGTCGAGCCTCGCGGCCGGGGACCTGGATGAGGCGCGGCAGGGAGTCGGGCACCTGATGCGGGGCGAAGTGTCCCCTCGCCGCTGCGCGGGTTGCGCAGGATGACGGCGAGGTTGAGGGACAGGCCTGAGATGGGGAAGGGTGGGAAGGGTCGACCGCCAGCGGGTGAGGACCGGCAGATCTGTGGCGGAAGTAGCGGGTCAGGCGCTCCCGCTGGTCGCAGCTGAGCTCGTCCCAGCCAAGGATCTCACGTTGTGCTCGGCCAGGGCTGGGCGGATGTCCTCTTGAAGAGGGCGGCCCTGCGGGCGGTGAGCTCCCTTGGTGCGGCTGGTGACCCGCGCCAGGACCTGATGGGCGTCCAGGCCGGAGGCGCGCACCGGGGTGATGCCGGCCTTGATGCGGCGCATGAGCCCGGCGACGCGCACCATGTAGAACCCGTCCAGGCTGGAGGAGAAGATCGACAGGAACCAGGCGCGCCCAGCAGGGCAGGGTGTGGTCCTCGGCCTGCTCCAGGACGCGCCTCGTTGAAGTCCAGCCAGGTCAGCCTCGCGGTCGATGAAGCGGTTCTTGAAGGACTTCAGGGGCGGCAGGAGATCCTCGGGTCCACCTGGGCGGTGTCGGCGGAAGGGCTGAGGCCGCGGCGTCAGTCGGCGGCGTCGGCACTGGGCCGTGTCGGCCGCGCCGGGCTGCGCCCAGTGAGGAGGGCGCGGAGGGGGCGCTGGCGGAGCCGGCGGCGGGGCCCGCGCTGGGGCGCCGCGGATCGGGCAGACCCGGGTCCCCCTGATGCCGTGGCGGCCGGCGCCGTCTGAGCCTCGGCGGCCGACGGGGCTGAGTGCGAGCTGGCGGAGGTGATGGAGGAGGGGCGATGGCGGGGTCGCGGTGCCGATGGGGCTGGGGGCGGGGCCGCTCGCCGTCGACGATGTCGTCGAAGTCCTCGTCCTCGTACTGGGGCCGGAGTCGTCGGCGAAGTCGCGCGGGTCGGCGACCTCGATGACGTGTGTCCTCCTCGACTGTCTCCTCGGCGCCTCGGGGTCGTCGGGCTTGGTGGAGTCGGCTGGTCGTCTGATTTCTTCCGGGGCCTCGGCGCGCTCGGGGACCTCCTGCTCTACGGGGGCCCTCGCCACCGGTGGAGGAGTCGCCGGGGCGGTCGGAGCGGCGTCGGGCCTGCCCCTGGGTGTCGGGGGCCGGGGACCCCGGCGGAGACAGCCGGTCCATCGGTGTCGCAGTTTGGGTGAGGCCGCCGACCTCGGCGGCCTCTGTGGCTTCAGCGGTTTCGACAACCCGGTCGCCCTCGGCGGCGTCGGGCACCCTGCTCGGGCCCTGGGGCTGGGGTGACGCATCCACCCGCCCAGGAAGCGGGAGAGCGGGTGGCGAGGAGGGCGCGTCGCTGGTCAGCGGCCACATGGTCCCACGTCCGGGCGGCCTTGTGGGCCGGAGGTCCGCCCCAGTTCAGCGAATAGGCGCGGCGTCGCAGCTCACGCCCGCCTTTCGGGACTCGCGGCCGATAGGCGACCCCGCCACCTGAGACCGCGACCCTGCTGCGCGCTCCCTCACGTCTCGTCCCATCGCACCTGCCCGTTCCTCGTGGAGACTGTGCTGTCTCCTCACTTCTGAGACACTGCTCGGGCGGAAACCCGGGGCAGGCTGGTGGTCCAGGAGGCGAGGGTGGCCTAGGGCAAGGCATGAAGGGTGTGGGTGTCCATGGTGCTGACATCAACCCCGCTTCGGCACTGCACGCCGAAAAAGAACCGCAGGATTCCAACGATCCCCGCTGGTCGCCCTGACGCCAGGCTCGTCAATGTCAGCACTGTGGACACCAGGCCGCGTAGGAGCGAGAGTCCGTGGTTCGTACGGCAGAGCCCGGCTCTCCCTCACAGGGTTTCCTCCACCGCTCCCTGCCCGCCATCTGTGCAGGGTCCCGGCGGTCATGGTGAGACTCCGGCCCCGCACTCGAGCCTGCCCGAGTCGCCCTACTCCACGAGGGTCGGGATCCACTGGCCAAGGGCTGTGCGTACTGCACGAAGGCCCCACCTCACCACCAGTACACCCAACCCTCCTCCAGTAGCACCCCACCCTCGTGCAGTGCGCGCCAGACGACGCCGGCAACCACCACAGCGACCGGGGCAGCTCCTCCGACAGGTCGAAACAGCAGCTCTCCCATCTCTCTCCCATCTGGCAGACGCACCCAACCGGTGTCTTTGAGATGTCATGACATCCGAAACTCTCAGAAGTCATGAGACAACACAGTTCCTCGTGGAGACGTACTGGGTGAAATGCTCTCCACTGCACGCCCTCCGCCTCACGCACGGCGCGCTTCCCTACCCTCACCGCGATTCAGTCCTGACGCAGCGGCCGTTCGGCAACCGCATCCGAGCGCCAGCTTCTCCCGCCCCAGAGGCGGCGATGCATATGGGTACTGGTGCCAGCGCAGTGTTCATGATCTCGCCGACGATGCCGGTCGTCCAAATCGGAAACAAAGGAGCTTGCGCACTCTTCACGGCTTCAACAGATCCGCGGAATCATGCGATTCTGATCTACCTTCACACACCTCACTTCGGGCCTTTGTATCCACTTGACATCTGCGCCCGGATCGCCCCCTGCGCAAGGCCCTCTCAGTCGAGGAGGCCGGCGGAGGCGCGGCGGGCGGCGTCGGCGAGCTCGTCGGCGGTGGCCAGGAGGGCGGAGTCGCGGCGGGTGACGCGGTCGGCGAGCTGTCGGTGTCGTCCTCGATCCACACGGGGTTGGAGCCGGCGCCAGGGCGCGAGGAATCCGGCGGTGGCGCCCAGCAGCGGGGCGATCTCGGTGACGGAGCCCTCGACGCCGCCGGCCAGGACAGCATCGAGGCGCTCGCGCAGGTCGGTCGGGGAGGGCACGGGCGCGCTCGCCGAGGGCGGACTCAAGGCGGGCGTTCGTGGTGCCATCGGCCCCGGTGAGGTCGATGAGGGTGGCGTAGCGGCGGGCGACGAGCCTGGGGTCGCGGCGGATCCACCGCGCACGAGGAAGAGGCGCCACAGGGTGCCGGGCAGGGTGGTGGCCGGGGAGTCGGCCCACAGCTCGGCGATGTCGTCGATGCCGTTGGTGGCGACCGCGGCGACGATGCCGGAGCGGGTGATGGGCCGTCCTCGGTCCCGGTGCCGGGGAAGCCACCGATGAGGGCCTGGGCGGCGCGGTGGGCGAGCTCGGAGGCGACGGCGGTGTCGGTGCTGCCTCGATCTGTCTGGCGGCCCCGGGGTCGAGCCGCGCGCGGTGGAACTGGCGGGCCATGGGGACTCTCACGCGGTGCGGGCGCGCTGGCGACGGCGCGAGACCCATTGTCTCGCGCGTGGGGAACCCGTCCCCACCGGTTCACTTCCGGCCGACAGTGGGGAGACGGAGGGAGGCTGAGGGCTCGCCGGCGGGCTGGGCGGCTGCACTGCCACAACCACCCGGCTCACAGCGGCGTGCGGCAGGGGCCGGTTCTGACACGGCGGTCGGTTGTCCGGCTATGCTGGCCCCTGCCGATGGCGTCTGGACTCTGCTTCCGGCCGTCGGCGCGCCCCCTAGCTCAGCTGGTCAGAGCTGCGGACTTTAACTCGAAGGTCGGGTCTCGAGCCCCAGGGTACCGGCCGCCCCGGCCCCACCAGGGACCGGGGCCTTCATGCCCGGGGCGCCACAGCGGCACTAGCCTGTTGCCCCTGCCAGCATATGGTTTCAGACTGCGTGATGGTTGCGGGATCCAGTGAGCGAGGTGGCACCGATCCACACGGGCGGATGCCGCGACCAGCGGGAACGGGAGAGAACGCCCGCGTTGAGCCTCGCTTGATTGACACCACCCAGATGGCCGGATGCAAGCACAACTCACTCAGCCACCGGACATACCAGGGCTGGGAGCGCACCGCGCGGATCGCAGACCGCCCGGAGACTCACCATCCAGCCTCCGCGGCAGCTCGGTCATTTTCCGCTTGCGGCGGCGTCGAGCACGCGACCGACGTAGCTGCCGAACTTCTCGGTGATGCTGCCGTGGTCGTCGTCGGGCCATCTCGCTCCAGGTGTGGCCGAAGCCCGCCGAGCGGTAGTAGGCCAGGCTTTGCGGGCATGCCCGCTGCCATCGAATCCATCGAGGCTGCTGGCGGGCACGTCGCGCGTCCCGGGCTCGACCCAGTTCAGCCAGAGCCGCCCTGGCGCCTGAGGAGAAGGCCGCCTGTTCCTCGGGCGCGTCGCCGCCCCGAAGAGCAGGAAGCCCCCCACCCGCCATGCGCTCGGCGTAGTCCGGGAAGAACCACTGGCTGATGAACCTGAGCCACCGAGAGCCCACGAGCGCAGACACGATCCGTGGTGGCGCCACACTCGGCAACCACGCAGTCGAGCGCCTGCTCCAGGTAGTGGACCCTTGCCGTCCTGATCCTCCAGCCACCAGGTCCCGTCGTCTCCGGGAGCGCGCACCGAGACCATCGCCGTACCCGCGAGCGCTCGCCGCCTCGACGACTCCCCGGCGCCGGCCAGGCCACCGCGGGACCTCTCGTCCTGGTCCTGGTTCCCTTCACTGTGGAAGGACTGCCCGTCGCCGTCGAGGTAGACGACCAGTCCGACCGGCGCTCCCGTGGTCGCGTAGAAGATGCAGTCGGAGGTCTCGTCCTCATCATCGGTGTAGGAGAACGCGGCGGGAACCGACAGGTCGCCCGACGTCGGCCGTCAGGCTCGGCGCAGCGCCGGCCCCGCGCGAGCGCAGGTGCGGCGGCGGAGTCGAGTGCGTTGTCGCTCGCTTCGGTCCCCGAGAGGCGCAGCCGGCCAGGATGAGGCCCGCCATCACGCCGGTCAGGGCTCGCCGCGAGAGGTGCGCTGCCACGCTCTCCACCCACCTTCCTGATCGCCGTCAGCCACTCGACGGTAGCACCGGCATCCCGGTTCCGCTCGGCCGGAGCTGAGGCTGAACCGCCGCACCACCGGCGCCACTCGCCAAGGCGGGTAGGGGCTCAGCGCGGGAGCGCGGCGTCGGACACGACCCAGTTGCGTCCGACCTTCCTGCCGGGCAGGCGCCCGGAGGTGATGCGGTCGCGCACCGCCTGCGGAGTGATCCCGAGCCGGACGGCAGCCTCGGACACGCCCACGAACTCGACGTCGTCGATCTTCAGGCTCGCGGCGGTCCCACATTCTGGTGGGATGACCTCGATCCCCACCAGGTCGCCGACTTGCGCTGCCAGGGCGGTGGCTGTGGCCACGGCCTGGGTCAGCGTGTGGGCGGGCAGGGTGATGACTGCATTGAGAGCCCCTGGGCATGCGGGTGCGTCCCTCGACGGCGGGGTGGTAGAGGCGAAGGCCTCCATGACGTCGTCGATGTCGTCATTCCTGCGGCGGGCTTGTTCGCGTGAATCGTGAGCGTGGCGTTGTAGTCCACAGTCTCTAGGTGCTTTGCTTACACCAAGATCATTTCACCCGAACTTGGTTTACTGCAAGTCTTCAGGCAGGACCGCCCTGACCTCCCTTGGCCCCGCGACCGCGGCCTCCACGTCCACGGGAGCCACCACTGCGGCCACCCTGACCGAGGGCTGCCCGGCCCCTGCTCGCCGCTTCCGCCACGTCAGCTCTCGCACTGCGCCCGCCGTTCCCAGCGCTCCCGCTGCGCCCACCGCGCGCTCCCCCTGCTGCGACCTCCCCGGCCGCCCTGACCACCTTTGGCCCCGCGACTCGACCGACCGCGCCCCGCTTTCTCCGTGACCGTGGCCCGGCTGCCCGGTGGAGGCCCGCCCGCTGGGGCTTCCGCCCTGATGGCCACGCCCTCGGGCATGTCCTCCAGCGCGACGGCCTCCGGCGACCCGCCCCACGAGGGCGGAAACGGCGTCGCGTCGGGCCGGATGCGCTCGATGTCCGCGCGGATCCGCGCCTTCGAGCAGGACCCGCACATCGTGCTTCTGCTCGGGCAGGACCAGGGTGATGACGCTGCCGGCGGCCCCGGCGCGCGCGGTGGCCCGAGCGGCAGGTAGGCCTCAGCGCTCGGCGGGCGGGTCGACGTGACCACGAGCTCAACGCCGGAGACGTCGATGCCCCGGGCGGCGATGTCGGTGGCGACCATGACGCACCCGCCCGGTGGAGAAGGCCGCGCTGAGTGCGCTCGCGCGCGTTCTGATTTCACGTTGCCCTGCAGCCTCGACGGCCGATCCCGGCCTGACGAGCTTGCGGGCCAGGCGCGCGGGCGAGGTGCTGGTCCGGGTGAACAGGATGCGCTGCCCCTGCCCGGAGGCCAGGCGCCGCACGATGCCGTCCTTGGCGGTCTTGTCCGCGACCATCCACACGCGGTGGGCCGTGGCGTCCACGGGCGAGGTCGAGGGGTCCACGGAGTGCTGCAGCGGGTCGTGGAGGAACCTCTTGACCAGGGTGTCCACGCCGCTGTCCAGGGTCGCGGAGAACAGCAGGGCGCCGGCCGCGCTGCGGGTGCGCGCGCAGGATGCGGCGGACATTGGGCAGGAAGCCGAGGTCGGCCATGTGGTCGGCCTCGTCCAGGACGGTGATCTCGACTCGTCGAGGCTGATGAGTCCCTCGCCTCCATGAGGTCCAGGAGCCGGCCGGGGCAGGCGACGACGACGTCGACCCCCGCCTCTGAGGGCCTTCTCCTGGGCTGGCGGAGACCCCGCCGAAGATGGTGGTCACGTCCATACGACGACGTGGGCCAGGGGCTCTGATGACCCTCGGCGATCTGAAGGGCGAGCTCGCGGGTGGGGGCCAGGACCAGGCCGATGGGGTGGCCGGGCGGGCTTGTCCTGCTGCGCCAGACGCTGGACCAGCGGCAGGCTGAAGGCCATGGTCTTTCCTGAGCCGGTGCGGCCGCGGCCGAGCACGCTCGCACCCGGCGAGGGTGCCGGCAGGGTGGCGGCCTGATAGGGAAGCGGCGCGGTGAGCCGCGGGCGTCGAGGTCGGCGGCGAGGTTCGAGTCCACGCTGAGGTCGGCGAAGGTGGTCTCACCCGCGGCCGGGGTCTTCCCGGAGGCGAAGCGGTGTGAGGCGGAGGTGCGGGAGCGGTCACGAGGATCCTGGTCGTTTGGGACTGCGGCACGCCGGCGCGTGTCGCTGGCAGCGTGCGCGTCGGTGCGTGAGGTGCCGGCGGCCGCGGCTCAACGGCGCAGGGCGTCAGGTGAGTCGACGCGCGCCGGGACCGGGCACCAGCCAGGCCGGGCGGCGCCCGGACCAGTGAGCCATCCTGCCCGGAGATCCCGCGAAAAGCGTCACCAGCGACTATTCACGCGCAGGCACTCGATGCGGCGGCCCGCGAAACGCTATGACCAGCGCTTAGCGGCGCGTCCCCGGAAACGACGGCCGCAGAACAGGCGGAAAAGTCGCCATCTCGTGAGCACTGAGCGCCCCAGGACCGCCCCCGACGGCCACGCCGTCATTCAGTCACGCGATGAGGCGAACTACCTGCCCAGGCGGCGCTCCCCGGCTAGCGGAAGTCGCGCAGCGCCTCAGGAAGTCCACGCGCCGGAAGGCCGGCCAGTTGACCCCGCAGAAGTAGTACCTGAGGCACCGACCGCCACAGCAGGAACCCGAGAGACGCCGCTCGCCCGAGGTGCGGATGACCAGGTCGGGCCGGGCTGCCCCTCGGTGTAGAGGTGCTCGGTGATGTCCTCCTCGCTGAGTGAGGCGGCCACCTCCTCCAGGCTCGCCCCTGGCGGCGGCTCGCTCGCGCAGCAGCTCGCGCACAGCATCGGCGATCTCCTGACGGCCCTCGCAGCCGATTTCAGCGATGTTGACCTGCATGCGCGCGGTCCTCGCCCCCAGCGGTCTCAACAGCCCCGTCCACCGGCCCGCCTACCCCAGGAGGCCCTGCGCCTCGACGGCCGGGAGCGGACGACGGCGGCGCGCAGGCGCTCGGGCCAGCGGCTCGGGCAGGAGGTCGACGGCGCCCACGAGGCGCAGGGCTCCAGCGGCCGGTCTCGGCGAGCCTGTCGACGGCGTGGGCGATGATGTCCAGCAGGGCGAGAGCTCGGCCGGGTCGCGGAGAGGTTGTCGGTGCTCAGCAGCCACAAGGTGACGACCTGACCCCATCTGCTCGGCCCACCCGAGGAACCCTCGATCTTGTCCGCGCTGCGCCAGGCCCTGCGCCGCCCCGAAGCCCATGGACTTGGCCCAGCGGCGGTTGCCGTCGAGGATGACACCCACGTGGTGGGGCACCGTGGCCGGGTCGATGCGCGCAGCCAGCCGGCGCTCGTAGATGTCGTAGAGGAGGCTGTCGCCCGCCATGCCGTGTTCCTCGAGGCTCCTCGGTGGGGGTTGTTGGGGACGGGGCCCGACGGCGCGGGGCCACCTCCAACGCTATCGCGCGAGACCCTCCTGCGCTGGACGAGCTGGCTCACAGCCGAGCCAAATCCGCCCATCAGGGTTCACACCCAGGGCTGCCGGGGCACAACGGAGGCATGCCAGGCGGCCGGGCCGCACCGGCTCTGGCGACGACGACCGCGGAACTCATGCCGCCGCAGACCACCATGCCCGCCGCGTCACATCGCCGCAGGGATGGCTACCACCGCAACCCTACGCTCACGTAACCTACGGAGTCGTAAGGTTCAGCATCAACCCGTTCCCACCCCACACCACCCAGAAGGACACTCACGCCCATGTCACCGACATCGCCCTCGACGTCGCCGGCCGCGCGCCGCGCCGCGTCCACGAGCGCCAAGGCGCGTCATCGCCTCCGTCGCTCCAGGCTGCGCGGATGATCCACGCCGGTCGCTGCGCCGCTGGCCCTGGCGGCCCTGCATCGTACCGACGGTCCTGGCCCCGGAGCGGGCCTGAAATGGCCTGCGCCGTCTACCTGACCTGCCGCCGCTGCTGTTCGCCAACCCGGCGTCTACCACACTCGGCAGCCGGGCACTGGCCGGCGAAGGTCGCGGCCACCCTGCGGCGGATCGACCACGCGAACATCTACCCTGCTCATCGCCGGCACCCACACGCCCCTGTCGACGGCGCTGCTGCCGACGCGCACGGCCACCCCTGGTCCTGGGGATCGTGGGCGGGGCGGCGATCGGCACGGCCACGAACCCGCTGTGGATGCACGCCCCCGCGCTGGTTCACCACCGCCTCTACATCATTCTGGGCTGGTGGCAGTCTGGTTCCTGCCCTCAGTTCTGGCAGGCGGCGGCCCGCGATCGTGGTTGCTGGCGGCCGGCGGCGTGACCCACACGTTGGGCGCCACTCGTCTCACGCCCTGCAAGACTCCTGACCCCCGCGCCGCACTGGTTCGGCTTCCACGAGATCTTCCACGTGCGCACCGTGGCCGCGTGGGCCTGCTGCAGTGCGTGGCCCGCTTCCTGGCGGTTCTGCGCCAGCGACGGCAGGCCGAGCTGGCCGAGAGGCGGCCACGAAGGCTGCTGACCCCGGGCGGCGCGCCACGCCGTCGAGCCGGCTGCTTTGTCCGCCTCCCTCCCAACCCCGGCGACGACGTCGATCAGGCGGGCCAGCACGGATCTGCCCGCCTCGCCGCCCCAACCCCAGCCCCGGGAGTATTCCCAGCACCTGCCAACCGCACAGCATTCCCTCAGGCTGCGGGCGTAGACTCGCGCTTCAACCCCGGTAGGCCCCACGGAGGAGCCGCCGGGTGTCGTCGTCGGGCAGTGACTGACCGGCCGCGAGCGACCATCACCAGTCATCCAAGGAGGACCCATGTCCGAGCAGTCACAGGGCACCTGGCTCACCCAGGAGGCTTTCACGACCGGCTGGCTGCCGAGCTCGAGCACCGCAAGACGACTGAGCGCGCGAGATCGCCCAGCGCGTGGAGGCGGCCCGCCAGGAGGGTGACCTGCGAGAGAACGCCGACTACCACGCCGCCCGCGAGGAGGCGTGGGCTCAACGAGGCGCGCATCATCCAGCTGGAGGAGACCCGGAAAACGCCCAGATCGGCGAGGGCGGCCGACGACGGTTTCAGTCTCGGCCGGCACCATCGTCACCGCGAAGGTGGCCGGCGGAGCAGGTCTTCGCCCTGGGCGGCCAGGAGATCACCGAGGACGTGCCCGACGGCGTCAAGGTCTTTCCCCGACGCCCGCTGGGGCAGGCTCATGCGGGCACCGCGCGGGCGACACCGTCTCCCACGAGGCGCCCAACGGCCGGAAGATCCAGGCCGAGATCGTCAAGGTCGAGCGGTCTGAGCCTCTTTTCCACCTTTTCCACCGAGCCGGGCATTTTTCGTGCAGCCCCACCGAATTTCCGTTAGGCGCGCAAGAAATGCCTGGCTCGACGTCCCTGCCACGGCTGCCTCGCGGTCAGTGAAGCGCGGCGGAATAGGGAC